>Ga0105239_10004526_pt1 | contig 16576 bp, 17 predicted proteins | sample KBSC44metaG_FD_92761 | JGI IMG/M metagenome (GOLD analysis project Ga0105239, IMG submission 92761) | Corn rhizosphere microbial communities from Kellogg Biological Station, Michigan, USA - KBS C4-4 metaG | ecosystem: Host-associated > Plants > Roots > Rhizosphere > Soil | place: Michigan, USA...
CCGTCAAATATTTTATTTAATGGAACAAACCGTAGAACAAAAGCTTAAAGCTTTATACGAACTACAAACCATCCACACCAAAATTGATAGAATTCGCCAGGTAAGAGGTGAACTGCCAATGGAAGTTGCCGATCTGGAAGATGATGTTGCTGGTCTTGAAACCCGCATTCAAAAGATCAAAGCTGAGCTGGATGATGTAGAAGATGAGATTGTAACCCGCAAAAACCTGATCAAGGAAGCTCAGGCCAATATCAAAAAATACGAAACGCAACTTAACGAAGTTAAGAACAACCGTGAGTATGATGCCATATCAAAAGAAATTGAGATACAAGGATTAGATATTCAGGTAAGCGAGAAAAAAATACGTGAATATGGTTTCGAGATCACTTCAAAAACCCAGATCTACGAAAAAGCCCTGGCTGATCTGGATGCACGCAAGAGCGATCTTGATGCTAAAAAAGAAGAGTTAGGTACGATTACTGCCGAAACTGAAAAAGAAGAGACAGACCTTGTTTCACAGGCAGAAAAAGCTACCGGAAATATCGAGGAGCGTTTATTAACTGCTTATAACCGTTTGCGCCAAAACGCCAAAAATGGTTTAGCGGTAGTAACTATCCAGCGCGATTCATGTTCAGGTTGCTTTAACCAGATCCCGCCTCAACGCCAATCTGATATTCGTCAGCGTAAAAAGATCATCGTTTGTGAGCATTGCGGACGTATCCTTGTTGATGAGCAAATGGCATTAGAAGCCGAAGAAGCATAAGCATTCAACTTTTATTATCAAATATTTGATAATAAAGATAAAAAAAGGCGCCCTCAAGGCGCCTTTTTTGTTGCCTTAATAATTGATTATCTTGCCATCGGCAATAAACAAATACCAATGTTAATATCAATATTAAAAAAGTTATTTCTACGTGATCTGGAAAAGCTTAAAACGGAATTGGAACTATACCGTGACGAACAAAACATTTGGCTTGTTGATAGGCAGATCACGAACACGGCTGGTAATCTTTGCCTGCACCTGATAGGCAACCTGAATGCCTACATCGGTGCAGAACTAGGTAAAACAGGTTATATCCGAAACAGGCCACTGGAGTTTTCATCCCGACCCGTTCCAAGAGCTGAACTATTGAAAGGGATAGAGGATACCGCTCAAATGATAACCGCAACGTTTGATCAGCTTACAGAGGCACAATTGGCCGATGAATATCCGCAACAAGTAATGGACGGCAAAGTAAGCACAGGATATTTTTTAACCCACCTGGCTACCCACTTGTCTTATCACCTGGGGCAGATCAATTATCACCGGCGCTTGCTGGATAATTAATGAACAGGTTAAGGATCACTTATGGTTGCCTTATTATCATCACCATTATTTCAGGCCTGCTATCCCGTCATTTTTCTTTTATCCCACTATTTATAGGCGATATCCTTTGGGCCTTGATGGCTTACTTTATCATGCGGTTTCTGTTTGTGCATAAACCGGTTAAATTTCTTGTTATAGTCAGCCTGTCTTTTTGTTATGCCATAGAGCTTAGTCAGCTGTATAAAGCGCCCTGGATAAATGATTTAAGGCATACGCTGTTTGGTCGCCTGGTTTTAGGAGATGGTTTTTTATGGAGCGATCTGTTGTGTTATACCATTGGAGTGGCTCTGGGTGTTTGGGTGGATAAAATAGTCAGCAAAAACCTCAGGCCATTTAAACCAGCGTTCTAAAACATACTCGTTTGTTTCCCTTTCCTGGGCACAAATACGGTATAATCATATTCGGGCATCTCTCGGCCCGCCATAAAGCGATTACAGGCCATTCGGAACATCTGATGGATTGATTGTGCTATTTTGCCTTCGCCGCTCATACGGCGGCCGAAATCGCTGTCATTTAGCTTGCCATCATGGCATGAGCGTATCATGTTCAGCACCTTTTCGGCACGATCCGGGAAAGCTTTGTATATCCAGTCGCTAAATATCTCGGCAATGCTGCCATTGAGCCGTACTATAGTAAATCCGGCGGCCAATGCTCCCCTGTCGGCAGCGGCTTTGATAATGTTAGGAACCTCGTTACTGTTAAGCCCTGGAATGATAGGCGCGGCCATCACTCTTACTGGGATACCTTTTTCGGATAGTTTCTGTACCACGGCCAGCCTGCCGCTCGCGGTTACGGTACGCGGTTCCAGTTTTTGGCGCAGTTGCTCATTCAGCGATGTAATGGAAACATTTACATGCACCAGGTTCATGGAAGCCAGTTCAGTAAGAATATCCATGTCGCGCAGGATCACATTGTTTTTGGTGATGATGCTCACCGGGTTTTTATATTTTAAAAAAACCTCCAACAAATGCCGGGTGATTTTGAGTCTCCGTTCCACCGGTTGATAACAATCCGTATTGCCCGATAACATGATACATACCGGCTGGTAGTTTTTTTTATTAAAGTACTGTTCCAAAAGCTCAGGAGCATTGGGTTTGATGATGATCTTGCGTTCAAAGTCGAGTCCGGCGCTAAAGCCATAATATTCATGGCTGTTGCGTGCATAGCAATAAATACAGCCATGCTCGCAACCCTGGTAGGGGTTTATGGAATACATGTGGCTCAGATCGGGGCTGTTTGATTCGCTTACTATCTTTTTCGGGCTTTCCTCAAAAAGCTGCGTGGCGGTATTTTCCAACAAAGGCTCATCAATACCTTCGATGTGCTCGGCAACATACTTATTCTTTAAAAATTTGTTGTGGGTGTTTAACTGCGCTCCCCGGCCTTTAAAAAAGCCGGAATTATCATCCTGTTCCATTCAACAAATTTGCTAATATTTTTAGCAAATTACAAATCGATCAGTTTGTTTTTTATGCTGTATAATACCAGGCCTACGCGGCTTTTGATGCCCAGTTTTTCAAAAAGCTGATCGCGGTAGCTATCAACAGTACGTACGCTGATGCACATGGTATCGGCAATTTCCTTGTAGGTAAGTTCGGTTCCGGTTAAACGTAAAAACTCAATTTCGCGGGGATTTAGTTTTACAACAGCCGTTTTATCATTATTAAAATTGTTTAATAAATGCTTGGTAACAAAATCCGGGTAGTAAAGATCTCCTTCTGTTACTTTGAGCAGGGCGGCCTCAAACTCATGTGGCTCAGCATCCTTAAGCAGGTAGCCTTTTACCCCCATTTTAACCATGGTAAGTACCTTTTCGGCATCCTCAAACATAGACAGGATAATGGTACGGATAGATGGTTGGAACTTTTTAAGCCACTGTGCGGTTGAAATGCCATCCATTACGGGCATGTTGATATCTAAAATAACAATATCAGGCATGAGGCCTGAGGTTATTTTATCAACCATTTCCTTACCGTGGGCAGCTTCAAACAGTACATTGTAGCGGTTAAAGCTCTCTACCATTGAAGCTATGCCGCTTCTGAAAAGGCGATGGTCATCAACCAGGGCTATTTGAATAGGTTCCGTTAACATAAGTTTCTTGTACGAGCGGGTTGAGTGAAAGGTTAATACTGCAGCCGCTGCCTGGCGAACTGTTTATGATTGCCGAGGCGCCAATTAAAGCTGCCCTGTTCACGATGTTACGCAAGCCCGAGCCTCCTTTATCTTTAAGCAGCTCAGGCTCAAAACCAACACCATCATCTTCGATGGTTAAATTAAACATTTGTGCTTTATAATACAAACTCATTTTAAAGTTATCGGCTTGTGCATACTTTAAAGCATTGTTTAAAGCCTCCTGAAATATCCTGAACAATACCAGCTCCCGTTGTTCTCCAAGGGCGTACCTATCGCCCTCAACAGATAACGACAGATTAATAATGCCGCTTCTATTGATACGTTCGGCTTCTATTTCCAGGGTCTTTACCAAGCCCATAACACTGATATGCTCAAAACTAAGACTCTTTGACAAGTTACGCAGGTCGCTGATAGATTGGGCGATAAGCTCGCGGTTGTCATTTACCCTTATCTTTTCTTGCTCGCCGAGGTTTCTGCCCAATACGCCCAGGTTAAGTTTAACAAATGACAGTACCTGGGTAATATTATCATGCAACTCACGGCTAATGTGGTTAAGCGTTTCCTCCTGGATCTCCATCCTTGTTTTCAACAGTTCATGTTGAAAGGAGGATTTCAGCTGTTCTTTCTCCAGTGCGTTTTTATTTTGCTTTTTTTGATAGACCAATAAAAAGCTAATAATAAAAACCCCCAGTAGCATTACTACAGCGGTGCCGGCAATTACCAATAAAATAATTTCTTCATCCTTAAACAGCATATCTGAATGGGCTGGTTATATTAATGATTGTTATAGATTAAAAATGTTACAATGTTTTTATCGCATTAATGGAATTTGCTTTTTTATACTGATATATAAACGCAACAGATAGTAACGAATATAAAATAAGACAAGCAATATTCGGTATTACTTGAGCCAGTAGAAAAAAGTGATAATTATGTTTGTAAGCCATGTAACTGAAAGCTACATGGTAAAATATAAATGCAAGCGCATAGAATAATATCCCCGCGGTAGCCCAAAATGGTGGATAGCGTATAATATCCAGGTTCTCGTCAACATTATTGATCAAATTAAAATAATACAGGCACACCAATACAGTGAGCATACTGTATTGAAATACCATAGCAATAGTGTTCATCATGAAAAAACCTTGAATGAATATCATGTCAATGAAAGAAAAGAGCACTATTATAAAAAGCACGATACCTACCTTTTTTCTGTATTGCTTTCTTTTATCAAGGGAACTAATAAAGCGGGTGTAAAAAATTATTTCGATAATTGATTCCAGATTATTGCACCATGCATTGGTATGATGCCATAGCGTCCAATATTTAATATTGGCAAACTCATAAATTACGATGAATGCCAGAAATGGGAGAAATATCTTAAAATTGCGATCAAGCTTTTTGTATGTACATAAACAAACAAAAAACGAGAAAAGCTCAAAATAAAAATAGAGATCATCAAGCATAAGATCATATTAAGGCAAATGCTAAATTAAATACATTAATTAGAGCATTTACCTTTTGATGGACATTGCCTTACAAAAATAGTTAAAATTGGTTACGGGCATAAGGGCGGACATGCTTTACCCTGGTTAAAAGGGCCCATAGGGTCTTCAGAACTCAGTAGCCCGACGCCATCTTCCATTGCATCGGTATGTTCCGTATCATTTTCAACCGTCCCCATCAATATAGCTGTAGTTTGATTTGGGTAATGCTCGTTTTTATGATCATAAGCGGCAAAATGAATTCTTACACCTGTGGCATTTTCCGGTAGGTTGTTGATAAAGGATTTTAATTTATCAAGCGATATCCAGATTGACTGAGTGTCGTTGATGTTGTGCTCCTTGTCAATCAGCTTTTTTCGGGTAGCAGCGTAGTGGTCCACCATTTTTTTGGCGATAGATAAATCGATAGGTTCCATTATTTGTGGTTTTTATTCAATTAAGCTGTCGGTTCCAGGATAAAATACAGCCAAATTTGACAGAGGTAAATATATCAGCAGGAAATTACAAGCTTAGGTTGGTTGGTGAAAAAACGTAAATAAGATCAGTGCAAAACTTATAAATAATACAGGTTATTCAAAAATAGGTTTTTTTTGGAAATTATCCTTATTTGGGTTAAAATCAAAATGAGTTTAAAACGGTAACCATTTTTAAAACGGATCATCTTAGTTAGACTTAGGAACTCTTTATTAAAACTACAAGTTGACAGGAAATAAATTAATTGCAGGTTGAGGGAAATTGCTATAGGATGTCAGTATAACTTTTGACTCTTGCAAAACATATAAAAGCAATGCTCAGGAATGTATATAAGTATAGGCAACTAATTTCGCAGATTAAATGGGCTATCATGAAAAACTGGTGATTGTTCTTAGCCAATAGGTTATCAAAGGATGCGTAATAAAAATAACTGGTTAATGAATATAAGAACAACCCGGTCGCGACTAAAAATGGAGGAAAGCTAAGTAAATAGGGGTATTCGTCTGCATGATTAAGTAGGTTATATAAATAAACAAATGACATGGTAGCCAATATAATGTTTTGTGCTACAATAGCCATGGTAGCTAAAGTCCAGAAACTATGTATAAAAAAAATGTCAATAAGGGTTATGGCTATACCAATAGTAATAGCCATGTACATTCTCGTTTTATACTGCTTTCTTTCATCTAAAGAGGCCATAAATTGGCCATATACTACCAGTTCGATAAGGCCTTCCAGGTTATTGCACCAGGCATTTGAATGGTGTAATAAAAGCAATTTCAGAAAGAACATATTGATAAACTCATAAACAACAACAAATACTAAAAAGGGCAAGAATATTTTAAAGTTGCGATCCAGTTTCTTATAGGCATGTACGCAGGTTATAAGCGCAAATAATTCAAAAACGAAATATAAATAAAACATGAATATTATTACTGATGGTAAATGCTACGGTTTGATAATATTATATTTAAACGAAAATAACGCTTGAAAAGTGACGAAAAAGTGAAACTAACAAAAAGTTGTGCTCACTAAAGCCGCATTTACAACAAGCAGTTAACGTTTGTAAATAAAATTTATAATCGGCAATAATATCCCCCTACTATAAAATAGTATTTCAAGACATGTTGCTGTCATCCAGCAAAAAAACAAAAAGTTCTTTGGGCCCGTGGGCTCCCAGCACAAGAGTTTTTTCAATATCAGCGGTGCGGCTTGGCCCGGTAACATTACTGATCATGGAGGGCAACTGGTTATCATATTTCTTTTTGATGAGCTTAAAGCCATCTTTAAGATCAAGCACCATTTGTGAGGTATAGGCTAATACAATATGCACAGGTGGGTATATACTTAAACGCCGGCCTGCCATGTTTCCGTTTGATAGGAGTATGCTGCCATTCCGGGCTATCAGTGCTTCGCAAAAGGTAAAACCAACGTCGGCCTGTTCAAAATCCTTGTCGGTTTCGTAAAAAGGGTATTCAAAGCGGGTGAGTATTTCCTGTAAACCGGGTTCCCAGCAATATATTTTACGCCAATTGCGCTCTTCGGCCAGGGTAAGCAGCGTTTCAATAAATTGCACTTCGTCCTCACAAAAAACAAACTGCCCATTGACCGCAGTGAATTGTTCGGCAAATATTACCTCAGGGATCTCCTCATCAGATGCGTAAAGCGGCAGGTCCTCCAGTTGAGGATAAGGGTTATCCCTTTTTTCGAGGAGAGCCTTGCGGATCTTTTTAAGCAGCTTTTCTTTTGATGTGGTAATATCCCTCATAGTAAAAATAGCAAAGCCATCAGCTGGGCTGATGGCTTTATATTAATGATGTATATTAAAGTTTCGGATCTTCGCTGTCAATTCTTGAAAGCTCCGGGTTGGTTAAGCTATCCGGAATGGCATTGTTGTCAACATCAGGATTTAAAGCGGCCTCGCCATTCACAAATTTATCATAAGTGGTACGCTCGTCAAATGGACGTTTGCCCAATATCTCTTCCAGATCTGATTGAAACAGTACTTCTTTCTCTAATAACTTCTGAGCTATTTTTTCAAGCCCCTCACGTTTTTCGTTCAGTAATACTTTGGTTTTCTGATAAACATCGTCAACCAGTTTACGTACTTCGTTATCGATCATTTCGGCAGTGGTATCAGAATAAGGTTTGTTAAACTGATATTCACCCTGCGGATCGTAGAATGATACGTTACCAACATTTCCGTTCATGCCGTAGATCTTGGTCATGGCATAGGCCAGTTTGGTGATGCGTTCCAGATCGCTCAGGGCGCCTGTTGATATCCTGCCAAAAACAATGTCTTCAGCAACACGACCGCCCATCGAAACACTCATTTCATCAAGCAATTGTTCGGTGGTATACAAAAACTGCTCTTTTGGCAGATATTGAGCATAACCCAGGGCTGCCACACCACGCGGAACGATAGATACTTTAACCAAAGGATCGGCATGTTCCAGGAACCAGCCTGCAATGGCATGACCAGCTTCGTGGTAAGCAACGATGCGTTTTTCTTCGGGAGATATGATCTTGTTTTTCTTTTCCAAACCACCTATGACGCGATCAATTGCATCCTGAAAATCGGTCATATCAACCGATTCTTTATTTTTACGGGCGGCAATCAAAGCGGCTTCGTTACAAACGTTAGCTATTTCTGCGCCGGCAAAACCCGGAGTTTGTGCCGATAGTTTTTTTGCGTCAACACCGTCTGACAGCTTGATAGGTTTCAAGTGAACTTTAAAGATCTGCTCACGACCGATCAAATCTGGTTTATCAATAGATACCTGTCTGTCAAAACGCCCCGGGCGTAATAAAGCCGAATCCAGTACGTCAGGACGGTTTGTTGCCGCCAGGATAATAATACCTGAATCGGTACCGAAACCATCCATCTCCACCAATAATTGGTTTAGGGTGTTTTCGCGCTCATCATTACCACCTACAATATTATTTTTGCCACGGGCACGACCAATTGCGTCGATCTCGTCAATAAATATAATGCATGGAGCCTTGTCTTTTGCCTGGCGGAATAGATCACGTACACGTGATGCGCCTACACCTACAAACATCTCCACAAAGTCAGATCCTGATAGGGAGAAGAATGGCACCTGGGCCTCACCGGCTACGGCTTTGGCTAATAATGTTTTACCTGTACCTGGTGAACCCACAAGCAGGGCGCCTTTAGGTATTTTACCACCCAGGTTAGTATATTTTTTAGGGTTCTTAAGGAAATCTACAATTTCCATTACTTCTTGTTTGGCTTCTTCCAAACCGGCAACGTCGTTAAATGTTACGGATACCTGGGCCTCTTTATCAAAAAGAGTAGCTTTTGATTTACCGATATTAAATATCTGGCCACCGGGACCGCCACCTGAACCGCCTGACATGCGGCGCATAATAAATATCCATACACCGGCAAACAGGATAACCATGATAACACCCTGTACCAACCAGTTTGATAAAAAGCTTTCATGCCCCTGCTCGTACTGAATGTTTACCTTTTGATCCTCCGGCATATCTTTTTCTGCATTCGCTACAGATTGCTTCAGGCTCTCGTATGATGCATCAGTAAAAGTGTACTGGGGGCCGTTGTTTGCGGTATTAAACAAACGCTGGTCTTTGCCGGCTTTGGCATATTGGGGTTTGTTTAAGCTTTCTTTTTTGATGTAAACTTCGGCCACTACCAGGTCGCCGCTTTTGTAGGCTACCAGTTTTTCAACATCATTTTGTTTAAGCATCCCTTCCACATCCTTGAAGGTGGTAGGCGTACCCGAGCCGCCACTTAAGAGCGTAGGCACCAGTAAAAATGCTAAAATAACAATACCGTAAAGCCACATGATATTAAACTTGGGCGGTTTAGGTGGTGTTTTTTTATTAAGTATTTTCCTGATAGGTTTCGGACTTTCTGATTTATTATCTTTAATATCTTTCATTTCTTTGTTACGAGCTCAAACTTACAATCTATAATTTAAAAATTTACAAAGGTTTAGTACCATGACTCCACCTGGAGGGTAATTGTGACGAAAGTTTAAGCACTTTTGTAATATTTAATCTCGGCATCACCCCACAGATCTTCTACGCCGTAAAACTCACGTTTGTCGGTTCTGAAAATGTGAACCACAACGTCCACGTAATCAAGTAGTATCCACTCTGCATATTCAAGTCCCTCCTTGCGCCAGGGTTCCTGTTGCGTAGCTTTAAAAATTTCTTCTTCAATACTATTGGCAATAGCTTTTACCTGTGTTGATGAATCGGCATGACAGATTACAAAATAATCTGATACCGAACCCAATATATTCCGGAGGTCTAACCTTATAATATCATTCCCCTTTTTTTCCTGTATGCCATGTATGGCCAGTTCAGAAATATAGGCCGATTGATTTAACACTTTGTTTTTTACCATCAAAAAGAATTAGTTTTGAACGTTCTTGGGTTAAAAATTATTATACTTTGCAAAATAACATATTTTCGGGATTATTTGTTGGTCAAAATTTAGTAACAATTCAACAAGTTGACTCAACCAACACATTCCTCAAAACATTACTGTCAAATTCCAAGCCATTGCCCGAAGGTACGGTCATTATGGCAGAAAGCCAATATGCAGGCAGGGGGCAGCAGCAAAATAAATGGCATAGTGAGCCCGGAAAAAACCTTACTTTCAGTATTTTACTGACACCGGCGTTCTTAGCAGTAAGCGATCAGTTTGATCTTAACCGGGTAGTAAGCCTGGGTGTTTATGATGCTTTGTTCCCTTATCTGGGCGAAAAGCTGAAAATAAAATGGCCCAATGATATTTATTACGAGGATCGGAAATTGGGTGGGATCCTGATAGAAACGCATATACAAGGCGCTTATATCAAAGATGCCATTATCGGTATTGGCCTTAACATTAACCAGGAGAATTTTGAACCCGGGGCCGGAAACGCCATATCCCTCAAACAAATCTTACACAGGGATTATGATTTAAAAACAATATTGTCAGAAATTTGCGGTCATATTGAGGCATATTACCTTAATTTAAGGGCCGGAAAGTTTTTGTTTGTAAGGAATACCTATTTATCCCGACTATATTGGTTAAACCAGGTAAAGCGTTTCAAGTCAAACGACCAGGTTTTTGATGGCGTTATAAAAAACGTAAAAGAGAATGGAGTGCTGGTTGTTGAAAATAATAATGAACAGCAAGAGTTTAGTTTAAAACAAATTGAATTTTTAAATAAATAATTAAATGAAGAAAGTACTGTTGGTAATTGTTGCATTAGTGATGTGCGCAGGGGCTTATGCCCAAATAGAAACGCCGGTAAGATGGTCATACGCGGCAAAAAAGTTGAATGATAAAGAAGCCATTGTGTTTTTAAAAGCTACCATTCAACCCAGCTGGCATATTTACTCGCTTAACGTTAAGGATGGCGGCCCAATAAAAACTTCCTTTGAATTTACACCTTCAAAATTATACGTGCCGGTTGGCAAACCTACTGAACCAACCCCGGTAACCAAATACGAGAAAGCTTTTAGCATGAATGTAAGCTACTTTGAAAAAGAAGTGATTTTCCAACAAAAGATAAGCCTTAAATCGGCTTCGGCAACCAGCGTAACCGGCAAGCTTACGTACATGACCTGTAACGACAAAAAATGTCTTCCCCCAGAAGATGTTGATTTCACTATTCCTTTAGGCAAATAATTTTACCTCAGGAAACGTAACAATGAAACTATTAAAAAAGGGCGTTTATTTACGCGTTGTGCTGGCTTCCTTAATTGTGTTGGCTGTTTTTTGCTCCGTTGATGTCACATCGGCATTGGCTATACAAAAAAACAAAGCGGATACTGCGTCAACCGCAGGTGTCCAGTTTACTGATATCCCAACTGCTGCTGATAGCATAGCGATTAGGAAAAAGGCAGCTGATTCTGTAGCGAAAGCTCAGGCAGCGGCAAAGCAAAAGGCTCAACAACAAAAAGCCCCCCCGACTGAAAAACCCAAAACGCTTTGGCAGATATTTATATTTGGACTATTGGGCGGGTTTACCGCTGTAATATTGCCTTGTATATATCCATTATTGCCACTAACGGTAAGTTTTTTCACGAAAAAGAGTGGTAGCCGTCGCAAGGCTATAGGTCAGTCGCTTATTTATGGGGCGTCTATTATTATTATCTATGTAACCCTGGGTTTGTTGATCTCCATTATTTTTGGCTCAGATGCCCTCAATCAATTAGCTACAAACGGCATATTCAATATATTTTTCTTTTTGCTGCTCATTGTTTTTGGTATCTCATTCCTGGGCGCATTTGAGATCACGTTACCAAGTTCATTGGCTAACAAGCTGGATGAAAATGCAGATAAAGGTGGCCTTGCTGGTATCTTTTTTATGGCATCTACACTGGTTGTTGTATCGTTTTCATGCACAGGACCGATTATCGGTACCTTATTGGTTGACGCAGCATCAAAAGGCGACAGGCTGGGGCCAGCTATCGGTATGTTTGGTTTTTCTTTGGCACTAGCCCTGCCGTTTACCATATTCGCTTTATTCCCCTCAGCATTAAAAAGCCTTCCAAAATCTGGTGGTTGGTTAAATAGTGTAAAGGTTGTTTTGGGTTTCCTGGAATTGGCCTTTGCACTTAAGTTTCTATCAAATGTCGACTTGGCTTACCATTGGAACTGGTTCGACAGGGAGATATTTCTATCGCTTTGGATAGCTATTGGTTTATTGATAGGCCTTTATCTTATCGGTAAGATCAAGTTTTCACATGATAGTGATATGTCTTACTTGTCTATACCGCGGGTGTTTTTATCCATTATCGTATTTGCGTTTGTGATTTATATGATTCCCGGTTTATGGGGCGCCCCTTTAAAATCTATCAGCGCGTTTTTGCCACCAATCGGCACGCAGGATTTTGATCTTTCTCAGGTACCCGGCGGGGGAGTGGCGGAAACTCCGGTTTCAGATCCAAAAATAAGTATCAAAGAGAGGAAATATAAAGAGAACTACTATCGCTTAAAAATAAAAGGGCTTGATCCTTGGTTTGACTATGACCAGGCATTACAGGTGTCCAAAGATCTGCATAAACCGATACTTATAGATTTTACCGGCTTTGCTTGTGTAAATTGCCGTAATATGGAAACAAACGTATGGTCTGATGCTACGGTATTTAAAAAATTAAGAGATGATTTTGTGCTTTTACAACTCGTAGTAGATGACAAGAAATTGTTAGATCCCGCCGATCAGTATGTATCTGCTTATAGTGGTAAAAAAATAACCAGTATAGGAAATAAGTGGAGTGAGCTGGAAGCCAGTCGTTTCAAGTCAAATTCACAGCCATTATATGTAATTCTTGATAGTAACGGTAATGAGCTTACAGATAAAAACGGGGTTACCTTACCCTATTATAATGCAGACTATCACATCGATAGATATCTTCAGTTTTTGGATAACGGCATTGCTGCTTTCAAAAAGTAGGCACTGCGTTAAAAAATAAAACGTAAATTCGCGGCAAGTTTTAAAGCTTAGCCGCGTTTTTATTTATAAGGCTACTTTAAAAGCACTTAATTTAAATTATTCAATTTTTTAAAGGTAGGGCCCCTAATGCCCATATCAGGATAAAAAATGACGCAGATTAAAAATATCGGACTTTTTACTTCAGGTGGCGACGCGCCAGGAATGAACGCTGCCATCAGGGCGGTTGTGCGGACAGCTATATACTATGATATTGCAGTTACTGGTATCCGCCGTGGTTATGACGGCATGACCAAAGGCGACTTTATACCCATGAACCGCAAATCGGTTTCCAATATTATACAACGCGGAGGCACTATTTTAAAAACAGCCCGCTGTGATAACTTCAGAACAATTGAAGGGCGCAAGCAAGCATACGATCAGCTACAAAAACATAATATTGATGCATTGGTAGCCATTGGTGGCGATGGCACTTTTACTGGTGCAAAGGTATTTGGCAGTGAGTATGATATACCAGTGATTGGCTTGCCCGGTACAATCGATAATGATTTGATGGGTACCGATTTTACCATAGGTTATGATACAGCCATCAATACGGTTGTTGAAGCGGTGGATAAGATCAGGGATACAGCCGAATCGCATGACCGGTTATTTATTGTTGAAGTAATGGGTCGCGACTCTGGTCTGATTGCTTTGCGTACAGGTATTGCCGCCGGAGCCGAAGCTATACTGATACCCGAAAGCAAGGGCGGTATGGAAGGTTTATTTAACCGCCTGGAACATGGTCGTAAAGATAAAACCTCCAGAATTGTTATCGTAGCCGAAGGGGAAGAGGCTGGTGGTGCTTTTGAAGTTGGCCGCCTGGTTCAGGAAAAATTCCCTCATTATGATACCCGTATCTCGATATTGGGACACATACAACGTGGCGGCGCGCCAAGTTGTATGGACAGGGTATTGGCAAGCCGTGTAGGTGCTGCTGCTGTTGAGGCTTTAAGAGATGGGCACCGTAATGAAATGATTGGTATTATTCATAACGAGATTGCTTATACTCCGTTTGAGCACGCCATTAAGCACCACATCGAGATCAATCCTAACCTGTTAAAGTTGGTTGAGATACTGTCAATGTAAGTTTATAATCTCCGTGGTTATTTTCCAGTGAAGGTGTGATCAACAATGAGGCGTATCACATCGTCAATTTCGGTGCTTACAATCTGCAGATAATCGATAATTTGTTTGTTTTCAGGATTATTGGGGTTTTCCCTGTCCATAATATTAATAAGGCCCAGCATGCTGGCAACGGGCCTTCTTAATTCATGTGAGCTTAGTGAGGCAATATTGCGCATGCGTTTGTTTTGGCTCAGGAGTTCCTGCTCGGTTTTAAGTCTTGCTGAAATATCATGGGCAAAACAACCAACACCTTTGATCTCGCCGCTGGAGGCAAAAATAGGGTTAAAGTTTACCTCGTAAAAGGCTGGATTTTTAGCCTCATCATCAAGGCTTTCTAAAACAATTGTATAGTTTTCGCCATTTAATGCCCGCTGATAATAGGCGCTCCATTCGTCAATAACTTCCTGAGGGAAGCCCATGTCCTTGTAAGAATACTCTCCTTTTTGCGGAGCTACTCCGGTCATAGCTTTTATTTGCGCTATATATGCATTATTCATATAAACATAGCGGTTATCCGTATCCACCGACCATATTTTATCATTCGTATTGTTGATCAGGGCTTCCAGGTTGTTTTGGGTCCATAGTGCCTCTTCTTGCGCGCGCATCTCATAGGTAACATTCTTGGCAAATACGGTTATTCCTTCGGTAGATGGGTAAACCGCTGTGCGAAACCACTTATTCAAGGGGGCAAAATAAACCATGAATTTTACGCTTTCCTGTTTGGTTTGCGCATCGCGATATGCGGTTTCAAAAGGCGTATCAATAAGTAAGGGGAATAGATCCCAGATTACTTTGCCCAACAATTCCGCGCGGGGTTTTCCCCATACTTTTTCAAACGCGGCATTTACGCGTACAAACCGCCAATTGTTATCAATAATAAAAAACGAATCGGTTATGCTTTCAATAAAAGTATCCAGCTTTTGGGCGGTGTCTCTGATCTCTGCTTCTATTTTGATCTTTGCGGTTACGTCATGGCCAATGCCTTGTATCTCGCAAACCTCGCCGTTCTCGTTAACTATGGATATCAGTTCCCATTCGGTATCATGTAGGGTGCCGTGCACATCGGGCTTTTTGTGTAGTAACGTGACAACTTTGCCCGGGTTGTTCAAACATTCCATAAAAGCATTCTCGCACAGGTGGACTTCTTCTGGTAAACTTGTTACCGAAAAATGTTTGCCTAAAATATCCTGGGCTTTGTACCCCAGTGTTTTTAAATATTGCTTATTAACAAAAGTATAGTTCCCGTTGGTATCTATACGGATTAAAAAACTTGTTTGCGAATCAATAAGTGAGTTTAAAAACTGCTGACTATGCCCTGCATCTGTTTGGGTGATGCAGTTGGTTTTTGCCAATGTTTCTTTAATGGTGCTTAGCAATATCTTATGCCCGGTGGCTTCATCAGTTATAAGGCTTTTTTTATCGGTAATGTTTTTAACGGCTTTTTGAGGGGTGGTTATCTGGTAATTTGTTTCGACCGTGCTATTTTCGGGGAGATTTTTAACGAGGGATCTCAGGTTGGTAAGGCACTTTTTTTCGATCAGGTTATCCCATACCTCACTATTTTGATAAAGTTCCTGAGCAGTTATACCTAAAATGGGATAAATACCAGGTCCTATAAACAAATACTTTTGCTCATGGATATCATAAGCAAGTACGCAATCAATGGCGTCAATGGTTGTATGGTTTAACATACTTTAATTTAATGATAGGGGGGCTACCATTTAAATATAGGATATTTATTTCAAAATTTGTTCATCTTATTCATGTAATAATTTAGTTGCCACTTCATTCCAGTTATTAACGCGCTCAAAATCATTGATCAAAAGATTGTGTGGGGAGGTAAACAATAGCTTACGGCCTTTAAATGTTACAAAGTTTTTGACCCGGTCGTCAATCATCACGTCAACATCCAGTATCTTGTGCCCGCAAAAAATAATATTGGTCCAGGATATAAAAGGGAAGTGTTCGTTGAGCCAATCCAGTTTATCTTCTAAGGAGTACTTGAACTCCATAGCGGCCGAAGCGATATACACATCATACTTTTCGTGCAATGCTTTTACCACTTCCTGGCAGCCCGGCATCACCGGCAGATCACGAAAAAAGCCTCTTTCATTGATATACTCCCTAAGGGTAGCGCTCAGGTGAGGGGGGAGTATTTCCCGGAACTCTTTACCATGCATATCGCCCAGCGATATTTTGGTTTGGTGCCGTTCATCATATAGGGTAATAAATTTGGCAATGGTATCGGCCATTACCTCGTCCATATCAATTGCTATGCGTAATTTTCTGTTTAAACTCATGGCCCTGAAATTGCGATTTTTTTCAATTACCCCATAGCGCGTTTAGATTAAATAAATAATTAATTGCATGGGTTTTAAATTATTACAAATAATTTATACCTTTGCATCCCCGCAGAAAGTACTCCGGGGACATGTTGAATACATAAAAAGAAAAAATGGCAACTAAGATCAGACTGCAAAGACACGGTAAAA
>Ga0105239_10004527_pt1 | contig 16575 bp, 16 predicted proteins | sample KBSC44metaG_FD_92761 | JGI IMG/M metagenome (GOLD analysis project Ga0105239, IMG submission 92761) | Corn rhizosphere microbial communities from Kellogg Biological Station, Michigan, USA - KBS C4-4 metaG | ecosystem: Host-associated > Plants > Roots > Rhizosphere > Soil | place: Michigan, USA...
AAGCCATCATTTTTTCTTGGCCGACTGCAACGTCTTGAGGTGAGCGAACTTGCCGTTCGCCGCCATCAGCTGCGCGCGAAGATTCAAGTGGCTGAGCGGATCCCTGGGGTCAAAATTGATCACCAGCTCGGAACCTTCCTCAACGGCGGGATCTGCTTTCTGTGTCGTGACCGGAGCGGGAGAGGACGGCGCCACCTCCCGTACGGGATCGTCCCAGGAGATGAACAGAGTCCTCCGGTCTTTGTGCAGCTTCACCCGAAAGCCGTTTTCCCTCAGTGTAGTTTTCAAGTACTGCACGCAGCCTCGCCAGTCGTACATGGGCTCGCCCGACACCGCCAGGGGCACGCAGTAAAAAGTGTATTCCGCGTTACTCTGGGAGTGGACTCTTTCAATTCTGTGAAAACACTCTGTCTTTACATTATCATACAAAGCCCTCTGCTGGGTCTCCATTTGGCCCCTTGTCTTGCGCAGGTCCTCCGCCTTGATGCTCATCAGTTCTCCGTGACTCCTGCAGCGAAAAAAGAAAGTCCGCGATATCTCTCTCCATCGCGTCTACGGGGAAGTCAACACCGTCGACGTCTTGAACCCTCACGATAGTGTCTCCGTTCCGGTATACGTTCACAGCCCGCTCATGACGGGCGACGAGATCTCGGGTGCGGGCCACGGTGGCGGCAGCTTCGGCCTTTTTCCTGACTCTTTCACTGGGATGGGGAAGGGTAACCGTTTTCGGCAAGACGGCCGAAGTCAAAGCCTTGGTGGGAGAGGATGGGGACATAATACAGGAAACGCTGCTCCACCGTGCTGGAACCAAAGTCGAAAGTTGTTGCGTTGACATTGGTCGCCATGACGAAGTCTTCTTTTATATCCTCCGCGTCCTGGTTTTCATCGTCATCTAACCCCGAAACCTCATCGTCCTCTACCGTACAGTCCACACCGTTGCTATCGTCCACCTCCCCGCCGGCGGCGACGTCATCCAAATCGAGATCGATCGTTTCCACCGCCCCTTCGAGAGCGGCGTCGAGATCCTCTTCCGCATCACCCTGCCCCTCGTCAACCTCGTTGTGGGTGTCCAGTCTCTCCCCGTAGTCGCGCTTCGTCGACGACTTGCGCAAGCGGACCGTCCTCTTCTGGGTGCTCTTTATTTTCTTCCGCACAGCGGCTTGCGTGGAAGAAAAGGACAGCTTACGCTCGGGTGACTCTCCATCCGAATCGTCCCCGACCCCGTCACGGTCAAAATGGACGGAGTGGTCTTTGACAATGTGCGCGGGGTTGCCGGCGATTGTTGGTTTCTTTGGCACATTTGCACCGGTGGTCGTCTGGAGGTCTTTCAGGTAAGACTGGATGTTCTTTATACAAGCGTCAGACGCTTTTGATAACAGCACCACGACCGAGTGCTGGCTGTCCTGGAACGGTACGTTGTCATTCAAGAGCATGGCGAATACCCGCTCCTGCTCTTCCGGACGCAACCTCTGCACCTGTTCGCGAAGGACATCCATCACGTACGCTTGGGGTTTCCTGGAGCGGATTCGGGGTGGCGACAGGCAAAGGTTTTAAACAGAGGCGATCATCGTTGGCCTGTACAAGAGGGCCCAACACAAGCACGCTTGGAGTGCGGTGTTCAACAGCAGGATGACGAAAAAGACTATGGCGTACGGCCGCAGCTGGCGGAGGGACCGCTCCAATACGATGTCAAGAACACCCTGGACTCGCGACAAGGTAGCTGAGAAATCGAGGTCTCGCGAGAACGCATCCACGATGCGCTGGTAAAAAGCAGAGCCCTCGTCGCGCTTCTCTGTCATTTCCTTTCGGTGAGGAGAAAAACAGGTCTAGCCGTTGCGTCAGTCGGTCTCCACAAAGCGCTTGGCCGGCTTCTTGGTTACGGTGATGGGACGGACATCGGCATCTTCATCTCCATCTTCGTCAACACGCTTGGCCCCGTCCGCCTTCACGCCGTCGACGGCTTCCTTGTCTGAGGCTTCGAGCTCCTTTTCCACCAGTTCGCACACGCTGTAGAGGAACGAAGAGTCCTCGATCCTGAATGAGCCCTGCTGCTGGGCTTTGTGCGCACCCTGTATCAGAAGGCGGAGGGCGGTGCTTCGAGGGTTCGTGTCGTTATCGGTGAAGGTCGGCTTGGTTTTGACCTCCGGGTTCACGTAGTCGATCGCCTTCTTGAGAAGGTGGGACTCGCGGAGGAGAAACGCCCCCTTTGTGTTGGCGAGCTCGATGAAGTGCCTGAGCACGATTGGCGCGTTGTCCTTGGTGAGCTGGGGCTGGGCGGTCATTGTGAGCTGATTATGTCTCTACCATCGAAAAAAAATTGGATGTGCACCTAACGCACCTTATCGTCCCCGGGTTTTTGCAAATAAAGGCTTGCGGACCGGACCGCCTGCTCTGAGTTGCCCCAACGTACCGACCATGGCTCACTTTGCTTCCAACATGATGAACAAGCGCGTCGACAACGCCGTCGCCGCCATAGCGGAAACCCTCATTTCAGAGCTGCAGAACAGTTGCAGGCAGATGCGGTTCCAGGGAACGCTAATACTCTCTGACCGCACCTGGCCGGAGGCAGACGCCGGTAACCTCCTCGCCTCCGACTTTTACTTGGAGAAGGCCATCCGCCGCGCCAAAGCCGAGCTCCGAGACCGGAAAATCGACCTCGTCCGTTGGCACTTCGAGACAGACCGACTCGGCAAACGTCGACTGTACTACGTGGCCGTGGCCATGGCAACAGACACGCGGTGGACACTACCCGTAATCATCAGCCTCGTCCTCTTCACCATTATTCCCGCCTGGTTTCTCCACGGCGGGGAAGTTTCGTTCAGAAGGAGCGACGCCTTGTGATATAAGATCGAGCGTGGCCTTTCATACTTGTAATAAACGCCTCTCCGGCCCGTGCACCCTCATTGAACAACCGCCTCCTAGAAGTGACCGGAGCTGAAAAATCGAATGCGTCCCCGTCGCTAACCTCCACATCAACGTAGCAGCGTTCGGAAGGGGCGTCCTGTCTTCGAACGCAGGATATTATGGCTAAGATGTAGGTCACAAAGTCCTTGATGTCCCGTACCGGAGGAGAAACGAGGTTGCAGCCGACAACCGAAAAACGGGGCTCTCGGCCGGGAAATCTGGAAGTGAAATCGGTGAGGGCATAGCGGAGCGGGAAATTGTCCGACACTCCGCCATCCGTGAGGAAGGAAGTGGCCCCGTCAGCGGTATGTTCAACCGGGGTCAGGAGCGGAGGCACACCCATGGATGCGCGAACCGCCTTCACCACGGAGAGATCCGGGTGCGTCTCAGGGCTGAAATACTCCGCCCGAACGGCGTTCACATTCGTGACACACACGATCAACCTCCGTGACTTCTTCTCCTTTAGCTCAGCAAAGGTCAGAGACGGGGACAACCCGACCTCAATGATGAGGTCGTACAAGAGGGCCTTGATGTATTCTCCCTCGTCCATGCCCAGTTTTTTATGAATTTCCGCCGTGGCTCGAAAGTTGAACATGCCCTCATTCAGCTTCTCGAACTTGGTGGAGATCTGCTGCGGAGACAGGCCGACGCTGCTGAGCAGACAAACTAGAGCGCCTATGCTGCATCCCACCCAGGTGTCCACACTTTTCAATGACTGATGTTGGGAGATAGCTTGGAGAAACCCGAGGTGAGCGAAGCCGCCGACTCCCCCTCCTGCCAGGCATATCGTTTGGAACAACATGTCATAATGTGGACACCGCGTCTTTATTTTGTACAATGCGAACGGTACGTACAGAATGGTTGAGATTACCGTGTTCACGGCGGACGGGATATTTACCCTCCACGAAAGTTTCATCTCTTCGTCTACGGTTTTGACCGAGATGGTCCGTCATTGCCTATCGGACTCCCCTCCACTCGAAATCCGACGATTCTCGACGCGCGCTTTCGAGGTAATTGGTCACGTGCTAGTCGGCACACAGCCGGGCCGCCTTGACGGCCGGTCACTGTACGCGGCCATGCAGCTGGCCGATATGCTCGACATGGAGGAGGTGCAAAGGACCCTCGCGTCGCTCGCAACCGATCAGATAGAGGCTGCGTGGAAGGATTACACTACTGGTCGCTTGGGGAAGGCTCAATTGGCGGACAGCGTTTGCCCCTATTTCCTGCGCGAGCTAGCAATTTTCTCGCTCAATGACAATAATCATGGAGCCAAGGCAGAGCAACCGGACGGCGAAGGGCCGTCAAGCCTACCGCCTCGGTGGGAACAGGTACGGAGCCGGTGTCATCCCACCGTCCACCACCCGAACAACCCGGAAATACCCAACCTTGTTTGAAGGCAACGTCGGGGTGATACGCGATCCTGACGACCCTATCCGCGGTGGAGAGGGCGACCTCACGCTCGATGGCGTCCTCTTCTGCGATACGCTGGCTGAGCGACGGGAGGGCAACACGATTAACGTCGTATCGGAAACGTCGTTTACTTCGCTGAACGCCAACATGACCGAAAGGCCCATTACGGGGGAGCCCAAGCCCGGGCAGTTCCTCACCGTCCGAGGCACACCCTTCACTGATAATGCCGGCGGAGACAGAGAAGCCTGGAGCGCTGTACAGTTAAATTCGGTAGAGATCCGCTCCTCTTCCGCACCCGCCACGTATGCCAGAACGTCGACTCTGGAGATTGGCGGTCCTCCGGTGGCGGGCAATGGAGCCACCCTGGCCGACAACAGGGCGATCACTGTCACGTCCGGTACGGTTCGAATTGAAGAAACTGCAGACGCGGGAAGGAACTCTGGAGCTCTCGTTGTGGATGGTGGGATCTACGCCGCGAAAGCCGTCCGGTCGGGTGAAATAACCTTCCACGACAACAGCGACACGGGAAGGACCGTCCGGGTGCGCCCTTCGCCCATCGAAGCATCCTATACGCTCAGTCTTCCTGTTGCACCTCCGACATCAGACGGGCAAGTCATTCAGGTGGACAACGGGGGGCAATCTCAGTTCGTGGTCCCGCCCATCTCGACCATCACGAGCGGGACACTGAAACTCACGGGGACGAAATTGTGGGTCGGGACGGCCGTCACATCAGGTGGAACCGCGACATTTTATCCGACAGGTGACGGAACGCCGGACGGAGCCGCGTTCATAAATACTGTGCTTTACGCCCACGCGACGCCCGTTTCTGACACCGACGTGATTACGGCGTCTGCATTCGCCACCCGCCGTTCCGTCTCCGCCGACGGTCGGGTGCTTACGTTCAACGTGCTCACCGGCGCCGTAGTTGATGCGGGTGGCCACACTGTACAGTACGCTCCGGACGGAATAACAGTCCAGGCGCTGGTCGTCGGAATATAAGCGGACTATCACCGTTTCAAGAGCCAAAATGGATGGTGTATGCTACGCAAGCATCTGTATCGGTGGTGATAACAACAGTGGAGCCGCTGGCTGCAGCGGACAGAATGGTAGTAGACGGTTTGCTCGCTGTGCCGATCTGGGCGATAGTGACGGTGGTAACTGTGGACTGTTTGTAAAAGCTCAACATCAGCGAGCCGATTCTCGACGTTGTTCCGGTATTCCTGGAATAGACAAAGATGTAACCGGCGGCGGCTTGGCTTGCGGCGAGGAATGAAATGACGTGCCTGTTTGACGGCGCGTCGTACCCGTCACTCATGATGATATTGGGGCCGCCGGCAACAGTCCCCGTACCTGCGGTCCCAACGTTGAGGTTTCCGGACACTGCAGCGTTACCGACGACATCGAGCTTTGCCGATGGAGTGATTGTTCCTAGGCCGAGATTGTCCGCCTGAAGGACCATGCCAGGCTGGCCAGAGCTGTTTCCCCATAATATCCTTCCACTGGCATTCCTGTACGCAACATCCCCGGCGGCGGCAGTGGTAAACCAGTGTCCCGCGCTTTGACAGTAACCGATGAAACAGTTCGCCCCAGCCCCTCCCGTTCCAATCCCACTCGGACCCGTTAAAGGGAGATCAATCCAGCTGCCGCCGGTAAATTCCGTCAACAACAACCCACTCGCCAGCGTCATGCTGTTCGTAGTGATGTTGCGGGCAACAGACAACCCGCCTGCCAGAATAACCGAACCAACCCCTATGGCCGTGGAGTCGGTGGTATTGGAATTTGTCAATGGCCCAGCGAGACTAATCCCCGTCAGCGTCCCCAGCGAAGTGATCCCCGGTTGCGCAGCGTTCACAGACAAGGTCGCCCCAGTGCGGGATAAACCTTGCCCTACCGTAATTTTTGGCTCAAAAGTAGCTGCGGCAGTGACGGCCGTAATCACGGGGTTGGTCCCGACGAAAAGGTTTGCCGCGTACACGTTACCCGTCGTACCTATACCACCTCCGTTCGGCAGTACGATCGCTCCGGTCGTCGTCGATGTCGAGGCCGTTGTGCTGCTTACGGTTATCGTGCTGGAGGTTGTCAAGGCACCGGACAACGCTAGTCCCGTCAAAGTACCTACCGAGGTGATCCCGGGCTGTGCGGCGTTAACGGACAGGACGTTCGCGGCAGTGCGAGTCAGCCCGGTGGAAATCGTAGTCAACGGATCGAACGCCGCGGTGGCAGCAGCCGTAGTGATGAAACCCAGACTGTTTACATAATTTTGGGAGGCCACGGCCGCACCTCCAATAAACATGTTCGCGGCGTACACATTTCCGCTCACCCCCAGTCCGCCCCCGTTTGCAATGACGACTGCACCGGTCGTTGTGGATGTTGACGCAGTGGTATTGTTAATCGCAACCGTCGAAGAAGACGACAGGGGCCCTGAGAGACTTAATCCCGTCAGCGTCCCCACCGACGTGATTCCTGGCTGCGCAGCGTTGACCGATAGGACATTGCCTACCCGTGACAATCCATTGTTAATGGAAAGTGCAGGCTCAAATGTTGCCGCGGCCGTGGCAGCGGTGATGAATCCCTGCGAATTGACGAATGCCTGAGATGCTACCGCGGCACCGCCAACGAAAATGTTCGATGCGTAAACAGACCCGCTGACTCCCAAACCACCTCCGTTTGAAATGACTATCGCGCCAGTTGATGTGCTTGTCGACACTGTTGCGTTATTCACTGCAATGGTCGAAGAAGTTGTCAGCGCCCCGGAAAGGCTAAGACCCGTTAAGGTACCAAGTGAAGTCACACCCGGTTGGGCTGCGTTAACAGAAAGGACCATCCCGGCCGTCCTAGTGAGCCCGGCTCCAACCGTAGTCAACGGATCGAATGCAGCTGTCGCGGCAGCCGTGGTTATATAACCTTGTCCTGTCACGTAGGCTTGCGTTGCTACGGGGTTTGCACCAATGAACATATTCGAAGCGTAAACGGACCCGCTGACTCCCAAGCCAGCGCCGTTGCTCAGTACCACCGCTCCTGTTGACGTACTTGTCGACGGCGTGGAATTGGTCACACTAATTGTACCCGATGTTGTCATCGCACCGGACAGGTTCAGCCCCGTGAGGGTCCCGAGAGAACTTATCCCCGGCTGTGCTGCATTCACCGAAAGTAGGTTACCCGTCCGGGTGAGCCCCGCCCCAATGGAAAGGATCTTCTCGTAAGTGCTTGCGGCTGCAGCCGTCGTGAGGTAGCCCAGTCCAATTACGTAAGCTTGCGAAGCCACAGGGTCCCCGTTCAGAAACATGGATGCCGCGTACAAACTCCCGGTGACTCCCAATCCGCTACCGTTGCCCAGGACGAGCGCACCGGTGCTCGTGGACGTCGACGCCACCCCACTCGTAACTGTGAGAGTTGAACTAGTTGTCAGCGGACCCGATAAGGTGAGACCGGTGAGCGTCCCGAGAGAAGTGACACCCGGCTGAGCGGCGTTGACCGAGAGCACATTACCCGTCCGGTTAAGTCCGGCACTTACCGCTATGGCGGGTTCGTATGTCGAGGCTGCGGCTGTCACCGTTAGGTAGTTTTTGTTGATGACCCAATTTTCTGTTGCCACAGCGTTTGAATTGATGAACATTGCCCCAGAGTGTATCGCACCTGTGGTTCCAATACCACCTCCGTTCGCTAGGACCAGCGCACCCGTTGTCGTGGATGTCGCAGCGGTACTGTTTGTCAGAGACACGGTCGACGTACTAGTCAACACCCCTGAGAGGGTGAGTCCAGCGAGCGTCCCAACAGATGTGATCTGCGGCTGGGCAGCATTGACTGAGAGGACGCCGCCGGAGCGGGTGAGCCCCGCCCCGACCGTGAGTCTCGGCTCGAAAGTCTGGGTCGCGTTGAATGTAGTCATGTAGCCGAGACCTTGGACGAATGCCTCGCTTGCGACAGGGTTCGTCCCCAGATACATCGCGTTAGCGTATAGACTCCCCGTGATCCCTATACCGGCCCCGTTCTGGAGGACAATCGCACCGGTCGACGTCGACGTGGAAGCAGTTCCCGCCGTCATTGTCAGGGTCGAAAGCAGCGAAGCGGCTCCGCTGACAGTCAGATTCTGCAAGTTCCCGACACTGGTTATTCCGGGCTGGGCGGCAGAAACCGAGAGGACCCCGCCGTTCCGCACGAGGCCGGCGCCGAGATTCAGCACAGGTTCAAACGTCGCCGCAGCGGCTGACGCAGTTATGTAGCCGCGATTCAAAACGTACTGCTCGGAAGCGACCGGTAGGGTCCCAAGAAAAATACTGCCGCCGTAAATCGCCCCCGTCGTGGAAATGCCCCCTCCGTTTGGCAGCGTGAGGGCCCCACTCAGGGTCGACACGGCCGGGGTAGCTGATTCAAGCCGGACGTTCCCGCCAATGGTCGCTCTGTCGCTGAGATCCAATGTAGCAAAGGACTGGATGTCGAGTGCGGCTAGGGCACCGTTCGTCAGCGACAGGCCCTTACCTACTGTCAAGTAGCTCAATGAGTCGACGTATTGTTTATTGACTGGTGAAGTCGGCTGATTCGGTGCTGCCGAAATGGAGAAGACGGACAGGTCTTTGCTCGCCGCGTTGTATGCGAAAACATCATCCAATGAGAGTGCAGTGTCATTGTTACCGAAGAGGATGCGGCCGGTGGGGATGGCTGCCAGACCGGTCCCTCCGTGTGCCACATCAATCACGGTGGTTGCCTGCGGGCCCCTCGCAGCCTTCGGTGGATTAGGATACTTCCCCAGTGTCGCGCGGAGGGTGCTTTCCGTCGTACCCCGGGCCTCGGTCTCGTTGGTGAAGACCGTCAGCGTGTTACTGCCCGGATCGTGTGTGCAGCGACTTACCGGGTCGCCCACATGCGTTCGGAGGAACGTGTTTAGCTGCACCACGTCGTTGACCGGAAGGGTGAACACGTAGGTCACAGGTGTGGCCATTTACCCCTCCTCAGCAAAAAAAAACGGGGGGCGCACAAATAAGGCCGTTGACTAGCTAAATAAAAACGACCGCACATCATCAGACAAATAAAAGTCAATCATAAACAGACGCATCATGATTGACCCTACGAACACGCTCACGAAGGAAAGGATAAGCGAGGTTATTGACCGTCTGCGCGGCCCGGGAGGCCTACCGCCTTCCCCGGCATATGTCAAAAGTCTCAAATATTGGCTGCATGGACTGAACAGGCGCGGTTTTCTAAATGTGGCGTTCCTTAGTAACAAGGACCTGGTGCGGGAGACTTTCTTGGTGCAATTTCCGAACTCCAGCACTCGCTCCCAGTTCACGAGGGCGATTTTGGCTTTGTTCGCTTTGTTAACCGATGAAGAATTTTGTTCAGAGTTCCCTGGTCTATCCCGCGAGGACGCTGTCGGTGCTGTTCGAGCGGTTGCAAAGGTAGCGAACCTAGACAGAAATCAAAGGGCACTCAAACGCACCCAGAATGACGAAAAAATATTTTCTGAACAGTAGATAATCACAATGTCATCTGTTGCGCCCACCTCCACACAGCTTTTGAACATCATCACCGCCGACCAACCAACGGCTGTGTCGTCAGACCATCCGAAAGCACCCGTCTTCGATGTCAAGCGCGCAACTGACGCCTCCTACTACGGTGTGTACGCCAAAGACTTCGTCGAACATTACAATGCCACGAAGGGCTCAGATGACACGTTACTACTCTTGCGCACTCAAGTGAAAGGCGGAAGAAGCCTCTTCGGGATTGTGGAATTCATGTTTGTTTTTGGGTGTTACGCGTCGCGGAAATCGGCATCCGACGCTTGGTATAATCTGAAAACCAATTGGCTCAAGCCGGGAGGCTCCTTGCCTATAACTCATAGGTTAAGCTTGCCATCCACCCCGGTAGAAGTCGGTGACCCTGGAGCACCTGAACCATCATCACACTGTCCCCGAACAAGACCTAATGGCGGCAAATTCTGGACTTCCATTGGACGCTATGACTATTGCACTCTGGCCGATTTCCTGGATCACATCCTGGACCATTTGACCGGCAAGGTAGCGGAGACTATCAGGTTTGCGCGCAGGAAAACATCGACCATGGTGTCTACTGGCTCTGACCTCGCAATTGCCTTGACCGAGGAAAATGCACGGGCCATCGCCGAGGCTCCACGAGACGTCCGCCAAGCCGTTCAAGCGCTTCGCGATCAAAACGAGGCGTCCGCTGTCAACCGAGGCATTGTCTCCTCGTCAGCTCCCAGAGCGGTAAAAGACCGCTACGAAAAAACCTGTTATTTCTACATTAGGGGCTTCTCTGTTTTGATTTCCGCACGTAGAGAGGCGAAGAAGGAGAAATTGGGAACAGACAATCCAGCCCTCAGTTGGGATATCATCAAATTTGGTATAGCTAACAAGATCGACGGGCGGGATGAGAAGTACGGTCAGGACGACGGCTTCTTTCATTTTTGTTGTGATTTTATGAGCCGAAAGGAAGCAGAACACATCGAGGGAATCCTTCGCTCGATCCTCAAACCCTTTTGCCTGGACGGGAAACACGAGTACGTCAAGACGGATGATCTCTGTTCGTTCCTCGGTGTGGATAAACCCGTCACCCCGGAAGGTTATCACCAGCTAATGCTGCGGCTATTCACTTGCGCTCTGCGCCTCGCCCATTTTCTCTACCCCCAGATGTTGAACCGACCTTGGCCGTACGGTCGTGCCTTTGAACCAAAGGAGGCACCCTCCGTGAAAGCCCAGCTGTGTGGGAACAATGAAAATGGTGGGTCCTCATCTTCAAGCGGTGTCTTGATGAGTCAAGTGATCATCAAAGAAACGGGCTTGGGCTTGGACACGCTCCCGGATTACCATTCGCCTCTTCCCGGTCTCGTGAAAGCAGCCGAGATTTATAAACCTTGCGTTTCGTCGCAAGCTGTTTGCCACGAGAATACAAAGCGGACTGACGCCGAGGAGAAGCTTCTCTCATTATTCGACGCGGGCAGGCTGACGTTTGACCAGATGCTGAAGTTCCGAGAAACAGCACAAATCGTTATTGCTAAGGAGAAGACCGAACAGCTCAGACTCGAGATCGAGCTAGAGAAGCTTCGACAAACGTCGCGGCCTCCTGGAACAGTGGAAGAGGGTGGCCCCCAAGCAGAGCAGGCAGCGAGAGAGCACGGTCACTTGACTGTGGAAACCGACAACGGTGCGGAAAGTCAACGGACACTCTGCCATGCCGCGATTGAAGAGACGACCGCAGACGAGGAGCTCCATTCTGGCGCACTTTCATCAAAGGCCAGACATGCAGCGCAGCAGTTCATTGAAGAGCGCCTAGATATGACCCGGGCTGAGCACGAGTACGTCGTATACGCCGACGTTCTGAACTGCTACCTCCAGTGGAGGACTTATCACGCTGACCTTCTGGGTGAAGAGTTTGGGAACCGGACTGCTCTCCCATCCATCCTGAAAGTTAGGCGGCGTAGGGAGGCAATAAGCGTCTGGAACCAAACGCTGATTATTTGTGGGGCTGCGTGGAAACAGAATGTGGATTGGCCGGAGGTACGTCTTCCCCGCTGCCCCGAAGCTCAATTTATTTCCACCTATCTCACAAAGTCCATCAATTGGGACGACGCTTTGGGGTGGGGTGACGTCTGGGAAAAATACGTGCAATGGCGTAAACAGAAGGACAGCACGTACAGGGAGTGTTGCGAAGCACGGAGCAAGCTCAGGACAGTCTTGCAGAAGGCTGCGTATGTTATCATAGAGAGCAACAAGGGCAACAGGATCAATTTCGCTAAATTCAAGGTGGTTGAAACCGACGAAGCCCCGCTTGAAGAGGAAGAAGGAGGGGAGCCGGAACCGCCGCCGAATTACGATTTCGTTTTCCGGTATCTCGATCAATGGTTGATTCCAACTGGGGACCAAACGGACTCCATAGCTTACTCCGAGATAAACATGTCATTTCTGCTTTGGACACAGTTCCACTGGCGAGATGTCATACCCCACAACTCCATAGGCTGTCAGTGGTTTCTGAAGAAGGGCATGGCTGAGCGTGGCCTTGTCTGTGTCGGTAAAAATAATCGACGAAGAAAACTTCTACCTGTTACCGGAGTGAAATGGAATCCGGAAGCGGACTGGCCCGTCATTGCACTGCCGTCCTGTCCCGAGAGCGACTACATCACCTCTCGATTGAAGCGCGTTGCTGACTGGGATTCTACCATAACTTGGGCCGTCCTGCACGATGACTACACCATTTGGAGACGAGGCCACGATAGCAGCTTTGTGCTCAAAAAAAAACACCGGAACGACTTGCGCATGATGATGCAGGCGGCCTGTTTTCATGTGAGCAAAAGTGAAAAGAATGCCGCGATCGTCAGGTTCGTGCAGTTTGTCGAGGCAGATGACAAGGTGACGCCGTGAAGGAGGCAGTGGTCCCGGGGATTTTTTTGATGCCCTCTAGTAAGCCATGGACCCAAACCAGACCCTCCGAAATCTGACCGGCGGCATGGGATCGAAAGGCCCCACGCCCCCGAAAAAGTCACCCGCGGAGCAAAATCAGGAACGGCTGGCCGCCCCGGAAGCTTCCGTGCGCTTCAAGGACGAGCCCGCCGACCCTCCCGCAGAAGACCCGGCGCCCACAGAGGGGCCCTACGACCCATTCTCCGATTTGGACAACATCCTTGCGCCGCGTCCACTTGTTGAAGGCGCGGACCCGCTCTTGTACACAGCTCTCGCGGATTGCAATTCCCAGGCCATTCTCCCCGAGACTCCAGACACGGACGACAGCCCCATGGATGCCGACGATCGCACGGACATTGTGTGGAAGAAGACCATCCTGAACGACATCGCTTTTGCCGACTGGATTCTTTGTAATTTCGCGGGAAACGATATGGTCTTGTATGCGTTCGGTGGCAATTCCCCATACATCCACGTCATTGTGACGCGCCCTCTTACCGTGAACCAAATGACGAGACTGGACGAGCTCGTCAGCGCGTACGAAGATCCCGTGGATTACTGGTACTACTTCCGCACGACGCAATACTCGTTGCACAGTCAAACGGCCGACAGCGCGGAGGAGCTTCTTCTCGGCACCTTCCTCCAACCCATTGCGGAGAACGAATATATCACAATCATCGGGCTTTCCTTCGTGCTTCAGTACTGGAGTGACAGCGACGAGGAATTCACTGCTCACGCCCGGCTGTACAACTGGTCTCACGGGAGCAGTGTTGGTGAGAAAGACTTCACCCTGGAAGGTGGGGGCACGCCACACGACCCTTTGTATAAGAAACTCATGGTCAATGGCTTGGGGGGAGCGCTGAACACCAAGCACGAGCACATTTGCCAGATTTACGGCCAAACGAACCGAGTCGGCTCTTTCGTGAAGATTGTGGGGATGCAGATCCTTTGGGGATCTCGTGAGCCAGTTCCTCAGTACCTGTGATCCTTCTCGTCGGGTAATCTTCTTGCAAGACATTAGGACGCCATGCTCGGAGGAATAACTAAGCCGGTCCTTCCGCCATATTTAATGCCTCACCGGCCTGTTGTTGCCAAGGTGGAGCCCGACGACATTCTTCCCCGCCAGGACGGGACGTGGTACCTGCGGAGGCCTCCCGGTGAGTTCGCCTTCTTCGCAATCACGGTGGAATGGTGTAAATTTTGCAAACAATTTGAGCGGTCCGTCCATGAGGCCATGATTTCTCGCCCCTTCCCATTTCTTCATATGGACGGGGACGCCCTTGCGGCCAAATGGAAGATGCGGGACATGGGACTGAAGATATCTTACCCCAAGGTGTTCGTCGTCCTCCGCGACGGCACTCTCATACCCTACGAGCGGAAGAAAGACGCTGACGAGCTCATCGCGTCCCTGGACTTTCTGGACACTGCGGTCAGCCCTTAAAGATCTCGCGTGTACAGGAAGTAAAGGGGTTGGGGGGTTGGGTAATTCCAAGGAATGAGCGACGGCTGTTTATCAGACCTTGAAGCTCAAGAATAAGAGGACCCTGCGTTTACTGCGACCGCGTAAAAAACTGGCTGCCACTGAAAATGAAGAACGTACTGTTTTTCAGCGACCGGTGCCGGCACTCCGCGGAGTTCATGAAGGCTATACAAAACGCACCCTTCCGGAAAGAGATCTGTTACATCAACGTGGACACGAAGAGGGACGACAATTTGTTGAGCATCCTAGAGGTTGACCGAGTGCCGACGCTGTTCGTCAATGGCCGCATGATGGTGGGGGATCAGGTTTTCCATTGGCTGGAAGACGCCCTTGGCGCCACGCAACCACCCTCCCGGCCCGCAGCACCAGCGTTTGCGCCGCGAGCACCGCCCACGAGGGAGCACCTTCCACCACCACCACCACAAGATGACGACGCGGATGTCTTTGACCCACAACCGATGAACGGCGACGGAGGAGGTTCTTCATATTATGACTTCACTCAGGGGGCAGACGACGCGCCCCCGCGGATGCCGGCCCCGGTGCACTCCCGGAAGAACGACAAGCTCGACGACGGAAACATGGCACAGATGCTGCGTAAGCTGGAGGAAGACAGACGGTCCGGTGTTCCGTTGTCTTTGGAGGAACAAAAGGCAATGATGTCGCGGGGATAGATGTTCTACAGTTTACCGACCTCAAGGAATAGATATCTCTTCCCCCGTGACGACGACGTAATGGTCGTACAAGCTGCGCTTGGTTGCGTCGAGGATGTGCGCAACAGAGGCTTTGTTTGCTTCGCTCAGGGACTCATCCGTGAGAAGATCCTCCAAGACTGACCTGTACGCTGCGTGATTGTGCGTTCCTGCAATCTCTTTTCCGTTCAACTGTACGGAGAAGCGGTCCTTCCCCTTGAAGCAAGCGCTCATATCTCCGTGACGATAATACCTGGGGTTAACTTCAGCGTCGCTCATGTTAAAGAGAGTTTGTACCTGCTACTGTCGTTAGAAAAAGATGGAAGGAGCTCCGTCCACGGGACCGGTACCTCCCGCGATTTCTCAAGATCCCCAAGACCTGCGGTCACACGTCCAGGAACGATTGACCGCTGAGATTGGCACCAAATTGGGCAACGAACTAGAAGCGTGCATTTATCAGTACGCGTTACAAGAGTGTCACCAGATCCTACTTCTCCCGACGTGGGATCACACAGAAGTGCGCAACGCGTACGTTGCCAAGTACAGAATGATTATCCACAACCTGCTCCACCCGGTTTGCGACTTGAAGGAAGGATTAAAGTCAGGGAAGTTGCCCGTCTCTGACGTGTGCGCTCTCAGTCATAAAGACCTGCGCCCGGACCTGTGGACAGAGGAGAAAGAGGAAGAAGAAGACGAAGAGACCCCGGTCGTCCGCCAGTCTGACCTTCCCTGTAACAACTGCGCCCGGAAGGGGCTGCCTTGCTACAACACGGAGTACCGGGAGTTCCAGACGCGAGCAGGTGACGAGTCCACGACCATTTACGCCTTGTGCCGCACTTGCCATAAGAGGTGGAAGTTTAGCGGATAAGCCGTACATTTATCATAAGCGTGGACTTACCATCAGCGCCGGCGCACCGGCGGGCTTACCTGCGGAACCACAGTGCGAGCTCACCAATGTAAATATAACGGAGGACTCCGCCAGCAGGGAGAAATGTTTGCGGTGCCATACCAGGACCGAATAGAGCGTTTTCCGTGGTGATTTGGAGAATGTCTTTGGTGGTTGTCAAAGTCAATGTGTGCCCGTCCTCCGCGGTCGGGAACTTCAAAATAAGGCTCGTCAGATTCCCAGCCGGCGGCATGATTACGTAATACGGACGCGTCGCGGTCAGGGTGGCCGTGTCACCCGATAGGGGCGTGAGTACTGCGTAACCCTTGACCCGAACGGCAGAGTTTGTCACTAATTCTCCACCTACTTGAACACTTGCCAAGGACCTCACTGATCCAGCAACGACCGTTCCTGTTATGCCAGCTCCCCCTGAGATAGTCACGGCGGCTGCGTTCGTGCCAGAAGCTTCAGTTCCTGAAGCAAACGCGACATTGCCTCGGAATGTTGCCGTATTCATAGTGGCCTCGGTCTCGACGGTTAATCGCCCTGTCACGCTGCAGTCACGAGCGGAGAGACCGCCTGAAACGAGTAACGCGTCATCCGCAGCGCCTGTAATCCTGACCCGCGTGCTTTCCGTCGTTCCAGTGGTCAGGGATGTGCAATTTACCGCAGACGCAAAGACCGTCCCCCCTGCCCGGATATCCAGGCCCACTCCCAGACCGCCCGCTACAACCGCGGATCCCTCCACCGGACTCCCAGCGTTGGTCAAATCAGTACAGGTGAGCCTACCTACTACCG
>Ga0105239_10004531_pt1 | contig 16569 bp, 15 predicted proteins | sample KBSC44metaG_FD_92761 | JGI IMG/M metagenome (GOLD analysis project Ga0105239, IMG submission 92761) | Corn rhizosphere microbial communities from Kellogg Biological Station, Michigan, USA - KBS C4-4 metaG | ecosystem: Host-associated > Plants > Roots > Rhizosphere > Soil | place: Michigan, USA...
ATCATGTGTATCTACCCATACTGATTCACCGGCAATACAAACGCCATCACCGGGAGCGGTTTACCCTTCAATGGTAACGTAGGGCGCCCTGATACTTACGGGACTTTCCAAATGAATAATACCGGCCACATTAAAAACGATAATGCGTGCGCCGCCTTTTTCACAGGCGTCTCTGAATGAGCCGGGTCCGCTATCAGCCAATGTTGTAACGACGTATACTTTTCCACCACGGCCGCCTGCGGTATGAGCGCCGGCGCCTTCGGCGCCAGGGAATGCCAGTATTTTAGCTTGTGGTAGGTCTGACGGCTGCGAAGCCCAGGGAACATATGGTCTGCCATTTTTTGCTTCTGCTTCAACAATAGGCAATGCTTTTTCCCATGCTTCATCAGATTTCTTCTGCCACTCAGCCATTACTTTGTTGGCAGAGTCCTGTACGGATTGCGGAATAACAGGATATTGGGCCTGAGTGGCCATGCTGCCGAGAATCATACCTATAGCCAGGTACACTGTTTTTTTCATATTTGCGCAGTTTGATCTTTAGACGTTTGTTATATGCTTAATCTTATTAAAACGCGATTAATGTGCTGCTTTACAAGCGTGATCTTTCTTAATTTACTTGTTTTTGCAATAAAGGCTAATTACCAATTGATTAAGTACAGACGATTTGGATGAATAAAGGGTTGGATGAATAAATGTAAATTTTACAATTACTTAGTTATTCATGACGGTGAATGCGCATCCGAACCTGACATTGAAAGTGTTGTTACTTCATTGGGAAGCGCCTATTCCGGCAATATTAGTTGTTTCTTTGTGAATGGTTTTATCTGTCGGTGCAAATTTTATAGTTACTCAATTATCATTATCATTCATTCTAAAATTAGGCAGATAATTTATCCACCATAGTGTAGTATCCGGTTTCATTTCTTGTACTTGTGATAGAGATGATTCAAAAATTTGCATCTTCAATAAAGGCTGATATTGAACTTCTAAAGCACCATATTTGGGAACTTTTTTGGAACTTTCTCCAAGCATAGCATTTATCGAACACAATAATAATTAATGACTTATAAAATATGCATGAACTTTTTTGGAACTTTTTCGGAACCTTTTTGGAACCGGAAAAATTGTTATTGTACTTGAATATCCGCAGCTTTTTGTTTTCCTATTTCTGTTAGATGATAAGATTTACTTTTAGTAATACCAGAACTTAGTACCCATCCTTTTTCCTGTAAAAATTCTAAGTCCTTACGGATACTTCGTCCGCTTGTATGGTTCTTCGCAGCAAATGTTTCTATGTCCAATCTGTTACCGCTATATAATATCTGCATTAACTCCATTAGTCGCCGCAGCTTATCTGGTCGAACTTTCAATTCTTTTGTCCATTGGGCCGCCAACGCTGCCTTTCTCTGAAATATAACCGTAAAAAATTGGGAAAACTCAAATATTGGCTCTGGCAAACCTGCATCCTTCATACCATCTCTCATACGTTGGATACCGGTTCCCGCCTTCTCTATATAATTACACCTATGAAGCAATCCGGCAATTAAAGGATTTCTGGCAAGGCTATGTTTTCCAAAGTTTTCAGGTTTTAACCCTTTAGGCAGGCCTCCGGGATTAGATATTTCTACGCGACCATCATAAATCTCAACTACTACATTTGCCCCGCGTTCAAAATAATCCCGGTGAGCCACAGCATTAATAATAGCCTCACGGATCACATTCTTTGGAATTTCCAATATTTCACTTCTTCTGATATTTTTTATTTCATAGGATAGATTTAAATGCCTTTCAAGGAAAGCTACTGCCTGATCAATGTTTGTTAGAAGGTCAAACTCTAAAATTTTCCGGTCAATGATATGAACCTTCTTATTCCCTTTAAATAATACGCATGAAATGATAGCGTGAGGTAAAATATCGGCTGGTTTTTTTGCAAAAAGTAATATACCTGCGTTATTAAATACCGGCAAAGATTGCTTGCTATATAAAACTCCAAGATTGATTAACATTTCATCTTTACCAATTACTTCAGATATACCAGACAAGCTTGTAAATCGCTTTAATGCAATTTCGTCTAAAGAGGCCTCGAAGTTCACTTCCGGGGCATGTAGATCTTCAAATCGTATCCGTCCTTCTGTTTTTATAAATTCAATTATTTCCTGTGTGGATAGCTTTACGGAACTTGCGCCGCTTCGTATATAAAATCCATTTGTGCATCTATAAGGCTTGTCGTTTCCTTCGGGCACAGAAACAATTAATACATTATTAAAGGCTTCCAATTCAATGCGAACAGAAGGGTCGCAATCTCTTGCCGACGCCTCTACTCTTGATTTCAAATCGTTATTTACGTGAACACCACTGATACTTCCATTATCTTCAATCCCTATAAATACTCTTCCTCCTGAAGAATTTGCAAATGCTACCAATTCCTTTGCCAAATCAGAGTTAATATTCCGTTTAAATTCTACTTTATAGCCTTCCCCGCCTTGTAGAATTACGTCTAATTCATGTTGCGTCATTAGTCAATCGTTATAGATTAGGAAACCGGCAGGGCTTAGGAGGATATCATTAATTAACACACGAAAAGTACAAAATTGTTTAATGATGCAAGGAAAATATTTCGGCTAATCTAACATCTATGCAACATATATTGCATCAATAATCTTCACAAAAAAGCCCCGGATGAATAAATCACTCCGGGGCCTGTGAGCAGTATCCAGCCATTATTTAAAATCCGTTTCCATCGTCAAATCCTTCCAGGTTTCCATATCCTTTACTATTGAATCTAACTTTTGCTGCGCCCTGTTGTAGGCGTCACTGCCCATGAATAGTCGCACCGGCGGATTAGGGAGTTCTGCCAGTTTAATAAATACATCCGCTGCTTTTTCAGGATCGCCGATCTGTACGCCATTAAAGCCTAAATACCGCTGATGCGTTGCGTGTACTTCTTTATAATCATCAATTTTGCTCTGTGATAATACGAGTGAGTCGTTCGACAAAAAGCTGGTCCTGAAACCTCCGGGCAATGTTACAGTAACTTTAATACCCAGCTCCTGTACGTCTTGCGCCATTACTTCTGATAGGCCAACCACGGCATATTTTGCTGCTGCATATATTGCCCAGCCCTGAACAGGTGCAAAACCTGCAACGGAAGAAATATTGATGATATATCCACTCCGTTGTGCACGCATATACGGCAATACAGCGTTTGATACATTAATAACTGCAAACAAATTGATAGAAAAGCTATCGTTCAATTCTTTTTGATTCAGCTCTTCAACAGCCCCGCCAATACCATATCCGGCATTGTTTACCACTACATCTATGCTTCCGAATTTACTATGGGTTGACTTAACTGCCTTTTCAACGCTTGTTACACTTGCCAGATCTACTTCCAACGGAAGAAAATTATCATTGGCGCCTATTTCTTTTTCGAGGCTTTCTTTTTTACGGGAGGTAGCAGCTACTTTGTATCCCTGCTGCAGTAACTTTTTAACCAGGCTCAGGCCAAGGCCTTTTGAAGCGCCCGTTATAAACCATACTTTACTGTTTTCCATCTGCTCTGTTATTTTATCACAAAGCTAGTATGGTTAGCAGTGGGCTGTTATGCACATTTCAAACAATTACTTATAAAATTCAAACAAAGGGTTGTGGGTTTAGAAAGCTATCTTTTTTTGAAATTATGATCCCGAAACAGCTCGGATAGATAACCGACAATTTCCTCATCCTTTAAATCATGCTTTAATAATTCCATTGCTCGGGAAGTTAATTTCTGATATTGCCAATGTTGTTTACCGGTAGGCATTGCCTTGTATACCTGCGAAGCGAGTTTTGAAGCCTTTGCCAGTACGCCGGCATTATGCATGGTTTTTGCAAACGCAGGGTCTTCTTTTACCCGGCTGCCCGTTAGTGAACTGGCAGAACGCATGAAAAATTTACCGCGCGAAAAGTATACGCGTACAGGATCGCTCCTTTTAGTGAATTTCGGAATTTTTGTTAGCTGGCCCATATACAGTCATTTATCTAAATTTACTAAACATTCAACGGCATAACTTAGTCGAAGTAAAATTTAGAAATAGTGAGTCAGTTGTTTACCCTCTGTTTAGAAAATTTTCAATGGCACCCAAACAAGGTTTAGAAGAATTTTAATGTGTGTTTCTATTATCGGGTCAACAAAAGGTGGTCAAGTAGCTACATAAGCCATGCCTTAGTTATACTTTGTTGGGAGATAAAGCGCACTTTTCTGCTGAAAGTGCGCTTTATCTCTGAGTAAGGTATTAGCAAGTCCTTAAGCAGGTATAATATGCTACTACTTTTCTGAGTAGGTTCCTAATTACTCGCCAATAATGTATTCCAGATTCTTTGAAAGTGTTATTGGAATAGTCTTTTCTTATTGAAGATTGTTTGCGTCCAGCTTGCTTACAACCGTAAACCCGTTTGTTTTGCTAAACTTCATATTGTGTACAAAGTTTTTCATTGAATCAGATGGGTCAATAGTCTCGAAATTAATTTTGGCAAAAGTTTCGGGGTAAAGGGCTACCGATAATACTACCTGGTCTTCCATTTTGCCGGTAACAGTATTGAGAAGATTTCCCAAAGCGTTTACAATCACATATTTCACGGGCAAACAGGCAAGTGTTTCGCGACCCACCCGTAAAACACAACTGCATACATAATCCTGATACAATTCATTGAATTTTGAAACAGGCATATTCTTTTTTGAAAGCTTGCCGGTAGACGTCTGTGATAGTAAGTATTTTGGCACTATGTTATCATCATTTATATACAAATCAACAATTACGTAATCACTTTCAAAACCCATTTCCAGCTTTGATCCTAATTCTTTAATATCACTGAAAGGAGTAAGGTATTCGATCGCCTTCTTATAACAAGTAACATCTTTAGCTAAAACGCCTTTTGAAATAAGCTGTAATTCTTCCCAGTCGTTCAAATCTTTCTTATACTGGTCTAAGCTCACCTTGTAGTTTTTCTGATCCTCCTCTACCGCAAGTTTAATCTTTGCTTCGAACCGTTTAACTTTTCCTTTGCTTAACTTAAATAGCTTATCAATAAATGAAGGGCGGTATTTTTCCAGTTTTCTTTTAGCTTCCTTTTCTTTATCCTGTAATAAAACGGGCTCCTGAGGCTTTGGCTCCTGGCTTATCTGTTCCCAATTAACCCATTCATTTGCATCTTTATGACCAGACTTCAGCACTTCGATATATTCTTCATAATCGCGCACTGCCTTTGTAGCATTTTCAAGTTCCTGTTGTTTGAGTTGAAGTTTATATTGCTTTGCGGCTTCTCTTACACGTCTTTGGCTTGCTCGTTCTATTCTTCCCATAGTAGCGTTAGTGGAGCGTACAAATCCTTTAAACGTTGTCATTAGTCGGTGGTTTTTAGGTAATACGATTAACGCTAACCAATATATGGCATTTAAAACAGCAAACAAATTGACGACAATCAATTATTCCTTTGTACTGAATTTAATGACCTTCTATGGCAGCATTAATCATTATTGTACCTACCTACTCAACAACTTACCTTCCACCACCGTCACTTCAGGGTTGTGATATACCAACGACCCGGGCGGAACGCTTTTGGTAAGCCATACATTACCACCTATCACACTATGATGACCGATAACAGTATCGCCGCCTAAAATGGTGGCTCCTGAATAGATTACTACGTGGTCTTCAACAGTAGGGTGCCTTTTGGTAAAGGCCATGTTCTTACGAACGCTCAGGGCGCCCAGAGTAACGCCCTGGTATAATTTAACATGGTTGCCCACTTTAGCCGTTTCGCCAATTACCAAACCGGTACCATGATCAATAAACAGGTGCTCCCCAATTTCTGCAGCTGGATGAATATCAATACCCGTTTTTGAATGCGCCTGCTCGGTTAATATACGTGGAATCAGCGGCACCTTTAATTTATGCAGGGCATGCGCAATGCGGTAAAAACAAATGGCATAAAAACCAGGATAAGCCCGTATCACTTCAAACTGGGAATGCGCAGCGGGATCGCCTTCCACAATAGCCTGAATATCGGTATTCAGTAGCCGGTATATTTCAGGCGTCTGTTCAAAAAACGTCTTAGCAACTTGCGGATTGTTGCACACCTCGCAGGCAGTGGTGGCATTTAATATCTTTAAAAACTCCGATTCCAGCTTTTCAAACGCTTCAGCAATAGCCTTTTCTGAAGAAAAGGTGCAGGTAGATAATTGAGGATACAGTAAACAGATCAATCGCTCGGCCCATGCTGTAATAGCCTCATTGGTTGGTACTTTTTCCTTATGCTGCTGTTGCAGAAACAGTTCTTTATATAACAAGTCTTTCATTCATTATTGCTTTAACGCCCCGGTAGCTATGGAAATGAGAATTTCTGTCTTTTTTGTAAAATTAGCCAGATAAAATCTGTATAATGCAACTTTGGTTACATTGGCTGCGTAACCATTTGTTAAATAATGTATTCTATGATAAAAACTGGTGTTATTTTAAGTGGAGGCGGAGTTAGAGGATTTGCCCACTTGGGGGTTTTGCAGGTTCTGGACGAACTGGGCATTGAGCCCTATGCTATTTCGGGCGTAAGCGCCGGAGCTATCGTTGGCTCATTATATGCAGCAGGACATTCGCCCAAAAAAATAAAAGATATCCTGAAGAACAACTCCTACTTCAGCTGGTCGAGCTTTTTACTGAATAAAGACGGCCTTTTTTCCATGAAAGCGTTAATTAAAGTACTGCAAACTTACATACCGGTAGATTCTTTTGAAAGCCTTAATACAAAGCTGTTTATAATCGCTACAGACTTCGCTCACAATAAAGCTGTCACTTTCTCAGAAGGTAAACTGATCGAAAAAGTAGTTGCTTCTGCCTCGGTACCCGTAATCTTCGAACCTGTTAAAATAGGCAATCATCTGCTGGTAGACGGCGGCCTGTTAAATAATTTCCCGGTAGAACCCCTGGAAGGCATCTGCAACCAGCTGATAGGCTGTAACGTTAATAATATTCCACAAGGCCTTGAAAATGGAAAGCGCATCGGCAAAATGCGTATGATTGAAACATGCTTTCATATGGCCATCGCATCTACCGTTTATAGCAAAGCTCAAAAATTGAATGTATTCATTGAACCCGATTTACATGAGTTTGGTATGTTCGACGTTAACAACGCCGATTTGATCTTTGAAACAGGTTATAAAACCGCTATGCAACATAAAGAGGAGCTTCTCAAGCTCGTTAAATAGCCTGCATTCCGTGACTTGTACTCCTACCTGTAACCCTTATCCTTATTGATTTTCGTCAAGAAGTTGCAATCAGGATAAATAATGCTCCATTAATTCTGCTGTATTAAAAATTTAAGCTAAATTTTATAAGGGTTACTCTATACCCACTTCTTTTAGTTGTGAATAAAATGTTCCAACTTTCGTTTCCGAATGCAAGACAGTATTCATACTGCCACCATTAACCATCAATAAAACAGAAATGACAACCATTTTTGAACCTTAAACCGCCTGTATATGCGAACCACGCTGCTATTATATAGCGATCAAACCTTACAGATACAAAGCGAACCCCCGCTGGCCGACACACTAAAAACACAACTGGTACTGGGTTTTGGAGGGAAGGAGATTGTGAGTTCACAACCGGTATATGAAAAACTAAAAGCACAATACCCCCACTCGCATATAGTACTGTGTTCTACCGCGGGAGAAATCTTAAACAGCAAGGTTAGTGATAACTCTGTTTCGGTGGCAGCTATTGAACTGGAGAAAACGTCTATCCTTCCCGTATCGGTTAACATAAGCGATTATCAAAACAGTTACGAAGCAGGTAAGGCACTCATAAGGCTGATCAATTTTGACAATCTTTCTTACATAATGGTTATATCAGATGGCAGCCATGTAAATGGCAGCGAACTGGTGAGGGGCGTTAATGAAGTAGTAGATAACAGAGTACCTGTTACAGGCGGACTTGCCGGTGACGGCACCTCTTTTCAATCAACAGTGGTTGGATTAAACAGTCACCCTTCGGGTGGAAACATAGTAGCCATACCTTTTTACGGTAGTCATTTGGTGATTTCACACGCCTCTATGGGCGGCTGGGAAATATTTGGTCCCGAACGCACAGTTACCAGATCAACAGCGAATCAATTATTTGAAATAGAAGGCGAGAAAGCGTTAGACCTGTATAAAACCTATCTGGGATCGTATGCAGATGAGTTACCGAAATCGGCATTGCTGTTTCCTTTAGGTGTTAAATTAAATGAGCAGGATGAGCCTGTTGTAAGAACGATCCTTTCTATTGACCAGGATACAGGCAGTATGGTATTTGCAGGTGATATTCCCAACGGATCGAAAGTGCGGTTTATGAAAGCCAATTTCGATAAGCTGGTAGATGCAGCTACACATGCAGCCAATCAGGCTTTTCACAAACTAACTGAATCGCCTAAGCTGGCACTGCTGATCAGTTGTGTGGGAAGAAAGATCATTTTAGGCAGACGCACTGAAGAAGAGGTAGAAGCTGTTGCAGATACTTTCGGAAATAAAACACTGCTAACGGGTTTTTATTCCTACGGAGAAATTTCGCCTTTTAACGAAAATGCACGATGCGAATTGCATAATCAAACTATGACCATTACCACTTTTGATGAGTTATAGAATACAAATCACAAGAACCAAATATCAAGATTCAAAAAAAACACAATGATCAAATATCAAAAGAAAGCAAAGTTTGAAATTGGGATTTGAATTTTGTTTGGGATTTGAGATTTGAATTTTGAAATTTTTTATGATTACTATGAGCTTCAATAAACTGCTTGAACGGCAAATTAAAAAATACCTTCCTGAAGATGTAGCTCATCAGGAATATATGAGCCGCTTTTTGCAAGCAGTACAGGATTCCTATGAAGAATATGAAAGAGACTGCAAACTGTCTAACCACGCTTCTGCCCTTAATGAAAAGGAGTATATAAAGATCAATGAAAAACTAAAGGGCGAAGTAAGACTAAAGGAAGCATCTATTCAAAAATTAAAAGAAACAATCAACAGATTTAAAGGCACGAATGCCTTTTTATACCACGATACAGAGGACCTTTCAGATGTTATTGGCTTTCTGGAACAGGAGCTGGAAGAAAAAAAGAAGGCAGACGATCTACTGAAGCAATCAGAAAAACGCCTTCGTTTGGCATTGCAGATGATCGATGATAACGTTTGGGAATATAATTTCCCGAACAGAACAATGACCTTTGCTTTAAGTGAAAAGTCGATTCTGAACCTAAATAAAAACGAATATTTCGATAAAGAGAATCTTATCTGGTGGGAGTCGATCGTTGAAGAAGACCGTCAGATAGCTATAGATACTTTTCGCCGGTATATGCACGGCGAAATTACCAATCACTGTGTTGAATACCGGGTAAAAGATAAAAACGGATCAATAAAATGGGTATTGAACAGGGGAGGTGTTATAAGCAGAGATAAAGCCGGAAAACCCGTTACAGTTATAGGAACGCTCACCGACATCGATCATTATAAAACTATTCAGGATGAACTAACGGAAACTGCTAATCGCCTTGCGCATGATATAACAGAAAGAAAAAGGTCGGAATTAAAGCTTAAAAGGCAGGAAGAAAAATACAGAAGCATTATCGCGAACATGAATCTGGGTTTAATAGAAGTTGACCTTCAGGAAAACATCCGGTTTGTGAACCAAAGCTTCTGCCTGATGAGCGGATACAAGGAAGAAGAACTGATCGGCAAAAACGCATCAGACCTTTTTGTGAAAGATGAGTTTAAGGAAACAATGGCAGATAAAAATCATATGCGTTTTCAGGGTCAGTCAGACGCCTATGAAATGAGCCCCAAAACAAAAGACGGTGAAACCCGCTGGTGGCTGATCTCGGGCGCTCCACTATATAACGATAAACAACAGCATATAGGCTCTATTGGTATCCATCTGGATATTACCCATCAAAAATTACTGGCCAAACAACTGCTGGAAGCGAAGCAGGTAGCCGAACGATCATCACATGCGAAAGACCTGTTTCTGGCGAATATGAGCCATGAAATAAGAACGCCCATGAATGCCATTCTGGGTATGAGCAGGCAGTTGCAAAAGACCGTATTAAACTCACAGCAGCAATCATTTTTAGATATTATAGGCACTGCAGCAGAAAACCTGCTGGTGATCATTAATGATATTCTTGACTTTTCAAAACTCGAAGCAGGTAAAGTTACCCTGGAAGATATCGGCTTTAATATGCACGATCTGGTAACGAATACCAGCCGCGTATTGAAATTAAAGGCCGAAGAAAAAGGATTGATCTTCGAAGTGTGCGTGGCTGATAACGTAGCGCGCTTTTTAAAAGGAGATCCATACCGGGTTAATCAGGTGTTGATGAACCTGCTGAGCAACTCGATCAAGTTTACCAATCGCGGCAGGGTTAGCCTGCAATGCAGACTGATTAAAGATAGTCCTGATTCGCAGGAGCTGGAGATCATTATCAGCGATACGGGCAAGGGAATGGATGAAGGATATTTAAAAAATCTCTTTAATAAATTCAGTCAGGAAGATGAGAGTATCGCCAGAAGCTATGGCGGTACCGGTTTGGGCATGAGCATCGTTAAGCAATTGATCGAGCTGATGAATGGCTCCATTTCGGTAACAAGTAAAAAGGGAGAAGGCACACAGGTATATGTTTATTTGTCGTTCATGAAATGCGTGGAATGCGAATTCATCAAAAAAGAGAACATTACAATAGAAGCTCACACGTTAACGGGCAAAAAGATCTTACTGATAGAAGATAATGAAATGAACAGGGTTGTGGCAGAAACGATACTAAGCCAGTATGGCGCCTCTATAACAGAAGCTGTTAATGGCGCGGATGCAGTTGATGCCCTGCGCAACAACAAATTCGATATTGTGCTTATGGATATACAAATGCCGGTAATGGATGGGCTTGAGGCTACACAAATTATCAGGCGCGACCTGCGATTGAATACGCCTATTATTGCTTTAACGGCGAATGCAGTGAAAGGTGAAATGGAAAAGTGTATTCAATCGGGTATGAACGACTACCTGAGCAAACCGTTCGAAGAAGAAGATCTGGTTCGGCTAATAGCTAAATGGCTCGGGCGTGAAACTCATTTTGTTACTACAAAAGAAAATACGGTAACGGAAACACCGCTATACGATATAAGCAAGCTGAAACAGATTACACGCGGCGACGAACAGTTTATACAGAAAATGCTGGAGCTTTTTATAAAAGAAACAAGTAATTCCATTTCTGAGCTGAATACCGCACTGGAAGTAAAAGATATAAAAAAGGTGCAATTTCTGGCGCATCGTATGAAATCGACCCTGGGCAATCTTAGTATTGCTTCGGCAGTAGACATTGCGCAAAAGATTGAAAAAAGCGAATGGGGCGAACAGGATTATCCGGCACTGGATGAACTGGCTTGCAGGTTTAAAAGCATTGTATATGAAGTTATTTCTTCAATAAGATCAGACTATTTTCAACCCGCTCATTAAATTGATTTTCAATTGTCTGGAACCTATTACCACTTGAAAAGATAAACTGAAAGGTGTTGCGTTGGCAACACCTTTTTTGTTATTTTCAAATAATAGTAACGAACTTTGCGTACCCCTTCTTTAATTGAACCGACTCTTGCCATAACCAGAACACGATAGGGATTTTTGCTTTTAGCAAACATTCAGGCATTTAAGTTTATTATATTAACAACAAGATGAGTTATGGAACAACAAACGCCCAAAAAAGTAGTATTGGTTGGTGGTGGTTTTGCCGGAATTAATCTTATTAAAAAACTTTGTAAAGACCACCGTTTTGAAGTTACCCTCGTAGATAGAAATAATTATACCTTCTTCCCTCCACTTTTATACCAGGTAGCTACTGCTTTTATTGAACCCTCGAATATCAGTTACCCGTATCGCAGAATGTTTCAGAAGAAACAGAACCTGCGGTTTCACATGGGTTCATTGCTTAGGGTTAATCCAGACAAAAATACCATCGAAACCGATAGTGGCGTGCTTGATTACGATTACCTGGTATTGGCGCTGGGTACCGAATCGAATTATTTCGGAATGGAAAAGGTGAAAGAAAATGCGCTGCCCATGAAAAACATCGATGATGCTCTTAACCTGCGCAATCACCTGCTGATGAACATGGAAGAAGCAGTTAATACAACCGACGCACAAGAAAGGGCAAAACGATTAAATATTGTAATTGCGGGTGGCGGTCCTACAGGCGTTGAATTGGCTGGCATGTTGGCCGAGCTGGGTAGAAATATTGCCGCGAAAGAATATCCCGAAGTAAAAGACCTTCTATCGCATCTTTACTTAGTGGATGCGGGTAAAGTGTTACTCGGGCCCATGAGTGAAAAGTCGCAGCAGGAGGCGACGAGGGTTTTAAGAAAATTAGGCGTTCATGTTATAAATAATACTGCAGTAAAAGATTACAGCAATGGCGTAGTATTACTGGCAGATGGGCGCACGATTCCCACGAATGTATTGATTTGGGCAGTTGGTGTAATAGGCCGTGAAGTTCCCGGGTTACCTGCCGAAGTAATTGCCCGTGGCCGAAGAATTATGGTTGATGAGTTCAACAAGGTGCAGGGCACACAGAACATTTTTGCACTGGGCGATATTTGTTTACAGACAACCGACAAAAACTTTCCCAAGGGCCATCCGCAACTGGCACAGGTTGCTATTCAACAGGGAAAGTTGTTGGCAGGAAATCTACCAAGGTTGCTGGATAACAAACCATTAAAACCTTTTGCTTATAACGACAAAGGCAGCCTGGCCATAATAGCCAAGTACAAAGCGGTAGCCGATCTGCCCCATCTTTTCTTTAGAGGATTTATTGCCTGGTTTGTTTGGCTGTTCGTTCACATTATACCTCTGATAGGCTTCCGCAACAAAGTAAAACTGGCCTTCAGCTGGTTCTGGTCGTTTATTACGAATGACCCTACCCTGCGGTTAATTATCAGACCAAGAAAGAGGGATGTACATTAATTATCATTTCGCCTTATAAAAAGAGAAAGGTTGCGCTATTTGCTGCAACCTTTCTCTTTTTATTTAGTTTATCAGATCTGGTTTTCTTACAACCATTGTTTTGGTAAGCTGATCGTGCCAGGGCCGGTATCCAAATCCACTTAATATTTCAAAAGGAATATAGCGGCAAAGGCTTCTGAGCAATGCATCTTTAAAATTTATTTTATCGCGGTTCTCTTTTAAAACGATTGTTCTGGTTGCCAGTTTTCCAATGGTCCTTCCAAAAAAGCCTTCACTTATAGTGTAATAACCAATATAGACAAGGGATGCAAATAGAAATCCGCCGAAATCTCCTATTTCAGTCGGCATGTCAAGCAAAAGAGCTATCGCTCCCCATGCAAAACCTACAACAAAACATAGTGCATAAAAGACAATCAAATCAATAATAAAATTTACGAATCGAACGCCTGGGGATACAGGTTCAAGCGTAATTTCCTGTTGAACATCCTGAAGAATGTCGGTTATTGTTGATTGGTCCATAGAGGTTGGGTGTTAGGACTTGAAAGAAACAAAAAAATAATTTAAAATCCTAATTCCTAGCCCTTAACGCTTAGTGGCTGTCAGTACTATGTTGTCTTTTACCAGGTCTTTTTAACTACGGCCGTTTTAGTAAAGCTGTCGTGCCAGGGGCGGTAGCCTAATGCACTGAGGGCTTCAAATGGAATCAGCCGGCATAAACTGCGCAGAAAGGCATCTTTAAAAGTAAATGGCCTGCCATCTTCTCTTATTACAATCGTTCCAGTAACCATTTTTCCGAAAGTCCTGCCTTTGGTAGCTCCTTCATAAATGGTATAATAAAATATCGTGACGACTATTCCAATCAGGAGAGGTATTAGTTGTCCCTGGGCGGAACGCTGTGCATTGGCCAAATCTTCAGGTTTTTGTCCCCGGCTAACAGCTACTGCAACCCATATAAAAGTAAGAACAAACAGGATGACCAGCATAGCCAGTTGGTCTAGAATATAGTTGACAAAACGTACGCCCGGCGAAACGGGGTCAACATACATCTCCTTTTCAATTTCCTGCAATAAACCTCTATCGTTTTGCTGATCCATGAATAAAAATTGGGACACAAAATAAAAGAAAGTTTTTCTTATTGAGCCGTTAAAAGAAGAGTCCGGAAGACCGAAAGTCCGAAAGATCGAAAGAACTTGCCGTAACAGCAGGCATCTTTCTAACTCTCGGACTTTCGGTCTTCCGGACTTTCGGACTATCTATCGAACGAGTTTCAGCTCGTTAACCAGGTTGGTAGCGCCACCCAGCTTATCAATACACCACAATACATACCGTACGTCCACACAAATGGTACGATTATATACGGGGTCAAATTGAATTTTATGGCTGAGTGCTTCGTAGTTTCCGTCGAATGCGAGGCCAATAAGGTTACCGCTGCCGTCGATTACGGGCGAACCTGAGTTACCACCGGTAATGTCGTTGGTAGTAATGAACCCCACAACGAGGTCGTTACGCTGTTTATCGATATACTGGCCGAAATCTCTTTTCTTTGCGAGTTCCAGCAGTTTTTCGGGTAAGTCAAATTCATAATCACCAGGAACATATTTCTCCAGCACGCCCTTCATAGTAGTTACATAATCATAATGTACCGCGTCGCGGGGGTTATAGCTTTTTACATTACCAAAGCTTACACGCATGGTGAAAGTGGCATCGGGATACATTTTTTTAGCTTTTACAGTATCCATTTGCATAATGCCCTTGAGGTATAAGCGACTCAGGTCGTTGTTTGTTACAGTAAACGTCTGGTAGTAATGCATATACTTGCCCTGCCAGTTTTTCAAAAAGGCGCTGGAAACTGCATAGGCAGGATCGGTTTGTAATACGGTAGCGTCGGGATTGGCAGCGAAAGCATTCCATTTGCCGTCGTCGAAGATCATGGTGTTGGCAAACACACTGGCTGCATATTTCTTATAGGTATTCTCGTCGCCCAGATCACCGTAATTGGTCCTTATGTTATCATAAAAGCCGATGGGGTGCTGGCTTTTATCTATATCACTATAATACATCATGAGCACAGCAGCTGCAATATTCTGATCAGAAGCTTTGTTTTCTCCCTTGAGCATTTCAGTTCTGGCTTCTTTGGCAGCTTCCATGGCTTTATTAATATCTGCAGTTGAACCTTTCTTTACAATGGCATTTTCTACCTGTTGCAAAGAGGCGGCAAAAGCGAGCAGCGGCGAACCAAAAATCCCTTCATTCATATACATACGATGCTTTGAATAAGGACGCCACTGATCGTAGGCTGCAGCCCATTCTTTAAAAATATTCTGATAATCAGGTTTGCCGTTGGCCCATGCCTGAAACTTATCTTCTGCTGCCTTTTTCTGATCGTATACATGGTATTTTACAAGCTGTTTGCTTTCGCCATCGAAGAACTTCCAGTAGTTGGCAATATTGGCATAGTCGCTGGCGAGCTGAAGCTTAATAGCAGGGTCTTTTTTCATTTGCTCGAACATGTACTTGAGCCGCATATCGCGCAGCTTCACAAGCGTAGGATTATCGATATCAATTTTTTGTTTGATGCCGTATGAAGTTTCGTAACGGTTGGTGCTGCCGGGGTAACCGTAAATCATGGCATAGTCGCCGTCTTTAATGCCTTTGATAGAAACGGGCAGAAAATACTTTGGCTTTAAGGGAACGTTTTCGGGTGAATAAGCAGCGGGGCTACCGTCTTTGCTCATATACACACGGAATATTGAAAAATCGCCGGTGTGTCGGGGCCATTCCCAGTTATCGGTATCGCCACCAAACTTACCTACGCTTTCGGGCGGAACGCCAGCCAGGCGAATATCTGAATAACGCTTATAAACAAAAATAAGGTACTGATTGCCTTTGAAGAGAGAACTTACACGACCAATGGTATTGGTTGCTTCATCGGAGTACCGCTTGTTGATAGATGAAATAACAGACGTAAGCCGTGATACACGATCAAGGCCGCTTAAGCCTTTTACTGAATCAAGTACTTCTTTTGAAACATCTTCTATTTTAACTAAAAACTCGGCGTACAAACCGGGAGAAGGAATTTCTTCCTGTTTGCTTTTTGCCCAGAAACCATTTTTAAGATAGTTGTTGGTTACTGAGCTGGCGTTTGCTACGGCATCGTAACCGCAATGGTGATTGGTAAAAATAAGACCTTCGTTACTTACGATTTCACCGGTGCAAAATCCTCCGAAAATAATAATGGCATCTTTCAGGGAGGCTTTGTTCATACTGTACAACTGGTCTTTGGTAAGCTTTAATCCGCGCTTAACCATGTCGTTATACACCTGTTGACCGAGCAGGAGCGGCAACCACATGCCTTCGTCGGCATAGGTGCGGAATAGTGAAACGGCGAGCACAACCGTTACAAGGATTTTCTTCATATTATGATAGCTTTTGTAGCGGCAAACCTATATAAAAAATTCTTTAAATGGTTTGATGACCTGGTACAATATACCCATTTAACGTTTTAATTCCTGCAAAATCCTTCCCATGTATGCGCATACGTCCGATG
>Ga0105239_10004532_pt1 | contig 16565 bp, 15 predicted proteins | sample KBSC44metaG_FD_92761 | JGI IMG/M metagenome (GOLD analysis project Ga0105239, IMG submission 92761) | Corn rhizosphere microbial communities from Kellogg Biological Station, Michigan, USA - KBS C4-4 metaG | ecosystem: Host-associated > Plants > Roots > Rhizosphere > Soil | place: Michigan, USA...
TCGGGCAGCCCGACGGCGCTCTTGAAGAACTGGCGATGATCATCCACCAGGGAGACAAGGACAACGGGTGCCGCGAGTACGCGCTTTGCCAGCCGTGTCAGACGGTCAAACGCCTCTTCCGCCGGGCTGTCTAGAAGCTGTGTCCGTGCCAGCGCATCCAACCTCGCCGGATCGGTAACGCTGGTCAGCGCAGGTGCGATCTTCGAATTCATAGCAGAGAGAGCCAAGAATCATCCGTTCTAATGCGGTCTCTAAACGGGCGGCAGCGTCCCCGACAATGGATCACGGCGCCTGTGTCCTGTTCTACCCAAGCTCTGTCGGATACGATCCCGACCAGCAGAAACAGCAGAAACAATGGATATCGACGTAGGTCTACTGCAATTTGTATGCCGCCTTACCCGGCTCTCCCCATCCGGATTTACCCTTACCTCCACGACCTCAGTCCCACCTATCCTGTTTCGATCCTCCGGGCGTTTCCTGGTGTGATTATCGCTCCGTTTGCCGCTCACCTACTGTATTTTCTCGCCCAGACCGTACTGGCAGAACCAAATTTCGTCAGTGCCTTTCTTTTTTGTGACGAAATTTGGTCACCTTCCCCGGGAGTGAGAATTCCTCTATCGTGTTTCTGTTTTTAAGGTGCGCTCGCCCGGAAAGGTCGGTCTGCCCGAGAAGGGCTACTCTTCTATTGTATGACGCCGGGAACGAGAACGCGCGTTTTTGGCAAAAGTCTTCCCCCGGAAACGGGGGAAGACTTTTGCGGTCTGCCCAATCGGATGTCTACTCCATCTTCGGGCGGTCTTTACAGAGACCTGTAAGAATCCGTCGGCTAGCGCCGTCCTATGGTGCGTCTCGACCGTTCTGGAGAAGTACTGTCACTGTCTTCCGAGCGACGACAGCCATTCAACCAGATTCAAGAGATAGGGCATCACCGAGAGCCGACCACAATCGGTTCTCGCCATGATCCGGAAAGGTCCAGGCGTATAGTGCCACCTTCCTTACAGGAGACCGTTTTTGTCGCTTCCATTACCAGTCTGGCGATACAGCAAGTCAACGAATTGATCTTCGGCTCCTGGTTGACGATCAAGCTGCAACAGCAATTTCCGCTCGAAGAGGATCGCGCGGCGCGCAAAAAACTCTATATGGGCACGGCGGCGATCATCGTCGGTATTGTCATCGCTTTCAGTGCACAGATCAATCTGTTCGTGCTTACCGCCAGTACTCAGAGCGGTCTTGTGCTGACGATTTTTCAGACGATCGTCTCGGGAATCATCCTGGGCAGCGGCGCCGATATCTCGAACTCACTGGTCAAGTGGCTGGATGCCGCCAAGGAGATCAAGAAGAGCGCGGCGGAATTGAACGCACCTGCAGCCCCGAACACGGTAGTCACCACCAATGCCGTCGTCGCGCCCGACGGCACGGTGATGCCAGGAGTCACGCTCACTCCGGTCCCCGGTGTTGCGGTGACCGTCATCCCGCCGACGCCGACGCCCACGGTCAATAGTCCCATAAAACTGGCAGCAACGGTGATGAATACCACCGAACCCGGTGTCACCTGGAAACTGCGCGACCAGAACAGTGGCGCCACCCTCGCCGCCGACGGCACATTCAAGGCAGCAAAGGCCGGCGCCTATGATGTCCTCGCGATCAGTCAGGTCGATCCCCGGGCGGTCGGTCGCGCCACGCTCACCGTCACCGGCTAGACGCGATAATACTCCCTGTCCGGGCCGCGCCTCGGCTCAGAAAGACGACGGAAATATGGAAATGGAGACGCCCTTCTCGATGACCGCAGTTCCCCCCCGCACCTTCCCACCGGACCGCAAAGCCGCGCGCGCCGCCTTCGCCTATGCCCGCGAGATCGCCGGGGGAGACGACGCCCGGTTTGCCCTGCTCTTCTGGAGCTCCTATCATCTGGCGCAGACGGGTCACCCGAATCAGCGCCCGGTCTTCCAGTTGCCCCTGCCCTTACTGCGCAGCTACGCTGCACTGCTCGCCTATCCGGCGTTCGTCCAGGAGGCTCGCGCGCGCATCGAAGAGTTCGTCGCTCAACCGCTGCTGGAGGCCGATGTCGTCGGCGTCCCGGTAAATGCCGACCCGCCCGATTGTGTCATTCTCCGACCTGCCAGCGCGACTGCCTTCACCTGCTCGGCCGTGATCCTTGGTCCGAAACTGGCCGTGACCGCTGCGCATTGCCTCTCCCAGGCCGAGGAGGATGTCACCCTGTTCACCGGCAAGGACGTCAGCGACCCCGGCGGCGGTGTCCTACTCCAGGGACACGCCAAACGCCATCCCAACTTTCAGACGAGTGGTGATGACCGCAACGATATCGCCGTGATCCATCTGAGCGGAACCGCTCCGGTCAACCCCGCTCCCCGTGCGTTCGACGCCGTCGCGGGAGAGATCGCCTTCAATGCGGGATACGGCTTCAACGATCAGGATGCCACCCAGGGCTTCGGGGTCCGCCGCACCGTTGCTATGACGATCGCGAATCTTCTCTCCACGAAGGAGCTGATAGCCGGTCCCGATTTCGCCACAGGAAATCTGGGAAGCCAGTGCGCCGGCGACAGTGGGGGCCCGCTGTATGTGGCGCGCAACGGCTTTCTCGTGCTCGCCGCCATCACCTCGCGCCGTATCGGCGCCATTACCTGCGGCGCGGGCGGAAAGTACACGCTCCTGGCCGATTACAAAGACTTTCTCGGTATCTGAACAAAACATAGCCCGCACCGAGCGGTGCGGGCAGGAGAGGTCCATGTCCTTATATTCTTATCGTCGCACGCTCTGTCTGTCCTTTGCCGGCCTGACCGGTCTCGCCGCGCTTGTCTTCGCGACAGCACCCGCCCACGCGCAGACGCCGGTTCCCGTCCCCACGACTCCAGCCCCGGCTCCCACGGTGGCCGTGCCGTCTCCCACACCGACAGTTGTGCCGTCTGGCGGCGGACCAACGACGATCGTCTATGACTTCTCGCCGGCCCGGCGCTACTACGTCCTCACCGGGAAAGTGATCGAGAAGGATCAGAAGAGAGCGGATGGCACGACGGTAACATCCCTTACCGAAGAACAGATCCCGTTCGATAAGCTCAAATCCGTCCGTGATAAGAACCGCGTCGTCTTCAAGATCGACAATGTCAACCGCCTGATCTACGATGTCACGATCAGCGGGGAGCGCGTCGAATACGACTTCCCTATGCCGGATGCTATCAAGAACCTCGCCACCACGGGTAGTGAGAAGAATAGCAGCGCAGGTGACGAATCCATACAGGGCAAGATCGCGAAGGCCAACGGGCTTCTGGATCAACTGGTGGACGCCTCCCAGTTCACCACAACGATACAGTCGATCGCGACGCCCTACACGAAGATCGATGCGGCCGCGATCCAGCAGATTCAGACCGCCGTAAAAACCGCGGCGCTTCCCTTCCTGGGGACGTCGCAGAGCTCCGCCGCTTTTCTCACCCTGCATACCTCTCAGATCAGCGCTGTCGAGGCGATCGTTGCCGGGATTGACGCGACGGCACTGAAAAGCGAGAAGCAGAACGTACAGGATGACTTCACCAAGCTGCAGACCCGGCTGAAGGATCTCAAGGATAAGGACACCCGATCGTCGCCGACACAGCCCAGCGAACTGGAGAAGGGGCTGACGGCATCGGCGCGGATGTACCGCTCCGTTGTCGAGACAGGCGATGCCTTCTACGTTACCGCGGATGTCATTGCCGGTAGCGACGCCATCAAATTCACCTTCGAGATCAAGCCCAACGACGCCAATAAGGACGATAAATCACTCGATACCGCCAAGGATAGCGTTCAGATCCCGGTCGCGGGTGCACTACGCGTCAATTACAGTACGGGTATCTTTATCACCTGGCTGACCGATCAGAATCCGACGACCGCGAACCGGCCAAAGTCCTCTGCGACCACGACTGCAGACAGCAAGACCTTCCGGCTCACGCGGCAAAGCGATTCGACCACGACCGAGAAGATCATCATCGATAACGGCAGCAGCACGACCACAGCGGTCGTTGGGGCGCTGGCGCATATCTATCGCAAATCCGATCCGAGCAACCGCCTCTTCCCGCTCCTCCCGGCGTTTCAGCCCGCCTTCAGCCTGGGAGTTGGGACGTCCGGCGATAAGACCCAGTATCTCATCGGCGCCAGTGCGATCTTTGGCGAACAGCAGCGGCTCATTGTCACCGTCGGCGGCTCATACGGGAGCGTCAAGCGGCTGGCGAACGGGCTCAGCGTCGGGCAGGTCGTGCCCGACGATCGTTCGGATCTCACCCGCACCACCGGTCAGTTGAAGTTCATGATCGGTCTCACCTACAACTTCGGCAGTCAGCCCACCCAGGCAAAGCAGCCCCAGGTCAACAACGCCGAGGGGGCAAGCGGCAATGGAAACGGCAGCTAGCGCCAGTCGCGCCAGCAACCTGCCAAGATAGGCGCTCTCCGAAGCGAAGCCTACCAAACACCGAAGCCGCGCCTATCGTTCGCCGCGCGGCTTCGGCGTCGGCGGTCTCTCTGCTCTATGCGCATACTGCGATAGGCGCGACGCGTTGCGGCCACCTGTTTCTGGTATAAGAGAAGCATTGGTCGCTCGTGGAGGTGAAACGTGGATTTCGAACGTCTGGCCGAACATATCCAGAAGGCAGAGGTGCAGCGCCGTATCCTCGGTAGTTACTCCGGCCCCTACTCCCTGGGAGTAACCGCCGATCCCGAAGATGCACAGCAGCCAGCGATCAGCGTCCGGGTCGCCGCAACAGATACCAGCAGCATTCCGAAGACCGTGACCGTCGATGGACAGGAGGTCAAGGTGGTCTCTCATCCCGATTTCACGGCCCCGAAGCCCTTTTAAAATATTCCTTCCATCCGTGTCAGATTCACCAAGTCCGTTACGTCATCTGGTAGGTGCGACATTCGTCCAGGTGCGACATTCGTCCTCGCACCCCCAGTCAACGTTGCGGGAGGTTATTTTACGATGGGAGTCTCCTATACTGAGGCGGAGCAGCAGTTGGGCACCGCCGTCGCGCAGATCTTTGATTCCGATCCAACCGTCCGGGCTGTAGGAATCGGGCGTCATGAGAGCGGCTTCGGCTACCGTGCAGTCCGAAACGCCGCCGCTCTGTTCCCCCTGGGCGGGGTGATCAACGCCTTTGCCGCCCTGGATGTCGCGCACACCATACCGGCACAGGTCGCCAATATCCCCGTCTCCGTGGTCGATGCGCCCGGCGAGGTCCGCTCACTCGTCCTGATCCCCGATACCGGCCTGGCAACCCCGGCCATTGCCACCACCGTGCCGGAGGTCGGCGCCTTCCGACCGCTGGTGGCGGGTCTTCAGATCGAGAACTTCGACGATGACACGCGGCAGCGCACGGCCGGCAAACTGCAGCCCGGGTTTCTGATCGTCGGAACACTCGGCTGCTTCGTCAAGCTGGCGAATGGAAAGACCGCGATCCTCTCCAACAACCACGTCGTCGCCGCCGAAAACCACGGCAAAAAGAACAAGGATCAGATCTACCAGCCGGGGAGCATTCAGGCGAACCCCACTCTGGATGTCGCCCAGCTCACCACCTTTAAGAAGATCGTTCCCAGCCCGGGCGGGCTGCAGCCGCCAGCAGCCGGCGTCACCCTCAACGAGATCGATGCCGGTATTGCCGTACTGGCTGCCGGCGCGGCGTTTCAGCAGGGCTACCTGCCGTCCCGCCAGCTCGTGACTCCCCATGGCACCGCCCGCGCCAGTGTCGGGGACCGCGTCTTCAAAGTCGGGCGCACCACCGGTCTGACCCGGGGGACCGTCACCAGCGTCGCCACCGTGGTAGGTCCGGTCCCCTACCGGGACGGCGCCAGTTGGTTCCAGAGTTCGATCGAGATCGAAGGACTGAACGGCACCCTGTTCTCCGATCACGGGGACTCCGGATCGGCGATCGTCCGTGAAAGCGGCGAGATCGTCGGGTTACTCTACGCCGGCAACGGCCAGCAGACCTATGCCTGCCCGATCGACGCCGTCTTCAAGTTCTTCAAGTGCAGCCTGGCCTAACCTCCCGGCCCACCGATTGAGGCCCGGCGAGTCCCGCCCCCTGCAGGGCCGGGACTCGCCTCTCCCAGACCAATTCAGTGACCGCCACCGCTACCATGGCAACCGGCGATCGCGGCAAGGACCGAGCCGATGGCAAGCAGGTGATAGATCAACGCAACCCAGGGCTGCACCATCCGCCGCAGACGACAGATCCTGCCCCACCGCCCCTGAGCGTGCGCCGCCGAGCCCCCGCCCGTCAGAACCGTGCTCGACCCGCGCTGCCGCAACCGCAGCCGTACGCGTCCTTCTCCGGGAATCAGCCGCTCCCGCTCCGGCGTCGTCCCCACCTTCCCTACCGTACGCCCCCCTGCCGGCTGCGTCTCCTCCGGCATCCGCTGCATCATCTTCATCATCTCCCCACGGTCCTTTCTTCTTCCGATCACGACGTTTGACCGCCGCGGCGTGCGGCGCCCGATCGGCTGCCGCACGCCCTGGCAAGAGGTAAGCAGCCCCCAGACGATCCCCAGCGCCAGTAAGGTACGGATCTTACGGCCGATCGTCGCCGGCCTCTCTTCCCCTGACTGCTGCATTCGAACTCTCCCTCTCCTGCCTCTGTGATGGCCCGATTCCGCCGAAACGGTTCCCTGCCGGCAAAGAAAAAGCCCCCGCGGCCGGAGGGCCGCGGGGGCGTAGACGGTATGAGGGATGCACCAAACTATGCCAGCGGTTGCAGACTCCCCTGGATCACGAAGGCGCCCCAGTATCGGGGCGAGGCATACAGTCTCTCCTCCCGGTCCCGGCTCCGGCGATTCTCCTCGACGAACGCCTGCCAGTAGTGGATCTGCGGTAGATCCTCCCGCGCCGCATCATTCGCGATCTCGTCCAGCAGCGCCAGCGTCTCCTCCGTAAACCACGTCTGCTGCAGTTGGCCTACCGTCACCGTGCGCAGGTATTCCTGCGCCTGCCGCAGCGCCACATCCGGCGCGGCGTTCTCATCGAGCAGGTGGGCGTAGAAGCGCTCCATGAAGATCGCTGTCGCGAAGTCATCCACCGGCCAGAGCGTCAGCAGCGCCGTCCGTACCCCCGCCTGCACCAGCGCCGAACGCAGCCCCATCACGCCGCGACCGATCCGCGTGAAGCCGCGCGCCCCTTTGCAGGCTGCCAGCGTCATAAACGTCCCGCGTAGATCCATCCGCGTGATGTCATAGGCCGTGAGAATCCCATTCCCCGCCTCCGGCGGCAGCGGCCTCTCCTCCGCCGCCGTCTGCGCCCCGGCCAGCGCCAGACCGGAGCGCTGGAGCGGGTTATCCAGCAGCGCCCAGCGGTGGGCGCCGATCACTTTGCCGCTCCGATCACGCGTCAGCAACAGCTCGGGGTCGTCGAGGACGAAGACATGCGTGCTGCCATGCCAGACCTTCGGCCGATGTACGCGCCGACGCACCTCCGCTTCGGTCGCAGCATCACCGAGCACGATCTCCTCTGCAAAGTGCCGACGCAGCCTCTCCGCCTCCAAGCGTGTGCCGGGCAGACGTGCAAAGCCGATTCCCCGCTGGCCTGCCTCCCGCGCCAGACTCGGCGAGCCAGTCACTGTCTTCTGATCCGGCGTTGATGATCCTACATTACTGCGCCGCCGCACCGGAACGTTTCCCATAGTTCCGCCGAGTACCGGGATGCGCAAGCGGTAATTGGGGTCTGCAACCAGCACCGGCGCTCCCTCGGCCCGCACCGGCTGCTCCAGGCGCGGCAGCTCACGGCCGGAAACCACATAGGTCACCGTGACATATTGTCGCCCACGGATCGACCGGCGGCATCCTCCAGCAGATCGAAGGGAACAAAGGCAAGCGGTCCGTCCGGCGCGACGAGCAGCCGGCTTTTTCCAGTAAGCAACGGCTGCAGAGGGAGGAGCACACGGGTAAAGATCTCCTGCAGCGACGTGCGGGCATTGTCCTGCCAGTCCGTGTCGATAAAGGTGGCGTCCGATGCGCCGCGGCCAGCAGCGCTGTCCGCCTCCGCCAGAAACGTCTGCACCAGCGCGTCGATCGGCTCTGCGTCTCCCAGCTCAACCAGATGCAGCGCCGCGGGTGTCACGGCGAACGCAAGATATCGCTCCTCTGCCCAAGAACTTTTTTTCTTCGTTACGTCAAAGCGCCGATACTTCACGAACTCGATCAGCGCACTGCTCTCTGGCAGACTGAGGGCAACCGCCGACCGGGCCACCGTCATGCTCTGGTGCTCCTTGGTGATCTCCGGAATCACCATCGCGAGGCGGCGTTCAAGGGTATCGGCTTCCGCACGCAGCGCCGGGAGAGCAGGATCGTGGGGATTTGCCATGGCCGCCTGACTTACCTGCTCCTGCAGAGCTATCCAGCGTCGGAGATCCCCGGTATAGGGGGCGTACTCTGCCCGCTCCCCTAGAAGCGCTTCCCGCTGCGCCGCCAGCAGGAGGGTCTCCGCCTCCTTGCGACGCAGCACGGCTTCGTAAAGCCACTCCACAGCGCCGGCATCGTTCGCACGATGTATTGCGACCAGGGTGCAAGCGACGAACAGAGTGGAAAGAAAGCGATCTGCATAAGCGACTCGTTCCGCCTGAGACATTACGCGGAAATGCCGCCGCATCATCCTGTCCTCAATAGCCAGTACCTCCTGGAACAAGGGCATCGCTGCCTCATACTGGCCCATTCGAGCGTTGAGATGGGCTAGGTTGCTAATACTGGTTGCCGTGTCGGGATGATCCGATCCAAGGACGCGACGGCAGATCTCCAACGCCTCCTGGAACAAGGGCATCGCCGCCTCATACTGGCCAAGGCTCTGGTGGAGACTAGCCAGGTTGTTGATGCTGGCTGCTGTGCTGGGATGATCCGATCCAGAGACGCGACGGCGAATCTCCAACGCCTCCTGATAGAGAGGCAGTGCAGCCTCGTACTGACCCATCTGAGAGTGGAAAGCAGCCAGGTTGTTGATACAGGTTGCTGTGTTGGGATGATCCGATCCAAGGACGCGACGGCGAATCTCCAACGCCTCCTGGAATAGCCCTATTGCCTTTTCGTATACTCCGGCGTGGAGACAGTAAAAACCAACCTCGTTGCAACACCAGGCCTTGACGAGCGGATCGTGGGAACGAGCCGACCGCTCAAGCCCGGGCAGCGCCATCTGCAGCGCCTCCTGATACTTTCCAGCAGCGTGAAGTTGGCTCGCAAGGTTCAGCCTATTTTCAATTTCGAGGTCCATGTTTGTCTCCTTCCGTTACTTTCAGGGAAACGACCACTCCACCCTCTCGTACTGAACCGGCCGGCGTTAGCATCGTTGTCCAGATCTCCTCTAGCCCCGCAAAGACATGCGTCATCTCTACCGTTCGCGCTTCGTCGGCCTCACCGACGGTTAGAGTGAAGCGCAACGGCCGGCCGACCAGCGCCGGGTCGGTCAGGGTGGCGATCAGTACCAGTGGCGTTTCCGGCCGCTGCTGCCAGCACCAGCGCACCTCGCAACGCAGACCTGCCTGCTCATGCCGCAGGATCAGCGCACCGTCGGACGCGGACGGCGCGTTCGACGTATCGGTGCCGCGACCGACGCCAGCCCCGATCCGCGTTCCGCGACCATCCAGCCCCCCAAGGGTGAGCTTACCTTTTGCGTACAGACCGCTCCAATTGGTGGGCACGTGCGGCACAGAAACCGCCAGGAGCAGCGGCATATCCGCCAGCGCCGCCGGCTCCGGCAGCTTCGCCCGGACGCCCCAACCGGCGGGGGCGCCGTTCGGGGAAGTGAGCAACCGCAGGGTATAGGTGGCGTCTGAGTTGACGCGCTCCGCCGGCAGTCCTTCGGCGGGCAGCGAAAGGGTGAGACAGCGGACACAGGTCTGCGCCAGGGACGCGTCCTCGGTGATCAGATAGAGCCAGAGGGCGCCATCCTGGCAGAGCAGCCCACCCGATAGGCGCTCGGTCTCGCCAGTCCCCAGCAGGAACGGGGCACCCGGTGTCCGTGCGCTCTCCGCCCGTGCCGCGGCGCAGTCCGCCGCGTCGGCATGCAGTACCAGCCACGGCCCCATCTCCGGCGCCAACCACTCCAGATCATACGATAAGGACGCGCCAGCAGCGTCGTTCGACGTCGCTTCGGCCGCTCTGGCCTCCGCCTCTAACTCCCGCGCCAGGCGCACGGTCTCTCGCGCCGCCGCGCTGCGGCCCAGGTGCGTCTCGATAGCGCGGCGCTCGGTATCGGTGACTTCACCGATGGCGTAGCGGGCGAGCAGATCGGCCGCCAGATCCTCGATCAGTGCGCGTGTTCGGTCGTTCATTTTGTCTCCTCCAGCGCCGCCCGTTGCGGTGCGGTCTGCTTCTTCTGTGAGGTCTGCGGCAGTAGTAGTGGCGTCGACACCGCAGACGCATCAAGAAAGCCCAGCGCGATCCATTGCGTCTGAAGTTGGGGGCGTTTCCGGAACTGGGCGCTTTTCACCGTGCCGATCGGGCAGTTCAGCCGGTCGGCGATCTCCTGATCGGTCAGCTCCTGAGCGGAGAGGCGGAATATTGCGGCATCTCGTTCCCCCAGCGTTGCGAGGGCGGCTTCGATCCCAGCGGCGCGTAGTGCCTCCTCCTCCGGCGAAACCTGGCTGGTATCTGCCAGCGCGTCGAGACGCAATATCGTCCCGTCGCCGTCGCCGCCCAGGGGCGCATCGAGCGAGTCGACCTCGTTCGCCGCCAGGATCAGTTCGATGGTCTCCTCTTCGGAGAGGCCCATCACCGCGGCGATCTCCTCCGGCCGGGGCGGCCGTTCGAGGTGCGTCAGAAGGTGGTCAGCCGCCTTGTGTAGCTTCCGGATTTCCTGTTGCATGGCGCGCGGGATCGATAGAGAAGACTGCGCCTCGCTTCGCGCCCGAAGGAGCGCTCCCAGAATCCGGGGCTGGGCATAAGTAGAGAAGCGATAACCGCGCTCCGGATCGAAGCCGTTGATCGCCTGCAGCAGCGCCACTCGCCCCTCCTGCAGGCGATCCCCCTCATCGAACCGGGCGGTGTGAATGCCGATCTTCGCGACGATCGAGCACAGCAGCGGCTCGAATGCCGCCGCCAGTAATGCCTGGATCTCGCCCCACGGCTGCGGCCGGGGCGCCTTCTGCAGCAGGCAAAAGAGCTGCCGCTCCGGTTCGGGGAGGAGGACCGGACGCACCCTCTGACGCAGACGGTCGTGGACCGTGCGTTTCAGGCGTTCCAACAGCAGACGACAGCTTTTCTCCTCCATGCCGGAACCTCCCGACACCTGGTGTCCCCCTGTTTATCGCCCGCGCCGCGAAAAACGGTTCCATACGAGGAAAAATTCTTTTCGTTTTTTTGGCGTGGCAATTGACGCAGATCAATGGGAGACGGCAACACGACACATCGCGGCGCTCTCTGCGCCGCCGGTACCCTCTCTACATAACAGACGCCGAACGGCACGTGCGAACTAATACTTCGGCGTGCAGGTTCTGGGATTTATCGGATTCCCGGGAGGCGGCGCTGGCCCGCGGCTTTTCGGTGAAAAGAGCCGTTCCGGTCGTAGGGCGACCGGGGCGGCTCCCTCTATTTTGGTCCCGTCACTTCGCTCCGATGACGCGGAAGTTCCCGCTGCAGTGCAGCAGACTCATGAGGTAGAGCATCCCGTCGAAGTAACGCTGCTCCCCCACCGGGATCGGCGTCCGCCAGAGCTCCTCGACAAAGGCCCGTTCGTTCTTCCCGGGCGTCGCCGCCAGCCCGCCCACGGCGGTAGTCGCCACCATACCGGTGGAGTGGCGAGTGGACAGCGGCTTGCCATCCAGGGTGTAGCGATCGGCAAACGTACTGATGCCCTGGCCGACCAGGAACTTCTGGATACGGTCGCTGAGTGTCCGCTGCCGCGGGTCCTTGTGCCACCAGCTGTAGTCCACGGACCAGTTACTGACCGTGCGCCAGGAGTCATAGCTGAAGGGGGTCGGCTGCCCGTCGAAGCCGACGATCGGGGTCATGTCGAAGTTGCTGCGGTCCGGGGAGAGGCCGGTGTCCGGTCCCGTAACGGTCGCGAACAGGGTGCGGCTGGCATCAGCGGCCTTCTGCCAGAACTCCCGGTCGTCGGCCGGCCCCCAGCGCGCGAACAGTTCATAGAAGGCGGGCAGATGGTAGGAGGCATCGGTGCTGCCACGTCCGACATCCGGCACGAACCGGATCATGTGGTGCTCCTCCTCCACCATCGGGCCCGCCGATGTCGGACGTGGCGTTCCCGCCCCGCCACCGAAGCGCCGGCGGAAGGCGGCCGGATCGGGCGGCGTCTTACCCTGCCCCTTGAGCTCGATCGCCAGGTTAGCCTGCGCCTGCTGGCGCTCCGTCGTGTTCGGGCTGGTGAATTTCGCGAAGGCCTCCGCATTGAACTCGAACGGGGGATCTTCCGGATGGATGCGGAACGGCCCCGTCTCGGTCAGCACCGGATGGTGGCGCATGTCATGCAGGATCTTTTCGGCCTGCTCCTGGTAGTTGTAGATGCCCTGGCCGTTGTTGCCCCAGCGGCGGGCTGCGAACAGCAGCGCCATCGCGTAGTACTCTTCGCCATCGGGCGCGGGGCCGGTGGAGCGCGGCGTACCGTCGGTGTTCATGGACCAGGCGAAGTACCCCACGTTCGGGTTCTTCGGGTCGGTGATGCGCATGTAGGTGTTGGACCAGTTCCAGAGCGCATCGAACTCGCGCTTCTTGTCCATCTGTACGGCGATCATCATACCGTAGCTCATCCCCTCCGTGCGTGCATCGTTGTTAGCCCAGTCGGTTATGTACGCCAGTGGACCGTTGGAATTCGAGCCGGCTTCGAAATACACGCGCTCCTGTGTGGCATCACCATGAAAGAGCTGCTGAAAGGCCGTATCGATCTTAGTGCTTGTCTCGGCGGGCGTGTGTCCCTGTTCCGCGAACAGGTCCCGGTACTTGCCGGTGTGGAAGGCGCCGCTACCGTCATCGTGGGTCTGCGCCTGTGTGGCGGGGGCAGCGCCCAACACCAGCACCACTCCAATACCGGCGGCTCTTGCCGCGAGAGATGCCCGCCCGGTTCTCCGATGTCGTTCCTTATAGCGCATGGGGTTCTTCCTTGTTTTTTGGCCACCGTGGCCATTGTGAGCGATCGTCGCCTTCGGCTACGATGCCATGGGCTTTTCCTCCCGAAGGCCCTGTCACTATCACGTAACACTACGGGAGATCTTAGCACGAAGAGGCGTGAGACGGGAAGTAGTGGGAGCGAGGGACGGAAGTCCCTCGCTCGGGGCTTCGCCACACGAGGCGAAACGCCGGGATTGCGCGTAATGTCAAACCAATAGCGCGCCGTTATCGGGTTGCTGGATGGTCGGTATTTCCACCGGGCAATCCATGCTCCCGGTAAGCAGGCGCAGCAGTAAGCGGGCGAATTCTGTCGCAGAGGAGTTCTTCCTATGTCTCTCGCTAAGCGTACCGCAGCCGAGTTCCTCGGCACCTTCTGGCTGGTTTTCGGCGGCTGCGGCAGCGCCGTGCTGGCCGCCAAGTTCCTGGCCGACAACCCCAATATCAACCTCGGCATCGGCTTCGTCGGTGTCGCGCTGGCGTTTGGCCTCACGGTGATGACCATGGCATACGCCATCGGGCATATCTCGGGCTGTCACCTTAACCCGGCAGTCACTCTCGGACTGTGGACGGGGAAGCGGTTTCCGGCCGCGGAGATCCTCCCTTACACGATCGCTCAGGTGCTGGGCGGAGCCGCAGGTGCGGGTATTCTGCGAATGATTGCGGGCGGAAAGGCCGGGTTTGACGTCAGCGGCGGCTTCGCCTCGAACGGTTACGCCGATCATTCCCCGGGCGGTTACTCCCTGCCGGCCTGCTTCACCGCGGAGGTCGTGCTGACGTTCTTTTTTCTCCTGATCATTCTGGGGGCGACGGACAAGCGCGCCCCGAAAGGCTTCGCGCCGATCGCCATCGGTCTGGGCCTCACCCTGATCCATCTGATCGGGATTCCGGTGACGAACCTTTCGGTGAACCCGGCCCGAAGCACGGGTCCGGCCCTGTTTGTGGGTGGTTGGGCGCTGGCGCAGCTCTGGATGTTCTGGGTTGCCCCGCTACTGGGCGCGGCCCTCGCGGGGTTCGTCTACCGCTGGCTGGAGACAGAAGAGGCGGTGGAGAGCCTGCCGCCGATCTCCGGCGATGTTGCTGCTTGAGATGTCCGAGGGACTTCCGTCCCTCGCTCCAAGGCTTCGCCAAACGTCGGTTACCCACGCTCCGCGTGGGTGGGACGCAAAGACAGAATAGGCGTCGCTACCAAAAGGGCTGTCCGGGACCACCAAGAGACGCCATCGGAATCGGTTTGCAGGAGCAACTATGCCCCTGCAAACCCCATCTTCTCCTATCAATCCCCCTCCTGTTGATGCCTTTCCGCGTAAGCGCGGGTCCCGTGCGGAGAGCCGAGAACTCGTCAGGCAAGAGATCCTTGAACCCGGGCATTTCAAGCTGGTCGTCCGTCTGCTGCTTCGTGCGCTGGCGACGATGCATCCGCTGCGCGAGTATCTCCCGTTGGGAACGCCGAGGCGGCGGAGGTCTGCCTGGTAGCGGGGGTATCGGATGTGACACTGCATTATGCAGTTTCAGCAAAATACGACATCCGAGGAAGCCTCCGCGCAATCCCCCATCCCCGAGCTGCGATCCTCCTACGATACGCCCAATCTTTCTGCGTCGGAGAGGTTGTCAACTACCTCGGCGCTGCCTGAAGGGCAGCGCCCCCGTTGAGATCAGCGGAAATTGCGAAACTCCGAAACCGACAAACGACCGATAAAGCCGACAGAACGACCGCATTGCGGCCTCTACATTCCCACCAGATTTTTATTTTTACCGACGCATCTACTGTCGATTCCGCGCTTCTCAGAACGACTACTTGATGTCAGGGGGATTTGACGACAAGGAGAAGACGAATGACAGCCGGGACGGACATGGGGATGAGCGGCACTTACCGGGAGATCGCAGCGCCGGAGCGGTTCGCGCATACCGAGATATTCGACCAGGACTGGACCGACGGCCAGGCCGAAGTCAGCACGGTATTGACCGAGCAGGATGGCCGGACCACCGTGACCAACACGATCCTCTACCGCTCGCAGGAGGTACGCGATCTCGTGCGCGACTCGGGTATGGAGCAGGGTGTCGCTGCAAGTTATGACCGGCTGGCCGCGTTGCTGACCGCAGATCCGAACACGCTTTAACCAGAGGAGGAAGAGCAGCAGCCATGGATTATCAGATCGTTGACAAGCCGTCGTTTACCGTCGTCGGCAAAGCGTTGCGGGTCGGAACGAAGGATGGCGAGAACTTTCGCCGGATACCGCAGTTCTGGCAGGAGTGCCTGGGCGATGGGTCGCACGACCAGCTGGTAGCGCTGGCCGCTCAGGGTGGCTCACTGAGAGATGTGACGCTAGGAATGTGCATGGACTTCGCGGCAGACATGTCGGAGTTCACCTACATGATCGCCGCCGAGGAGTCTAAGGACGGTGGGATCCCCGAGGGTATGGTCGAGAAGACGGTCCCGGCGACGACCTGGGCGGTCTTCGAGGCGGTGGGCCCGATGCCGGATGCCATCCAGAACGTGTGGAGCGGTATCTGGTCGGAGTTCTTTCCCTCGTCGCCGTACAAGCATGGGGACGGGCCGGACGTGGAGGTATACCCGAGCGGTGATCCGACGCAGGCGGACTATCGCACGCAGGTATGGGTACCGGTGGTCCTGAAGTAAGGGGCGCCCGCCCCCTTCTCCCGGAAGACGGCCGAAACGATGCGCTACCTGTGCCTGGTCTACATGACGGAGCCGCTGCAGGATACCCCGGAGGCGGGCGTATACGACGCTCTCCGGGAGGAGAGCTGCGACTATGCGGAAACCCTCCGTGCGAGCGGTCTCTGCGCGGCCGCGGCGGGCCTGCAGCCAGCGGCGCTGGCGGCATCGGTACGGGTACGGGATGGCAGGCTTAGCCTGGAGGAGGGGCCGTTGGCCACGACAGCGGCGGCGCTCCGCGGGTTTTACCTGATCGACGCCCGGGATCTGAACCACGCGATCCGTGTGGCTTCGAAGATCCCGGCGGCACGTTTCGGGTGTATCGAGGTACGGCCGATCCAGGAGACGGAAACGCCGCAGAGGATGGGATGCCTGTCGGTGACAGGCTACCGAAAGGAAGTAGAGACAATGGTAGACGGACAGGCAGCAATCGACCAGGCAAAGGCGGACTATCTGCGCTCCAAGGCGCTTCTGGCGCACGCGCTGGCGACGACACCGGACGATCGGCTGAACTGGGCGCCGTCGGCGACGGCGCGCACCCCGATCCAGCTGGTCGCGCATTCGGCATCGGCCGTGAAGGCGCTCCACAGCATGCTGGCCGGCACCCCGATGAAGTTCGACGATACCGCGGAAGCGGATCGCGGCTTCCGTGAGTGGGAGCGGCGCTTCGACACCCGCGAACAAGCGCTCAGCCTCCTGGAAGAGAGCAGCGCCGCCTACATAGCATGGCTGGACACCCTCACGCCGGACCATCTGCAGGACACCGCCATGCTGCCGTTCGGCCTCGGCACCGCCCCGGTAGCGATCGGGCTCA
>Ga0105239_10004533_pt1 | contig 16551 bp, 15 predicted proteins | sample KBSC44metaG_FD_92761 | JGI IMG/M metagenome (GOLD analysis project Ga0105239, IMG submission 92761) | Corn rhizosphere microbial communities from Kellogg Biological Station, Michigan, USA - KBS C4-4 metaG | ecosystem: Host-associated > Plants > Roots > Rhizosphere > Soil | place: Michigan, USA...
CGCTGCGCAAGGTGCCGCAGGCGGTGCCGATCTTCTATTCGCCGCACGACTCGCGCACGCTGCGTCCGCTGCGCGGGGTGGCGACGCTCGCGCGGCTGATCGCCCGCCTGTTCCTGCCGCACCGCGATGCGCTCGCGATCGGCCACGGCGAGCCGGAGGTGCGTGCGCTGCACAGCATGGCGCACCAGACCGTGCGGCTCGTTGAAGGGCCGGTGACCGCGCCGTTCTTCGAGGTCGTCGGCACGCCGGCGCGCCATCCGCTGATCATCGGCGCGAGCCGCACGCACAACGTGCGCGCCGTCGAAGCCTTCGACCAGCTTGCCGTGCTGCTCGGCGGCGGCGCGCTGCACCTCGCTTTCAACTGGATCGGGCCGGTCAACTCCGTCTCGAGCGCGCGCCTGCAGGCCGCCAACGTCGGCCTGCACGAGGCGCCGGACGATGCCGAGCGGGCCTCGCGGCTGTCCAGCGGCTGGCTCTACGTCGCACTCGGCGGCAATCGCGGCTTTCCGCTGTGCCTGGCCGAGGCGATGGCGGCCGGGCTGCCGTGCGTCGCGATCGATTCGCCGTTCCACCGCGACATCGTGCGGCACGGCGAGACCGGCTACCTGTGCCGCAGCCAGACCGAGGTGATCGATCGCATCGCGCAGTTGATCGACACGCCGCGCCTGCGCCAGCGCATGGGGCGCGCCGCGCGAACGGTCGCGCGCGAGCGCTTCAGCGAGGCGAGTTTCCGGGACGCGGTGCTGTCGGCCTACCAGCTCGCCGACGACCGGCCCGTGACCGTGCCCGACTCTTCCCAGAACGCCGGCGCCGCGGAAACCGCGCCGCTGGCCATGCCGACCGCCCAGGAGTGCCCTTGATCAGTCTCGTTGTTCCAACCCGCAATCGTGCGCACACGCTGCGCCTCGTGGCACCCAGCTATTTCGAGCAGGACGGCATCGACCAGATCGTTTTCGTGAGCGATGCCGGAGACGACGACAGCGAGGCCGTGCTGCGCGAGATTGCGGGCCGCTATCCGGGCGTGCAGATGCGGTTCGTGCGCAATCCGGATCGGCTCGGTGCCTCGCAATCGCGCAACGTCGGTGTTGCGCTCGCGCGCAACGATTACGTGCTGTTCTGCGACGACGACGAATACCTCGAGCCCGGCTACGCCCGCACCTGCCTGGCCAAGCTCGAGCAGCGCGGCGCGGCCGCGGTGTCGGGCCGGCGTGTCTACATGCAGGACGGCGAGACCGTCGCCGAGGCCTTGCGCCGCTTCGGCAACGGGCTGCGCGACACGGCGCCGTTTCGCGCGCTGCTGTGCGAATACGTCAACGGCGCGCGCTTCGTCGGCGACCGCCGGCAGCCGATCACGAACGCGGTGATCCTGACCCGGCGCAGCCTGCTGCTCATGCATCCGTTCGACGGTCATTACCGGCTCGGCAACGGCTACCGCGAAGAGACCGACTTCCAGATGAACCTGTTCGTCAACGGGCACGACATCTGGGTCACCAACGATTGCCACAGCATCCACCTGCCGCTCTCGCAGGTGCGCACCGGCGGTCAGCGCACGCAGGCGTGGCGGCGCATCTACTGGGCCAATCACTACACGCGCTATTTCTACGCGAAGTACTACGCGGCCTATGCGAAGCGGCTGAGCCTGCGCACGCCGCGCTCGCTCGCGCTGCTGGCGTTCGGTGTGTTCAGCCTCTACAAGGAACTGCTGCGGCCGAGCTTGCATGCGCTGGCGATGGCCGCGCTGCGCCGGCGCGGAAGGACGGCGGCGTGAGCGCGCGACGATGACGATTTCGCGCCGCCATTTCATCGTGAAGGTGCCGAGTGCGCTCGGCGCCGGGCTGGCCACGCTCGCGGTGCCGTCGTGCTACGGCGGCGGCTCCGAGCAGGGGCCGAGCGACGGTTCGTCGGGTTCGGGGCCGAGCGCGATCGACGGCGCCAGCACGGGCACGACCAGCAACACGCCATCACCCGCGAGCACGCGCTCCTCGCCGGGCTACGTGCCCGAGGGCTACCGGCTGACGTTCGCCGACGAGTTCGACGACAACGACGTCTCGCGCATCAACGAGAACGCGTCCGGCGGGCGGCCCGGCGCGCCGGCCTGGCGCAGCCGCTACCGGCACGACCGCAACACCATCATCAACGGCGAGAAGCAGGTCTACGTCGATCCGGCGTACCGCGGCTCGGCATCGAGCCCGCTCGGGCTGCAGCCGTTCTCGATCGCGTCCGGCATTCTGACCATCAGCGCCACGCCGCTCGCCGAGCGCGTCGCCCCGTTTCTCGGCAAGCAGCGCTACGCATCGGGCTGCATCACGAGCGAGCTGACGCATTGGCAGCAGTACGGCTACTTCGAGATGCGTGCCCGCATGCCGAAGGGGCGCGGTTTCTGGCCGGCGTTCTGGCTGCTGCCCAAGAGCGGCGTCTGGCCGCCCGAGATCGACGTGGTCGAGGCCACCGGCGCGAAGCCGGGCAGCCTGCACCTCGGCGTGATCGAGAAGGACCGCGGCCGCCCCGGCTCGCGCTGGGTCAAGGACGTGATCGACACGACCGACGGCTTCCACGTGTACGCGGCCGAATGGACCGCCGACGACGTGGTCTTCTCGATCGATGGCAAGGAGCAGTACCGCGCCGGCAGCCACCGCATCCACGAGCCGATGTACATGCTCGTCAACCTCGCGATCGGCAGCAAGGACCCCGGCTTCATCCCCGACCCCGACGGATCGACGCCGTGGCCCGGGCAGATGCAGATCGACTACGTGAGGGCCTACAGCCGTGGCTGAGAACGGCGCAGCGCGGCCGCCGCGCGGCGGCCGCACGCAGCGGCCGATGCTGTGGTCGGCGATCGAGGCGCTGAGCCTCGCGCTCGTCTCGTTCGCGATGCTCGCGATGCTCGCGCGCTATCTCGATGCGAGCACCTTCGGCAAGGCAGCGATCGCGCTGGGCATCGTGCAGATCGCGTGCTCGCTGGCCGAATCGTTCTTCCACGACGCGGTCGTGCAGCGCGGCGACCTGCGCGACGGCGACGTCGATGCCGCGCACACCAGCAGCGTGCTGATCGCGCTCGTGCTCGCCGCGGGCATCGCGCTCAACTTCGTTCTCGCCGGCCCGCAAGGGCTCGGCCAGGACGCCGAGATCGCCCGGCTCGCGTTGTGGATGGCTCCCTCGATCGTGCTGACCGGCTGGAGCGCGATGACGATCGCATCGATGCGCCGCCAGCTCGCGACCCGCGAGCTCGCGCTCGCAAGTGCCGGCAGCCGTTTCGCCGCCGGGCTGCTGGGTCTGCTGCTGCTGTCGCGCGGCTTCGGCGTGTGGGCCCTCGTCGTGCAGCAGAACCTCGCGGCGCTGCTGCTGTTCGTGCTGCTGCGCGCGGTGCGGGCGCCGATGCCCGGTCTGACGACGAACCTGGCGGGCGCGCGCCGGCTCGCGTCGTTCGCGGCCGTCAACTCGGTCTACGGCCTGCTGAACACCAACATGAGCCGGATCTTCCAGCTGCTGTGCGGCCTGGTCATGCCGGCGAGCGTGGTCGGGCAGGTCTCCCTCGCGCTGCGCCTGGTCGACATGCTGGTCTCGGTGATGGTGACCGGCGTGGCCCGCGTGACGATGCCGCGCCTCGCGGCGGCACTGCACGCCGGGCTCGGCGTCTCGGCCGGGTTCCTGTCGGCGACGCGCAATTTCTGCATCGTGACCATGCCGGTGCTGGTGCTGATGGCGGCGCTCGCACACCCGCTCGTGCAGCTGGTCGGGCACGAGGGCTGGAGCGAAGCGGCGGTGCTGGTGATGTGGTTCGCGCTCGCGCAGGCGCTGCGCAGCCCGACCTTCCTGTCGACCACCTTGTTCGCGTCGCTCGGCAAGCCCCAGGTCAACCTGTTCGTCAGCCTGATCGAGCTTGCAACGCTCGCGTTGCTGACCTGGCTGCTGCACGACCCGCTCGCCTGGATCGCCCGCCTCTCGGTGGTGCTGCCGCTCGTGATCTGGCTGATGTGGCAGCAGGCCGGCGTCGGCGCGTGGCAGCTGCTGCGTTCGGTGAGCGAGTCGCTGCTGGCCGCGCTCGCGATGGGCGCAGCGCTGGCCTGGGGCCTGCCTTCGCTGGGCTGGCAGCGTCTGCCGCCGATCCTCGCGCTGCTCGCGGCCGGCCTGGCCGGCGCCCTGATCTACACCACTCTCGCGTCGCTGCTGCTGTTCGTGCGGCGGACCGCTCCCATAGCGTCAAGACGCCCTAGAGGACAGACACCTTGAAGATTCATCACATCAGCAACGTCAACGGCAACTTCGGCGACGAGCTCAACGGCTGGATGTGGCGCGAGCTGTATCCGGACTTGTTCGCCGCCGACGACGCAGACGACGGCATCGACTTCATCGGCATCGGCACCATCCTCGACCGCCACCTGCCCAAGCGCGGACTGAACGTCGTGCTCGGCTCCGGCACCGGCTATGCGCCGCCGCCCGACATTCGCGACAACCCCGCCCAATGGTGCGTCTACGGCGTGCGCGGCCCGCTGACGGCGGAACTGCTCGACCTGCCGCGCGAGGCCGTGCTCACCGACCCGGCGATCCTGCTCGCCGACCATCCGCGCTGGAACCGGTCGAACCGGTCCCACGGCGAAGCTGCCAGCGGCGAATCGGGCAACGTGGTCTTCGTGCCGCACTGGAAGTCGATCCGCTTCGGCCAGTGGCAGGCCGCCTGCGAGCTCGCGCGGATCGAGTTCGTCGACCCGTGCGGCGATGCGCGTGCGGTGATCGACCGGATCGCCGGCGCGCGCCTCGTGATCGCCGAGTCGATGCACGCCGCGATCATTGCCGACGCGCTGCGCGTGCCGTGGGTGCCGGTGGTGCTGTCGCGCGAGGTCGCGCCGTTCAAGTGGGCCGACTGGGCCGCGACCGTCGGGCTCGAGTACACGCCGCTGCTGCTGTCGCCGAGCTCGCCGGTCGAGGTGCTGCGCGCCGAAGTGCTCGAGCACAGCGCGTTTTCGTACATCAGCGACTTCGGCTTCCAGGCCCGCGCCGACGGCGGGCCGCGCGAGCTCGGCTGGTCGCGCGAGCAGCTGCTGCACGACCACGCGCAGTCGATCGGCAAGGTCGGCGCGCGCTGGCGCTGGCGTGCCAGCATCTACGCGGAGGCGCTGCTGAAGCGGCTTGCACGCATCGCACCCGACACGCACCAGCGCATTGCGCCGGGCACCTACCAGCGCTATCGCGACCAGGCCGCGGCGCAGCTGATCCAGGCCGCCGACGCCCCGAGCTTCCTGAGCGGCGACGCCGCCCACCGGCGCGCGCTGCAGCGCTGCCAGGAGGCGGTGGCGCGGCTCGCGGCCGACCGCCGCGAAGGCCGGCTGGCAGCCTGGGCACGCGCGCGCACGATCAGCTCGCCGCAGGTTCGCGAGCTCGCGCAGGTGCGCGTGATCGACACGATGGTCCGGGAGACGACATGAAGACCCGTTCGCTCGTGTTCTCGATGGGCTTCAACGGCTACCAGCGCATCTACGCGCGCAACATCGAGACGCAGCGCGCCTACTGTGCGCGCCACGGCATGGACTACGAGTTCCTCGACCGGCCGTTCTTCACGCCGCTGCTGATGGAGTGCTGCTGGCTGAAGGTGCCGTTGATCCTCGCCGCGCTCGACGAGGGCTGGCCGTGGGTCGTCTACATCGATTGCGATGTCGAGGTGCGCGCCGACTGCCCCGATCTGCATTCGCTGGAGCGGCCGGGCAAGCATCTGTACATGGCGACCGGCTACTCCGGGCGGCTCAACTCCGGCGTGATCATCGTCAAGAACTCGCCCGAGGTGCGCGCGTTGTTCCAGCGCATTCTCGACGGCGCGCAGAAGACGCTGCCGCCCGAAGACAACGTGGGCTGGGGCGAGAACGGGCACATCATCCACTTCGCGAAGAACAGCCCGCTGCTCGAGATCATCCCGCCGCAGTGGAACAACAACCACGACCCCGCGCTGGCCGACTACCTGCGCCACTACAGCGCCGGTCCGATGCGCCCGCTGTACGCACCGCGGCCGATCGAGAAAGCCTGGGCGCTGCTCGGCAAGGCCTATCTGAAGGCGTCGAAGTGGCGCAGCGCGCCGGCGTCCGACAAGTTCTTCGACAACCTGGCCGCACTGCAAGCGACCGCAACGCGCGGCACCGGCGCATTCGGCGCCGCGATGCGCGACGGCGGCGTCCGGCTCGCCGCGGAATGACGCCTGTGGGCAGGGAAGGAAATTCCACGATGCGTTGTCTATGGCTCTCCCGCTCGCTGCCGTTCCCGCAGGACAGCGGCGACCGCATCTATTCCGGGCACCTCGCGCGTGCGCTCGCGCAGGCCGGCGCCGAGGTCGACTTCGTCGGCCACCGCGCCGGCGAGCCCCCTGCGGCGGACTGGCCGCTGCGCTGGCACGCGATCGACGGCGGCTGCCGCTCGAACTGGCGCGCGCTGGCCAGTGCGCAGCCGCTGAACGGCGCGATCCACGACACCGCCGCCTATCGCCGACGGCTCGCCGAGATGCTGAGCTGGCGCTGGGATGCGATCGTCATCGACACCTACGGCATGGGCTGGGCGCTCGGCCAGGTCCAGCGGGCCAGGCAGCAGCGCGGGCGTCCGCCGGCGCTCGTGCATGTCTCGCACAACCACGAGGCCGCACTGTGGCGCGGCATGGCGCGCGAGTTTCGCGGCTCGCCGCTGCGCAAGCTCGCGCTCTGGCAGAACGCGTGGAAGGTCGACCGCATCGAACGCCGCCTGACGCGCGAGGCCGACCTGATGAGCTGCATCACGCCCGAGGATGCGCGCGTCTTCGCGCAGCAGGGACGCACGGCCCCCACCCTCGTGCTGACCCCGGGCTACAGCGGCCCGCAGGCGCTGCCGCACCCCATCACGGCCGCAACGCCGCGGCGCGTCGTGCTGATGGGCTCGTTCCGCTGGGTCGTGAAGCAGGAAAACCTCAAGGCGCTGGCGCAATGCGCCGACGCGGCATTCCGCGAACACGGCATCGAGCTCGACGTGATCGGCGACGTGCCGGCCGAGCTGCGCGAGCAGCTCGCGGGTTTTGCGAGCGTGCGGCTGCACGGCTTCGTCGACGACGTCCAGCCGTTCTTTCGCAATGCGCGGATGGCGCTCGTTCCGGAAGTGATCGGCGGCGGATTCAAGCTGAAGTTTCTCGACTACGTGTTCGGCAGGATGCCGGTGGTCACCTTGAACGATGCGGCCGCCGGCGTGCCGGCGCCGGTGCGCGATGCGATGCTCGGCTGTGCCGACCTGAACGAGCTCGTGCGGACCGTCGTCGAGCGCATCGACGAGCTGCCGACGCTGGCAAGACTTCAGCACGATGCGCTCGCCGCCGCCCGAACCGCATTCGACTGGTCCGACCGCGGCCGCGCCTTGCTGCGTGCGATGCGCGAGCTCGGCCACTCGGCCGCCGCCAGGCCCTCGTCGTTCAGCGAGCCTGCGCCGCGCGCGAGCGCGTGAGATCGAGCTCGCGCTTGCGCGCGTGCAGCCACTGGCCGAGCCCTTTCTCGAACCAGCGCCAGCACAGCCAGGCGAGCGCCAGCGACAGCACGGCCGACACCAGCGCAAAGACCAGCGTCGCGGCCCAGCTGCCCTCGGCGTGCGGCATCGTGGCCTTGACCACGCGCTTGACCGCGAACATCGCGAGCGGGTGGCACAGGTAGAAGCTGTAGCTGATCGTGCCCAGGCGCTGCAGCGCTCGGGTGCGCAGCAGCGGCATCGAAGCGGACTCCGGCATCGCGACACAGGCGAAGAAATACGTCGCCGCGATGAAGGCGCCCACGATCGCCGGGCCGTCGCCGCCGGCGAAAAGGTCCCACAGGTTGGCGCCGCCGGCACCCGCCTCGTCCACGTCGGTGCTTCGCCACAGCAGCAGGAACAACACCAGCGCGAGCGCCGCGAGCCACGGCATGCGCCGGGCCCCGGGCGGCGAGAACCCGCCGCTGAGCGCGACGGCGACGCCGCTCAGGAAGAAGATCGCGCGCGGAAAGCTCGACACGCCGAGCACCACCGCCAGGATCGACACCGGCAGCCACACGCTGCGCGGCACGCGCGAAGCACGTGCCAGCGCCACGGAGAACGCGGCGATCAGGTAGAACAGCCACTCGTAGCTGAGCGACCATGACGCCGGGTGCGCGGCCTGCACCGGCACGAGCGGCGGCAGCAGCACCAGGTTGGCCAGCAGCACACGCAGCCAGCCGAGCGGATCCAGGTGCTGCAGCGCGCGCCAGCCGAGCAGCGGGCCGAACACGCAGATGGCGAGCAGGATCGGAATCCACAGCGGGAAGATGCGCGCGAAGCGGTCGAACAGGAAGCCGCGCATCGTCGCGTGGCGGCGCAGGCTCATCACGATCACGTAGCCGCTGATCATGAAGAACACCTCGACGAAGTAGCTCGCGCTGTCGACGACGTAGACGATGTCCCACTGCCAGATGGAGTCGTCCGGCGGCATCGGCGGCAGGCCCGACTTCGCGACGTGGAAGAAGAAGACGAAGGCGACGCACAGCCCGCGCAGCCCGTTCACCGAAGGATTGAACGGGCTGGCGCGGCGCTGCGCAACGACGACTACGGCCTTCTGATCGATGCGGCCGGGTTCCATGTCTGGTAGACCTCGCCGAGCAGCGAGCGCCACACGCCGAGGCCGGCGCCCGCGAAGGCGCTGAGGATGTCGAACAGCTGTGCGAACGGCTGCACCGGCCAGCGGTGCCCGAACAGCCACAGCGCGAACGGCACGACAGCCACCACCGCCGCCAGTTCGAGGCGACCGGCGGCCAGCGCCGCGCCCAGCACGGCCACGTAGGCCAGTGCCAGCAGATAGATCGTGAACCAGCGCAGCAGCTTGTGCGACACGTACTTGTAGAGCTCGCCGGCCGACAGCCGCTTCAGTCGCGGCCACATCAGCCGGTGCACGTTGAACGCCTGGCACGCGATCCGCACCTTGCGCCGGAACTCCTCGTTCATCGACGTGACCGATTCTTCGTAGGCACGCACGTCCTGCGCCTGCACGACGCGATGGCCTGCGCACAGCACCATGAACGAGACGTACATGTCGTCGATGATGTGGTCGGGCGGCGGCTCGTGCAGTGCGCGGCGGATCGCGAACAGCGAACCGTCGGCGCCCATCACCGAGCCGGTGTCGGTTTCCAGGCGCTTGACCCACTCCTCGAAGCGCCAGTACAGCGAGCCCGAGCGAGCGGTCGTCGACGCGTCGGCGTTCGTGTAGACGAGGTTGCCGCACACGCAGCCGACCTGTGCATCGGCAAAGTGGTGCTCGAGCTGCAGCAGCACGTCCGGATCGAGCATCACGTTGGCGTCGCTGAACACCACGACGTCGGCATTCGTCCGCGCGACCAGCAGGTTCATGCCGTGGGTCTTGCCGGTGCGCTGGGTGGCCACGTGCAAGCTGATGCGATCGGCGTAGCGGCGGCAGATCTCGGCCGTCTCGTCGCTCGACTTGTCGACGTAGACGAGGATCTCGAGGTCCGGATGATCGTCGCGCAGCGCGAGCAGGTTCTCGAGCTTGGCCTCGATCACGCGCGCCTCGTTGTACGCGCAGGTGCAGACCGCGAAGCGCAGCGTGGCCGGCCGCGCCGCCGATGCCTTCGGCGCCTCGACCCGTCCGCCCCAGCGCCGCCAGGCGAGCAGCGAGAGTGGGTAGGTGACGAACGGATGCAGCGCGAGCAGCAGCGCGAGCACGCCGATCGAAAGCAGGACAAGGGGGGTCATGGCGGGCCTCCGAAATGCGGGTCGAAGCGTGGGGTGAAGCGAGGATCGAAGCGCGGCTCGCGGCGCAGCGTCGGACGGGGCGGCACCAGCTCCCCGCCGGTCGTCCGCCCGGGCGGCCACAGCAGGATGCTCGCGGCGATCCCGATCGGGAAGGTCGCGAACGCGCCGTTCAGGAACAGCGACGCGCACAGGCCGAGCCGGAACGCGAGCGGGGCCGGCATGCTGTTGAGCACGTAGGCCAGGAAGCCGAAGAACAGCGTCGCGCCGACGATGCCGTACTCGAACAGCATCTTCGAGAACGACATCTCGGCGGTCGCCAGGCGCGCCGTCACCGCGTAGCTCGAGAAGTTGCCGGCGCCGGCGCCGAACAACGCGCGCGTGCCGTCCAGCCACCAGTGCTCATGCAGCATGTCCAGCCAGGCGACGAAGCGCGCCGACGCGCTCGAACGGGTCGACTGGAACTCGGCGACCCGGTTGAGCAGCCGGTCGAGGTGCAGCACATCGGACAGCAGCAGCGCGGCCAGGGCGGCCAGCACGACGAACACGATCACGTCCCAGCGCCGCTTGACGATCACCAGGCCGGCGATGCCGACCGATGCGACGATGATGCCGGTGCCCGAATAGGCGACCGCGAGCCCGGCGACCAGCACCGCGATGCGCAGCGGCCGGTTGCGCGTCGACAGCTCGAGCACGAGGCCCAGCCCGACGAACTGGCTGTAGAACGACGGCTCGAGGAAGAACACGCCGTTCGCCTTCAGGATCGTGCCGCCTTCGCGGATCGGGATCAGGTGGTTGTATTTCTGCGTGATGAACGCTTCGGGAAGCGAGTGCTCGATCGGGAACGCGAGCCGCTGGCCGATCACGTATTGCAGCGTGTACTGCAGCACCCCGAGCAAGGCGAAAAACGCGGCCATGCCCGCCATCGCACGCAGCGAGGCATGCAGCGGGTCTTCGGCCGGCGGCGGCTCGAGGGGCCTCGTCTTCGGCGGCCGCAGCTGCAGGGTCAGCGGCAGGAACAGCACCGCGAGAAATGCGATCGACGAAGGCGAGAACGGGTTGTCGAGCAGCAGCTGCGAACCGCCGAGCCAGCCGATCGTGAGCAAGTAGAACAGCAGCCGCGTCACATGAACCCGGAAGCGCCCCATGAGCAGGCCCATCAGCATCACCGCCAGCAGGATCGGCAGGTCGATGCCGAGCCCGATCTTGCCGAACGGCGGCACGGCGATCTTCGCGAGCAGCACCACCGCGAGGATCGGCGAGTACTGCAGCGCGATGCGTCCCCAGTCGCGGCGCACCTTCGCCCGAGGCCGCGCCGCCGGCTGCGGGACCCGGTGCAGGTGGGAGGCGTGAAGACTCGCGGCTGACGTCGCCATCACGCGCGCTTCCAGTTCACGGCCACGTCGCCATCGAGGAGCTGCCCCACTCGACTAGCGATGGTTCACCGCTGCACCGGCGACCGTCACGCCGACCCGCCGCAACGCCGCGAGCAGGTGATCGGTCGATGCGCGCGTCGCGTGTTGCGGGGCGCTGACCAGCAGTGCGTCGCCGGTCTGCGCGCTGATCATCTGCGCATCGGCTCCGCAGCTCCACGCGGGCGTGTCGACCAGGATGACGTCGAACTTCGTGCGCAGGTGTTCGAGCGTGGGCCGCAGCGAGCGTGCCGTCAGCAGCTCCTGCGGGCTCGGCGGCGTCGGCCCCGAGGGCAGCAGGTACATCGACGAATAACCGTCGATGCGCTGGATCTCGCCGCCGGTGTCGCGCCCGTTCAGCATGCTGGTGACCCCGTAGCGGTTGGCCACCCGGAAGATCTCGTGCTGGCGCGGCTGCCGCAGGTCCAGGTCGATCAACAGCGTGCGCTCGTTCATCTGCGCGAACGCGAGCGCCAGATTGGCCACGACGAAACTGCGGCCCTCGCCGCGATCGGCGCTGACGATGCTCAGGCACTGCGTCTGCAGCTTGTTCATCCAGTGCAGCGCGAGCTGGGTGCGCAGCGTGCGGACCGCTTCGGCCACCTCGGAGCGCGGAGAGGTCGCGACCAGCAGTTCGCTGCGCCGCGCCCAGGTGGGCAGCGTCGGATAGTTGAACTGCAGCGCGAGCGCATCGGAAACGTCGGCGCGGCTCACCAGGCCGAGCTTGGCGGCCATTTCGCCGAAGCGCAGGTTCGAATGCTGCTGCGCCTGCACGACGCGGCGCACGTCGGCGAGCGTCAGGCGGCCGAGCTCGACCAGGCGGGTGCCGATCCGGTTGTCGCCGATGTCCTGCGGCGTGACCGCTTGCCGCTCGCTGCGGCCGTCTATCGCCGTGAGGCGGGGTTCGAGGCGCTGATTCATGGGGTGACCCTCGTGCTGCGCGCGGGGCTCATGCCGGTGCCTCCAGCATCGGCGGAGATCGATAGCGTGGCCGCCAGCGCGGCAGCCGCGCCTGCGGCACGACCGCGATCACCGGCACGCCCCAGGGCTCGAGGTCGCTCGCGAAGTGGATCAGCGGCTTGCGCATCTCCTGCAGGACCGCGGCCAGCACGCCGACGACGGCACCGAGCACGACCGCCAGCGGCAGCAGCACCATCAGGCCCGGCCGCGCCGACTCCGACGGCACCACGCCGACCGACAGAACGCTCGCCTCCGGGCTCGGCGCGCTGCCTTCCTGGCTGGTCTGGATCTGGCGCTGCTGGGCCTGGTCGTAGGCCTTGCGCGCGCTGTCGACGTCGCGCTCGAGCACCGCGAGGCCGTCGCGCTGCGACTTCAGCGCAAGCACGCGCTTGCGCTGCGCTTCGAGGCCTTCCTTGATGGCGCCTTCGCGCTGCTGATTGATCTTGTCGTTCATCTTCAGTGCCGATGCGGCTCGAGCCGTTTCGCTGTTCATGTTCGCGCGCAATTGCGCGAGCTGGGCCTGCAGGTTCTGAATCGTCGGATGATTCGGCCCATAGGTCTTCTGCGCGATCTGCAGCTGCGCATCGGTCGTCGCGATGCTGGTCAGCAACTGCTGCACGACCGGGCTGGTCAGCACGTCCGGACTTTGAGAAGCGTTCGACGACGCGTTCGAGCCGCGCGAACCTGACTCGATGCGCTGCGCGCGCGCCTGCAGGTTCTGCGTGCTCAGTTCATTGAGCGACGCGTTCTCGACGTCGAGCCTTTCGTCGCCGCCGACGATGCCGTGCTCGCGCTGATAGTCGGACAGGCGGTTCTGCGCTTCCTCGAGCTGTGCACGCAAGGTCTTCGATTGCTGCGTGAAGAAGTCGGCCGAAACCTTGGCTGCGCTGCCTCGCAGTTCGAGCGCGGTGGCCAGATAGACCTCGGCAAACGCATTGACGACATCGGCCGCGCGCTTCGGATCGGTCGCCGAGAACTGCAGGTCGAGCACATTGCTGTCTTCGGCGTTCGGCCGAACGTCGAGCACCTTCAGCAGCTTCTTCGCGATCCAGGCGGTCAGGTCACCGCGGCGGTCGACGTCGTCCTGCCATGCGGCCACGAAGGCGGGGTCGCGATCGAGGCCGAGCTTGCTGACGACTTTTCGTGCAACGCCCTCGCTGCGCACCATGCTGGCCTGCGTTCCCAGGATGGTGCGCGGCAACACGGTGTTGCTTTCGGATACGCCAAGAACGGGGTTGACACCACGCACATCGACCAGGATCGATGCGGCGGACGTGAACTTGGGGGGCAATGCGAAGCTGACCGCGAGGGTGAACAGCACCATCACGCAGATGCACGCGAAGGTCGCCACCCAGTGGGTGCGAATGATGGCCAGCAGCCGGGTCAACTCCATGGACTCTCCACTTTCCAGAACAGCGTCCATGGTCGTTCAATCGAATTGCTGCACCGCAACGAAATGTTCCCGCGAGGGGAATACTGGTGGTGCAAGGGACGGCGCGATGTCCTACGAGAACGGTGCATCGCCGCTGACAATGCACTCTTAACGGACGATGGATCACGCATGGAATCACGCAGATTGCGGGTCGGGCAGCCGATCACGCCCGACGAGTTCGACGAACTGAGCGACGAGCAGCTCGCGCGCCTCGTGCCGCGTGCCTACCGCGAGTTCTTTCCGGGCAAGGACTTCTGCGCCGACGGCTCGTTCTACCTTCACGACGGGACGGCGTGGAGCTTCTACAAGGCCGGCTTCGTCGACGACTGACTGCCGCTTCGACAGGCTCAGGACGAACGGCTCGAGCGACGCAACAGCTGCGGGCGAACGGCGCGAGTTGACGCAGCAGCCCCGGCCCCTACACTGCGCGCAGTTTCTCGCCGCGGAGACCCGCCATGATCCTGCTCGTCGTCGGCCTCGTGCTGTTTCTCGGCATCCACTCGATCTCGATCGTCGCGCCCGCATGGCGCGATGCGCAGGTTGCGCAGCGCGGCGACAAGGGCTGGAAGGGCATCTACACCGTCGTCTCGCTGGTCGGCTTTGCGCTGCTTCTGTACGGCTACGGGCTTGCACGGCATGCGCCGGTCGTGCTGTACAGCCCGCCGGTGTGGATGCGGCACGTGACCCTGCTGCTGATGATTCCGGTGTTTCCGCTGCTGATCGCCGCGTACGTGCCGGGGCGCATCAAGGCCGCCGCGAAACATCCGATGCTCGCGGCGACCAAGCTGTGGGCGTTCGCCCACCTTCTGTCCAACGGCACGCTCGCCGACGTGCTGCTGTTCGGCGGCTTCCTGGCCTGGGCGGTCGCCGACCGCATCTCGTTGAAGAAGCGCCCCGCGCGGCCGATTCCCGGCGCGCCGGCCGGCCCGATGAACGACGTGATCGCCGTTGTCGCCGGACTCGCGATCTACGCGCTGTTCGTGTTCAAGGCGCATGCGTGGCTGTTCGGCGTGTCGCCCTTGAGTTGATGGCGTCGCCGCGCAGCTTCCCCGGTCCGGTGCTCGTGATGGGCGCCGGCAGCATCGGTTGTTATCTGGGCGGTGCGCTCGCCGGTGCGGGTGCCGACGTGAGCTTCGTCGGCCGGCCGCGCGTGCTTGCCGCGCTGCGCGAGAACGGCCTGACGGTGACCGACCTCGACGGTGGGCATGTCGAGATCGCCGCCTCGGCGCTGAAGCTCGAGGCGAGCGTGCCGGCGAACGCACGGCCGTCGCTGGTGCTGCTGACCGTGAAGAGCGGTGCGACGGGCGCTGCCGCTGCGGAGCTCGGCGCGGCGCTGCCGGCGGGCACGCTCGTGCTGTCGATGCAGAACGGCGTCGGCAACGCCGCCGTCGCGAGCGCCGCGGCGCCGAGCCTGCGTGTGCTGCCAGGTATGGTGCCCTACAACGTGGCCGAAGTCGGGCCGGGGCGGTTCCATCGCGGCACCACCGGCACGCTCGCGGCGCAGGACGATCCCGAGCTGCGCGACTGGGCGGTCGCCTTCGAGCGTGCCGGGCTCCCGCTGAGCTTGCACGCCGACATGCGCGCGATCCAGTGGGGCAAGCTGCTCCTGAACCTGAACAACCCGGTCAACGCGCTGTCGGGCCTGCCGCTGCGCGACGAGCTGCTCGGGCGTGGATACCGCCAGTGCCTGGCCGCCCTGATCGACGAAGCGCGCGGCGTTCTCGCCAACGCGGGCATCGAGCCGGCAGCGGTGGGCGCGGTCAAGCCCGCGCTGCTGTCGGTCCTGCTGCGCCTGCCGACGCCGCTGTTTCGACTCGTCGCTGCGCGCATGCTGCGCATCGACCCGAAGGCCCGATCGAGCATGGCCGACGACCTGCAGCTCGGCCGGCCGACCGAGATCGATGCGCTGTGCGGGGCGGTCGTCGAGGTCGCGCGCGAGCGCGGCAGCGACGCGCCGCTGAATCGGCGCCTGATCGAACTCGTGAAGGCGGCGCCGGGCGCGCTGTCGGCCGCACAGCTCAAGGAGCGGCTCGGGGTGGGCTGAGACCGGGGATCGACGATTGATAAGATTGATCTTACAATCGTTCGATGGACCCGAACCTGAAGCACACCGCGGTGCGGCTGCGCACCTCGTTGTTCGCGTTGATGCGGCAGCTGCGCCAGACCGCCCCGCCCGACGGCATCGGAAGCGCGCGGCTCAGCGTGCTCGGCACGCTGTACCGGCGCGGACCGATGACGCCGACCGATCTCGCCGCGCATGAACGCGTGAAACTGCAGACGCTGACGCGGCTGCTCGCCGAGCTCGAAGCCGACGCCTGGATCGTGCGCGAACCCGACCCCGACGATGGACGCCGCACGGTGCTGTCCCTGACCCGGCTCGGCGTGCGCCAGCTGACCGCCGACGTGCAGCGCCGCGAGGCGTCGCTCGCCGCCGCCATCGACGCCGCGTTGACGCCGGCGCAGCAGGCGAACCTGCTGAAGGCCTGCGAGGCCCTCGATGCGGTGACCGAGGCACTGGGTGATGCCGCGCTGCCGGCGAACGCCGCGGCGCGAGCGCGTTGACGATGGCGTCCGCTGTTGCTGCCTCGCTGGCGCACGAAGGCCGCGGGCGGCACGGCGTGCAGCTCGCGCTCGCGGTGCTCGCGGCCTATGCGATCTCGGCGTCGCTCGGCCTGCCCGAGAGCCTGTGGGCCGTGATGTCGGCGCTGATCGTCGTGCGGCCGAACACCGGCACCACGCTGAGCGCCGGCTGGACCCGGCTGGCCGGCACGCTGTTCGGCACGCTGGCCGGAATCGCGGGGGTCTGGCTGCGCCACCACGGCGCGAGCCTGCCGGTCGTCACGCTTTGCGTCGTCGCGGGCCTCGCGTTTGCGAGCGCGGTGCTGCCGTTGTTCGCGAGTGCGCCGATCGCCGCGCTGATTGTGTTGTCGAGCACTGCGATCCCCGGCCACGGCGTGCTGCAGGTCGCCGGGCTGCGCGGCATCGAGGTCGGGATCGGCGTGCTGACCGGTGCGCTGGTGTCGCTCGCGCTGCGCGGCGCAG
>Ga0105239_10004534_pt1 | contig 16549 bp, 16 predicted proteins | sample KBSC44metaG_FD_92761 | JGI IMG/M metagenome (GOLD analysis project Ga0105239, IMG submission 92761) | Corn rhizosphere microbial communities from Kellogg Biological Station, Michigan, USA - KBS C4-4 metaG | ecosystem: Host-associated > Plants > Roots > Rhizosphere > Soil | place: Michigan, USA...
ATACCGAAAACCGTAAGGAGCATTAATTCAATTTAATGTTTAACCAAAAAAGTTTTATGCGTATGCTCAAAAACAATCTCGGGTATCCTCGTGTAGGTGCCCTCCGTGAACTTAAAAAGGCCAATGAGGCGTACTGGGCTGGCCAGTTTACCCGCGACGAACTGTTTGCCGTTGCCCGTAAGCTCCGTATCAGTAATTGGCAAACCCAGGTTGATGCCGGTATCGACCTGATCCCCTGTAACGATTTTAGCTTTTATGACCAGGTATTAGATACCTCGTTGATGCTGGGCGTTATTCCTGAGCGTTATACACCTGTTTTAACCCAAAACAAAGCCAATGCTGAGATCGATCTGTATTTTGCTATGGCCCGCGGTTATCAAAAGGACGGTCTGGATGTAACCGCCATGGAAATGACTAAATGGTTTGATACCAACTACCACTACATTGTGCCCGAGTTTGTACAGAACCAACAGTTCAGGTTATTTTCTGAAAAAGTGTTTGATGAATTTACGCTCGCCAAACAACATACCGGTACCATACCCAAGCCGGTGTTGATAGGCCCGGTAAGTTACCTGTTGCTGGGTAAAGAGAAACAAGCGGGTTTTAACAAGATTGACCTGATCAAAAAACTGGTGCCGGTTTATATCGAAGTATTGAAGCGACTGAAAGAATACGGCGCGGTTTGGGTACAGTTGGACGAGCCTTTCCTGGCGCTTGATCTTACTCAGCAGGAAAAAGAAGCATTTGTATATGCTTATGCCGAGATCAGTAAGCAGTGTCCTGATATTAAAGTGCTGCTGACCACTTATTTTGAAAGCCTGAAGGATAATACCCAACTGGCGGTAAATCTGCCGGTGAGTGCCCTCCATATCGACCTGATGCGTGCCCCGCAGCAATTGGATGAGGTACTTACCCTGCTGCCCGAAAAGCTGAGCCTGTCATTAGGTGTTATTGATGGTCGTAACATCTGGAAAAACGATTACATCAAATCTGTATCGCACATCAAAAAAGCTATTGCTGTATTGGGTAAAGACAGGGTGATTATAGCGCCAAGCAGCTCCCTGCTGCATACGCCGTTTGATCTTGATCTGGAAACTACCATCAACACCGAGATCAAAAACTGGATGGCCTTTGCCAAACAAAAACTGAACGAGGTGAATGAGCTGGCCCAGATCATCGATGGTAATAACGATCTGCTGCAGGCCAACATTCAAGCTATCAGCAGTCGCAACCTATCAAAACTGATCCATAAACAGGAGATCAAACAACGTACTGCCGCTATCACTGATGCCGACGCACGCCGGGACAGTCCATTCAGTGAGCGCCAAAAAATACAGCAACAGCGTTTTAAATTACCCCTGTACCCTACAACTACCATAGGCTCATTCCCTCAAACCAATGATATCCGCACGCTGCGTGCACGCCTCAAAAAAGGTGAGCTAACCGAAGCCCAGTACGACGAACAAATAGAAAAAGCCACTATCGAAGCTATTCGCTGGCAGGAAGAGATCGACTTAGACGTATTGGTGCACGGTGAATTTGAACGTAACGACATGGTGGAGTACTTTGGTGAACGTTTGGATGGTTTCCTGTTCACCAAAAACGGTTGGGTGCAAAGCTATGGTAGCCGCTGTGTTAAACCACCGGTAATTTATGGCGATGTAAGTCGCCCTGCGGATATGACGGTGCGCTGGAGCAGCTTTGCACAGGCTAATACCGACAGGTTGATGAAAGGTATGCTCACCGGCCCTGTTACCATATTGCAATGGTCGTTTGTGCGCGATGATCAGCCCCGTTCCGAAACCACCTACCAGATAGCTTTGGCCATCCGCGATGAAGTAGTAGCGTTGGAAAAAGCAGGCATCAAAGTAATCCAGATAGATGAGCCCGCCATACGCGAAGGGTTGCCATTACGCAAAAAGGATTGGGAAAGCTACCTGAACTGGGCGGTGCGGGCCTTCCGCATATCGGCCAGCGGGGTAAAGGACGAAACACAGATCCACACCCACATGTGCTATAGCGAATTTAATGATATCATTGGAAACATCGCCGATATGGACGCCGATGTGATCACGATAGAAACCTCGCGCTCGCAAATGGAACTGCTTAATGCCTTTGCCGATTTTAAATATCCCAACGAAATTGGCCCCGGTGTTTATGATATCCATTCGCCCCGTGTGCCTACGGTTGATGAGATGGCGGCCCTGCTCGAAAAAGCATCGGCATTGTTACCGGCGGGCAATTTATGGGTTAACCCTGATTGTGGTTTAAAGACCCGGAAATGGCCCGAAACACAGACCGCGTTGGTGAATATGGTACAGGCTGCAAAACAACTTCGTCAGTTAGTTGTAGAAACAACAGTTTCCTGACCATGAAAAACGGGCAATTTCCGTATAATTGCCTGTTTTTTGAAGAATTTTAGTATTTATGAAGGTAAAGAGCAGCGCAGTTATTACGGGTATAGGTGGTTATGTTCCAGATAGTATCCTGAGTAACAGTGATTTAGAAAAAATGGTTGATACTAACAGCGAATGGATAGTATCAAGAACCGGGATAAAGGAACGAAGAATTTTAACCGATAAAACGCTCGCTACTTCTGATATGGCTACCTGGGCCATCAAAAATTTACTAGATAATACTAAAGTTTCTGCCGACGAAATTGACTGCGTGATCATCGCTACATCAACTCCTGATCATTTGCTGCTATCAACCGCAAGCATTGTTTGTGATAAGGTGGGCACGACCAACGCCTGGGCTACGGACGTTAACGCTGCCTGCAGTGGTTTTCTGTACGCTTACACCCTGGGATCCAGTTTGGTTGAAGGCGGTCGTTATAAAAAAGTGATCGTGGTGGGTGCTGATCAGAACAGCGCTATTATCAATTATAAAGACAGGAATACCTGTATACTTTTTGGTGATGGTGCCGGAGCGGTTTTAATTGAACCTACTACGGATGGCACAGGCTTAATTGATAGTGTTTTTAAAACCGAGGGTAAAGGCAGGGAGCATTTACTGGTACCGGGCGGGGGCTCAAAAGTTCCGGCAACGGCAGAAAGTGTTGCTGCCAACAAACATTTTATACACCAGGATGGACGGGTAGTTTTTAAAGCCGCTATTAACGGTATGACAGATACCTGCAAGGCTGTACTGGAACGTAACGATTTGACCATTGATGATATCAATTGGCTGATACCGCACCAGGCCAATTACCGGATTATACATGCCGTTGGGGATCATTTAGGTTTACCTGCCGAACGCGTAAAGGTGAACATCGAACGATATGGAAATACAACTGCTGCCACTATACCACTTTGTCTTTGGGATTTTAAAGACGACTTTAAATATAACGACAACATGATACTAACCGCCTTTGGGGCCGGTTTTTCATGGGGTGCCACCCTGCTAAAATGGGGTAAGCTGAGATAGGCTTAGCACATTAATTAATCTTATACCGCCATTGCGAGGAACGAAGACAACCGACTGTAGGGAGCTCATTAATACCGATAAGAATAATCAAAAGATTAATAATCTCTATGCTATACAGAGATGTTTGATCGTGGACTTCGCATAACTGATTTGCTTATGTAGAGATTGCTTCGTTCCTCGCAATGACGCGTTTTTATGTGTGCAATATATTTCAACAACAAAACATCATGACAACAGACGAAAGGATCAAAGCATCCGAAACACGCATATTTAAAGCTGTGTTCCCAAATACAACTAATCATTATGATACGCTTTTTGGCGGTACCGCCATGCATATGATGGATGAGGTGGCTTTTATTACCGCTACCCGGTTCACCCGTAAAAGAATGGTAACCGTATCTTCAGACAGGATAGATTTTACACGTCCTATACCGGCCGGTACCATTATTGAATTGATCGGAACGGTATCACATATAGGAAATACGAGCCTGAAGGTACAGGTCGAGATCTACATTGAAGAAATGTACTCTTTTGAACGGGAAAAGGCCATAACCGGCACATTCACTTTTGTGGCTATCGACGAAAATAAGCACAAAATAAGTGTTCTTTAAGCGGGGGCCGAAGGCTCAAAGCTTATTATTAAAAAACGTGTCATTGCGAGCGATAGCTTGGCAATTTCTAACTGTACAGAGCGGCTCTGCTAATCTGGGATTGCCACGCTATCGCTTACAGCAATGACGGTTTTCTATAAAACAAGAAAAGCCCCGGTATACCGGGGCTTTTCTTGTTTTAGCCTTTATAGTTTATTTCAACGCAAAATTAAATCCAACATTTAAGCTTCCGCGAACATTGCGGATGTCTGATCCTCCGGTGCCTTTTGATATGTCTGAAATACCTCCCTGTCCGTCGTACTCCAGGGCTAGTTTTACCTTGTCAGATAATGGGATCTTAACACCAATGCCGAGGGCCAGGCCAAAATCTGTACTGTTTATATAAGGTTTTAGATCAGTGCCGCCTGTAGTTTCTTTAGCATCTGTTAAGAAACCTACATAGGGGCCAAAATTTAAATACCAGTTACGGGTTTTACCAAAATGCCAGTTGGCCATTACAGGAACCGTTAAATAATTCAAATGGTAATTACTGATTATACCTACTCCATTTTTTTCAATAACCAGACCATCATTCCAGCCTTTTTGATCGTAGATCGCTTTGCCTTTGATACTCCATCTGTTTGAAAAGTAAAAATCGGCAGTAACCGCGAAATTGAAAGATGACCTGTACGATGTGTTGGTGTAATTGCTGTTGGTAACAGTAGATGAGTTATATCCGCCGTTGATACCTAATTCAACATCTCCTTTTATTTGTTGTGCGAATGAGGCTGCATAAGCGCCCAGAACAATAATAATTGTGGTAAATATTTTTTTCATATATGATATGGTTTAGGCCGCAAAGGAAACATTTTTTTAACTAAAAATGGAAGGCTTAAAGCAAAAAATATCTTATTTTCTCGTCTGGAGAGCTTTAGGCTTTCTGCCTTTGGCTTTCCGCTTTTAATGGAGTCCCTTGCGTTTAAGCAGGCCGCCGGTGGTGTCATCAATACTTTGCTGTACTATAAAAGCTTTAGGATCAATGCCCAGGATGGTTTGTTTAAGTGAGGGGATCTCGAGGCGGGTAGCCACGGTAAAAACAATATCCCGCGGATCGTTGATATGCCCGTCTTTACCATAGCCGCTTTTGCCCTGGTAAATAGTAACCCCACGACCCAGTGTTTCGGTAATGGCTTTGCGGATGGCCTCGCTATGAGTTGATATCACCGTAATTCCCGAATATTGCTCGATACCGTTCAGAATAAAGTCGATCATTTTGGCCGCAGCCATATAGGTGAGTATGGAGTACATGGCAGGTTCAACACCCAATAAAAATGCAGCCAGACTAAATATGAGTACATTCAGTAACAAAATAAAATCGCTCACTTTAAGCAGTTGTGTTTTTTTGCTCACCAGTACGGCGGCAATCTCGGTACCATCAAGTACGGCTCCGCCGCGCATGGCCAAACCACTGCCCGTGCCTATAAAAACACCACCAAATACAGCGGTAAGCAGCTTATCATGCGTAACATCCGGGAATTGTACGGTAGCCAAAACTATTGAAAGTAAACCAATGGCGAGTGTACTTTTAATGGCAAACTGCAAGCCTAACTTTTTGTAACCCAGCCAAAGGAAAGGTACATTGATAATAAATATAAGGATAGAAATAGACACATGTGTAATATCAGACACCAGCATGGCTATACCAGTAGCTCCACCATCAATAAAATGGCTCGATAATAAAAAGCCTTTTAAGCCAAATCCGGCAGATAGTATTCCGAGACCGATAGTTATTGCATCTTTTACTGTCTTGATTGTGTCCATGCCCAAATATAGCCGTTTGAGGCTAAAATGAGGCATAATGGAGTGTTTTTGTTGGGAATAACCGATATAAACGCGCGTCATTGCGAGGGTAAGAAGCAGAGACCTCACCCAACCCTCTCCAAAGGAGAGGGCTTTAAAATATTCTTTTGAAGTCTCTCCCTTTGGGGGAGATTTAGAGGGGGCGCTTACTTCACCACTACCTGCGCCGTATTCCTGCTTACCTGTTCCAGCAATACAGTTTTGCCTTCGGTTAGCTCCTTGAGCGCATTCTCGGCATGGTGCCTGATGGTGATGAGTGTTAAGCCGGTATTGTATTTTACCTTGAAATCCTGCTGCAGGTTGCTGAGCAGTTTTTCAAAACGTTCTTCATAAAAGTCAAAACAAACCGAAAAACTCAGGGCCGAGGTTTGCATCACGTTTACTTTGACCTGGTTTTGTGCAAACAGACCAAAAATATCACTCAGGTGATCTTCGGTGATAAAGGAATAATCCTTAGAAGATATGGAAAGCAACACCTGATTTTGTTTCAGGATGATGACGGGCTTTATAAAAGTGTTTACGCCATCTTCCTTAATGATAGTACCCGAAGCCGATGGATCGGTGAACGGTTTAACCAATAGAGGTATATGGGCGTTTTGTAACGGTTTGATGGTTTTGGGATGGATAACGCTTGCCCCATAGTAAGTCATCTCGATAGCTTCGGAATAGGAGAGCTCATCAAACTTTACGGTATCCTTAAAAAATTTAGGGTCGGCATTGAGGATGCCCGGTACATCTTTCCAGGTAGTTACCGATTGGGCATTCAGGCAGGCCGCGAAAATGGATGCAGTATAATCGGAACCTTCGCGACCCAGTGTGGTGGTAAAATTCTCGGATGTGCCACCCAAAAAGCCCTGGGTTACCACGATGCCCTTATCCAGCAAAGCAGGGATATCCCTGTTAATACTTTCACGGGTTTTATCCCATTGTACTACACCTTCCCGGTAAGTATTATCGGTATGGATATAGCCGCGCACATCCAGCCATTGGTTTTTCAGGCCTTCTTTGTTTAAGTAGGCGCTGATGATACGAGTTGATACCAGTTCACCGATAGATACGATCTGGTCGTAAATAAAATCGTACTCATCCTGGGGTTCGTCCTCAATCATCCAGTCAATTTCCACAAAAGTGTTGGCTATCTCGTCAAACACGGGATGTTTGGGATCAAATAGTTCATGCAGAATATCAAAATGGTATTGTTTGATGCCCTCGTATATGAGGTGCATATTGTCCGACTGATCCACATAAGCCCGGGTAAGGCTTTCCAGCGCGTTGGTGGTTTTGCCCATGGCCGATACCACGATGAGTAATTGATCTCCTGTATATTTTTTAACAAGCTGGCTAGGTTAATAATGCCACCAGCATCCTTAACAGAGGCACCTCCGAATTTAAAAACAAGCATTTATTTGATGTATTTGGTCACAACCGTATTAGGCCGTAGTAATGATTTTATTTGTGAATAGGGGATAAGCAGGGTAGTAGTGCCGGCCGCATAAGGCTTGATCTCGTATTGGTTATAGAAAAATTTAAGACCGAGAGGAGTGATCAGGAAATTATCATTAAGGGCGAATTTATCATCTTTAAAAAAATAATCGTTGGCCAGCGAGGCCGTATCGCTCAGCTTTTCGTCTTTCCTGAAAATGGTTTCGCCGATTTTTTTCAGTTTGTCCTGGTAGCCTGTGTTAAATATATCGTCCAGTACCAGGTCCTTATTGGCTTTGGTGTCCCAATTGATAAAAAAGGTAGCCGATCCGCCGTGGGCACCGCCCTGGTAAGTATAGCCGCCAAGTTCAAGCGTGGCAAAGCTGGAATCCTGTAACAATACTTTCGCATAGCTGTTCAGTTCATAAAACATTTCTGTACGTGGATCTGTTTTTTTGAAATCGGCATAAGCTTTTAAAAAGTTTTTGCTCATGAGCTCGATGCTGCTATCTGGTTTGCCATCGGTAGCAAAAAGGCTGGTTAACTTTCTGGTCACCGAATCGTTCAGTCTTTTCTGCCCTACAAATACCGGGTATTTTACCTGCACAACGGTACAAGCACTGTCTGGTTTACTGCCACAATCTGCTGCCCGCTCATGAATGGTTTTATAGGTGTAAGCAAGCGTGTCGGTACTGGTGGTATCATTGTTCTTTGACGGGACACCCCACTGGCATGACGCAAACGCGAAACTAAGGGTAATAAAACAAAGCAGGTAGCTGGTTTTCATGGCTTAATAGTTTAAAAGCTGTTCTTTTGACAACGAGGCATTGAGCCATCCGGCTTCGATATTAGCCTCATATTTTTTATAAAAGTTGATAGCCGGCTCGTTCCAGTCGAGCACTTGCCATACCATGCCGCTAAAGCCTAATTCTTTAGCTTCGGCAATCAGTACATTAAATAATAATTTACCAACACCTTTGCCACGATATTGTTCGGTAATGATGAGGTCTTCCAGGTACAGGCGGCACCCTTTCCATGTTGAATACCGCACATAATAAACCGCAAAACCGATGATCTGCCCTTCTGCTTCGGCAACAAATGCTTTCCATACAGGTTTTGGGCCAAAGCCTGCATCTTCAAATTCCTGCAAGCTTACAGTCACTTCTTCCGGCGCTTTTTCAAAAAGGGCCAGTTCATGTACCAGTTCCATTAAACGAGGGCAGTCTTCTTTGCGGGCAACGCGTACATTAAGCCCCCCAACCCCCTGAAAGGGGAGTTTTTGATTGGTATGGTTGATTGTATTATCCATTCTATACTAAAATCCTAAATCTAAACTCAAAGAAATAAATCCGACATCGAACATCCGATATCCGAAATCAAAAATCAATTATTTTTCCAGTGTTTAATAACGCGGCTGCCAAAAATAGTGCTGCCTACGCGTACCATGTTGCTGCCCTGTTCAATAGCCAGTTTATAATCGGACGACATACCCATCGACAGCGTATCAAAAGTATCTATCTTGCGGAAATAGCTTTGCTTAATGCCATCAAAAAATGTCTTCAGCTCGTAATATTCATCCCTGATCTGCTTTTCGTTATCGGTATTGGTGGCAATGCCCATCAGGCCGCGGATGTGTACGTTATTGAAAGTTGCAAATTCTTCGGAGCGCAGCAGTTCAATGGCTTCGTCGAAACCCAATCCATATTTAGTTTCTTCATCAGCAATGTATATCTGCAACAGGCAATCTATTATGCGACCGGCTTTTTCAGCATGTTTATTGATCTCATGCAGTAGTTTCAGGCTGTCGACAGATTGTATCATGCTCACAAAAGGCGCAATATATTTAACCTTGTTGGTCTGTAAGTGTCCTATCAGGTGCCATTGGATGTCCTTAGGCAGTTGCTCATATTTCTCTACCATTTCCTGAACGGTGTTTTCGCCAAACAGGCGCTGGCCGGCATCATAGGCCTCCTGTAGGTCGGCGGCAGGTTTAGTTTTCGACACCGCCAATAAAGTTACCCCTGGCCCCGTTTCTTTTTTTAAGCTTTTGATGTTATCTGCAATGCTCATTTATCCGTAAATTTGCTTAATTAATTAGCCGCTAAATTACAGAATGCATAAATATTTAACCTTGTTTTTTTCAGTATCACTATTTTTATGTGCCTGTAAAAACGATAGCCCGCCAAAAGGGCTTATAAAACCCGATGCTATGACCGGCTTACTAACCGAAATTCACATCACCGACGGACGTTTATATACCGGTTTACAAACCCCCGATACCTTGTACAAATATGGCATGGGTAATTACCTGGAGGCTTTTGAACGGTTCCATACCGATTCAGGAACGTTTAAAAAAAGCCTGAATTATTATGCTACATACCCGGATAAGCTTACGGCTATATATGATAAGGTTGATGAGCGGATCAAAGCGCTGTCTGATTCGGTTAACAAGGTATCGGCCCAAAAACGCCAGGCCGATCTAAAAGCCGATTCCATCAAAATGGCCCATAAAGCCGATTCTATTAAAAAAGCTGCGAAAAAGCCTGTAAGGGCTATGGACAAAGCCGATTCTATTAAAAAAGCCGCTCAAAAGCCTGTAAAGACTTTGAGCAAGGCCGATTCTCTAAAAAAGTTAAAACAAAAACATCCTGATGCTTTACCCAAAAAATAGTGTTGATAAGCTGGGGTTTACCGAGGTAAAAGAATTAATAAAAGCACATTGCCTGAGCGAAATGGGTCAACAAATGGTTGACAAGATACAGGTGATGAGCAATTTTGATCTGATATACAAGTTCCTGAACCAGGCCAATGAATTTAAAAATATCCTGGTTAATGATGCTGCCTTACCCATTCATCACTTTTTCGATATAAAAACCTTAGCCAATAAAGCCCGTATTGAGGGTGTATTTTTATCTGAGGAAGAATTTTACCAGGTGCAGGCCTCCCTGCAAACTGTATTCGCGGTGATCGCGTATTTCAGCGAACGGGAGGGACTATATCCTAACCTCGAGGCTTTATTTGAGCACCTGCCTATTGAAAAGGCTATCCTTAAAAAGATAGATGCCGTTATTGATGCCAAAGGCAAGATACGGCCCAACGCCTCGCGCGAGCTCAATGAAATTACCCTGGGCATTGCCAAAGCCGAACAAGAGGCCCGTAAAAAGATAGACCAGATATTTAAAGCCGCATCCGGCAGCGGCTGGACGGCTGATGGTTCCCTTACTGTGCGCGACGGGCGTTTGTGTATCCCGCTGCTGGCCGAAAATAAGCGCAAGTTGAAAGGATTTATTCATGATGAATCCGCATCGGGCCAAACGGTTTATATGGAGCCCGAGGAGGTGTTTACTTTAAACAACCGTGTACGCGATCTGGAGTTTGAGCGCCGACGCGAGATAGTTAAAATATTAACAGCCCTTACAAACGAATTAAGGCCCTATACACCCTTGCTGTTATCGTACCATAGTCTGTTAACCAAGCTTGATTTTGTACGCGCCAAGGCCTTATTTGCTATTGATATAGAGGGCGAAATGCCACAGGTGGTTAATGAAGCCCGTCTGAAACTATACAATGCCCGTCATCCGCTGTTGTTCCTGAATTTTAAAGCCGAGCAAAAAACGGTGGTACCGCTCAATGTACATATTGATGAAGGCACCCGCATTATTGTGGTATCGGGACCTAATGCCGGCGGTAAATCGGTTTGTATGAAAACCGTTGGTTTGCTGCAAATGATGGTGCAGGCCGGTTTGCTGATCCCTGCTGCCGAAGCCAGTGTGGTTGGGGTGTTTAAGCAGCTTTTTGTTGATATTGGCGATGACCAGTCGATAGAGAGCGATCTGAGTACTTATAGCGCCCACCTGAGCAAAATGAAAACTTTTGTGGAGGACGCCAACGGCAAAACGCTCATCCTGATTGATGAGTTTGGTACCGGTACCGACCCGCAGTTTGGCGGCCCTATTGCTGAGGCCGTGTTGGAATCACTGAATCATAAAAGGGTACGGGGCATGGTAACCACCCACTACTCCAACCTGAAAATATTCGCCAGCAATACCGAGGGTATCGAAAACGCTTCGATGCTGTTTAATAACGTGGAGATGAAACCGCTTTATCAGCTGGAAATTGGTAAGCCCGGCAGTTCATACGCGTTTGAGATAGCCCAAAAAATAGGCTTGCCCACCAATGTGCTTAACCTCGCCAAAAATAAGATAAGCGAAGGCCAAAAAAAGGTGGATACGCTATTGGTTGACCTGGAACGTGAAAAGCGCGAGATATTTGAAACCAAGCAAAAGCTGGATAAGCAGCAGCGTAGGGTTAACGAGCTGCAAGCCGAAAACGAAAAGCTGAAAAGCTACCTGGACGAAAATAAAAAGGTACTGATCAAAGAGGCCAAGGATCAGGCGAAAAATATTATCCTGAATGCCAATAAGCTGGTAGAGAACACCATATCTGAAATAAAAAGCAGCAACGCCGATAAGGAAGTGACCCGTGCCCTGCGCGAGAACCTCAACACAGAGCTGAAAAGGAATACCGTTAAGGTTGAGCCGGTAAAACCAAACCCGGCAGCCGACGAAGAACTGAAGCCCGGCGATTGGGTAAAACTAACCGACTCGGAAACTACCGGACAAATAATTGAACTGATTAAGGACAACGTGGTAATTGCCATAGGCGATCTGCGTACAGTAGCCAAAAGGAAACGGGTGATCAAAGTTTCCAAATCGTCGGTACCGAAAGATATCCGCCGGAACTTTAATTCACATACGAGTGATCTGGCCAGTTTTAGTCCGGAGATAGATGTGCGTGGCATGCGTACCGAAGATGCGCTGCATGCTATTGAAAAACTGTTTGATCGCGCCCTGATGATGGGTTTTAATAACCTCAAGATCATTCATGGCAAAGGCGATGGCATCCTGCGTAAAATGATCAGGCAATACCTTAAAAAATACGACCAGGTTGACCGTTTAGAAGATGAACACGCTGACCGGGGTGGGGATGGTATAACATATGCATATTTAAAGTAAATTAGCTGTTTAAAATAAGTATCAAGTATCAAGATCTTTTTTGTTGACTGTAAATACGGGGTTAAGAGGTCTTGATACTAAAAATAAATTATGGCATTAAAAAGTATCACTCCTATGTTGTACACGCTCCGTGTTAAGGAAAGCGTTGATTTTTATGTTAGTAATCTGGGTTTTACCTGTATTGGTTTTGATGAAGACTGGGGCTGGGCAACCGTAAGCAGGGATGATATCGAAATTATGCTGGCACTGCCAAACGAGCACGAAACATTTACGGTGCCTAAATTCACGGGGTCGTTTTACATCCGCACCAATAATGTGGATGAGATCTGGAACGAAATGAAGGAGAAAGCCGTGATCTGTTATCCTATTGAGGATTTTAGCTATGGTATGCGGGAGTTCGCGGTTTTTGATAACAATGCCTATATATTGCAGTTTGGTACCCCTTTGGACTAATGTCGTGTTATTTATGAATTAACATACCAAAAACATGGTTTACACTTTTTTAGCGAAATTAAATATAAATAATTGATTATCAATAATTTGGATATATGTTAACCATGAAAAGTGTAAACCATGTAAACCCATATTTTAATCACAACCATTAACAATGCATAAGATCTGCTCTGTAGTTTTGTTCCTCATTTTTGCTGCCGGCTTAGGCTGCTCTAATGCCCAAATCGCGGTACTTAAAAGTAAAGACTCACATATTCGCTATACCGGTCGTATCAACATGACGGATGAAGCCGCCGAGCTTTACTGGACGGGCTCATCAATCCGTATCAATTTTAACGGTACTGGTGCTTCGGCAATGCTACAGGATGAGCGCGGCGAAAACTATTTTACCGTAATTGTTGATGGTAAGGTGATCAATACCATCCACCTGGATAATACTAAACGGGTTTATACCCTGGCCGAAGATTTACCCGCCGGTGCGCACAGCCTTGAATTGTTTAAACGTACCGAATGGGAAATGGGCAAAACCATTTTTTACCAGTTTATACTGGCCAAAGAGGCCACAGTTTTACCGGCGCCGCCCGCTAAAAAGCATAGGATAGAGTTTTTCGGAAACTCCATTACCTGCGGATACGCGGTTGAGGATACCACCGGGAAAGACAGGGGCTCTGCCCCCTATGAAAATGGCTATATAAGCTATGCTGCCATTACGGCCCGCCATTTTGATGCCGATTATGTATGTACCTCCAAAAGCGGTATCGGTGTTTTGGTAAGCTGGTTCCCGCTCATCATGCCCGAAATGTATAACCGGCTCGATCCAACAGATCCTACCAGCTTTTGGGACTTTTCGAAGTATACGCCGGAACTAGTGGTCATCAACCTGTTTCAGAACGATTCCTGGATAGTTCAGCAGCCCAACAACCAGCAGTTTAAAGAACGCTTTGGCGCCAAAGCTCCAGAGCCCGACCAGATCATTAAAGCCTACCGGGAATTTGTCAAGAATATCCGCAAAAAATACCCTAAAGCGCATATCATCTGCGCGCTGGGTAGTATGGATGCCACCAAAGATGGTTCGCCATGGCCCGGTTATATTGAAAAGGCCGTAACCAGCCTCAATGATAAAACTATTTATACTCACTTTTTTCCATTCAAAAACACGCCCGGGCATCCCAGCGCCAAAGAGCAGCAAGCTATGGCCGATGATCTGATCAGCTTTATTGATAAGCAGGTGAAGTGGTGAACACGATTATCAGGATTTAAATTTAAGCAAATAGATAAACCATGTCATTGCGAGGAGGAACGACGTGGCAATCTCCTCGCATGTCTCTACTCCTGATGAGATTGCCGCGCTATCGCTCGCAATGACATGTTCATTTAGTGACCTATAAAATCATCTTAATTCTTGCTTCTCATATCCTGACTCTCGACTCTTATATCTAACTTTGAGTAACCAATTATTGAACATGAATAAAGTAGTTAGTGGTGCCGATGAGGCCATCCGCGATATTCAGGATGGCATGACTTTAATGCTGGGTGGCTTTGGCCTTTGCGGGCTACCCGAAAATTGTATAGCCGCGCTGGTGAAACAGGGAAGGAAAGAACTCACCTGTATATCCAACAATGCCGGGGTTGATGATTTTGGTATCGGCCTGATGCTGAAACAACGTCAGGTGAAAAAAATGGTCTCCTCGTACGTTGGCGAAAACGCCGAATTTGAACGTCAGTTATTAAGCGGTGAGTTGGAAGTTGAACTGTTGCCCCAAGGCACGCTGGCTACCCGTTGCATGGCTGCCGGCTATGGTATGCCGGCCATTTTTACCCCCGCAGGTGTAGGTACCGAAGTGGCCGAAGGCAAAGAAACACGCAATTTTAATGGTAAAGATTACCTGATGGAAATGGCCTTTGATGCCGATTTTGCCATTGTAAAAGCCTGGAAGGGCGATACCATGGGTAACCTTGTATACCGGTCGACAGCGCGTAATTTTAACCCGGTAATGGCCATGGCCGGTAAAATAACCATTGCCGAGGTAGAAGAGCTGGTAGAGCCCGGCGAACTTGATCCCGACCATATCCACACACCTGGTATTTATGTACACCGGATCTTTCAGGGGAAAGATTATGAGAAAAGGATAGAGCAGAGGACGGTGAGGGTAAAGGAGTAAGGATAGAGGGAGTAAGGAGCAAGGATAGAAGGAGCAAAGACAAAAAAGAACCTGAACTAAACCGCACGTCATTGTGAGCGTAGCGTGGCAATCCCCAACTGTACAGAGCGGCTCTGTAAATCGGGGATTGCCACGTCGTTCCTCCTCGCAATGACGTGTGGGGAAATAAATAAGATGTTATGTTAGATAAAACAGGAATAGCAAAGCGAATAGCTAAAGAAATAAAAGACGGTTACTATGTTAACCTGGGTATTGGTATCCCTACGTTGGTTGCTAATTACATCCCCGAAACTATGGATGTGGTGTTGCAGTCAGAGAATGGGTTGCTGGGGATGGGGCCTTTTCCGTTTGAAGGGGAGGAAGATCCGGATGTGATCAATGCGGGTAAGCAAACCATTACCATGCTGCCGGGCTCGGCCATATTTGATTCGGCTATGAGCTTTGGGATGATCCGTGCCAAAAAGGTAAATCTTACCATACTGGGCGCCATGGAAGTATCCGAAAACGGCGACATCGCCAACTGGAAGATTCCCGGTAAAATGGTAAAAGGCATGGGCGGCGCGATGGATCTGGTGGCATCTGCCGAAAACATCATCGTAGCCATGCAGCACGTGAACAAAGCAGGCGAATCAAAACTGCTGCCCAAATGTACTTTGCCGCTCACCGGTGTGCACTGCGTAAAAAAAATAGTGACCGAATTAGGTGTATTTGATGTACTGCCCGAAGGCGGTTTTAAACTATTGGAACGTGCACCGGGTGTAAGTGTAGAGGATATTAAAAATGCTACAGCCGGTAAACTGATTGTTGAAGGAGAGATTCCGGAAATTGTTATTTAAATAAAAAAGAGACAATAAAAAAGAGACGTATGTAATGCGTCTCTACGAATATTTTTGTAGAGACGTATCACATACGTCTCCTGTCAAATTAAAATAATTTCTTCCTTAGCTCCGCCGATATTTCTTCAGTTACGGCAATGATATCCTGGGCAACGTGGCTGTTGTTGGTGATCACCTGGTCACATTCGCCTTTGTAAGGCAGCAGGAACTCTTTGTAGGCAGGTACCACGTGGTTGATCCATTTGTACATCACATCATCGTGCGAGTAGCCACGCTCTATCAGATCGCGCTTCAGGCGACGCTGTAGGGCCACGTCTTCGTCAGCTTCAATAAAAACTTTCATATCCAGCATATCGGCAATATCCCTGAAATGCAGAATGAACAGTCCCTCCACAATTAAAATAGGTGCCGGTTTTATTTCCAGCATCTTGGGTACTATGTTGGGATTATTAAAGGTGTACTCGGGCTTAATAATGGTTTCATTATTAAAAAGCTTGCTGATATCCTGTTGAAAATGCTCGTGATTGATGGTGCCGGGCAGGTCGAAATTATATTCTTTATTTTCTTCGGGAGTCATGTTATGGGCCACCGGAAAATAGTAGTCATCCTGCGATACCAGGCACACTTCGTCGGCAGTAAAATGCTCCAGGAAGCATTTCAAAAAAAAGGTTTTGCCAGATCCACTACCACCGGCAATTCCAATAATATAAGGTTTATTCATTCGGGTTCGGACTGCCGTAGCTGATGTTTACGTGAATGCGTTTATCTAAAGCACCTAATGCGTC
>Ga0105239_10004535_pt1 | contig 16549 bp, 16 predicted proteins | sample KBSC44metaG_FD_92761 | JGI IMG/M metagenome (GOLD analysis project Ga0105239, IMG submission 92761) | Corn rhizosphere microbial communities from Kellogg Biological Station, Michigan, USA - KBS C4-4 metaG | ecosystem: Host-associated > Plants > Roots > Rhizosphere > Soil | place: Michigan, USA...
AAAAGAAATCAGTGGCGATGAAGCACGCTCGATTCGCTTGGATGGTTTAGATCCTCTCGATTTCCGCATCGGTCGTTACGGCGCTTACGTTTGCCGTCCCGAAAAAGAGGGCGAAGTTTGTGCGTCATTGCCTGAGAGTCAATTCCCGGGCGATATCACGAAAGAAATTGCCAATAAACTCATTGATCAAAAGATCAATGGTGCCGATGCGCTTGGAAAAGATCCGGCAACTGGTAAATCAGTTTATGTTTTGAGTGGACGTTATGGTCCGTATGTTCAGCTTGGTGAAAACGAAGATGAAAAACCAAAACGGATGGCAATCCCGGCGACGCTTGAGCCAGAAAAAGTGACGATGCAGTTGGCGCTGCAATTGCTCGAGCTGCCAAAAAGTTTGGGCGAGCATCCGGTCAGCGGCAAGGACATCAAAAAAGGTCTCGGCCGATTTGGTCCTTATGTTGTTCATGATGGTGATTTCCGTTCGATTCCAAAGACCGACAATATTTTCGATGTTGATTTGAAACGGGCATTGGATCTGTTGGCTCAACCGAAAAAAGGACGCGGTCGTGCGGCTCCGCTCAAAACTTTGGGCGAGCATCCGGGAACCAAAGAACAGATTGATCTGTTAACCGGCAAGTACGGTCCGTATATCAAGTTCGGAAAGAAGAACATTTCGCTGCCTGAAGATGCGAAACCAGAAACTTTCACCTATGAAATGGCCCTCAAGCTCATCGACGATAAGGGTGAGCTGGGTGCGCCAGCCAAAGGGGACAAGCCCGCGAAAGCCGGCAAAGCCGCTAAAGGCGGAAAAAAGAAGACCACAACTCGTAAAAGTGGCGCCCGCGCCGGGGCGTAATCCTTTCAGGAGGCCTGGGCCTCTTGCAATGCGCTAAGTCATTTGCTAATTTGAGCCATCCTCAAGGGGGATGGTTTGACCAAGCAACTCGAGCTCGGACTGAACCGCGAGAAACAGCAAGATCGTAATTTCCACGTCGGCGGCCGCAGCTTTTATTTTTTTGATTTCGACGAAAACATCGCATTTCTTGCGACACCGACTTTTATTTTTCACAAAGAGACGCGTGAGGAGCTGCAACTTTCGAGTCGCGAATTCATCACGCACGCCAGTCAGTTTGGTAAATCGGGTCGCTACAAAGATTATGGGATTGACCTCGATTCAGAAAATGGCAGCTTTCGTTACTTCCGTGATCGCGACATTAATTGGCTCTCTAAGATCATGGGAAAACGGCAGAAATTCTTGCACGACATTGCGGCGGCACTTGGCCAACCTGACGTGAACTGGAAAGGTCCGTCGTGGGATTATTTCTTTCATGCGGTTTATAATGGGCGGCCGATCTCGCTGATCACGGCGCGGGGCCATCATCCCGAAACAATCAAAGCGGGTATTCGCATTATGGTGAAAGAGCGCCATCTGACGAATGAACCGAACTATCTTGGAATTTATCCTGTTAGCCATCCCTCGATTCTGGAAGAGCTCGGCGGCGTTGAAGGCGAGATTCCGATGCTGAAACGCAAAGCGCTTCGCCGTTCGGTTGAAGATGCAATGCGAATTTATGGCGACAATCCTCATCATCGCTTTGGCATGTCCGACGATGATCCGAAGAATCTTAAATGGATCATGGATGAAATGCGTGAGCTGAAGAAGGAATATCCAGAGAACTCTTTCTTCGTCATCGAGACGACTCACGGCCGCTGCGTCAAACACGAGATCCTCGAAAACGGTGCACGCGAGCAAATCTGCATCCCAGACTCACAGCTCGTCGCCGTGAAGGAAGCCCGACAGTTGCCTCTGTTCAACGAATAAGCGATTCAAAACTTCAGTCGAGTTTAACGCCCAGCTGCAAGGCTCTTGCTTCGTCCAGAAAAGAGATTTTCAATGTGCAGCCATTAGTTTGGATTATAATAGACCGATATACTTTCAGGACAGGCAACATAAAGGACGGTTTTCACATGAAAAAATTGGGAATGGCTAGCGTACTAATACCACTCTTATTTACATTCTCCGCGCTGGCGCAACAAGCTCCTCAGTCATTGGAACTTGGTTGTCCTCACCTTTATCCAATTCAGATGAAGTATCTGGAAAAACATATCAACTACGCTAAAGAAACTCCAAACTTGGAGTCGCGCACGATTGATCAATTCATCAAGCGCATGGACGGTTCAAAACTTTACTTAGTTGAATCGGATGAAAAAGAAATCAAAAAAATCATGGGCGGCATCTTCGAAAAAGTGAAGAAGAACGATTGCAGCCAGATCGAGAAAGCCAACAATTACTTCGTTAAGAAAGTAAAAGAGCGGGTTGAGTACGCGAAAAAATATTTGCAAGCGAAGAGCTTTAAATTCAATCCAAAAGCTTCGATCTTCCGGGATCCAGAAGAGCGTCCACGTCCAAAAAATCTTGCGCAAGCGAACAAAGCGCACGAGAACTACATGCAATATCAAGTTGCCAGCTACGTCGTTACTGACATGAAAGAAGACGAAGCTCGTCAACAGATCGTTCGTAACTATGAGCGTGCGTTGAAACGTGTGCAGGATGCAAAAGTAGAAGAGCAGTATTCCAACTACCTCGACGCTTTTGCTCGTGCTTTGGACCCACACTCGAGCTACTTGGCGTCGGACCAATTAGAAGACTTCGAAATCCAAATGCGTTTGTCACTTGAAGGCATTGGCGCGACTCTGTCGTCGCAAGATGGTTTCACCGTGATCGAACAGTTGATCCCAGGTGGATCAGCGGATCATTCAGGCAAACTCAAAAACAAAGATAAAATTGTAGCGGTTGGCCAAGGTAAAGATGGCGAATTCCAAAACGTAATCGAAATGGATTTACGTGATGTGGTTCGTTTGATCCGCGGTCCAAAAGGTTCAGAGGTTCGCCTTAAAATCTTGCGTAAAACAGCAAGCAAAGAAAACCAACGTTTCGAAGTTGTTCTTCAGCGCGACAAAATCAAGCTTGAAGACGAAGCGGCTTCGATCACTTATCACGATAAAGAAGTGGGCGGTCAGAAGAAGAAAGTGGCTTTGCTTAACTTGCCATCTTTCTACTCAGACAATCGTAAAAATGGTCGCTCAGCTGCGACGGACATGAAAAAGCTTTTGAAAGAAGCGAAAGAAAATGGCGCCGAAGCTATCGTTCTCGATTTGTCGAGCAACGGTGGTGGTTCACTTCGTGATGCCGTAGATATCGCAGGTTTGTTCTTCTCAACTGGAAACGTCGTGAAACAAAGCCAACGTGGTTCTTCATTGAACGACCAAAGCTTTGAAGAGCTTCCGGATACGGATGCAACTGTTGATTGGCCGGGACCACTCGTCATCTTGACGAGCCGTGTGTCGGCGAGCGCTTCGGAGATTGTGTCGGGTGCATTGAAAGACTACAATCGTGCTGTGATCGTCGGTGGCGACCACACTTTCGGTAAAGGAACAGTTCAGTCGGTGGAATATCTTCCAGCCGGTCTTGGCGCGATCAAGACAACTGTGGGCATGTTCTTCACTCCAGGCGGTAAATCGACTCAGCATATTGGTGTTGCGTCTGACATCGTTTTCCCAAGCACATTGTCGATTGATGAAATCGGCGAGAAAACTTTGGATTACTCGCTTCCTCCGAAAACCATTAAGCCATTCTTGTCGAAGAGCGCTTACGTGACTTCGGGTCCAAGCGCATGGATGCAATTGCCACAACCTCTCTTGAAGAAATTGAAAGAGAAGTCTGAAGTTCGCGTCAGCGGTAGCAAAGACTTTAAGAAGATCGTGGATGATATCGCGAAGAACAAAAAACGCGGTAAAATGCTTGTTGCTGGTGACTTGTTGAAAGACAAAGAAACCAAAGACAAAGATAAACAGGCGAAAAAAGCTCACGTGGATGGCCGCCCAGTTAAAACCGAAGAAAACAGCGGTATGGACGTCGCAGGTGAGGCCGAAGAAGAAGACGGTGCGAACCTAACTCGCGAAGAACGTAAGAAAAAGTACCTCGAGCGTGCCGATATCCAAGAGGCCTTGCAAATCAGCGCAGATTTGTCAGCTGAATTAGCTAAAGGTGGAATCAAAATCGGCGCGAAAGTCGACGCATCCGAGTCAAAAGACGAGTGATTTTGACAATCTTGGAGCCGTTCGTTACCCCTCTATAGGAGGGGGAAACAACGAATGGCTCTGAGGATGACGACCGGTCAGGTATCAACCAAGATGGCAAAAACGAAAGCACACGCTGCCGCTAAACTTGGTTCTAAAAAGTCTGCAAAGACTCCAACAAGAAAACTGCCGCTACCTAAGGAACTCTTGCTTCAGATGCATTCACTGATGCTGAAGTCGCGTGTTCTTGAAGAGCGTTTGATCAAGATCTACAAAGTCGGTGAATCCTTCTTTTGGATTGGCGCTCCTGGTGAAGAAGCTTGGGGTGTTCCATTAGGTCTTCTGATTAAAAAAGGCCAAGGCCCGCAATGCGATTATTTACACTTACATTACCGTGCGACGCCGACGCTGATTGCGATGGGCATGCCGATGATCGATTCGATTCGCTTAATGATGAATCGTGCGACGGATCCGAGCACCGGTGGTCGCAACTTTTCGAACCACTATTGTTTCCCGCAATGGAACGTAACGCCGGTTTCTTCACCCATCGAGGTTCAGTATTTGACCGCGATTGGTACAGCACACGTTCAACGTCGTTCAAAAACAGATTCTTTGACCGTTGTGACGGGTGGTGATGCCGGTACCGCTGAAGGTGATTTTGCGAGCTGCTTGATTTGGTCGTCTCGTCCGAAAGCAGAACTTCCGATCTTGATCACGGTTCAAAATAACACTTGGGGTATTTCAACTTCCTATAAAGAACAGCACGGTGAAGAGAATATCGCCGATCGGGGTAAGGCATTTGGCATGCGCACGCGTGTGATCAATGGCAATGATCCGATCGAAACCTACATCGCTCTTCAAGAAGAGATGGCCTACATTCGTAAGAATCGTAAGCCGGTTCTGCTTGAGGCGAAAGTTTCTCGGCTTTACGGTCACTCGTCAGCGACAGGTGCAACACTCATTAAAGAAGAGCCTTGTTGCTTAGAGAATTTCGAAAACTTGTTATTTAAAAATGACGTTTTAAAAGAAAAAGACGCCAAAGCTCTTCGCGCTCAGTTCGAAGAAGAAGCTCGTTTGGCGCAAGAGCAAGCACGCACAGAACCAGTTCCAACTGCTGAATCCGTGTGGGAAGATTACTTCGCTAACGGTGAAAACGGTGATTGGAGGAAGTTCTAATGGCAAATATGGCACAAGCCATTCGCATGGCTCTCCACTACGGTGAAGAAAATCTGAATGTAAAAGACATCTTTGGTCAGGACGTGGGCGCTCCACTGGGTGGTGTGTTCACGGCGACTCAAGGTCTGAAAACTTCGTGGAACACTCCGCTCGACGAACGCGGCATCATTGGCATGGCGACTGGTATCGCGATGACAGGTGAACGCTGTGTCGCTGAGATTCAGTTCTGCGATTATATTTTCAATACCATGGATCTTTTGAAAATTGCCGGCAACACCAACTGGGTAAGCAAAGGCAATTACACAATGCCAATGGTTGTGATGACTCCGGTGGGAGCAGGGATTCGTGGTTCGGTTTACCACAGTCACAGCTTTGATTCTTGGGCGACACGTTTGCCGGGTTGGAAAGTCGTGATGCCTTCGACGCCGCTTGAGGCTTATGGCCTCTTGCTTTCGGCGATTGAAGATCCAAATCCAGTTTTGTTTCTGAAACCAAAAGCTTTGTTGCGGGTCAAAGGCGATGAACTCATTCCGGGTGAACCAGGTGATGAGAAGGAATTAAAAAATCGCATCGACGCACCAATTGGTGAACGCACGAACTGGAAACCAAAATGGCCAAAACTTGAGCCCTATATGGTTCCAATCGGTAAAGCTCGTATGGTGCGTGAAGGTGAACACGTGACCGTGGTCACTTGGGGTCGTCACGTAACAGTGGCTGCCAAAGCGGCTTCTGAGCTTGAGCAAAATGGAATCTCGACGGAAGTCATCGATCTCCGTTCAATGTATCCTTACGACTGGTCGGCAATTCGCGATTCGGTTCGTAAAACTCGTCGAGTTCTTTTTGTGAATGAAGACACTGAAGTGACCAACTTCGCGGAGCACTTGTCGTATCGAGTGACGCAGGAGTTGTTCTATGAATTGGATGCGGCTCCACGTGTGATGGCGGGTAAAAATCTGCCGGGCATTGGGTTACATCCAAACTTAGAAGACGCTTCAGTTCCGCAGTTTCATGAAATCAAAAGCGCGATTGAAGAACTCGCGCACGAGAAACCTTAGAGCGAGATGCAAAAAAAGCCTTTTGATAAGTACGAATATTACACGCGGGCGGTTCAATCGCCCGACGTGGATGTTGAATTTCTCACCGACACATACCGTGATCTCCGTAAGAAAAAGCCGTCTTCGATGCGCGAAGATTTTTGTGGCACTTTTGCATTGAGCGCGGAGTGGGTGAAATTTAAAAAAGACAACGTCGCTTGGGGATTGGATCTTGATCCAGAACCGTTGGCTTACGGACATCAGCATTACTTCGCGAAATTAAAACCAGAACAACAAGAGCGCCTGCATATCTTGAAACGCAACGTGATGATTGGAACTCCCGAAAAAGTCGACATCATCGCGGCGATGAACTTTTCGTACTTCATTTTTAAAAGTCGATTGCTACTCAAGTCGTATTTCAAACGTGCATATGCTGGTTTGAAAAATGACGGCATTATGATCTTAGATTGCTTTGGCGGCGCGCTTTGCGAAGAGCCGAACGAAGAGAAGCGCAAGATCGACGAGTTCAATTATTTCTGGGATCAAAAGTCTTTTAATCCTGTCACTCACGAAGCTTTGTTCTACATTCACTTCCAGCGGAAAGGTGAACCGAAACGAAAAAAGGTTTTCACTTACGACTGGCGCATGTGGAGCATTCCTGAACTTCGCGACATCCTTCACGAAGTCGGCTTCAAACGCACAACCATCTATTGGGAAGGCACCGGCCGTGATGGCGAAGGCAATGGTGTTTTCACGAAGACCGAAAAAGGCGACGACTCAAATGCATGGGTCGCGTATATAGCTGCCGAAAGATAAAGTTTGAGTAAATGTGCCGGATTTGAGCCTGGGTAGGAAAAAAATCCCAAGCGAGCGTCGCGGCTGGTGATCTATTGGGTTCTCCCGTATCCATAAGCGTGGCCTTATTGTTGCGATGAGTGAGATAGGGTCGAAACCCATGGAGATCAAAATGCTCAAATTTGTCATGTCTTTAAGTCTTCTACTCTTAGCCAACGCTGCGTTTGCCGACTGCGCAAACATTATTAATACTTACCGTGTTGAATTGTATAAAACGGGTATCACTCCCGTAGTCTCACATTCTGGTGTTGGGGATGCATTTCGAATCGTGGATGAACTAAAAGAGTTGGAACTGATCTCAGACGCACGCGATGGCAGAGACAGCAAGGTTCTCGGCAAATTTCATGACCTCGTCAACGATGTGCTTTCACATTTCGAACCAAATAAAAAGATCACTCGCGAAGAGTTGATCTCTGAGATCGTCGATGCGAATTACAAAAATCAGATCTGCGGTCAATATTACGGCGCGATGTCGTTATCACAAGCCGCCTCTGTTATCGCGACTCGCTTTGCCCGACCATAAATCTGCAAGCAGTCTCATTTCGAGACGGTTCGTCGAGTCTTTAGTCGCTGTCTTTGTCTTGATCAATAGCGACTCGTAAATCCACGACTGTATGGTGACCCTTTTGCACTGGTGAAATGGTGTGGGGGTTTGGATGTTTCGTCTCATTTTGGTGAGTTTTTCGCTCTTCATGATTGGTTGCTCATCTGGCTTTTCTCCTCAGAATCCAGTCATTCAAGACATGTCGTTTCCGAATCCGATTCCGTCACCTTCACCAGCACCGGTTGTTTCTCCAAGCCCAAATCCGACTCCACCGCCTTCTGCCGCGTGCGCGACTCCCGTTGGCGGGACAATTTCAATTGCATCTTTTAACGTTGATCCGACGGGTGTTCAGGACAGTACAGTTGGAATTCAAGCGGCACTCGACTGCGCACAAACACTTGGAATCAATGTGATCGTTGTTCCTAACGGCCAGTTTATTGTTTCATCCGATCAACTACCCTACGGCATTCAAATCCATAGCAATCAAGTGCTCATTGGTAATGGACCGACTCTATCGGTCTTCAAGGCGTCGCCAGGAAAAGTGGTACGCAACATGTTCGCAATTACGGATGCGAGCTCGGTGACGATCTCGAGTCTTGGTTTTCAGGGAAATGGATTGGTTTATCAAAGCTCAAGTGGTCCGCTTACCAACTATGGTCGCGCGATGACTTTCTCCGTCGACACCAATGCTGTAACTGACATGGGACAGCTCACAGTAACGGGAAGTGCATTCGAAAACTTTGCTTCAGATTGCTGGGTATGTTTTCAAAGTTATTCGCAAGATTTCGGAATGTTGAACATCACAGTGAGCAACAACACTTTCACCAGTAACGCGGGCAATGCGGCCAACCCGTCTATCATTGGTTACGTCGCGATGGCAGTGGACTTTGGCGGAACTCATCTGACTCCGAATCCAACCAGTGCACATCCATACGGCGGATTGGTTTACAACGTTTTGGTACAAGGCAATCAGTTTACGATCCCACACATCAAGCAGGGCATCGGTGTTTGGTCGAGCGTGAATACGGTTATGATTGAAAACAACACAATGAACGGTGTTGGCGTATCTGGCGATATTCCAGATGACGTGGGTGCCTATGCTATTTTGGTTTATAACGACGCTTATGAATTTTTGGCAGATGGTTCCGCTGTTGCGACGGGTGGTCTAAAACCGGCGAACGTGACGATTCACAACAATCAATTGTTGGGTGTTCATTCCTGTGGCGTTTATTCAGCTTCGGCCGACAGCATCTATATCGACGGCAATACGATTTCAGGACAGTACGATATGCAAAACGGCACTTTACCAAAAGGTGCGATCAGTCTCAACTCTCCGACAACGGCGGTTGCGACGAACAACACGATTCTGAATAGTAAAATTGGTATGACACTTTCTGGCCGACCTACCGGAGGAAGCACGATCTCAACTGCTGGCAACAGCATTCAAGTGGCGGCCGGAGGTTACGGAATTTGGGTCAACAGTTATGCTGGCGATCTCATTCAGATCAGTCAGACGACCATCGACACGAGCCTCGGTGGTACGCCTTATTATGCGCCTTTTACTGGCGGTACGATTCAATACGTCCCTTAGATCTTTTTAAAATAAAAATATCGTTTAAAGCCCGGAGGATATTCGGGCAGCTCACCACAGCGAGTGTAGCCTTGCTTCTCGTAAAAACCCGGAGCCTGGAACGAGAAAGTGTCGAGCCAAACGTGATCACATTGGCGAGTTCGCGCTTCTTCTTCAACTCTCGCCAACAGTTTTGCGCCAACGCCTTGTCCGCGCAAAGTGTCTGACACCCAGAGGTGGGCGATGAAGAAATAATTGAAATGCACGTTGCCGTTACAGCCCGCGATCACTTCGCCGTTGTCATTTTTGATGAGAAACGTGAGCTCATGTTTTCGATTCGAGCCCACGATCTTTTCGTTGAAACGGAGAAGTGGTTGTAAAACGAGATCCTGATCTTCTTTGGATGGTGAAGTCAGGATATCGATTTTCATGTGTGCGCTTTGAGCTCGTCCATTTTGAACAACGGCTTGAGCGTCAGACCTTTTTCTTTCAATTTCGCAAACGCCGCTTCTTCACGGCAGATCACGCATAAAACGGTGTCGACGATCGCGCCTTCTTTGCGCAAGTCTTCAACGCTTAAAAGAATTTGTCCGCCAGTGGTGACGACATCTTCAACGATACATAATCTTTTTTTGTCGAGACTTTCGAAACCTTCTGCCACTCGGCAGGTGCCGTATTCTTTTGCTTCTTTGCGAACAAAAATCGAAGGAATTTTTGTATTGAGAGAAAGAGCTGTTGAAACTGGAATTCCACCCATCTCAAGGCCCGCCAAGGCGTCGATGTTTTTCGGTACGAGTTCTGCCATTTGTGCGGCGATATTGGCGAGCAATTCGGGCTGCGATTCGAATCGGTATTTATCGAAATACTCGTTCGAAACTTTGCCGGAGCGAAGTTTGAATTCGCCGGTGAGGTGAGCGATGTCATAGATTTTTTTCGCGAGTTCGTTTCTAGATAGCTGCATATTGAGTCACTCGCTTGAGCGAGCTCCTTTATGGGCTTGGTTTTATTGCGGCGGATTCTCTTACGCAACTCAAAACGTCAGCTACAGGTAAACCGCTTCGACCTTGCGTGTTTCAGGATTCCACCGCAACCACACGTGATCTCCGAGGTCGACATTCAGCTCCTCTTTGAGAAATTCGCCGCGATAATTGGCGATTTTATCTGGAGATGCGACAAGGCCAATGCCTGATGAAGTCTCAAACCACAGTCGGCTGTTCGCCATATTCCGCGTGAGAATGGCTGGGCCTTCGGTTTCGGTCGGCAGCTGCGCGGCACGTACTTCCTTGGTTCGCTGATTCCAAGTGACGAGGACGTAATATGTGTCCTCGACGCTAAATTTCCATTCGCTATCCGAAGATAGAAAATGCGAGAAAGGAACTCGAAGCTCGACGCGATCAAAACCGTTCCAAACTTCTGCGATCACCTCGTGGCTACGTGCGGGCACGTAAAGCAGCTTCGCGAGACTCTGTTTGATTTCGAGGTGGCCATTGCAACCCGCTTGCACATTGAAGGACGCGAGGCAAATCAGCGCTATGAAGGCGTAAGGAATAAAACGCATAAGGCTCCCAGGTTGGGAGCCAAGCTAAGTGCACAGAATGATCAATTCAAGAGAAGACATTACAGGTTAATTTGCAGGACAAGATTCGCCGGAAGAAGCGATGATGCTCACGAGAACCGCTTGGAGCGAGGATTCGAGGCTAACGATCGAGGCATCACCATCGGGCTGGCAACCATCCAGAAATGGATAGGTGTGAGTGGAACCATCGGCCAGAGTCAGCTCGAGATACTGAGCCTGACAAGTGGCTGCATTGGCGCCCTGGGCATTGGAGAGCGATGTTTCTGCCAACTGACTCAAGAGATTCGCATATTGTTCGCCAGAAAATTCTGGATGCAAGACGCACTTCACGTGGCCGTTGTTATCATAGATTGAAACTGCAGCTTCAGGGCTTTCGACGTTGATCGAAATATTGAGATCAGGCGCCGGGACCGATGAATAATAATGAATCTGCTTCACAGACGGCAGATCGTAAAGTCCAACGACTTTGTTTTGGTGCGCGACGATGCCAACAGGACTGTCGGCAGCCGCAGATTGGGCGCCGCCGCCGGCGCAGTTTTGAAAGGCGACTGTCGAGAACAGAAAAAGCGTGATCAGGTAAATCAATTTCACGTGCAATCTCCCTGATTAATTATCAGCCATGCAAAGCATGCTGCTGAGGTAGTGGGACAAAAGATTTCCTAAAACATTATTTTCATCATGAATCATCAGCGCGCCTGGAGCCGTGCAGACCGATTCAAATTGATAGGAATGCTCGGAGCTGTCTTTGAGACGGACAGAAAGATTTGCGATGCCGCAATCGACGGCGACGCCTGATGATGCCGGTTTCACATTAAGGCGAGCTTGATTGAGATAGGTTAAAAGCGTTTTTAATTCGGCATCCGACATTGGAGCATATTGGGCACAGCTCTGAGCGGGCTTCGATGAGTCCACCGATTGTTCCGAAAGGCTGATGCCAGCCGGTGAACTACTGAGATTGATGTGGATAATCGCAGTCGTTGAAGGCACCTGCATCCGCATGCCGCCAGTGATCGAAAACGTCAGCTGATCAATGCTACTCGGATCGTAGGTTCCGAGGGCCTTGTTGGAAGTCGAAGTCGTTTGCAAACTACCGTCGCCCGCGCTGGTCGCCATACCACAGTTTTGAAAACTGATGGTCATGAAGGCCAATAAGACTAGAGCAATCAGTTGACGCAAAGAAAGTTCCCCCTGGTATTTACCTATCGGTTACTTCCCTAGACTAATTGCAATCCACATTCCGTAAAAATGGCCGCCATCTACGAATAACCGTTAGCCAGTCGTCAGATCTTTAACAGCGAGTGATAGTTCGACGTCACAATTTGAGACGTCTCATTTCGTGACAACGTCACTCTGTGACGGAGGTGTGGATCCACTTCATAAAGGATTCGTTGCCGCCGTGAACTTCAAGTCCGAGTACGCATGGAACATCGTACGGATGAAGGGCGCGAATTTTTTCTTCGAGCAGAAGTTCGAGTCGGCGCGAGGTTTTAAAAATCACGACGACTTCGCTTGCGACTTCAAGTTTGTCTTTCCAGGTGAAAAACGACTTTGCCCCTGGCAAAACGTTGGCGCAGGCGGCGAGTTTTTCTTCGATGATTTCCCGAGCGGCTCGCTCGGCAGATTCAGCATTGGGCCAGGTTGTGTAGACGAAAAAGATCTTATCCATGAGCCGAGTTATGAAACTCGGGCGGCTCGATATCAACTCCAAAAAACGCTTCGAGTACGTCGTTCAAGTAGAGGACGCCGGTGGTAACACCGTGATCATTTTGTACGACGAACAAAGGAGCTGACGTTTGCACGAACTTTAAAAACGCTTGATCGAGCGGCAGGCTCTCTGGGATGTGATGAACCGGCACGTATTGGTTGCGTAAGCTACCGGTATGGCCACTTTCGCTTAAATTTCTTAAACCTTCATTGCTGATCCAACCAACGGCTTTATCCAGGTCGCCTTCGTAAATCGGAAAGTGCAACGTCGTGCTGGTTTTCCAGAGCGGCATGTTTTCGATTTCGACGTCGACATCCAACGCCTCAACCAATGACCGTGGGGTCATGAGATCAGCCGATGTGATGGTGCCGAGATCCGCTAGTTTGCGCAGCAACTCGCGGTAGCCGCGGGCGCGCGGGTGGATTTCGGTTGGTACTTCTGCTTCGATTTTTGGGGAACTAAAGAGACTGAGAATATCCATACGATAGATACATAATATCATAGGGAGACGGGCCAAGGTTGAAGCCAATGGACCGTTTCTTTAACGCGCGTGGGACTATTTTTTGATCGCGAAAACTTCTCTGTCTTTACTAACTTGGCTGCCCGTGGCATTGCGCTGACCTTGGTACTTTCCTTGGTATGGTGCGTCAGCAGCCTGATCCATACGACAGAAGACCAGTTGGCAGATACGGCGACCGGCTTCGAGCCGAATCGGTAGGGAGTTGGCGTTGTAGAGTTCCAGCGTGATCTGACCTTCGAATCCTGGGTCCACCCAGCCGGCATTTTGAATGAATAAACCAATACGACCGATCGAACTGCGCCCTTCGACGAAGGCGGTGAGATCATTCGGCAGCTTCACGTACTCCATGGTCGTCGCAAGCAAGAACGAGTGCGGCGGCATGGTGATCGCAGGGCCTTCAATTTCTCGATATTTAATAGGAGTGTTGAGATCGATCGATTCCATTTGTCGATCCTCGACCAACAAGAAGTGGTGGCCGAGGCGACAATCGATACTGGCAGGTTGTACGGAGTCGTCAGAAATTGGACTGACTCCCAATTCGCCCGAAGCGATCATTGATTTGAGAGTCTTGTCCGACAGAATCACTTTTTCTGTTCTTCCAAACGTTGTTTTTCGTACTTCTTAACCAGCTCTTCTTGAATATTACGTGGAACGGCCGCGTAGCGCGAGAATTCCATCGTGAACTCGCCCTTACCTTGCGTACCTGAGCGAAGTTCTGTCGAGTAACCGAACATCTCTGAAAGCGGAACTTCCGCTTCAACAGTCACGAAACCATCCTGAGTTGTTGTCCCTTGGATGATACCGCGGCGTTGGTTCACCTGACCCAAGATATTACCTTGGTATTCGTCAGGACCCGAAACTTCGAGTTTCATGATCGGCTCAAGAGCGGTCGGTTTTGCGTTGAAGTAAGCTTCACGGAAAGCGGCCATCGCGCAAATACGGAACGCCATCTCGCTCGAATCGACATCGTGGTAAGCGCCGTCTGTGAGGGTCGCTTTCACGCCCACAACAGGGAATCCGATGAGCAAACCTTTTGTCATCTGCTCTTGGAAACCTTTGTCCACCGCTGGGATGAACTCACGAGGAATCTTACCGCCGACGATACCGTTGACGAATTCGTAAGTTTTGTCAGGGCTGTCGAGCGGCTCAAATGTACCGACGACTTTCGCATACTGACCCGAACCACCAGTTTGCTTTTTGTGCGTGTAATCGAACGGAGCCGGAGCACCAATCGTTTCACGATAAGCAACCTGAGGCTGACCTGCGATAACTTCACAGTTGAACTCACGTTTCATACGCTCAATGTAAATCTCCAAGTGGAGCTCGCCCATGCCCGAGATGATCGTCTGAGACGATTCTTCATCACGGTGAACTCGAAGCGTTGGATCTTCCTTACGGAATTTCTGAAGCGCCTTCGAGAAGTTAGCAGCGCCCGATTTATCCTTCGGGTGAACCGCAAGCGAGATAACCGCTTCTGGTACAAACATCGACGTCATCGCGAAGTTCGCTTTGCCGTCAGTGAATGTATCGCCTGAAGAACAATCGATACCGAACAAGGCAACGATGTCACCCGCCGATGCCGAATCGATGTCTTTCATCTCTTCTGCGTGCAAGCGAACGAGACGAGGGATTTTCACCTTACGACCGTTGGCCGAATTGATGATGAAATCGCCTTTTTTCATCGTGCCCTGATAAATACGCATGTAAGTCAGCTGACCAAAACGTCCGTCTTCCAATTTGAAAGCAAGAGCGACCAATGGAGCATCTGGATCAGATGTGAGCGAAACTTTTTCTTCGTTCTTATCCAAATCCAACGCTTCGTTGGTGATTTCGCCCGGATTCGGCAAGTAGTCTGCAACACCATCCAAAAGCTTTTGAACGCCTTTGTTTTTGTAAGCAGAACCGCAGAACACAGGAGTCAAATCGAGTTTCAACGTACCTTTGCGGATACCACGTTTGATTTCTTCAATCGTAGGCTCTTCTTCCATCAAAAACTTTTCAGCGACTTCGTCGTCGAAATCAGCGGCTTTACCGATGAGTTCGTGACGGTATTTTTTCGCGTCTTCCATCATTTCTGCTGGAATTTCTTTTTCAGTGATTGTTTCACCATTCGGACCGCTGAAATAGACGGCTTTCATAGTGACCAAATCAACGACGCCTTCCAATTTGTCTTCGAGACCAATTGGAATCTGCATCAACACAGCATTGTGGTGAAGTTTTTCACGCAAAGCAGTTGTTACGCGGAACGGGTTCGCGCCTGAACGATCCAATTTGTTGATGAACGCCAAGCGAGGAACTTTATAACGACGCATTTGACGGTCAACAGTGATCGATTGCGATTGAACACCAGCCACACCGCATAGAACGAGAATCGCGCCGTCAAGAACGCGAAGAGAACGTTCCACTTCGATCGTGAAATCCACGTGGCCCGGAGTATCGATGATGTTGATCTCGATGTCTTTCCAGTCAACGTTGGTCGCTGCTGATTGAATTGTAATACCGCGCTCGCGCTCGAGTTCCATGTGATCCATGGTCGCGCCGACGCCGTCTTTACCTTTCACTTCGTGAATGGCATGGATACGGCCAGTGTAAAACAGGATCCGCTCGGTCAAAGTGGTTTTTCCAGAATCGATGTGCGCCGAGATACCGATGTTACGGACTTTCTCTAGAACCCATTTTTTAGAAGACATATGAGAGGCCTTTCTCCATTATCAGAGGCTTATAGATCACAACCCAATATTGTTCGTTGAGTGCGATACAATCTGGTTTTAGCCCGGCGAGTTGTCAAGTATAATTCAAGCCAGGATGACACCACAGGAACTACTGAAAAAGCACTTTGGCTTCAATGATTTTCGCGGTCGCCAACGCGAGGCAATCGAGACCCTTTTGAAGGGCGAAAATGCATTTGTGATATGGCCAACCGGAGCTGGGAAAAGCATGGTCTACCAGCTGTCGAGCTTACTTTTGCCGGATCTGACGCTTGTCGTCTCTCCGCTGATCGCGTTGATGCAGGATCAGGTGGACCAGGCGCGGCAAATCGGATTGCCGTTCACCTTTATCAATTCTTCACTGTCGCGTGAAGAGCGCGAGAAGCGGCTGAGTGAGCTGAAGGCTGGTCAGTACAAAGCGGTCTACGTGACGCCAGAGCGTTTTCGCCAGCAGTCATTTTGGGAAGCGCTCAGTGCTCGCAAGGTTTCCTTGCTCGCCGTCGATGAAGCGCACTGTATCTCGCAATGGGGAAATGATTTTCGACCTGAATATTCGCGCATTGGCGATATCCGCAAACGTCTTGGCAATCCAACGACCGTTGCCCTGACGGCGACAGCGACTGAGCAAGTTCAACAAGACATCTTGAAGTCGCTCGGCATGCCCGAGGCCAAGATTTTTTGGGATGGGGTTGAGCGGCCGAATTTATTTTTGTCGGTGCATGAGCTGGGTGACGATGATCAGAAGGTCGAATGGTTAACCAAGTACCTAAAAGAATCGCCGGGC
>Ga0105239_10004538_pt1 | contig 16545 bp, 19 predicted proteins | sample KBSC44metaG_FD_92761 | JGI IMG/M metagenome (GOLD analysis project Ga0105239, IMG submission 92761) | Corn rhizosphere microbial communities from Kellogg Biological Station, Michigan, USA - KBS C4-4 metaG | ecosystem: Host-associated > Plants > Roots > Rhizosphere > Soil | place: Michigan, USA...
GCTTTGGACTCGATGTAAGGCACACGGCCTCGTGTAAAGAGCAGAACCTCGCCTTTGGACTTTTTTGCTGAGATATACTCGGTGGCTATCAGGTAGACAGCGCAGCCGAAGATCATTAATGAGATCATGATCCCCAGATTCCTGTAGAGCAACGTCATTCCAATTGTTTTCCCTTTGACCGCTTTGACCGGGTTTACGAAATTTGAAACATACCTCCACAAATGGTTTGCATGATAATGGAAGTTGACAGCCAGATAGGTATTTCCATCAAGAAAGTCTTCCCCTGGGGCCGCTCCAGTGATTGCGCAAATCCTCTCTTCTGGGGAGGCTCCGCCATAACCAGGACCCTCAGGAATGAACCTCGAACATTCGATCGTTCGATCGTGAAACTAGCTTTGTCAGCCGTTCATTTCTAGAATCAATAATCAGATGGGGGCATCATTTCCATACTTCGTTTATCATTAGTGCTTCAAAAGCGTACGCAACAGGGTTAAGATAGTTGAGCCATCTGAACCAAGGAGGCATATCCTTGATGGGAATCGTAAATCCAGTATAAATTGCAAGAGCAAGACTGAATATGGATGCTGGCGCCAGAGCCTGATTCGTTAGCATAGAATGGGTAAAATCGCGCATAGCTGTACCTCTGGTAATGAGCGAGACAATGCGCCTATGCAGCGAAAATACATTGACATCGTCAAAGTGCAAGTAAAAGTGAAAAGCAAGAACACAAAGAAGTGACCTGGTGAACGCCGTAAATTCGTCATGAAGTAGAGAGTGAGGTTGAACCCAAGAGAGGTAAGGATTTTGTTGGGCAGATCGCAAATCATGGAAGCTTTAAAGTGTCAGCTGAACAAACAGGTCATAGCCATACATATACCACCTACCAATCGCTTCAGCAAAAGGGTGATAGAAAGCATATTTGGATTGTTTCTCCACAATCGGCCGTTGGGCGTACAGAGTCATGATCTGTTCAAATTAGTTCCAATCTCGAGCTCTAAAATTGAACGAACCTCGAGAGCGCTAGCAAAGGAGGCCAGCAGGATCGCGAAAAAAAGAAGAGCCCCACGACTGTAAAGTGAGTCTGTGTTATTTGGAAGGTCGTAGAATATACTTCCAATGACCAATGCCATGATTGCGTTGAAAAATGCTCCGACAATAACAATGCCCTTATCTCCTTGGAGTCTCACAAACCCCCGTCGAACACACAATGCCACCTGCTGCGAGAGCGATAGCGTGTACGGTGACTTGATGCGCCTGGTAGAGTAAATAAATGTGATTCAATGGAGTTTGGCTGTATGGCTTTGACATACTGCGATTTTGCTTGCACAGCTCGACGAAACTTCTTGAAGTCATCTAAAGATGGTCCTCCAAGAGGATATTGCTTGTCGAACTCCTCAATTTCCCGCATTAGGAGTGCGTGATCCCCACTTTGCTTCCACACAACAGCGAACTCATCAGGTGTAACAGGTGTCTTGCCCTCAAAACCTGGCCGAACTCGTCGTTCTAGCGGGTTGGTTAAAGAGGTGAGGAAATCGGCGGTCACTTGCCGTGGTAGACACTCGAACCCCAGATCGACGAAGAATCGTTTCGCTGCATGGATGTTTCCAAAGTAGATCTGTCGTCCTTCATAAAGCACAGCAACTTTGTCGAAGAGCTTTGGACGTCAGCAGAGATTCACACTTATTCAAACAAAAAGACTTGCATCATAAATAGACTGGGAGGCTTGATAGACCGTCACAATGGCGGTTGCTCCCGTAAGCGAAGTTGAGGTTCGAAGAGTTCGCACGAATTCAAGAGCAGTAGAACTGTCAAGTCCACGTGTACTATTGTCCCAACATTGTATAGTACTGCCTCCAATAGCACTGCAAAGTGATGTCAGCACTCAACTTATGAGCAAGCCTCAGCACTTCTGCCGCATGGTTGACCTAGGCCCAGAAAGACCGTCATTCGGCTTCCAGATCAAAAGGTCCACAAATATGTCCTTGGATTCTGAACTCAGAACCCTTGAACTATGCTCACATATATAACGTTCGATGCAGTGGTGGAAATCTTACACTTCTGCGATGCTGACGCGTTTGCGTTCACCGCCGGAAACTCCCCTAACCAAGTCACTTCCTACCTGGTGTCGGAATTAGTACAAGCTGCTTAAGCAAAGAGAGTTCCTGCATACGATTGTGTTCGCTGTATGGCTCAGACCAAAGGCTGCCATGGCAACATCACGTAGATGTTTCGCATATGTCTAGGCGGGGAATCAGCATTGTCATCACCAAAACTCGTCCCAGTAAAGAGTGATAGAGAGGCCATACATCCCGAGGAACTGCAGGCAGGAGATTTTTGGGAGTCTTAAAGATGTCAGCTCACTGAGAGTTAGGTCTATTGATTTCAGTGACGTACCCTTGCACGGGCAGCAAAGTCAAGGGTCTGGGCCACAGTCAATTGAGGGAAGTGTGCATCGACTTCTGCTTGGTAGATGCACTCCCCTCTGAAGTCTTTATGCATAGTCTCCTTTGGGATGCCTTGATAGTTCAAATACGAATCCTTGCCGATATGAAATCCATCAGTTTCTCCAGAGATGGTCTTCAGGAAGGAGGAACAACCACTGTAACCGTTAACATTCCACAATTATTAGACGCTCCCTAATTGAATGCACATTACCTTCCAGGTCTCCCCAGCACCACAAGCATTTCTCCGCTCCTGACAAGACCATCAAAATCTCTCAAAATTTGTATTCTGGTCTTCGTCTCCTTACTAACGAGTCTTTTGGCCCACTTAAAGAGTCCCAGCGGGTAATTCCCGAACGTCTTCTGGTAATCCGTTGGGCTCCCTAAACCGTGAGCTGATAGATTCATGTAAGCAAACCCGGCCAGCCCCTTTGGATACCGTTCAAGATCCCGAGATGCAATGTTCATGACTGCTTGTAGCCACGCTCTGACATCGAACTCTGTTGACCGTGGATCGAGTCGCGGACTATTGGAACCGAGAAACGGGTTGGCTGCTTCAGACTCTGTGTCCTTGGCTTCGCTCAATGGTGCTGACTTCGCAACCAAGTCGATCTTGCACACATCTATATCAGCTAGAGACAAAGAAGACGCTATTGTAGATTTGACTTATTAAGGTGTAAATACCTGATTACTTATTTTAGACACCTCAACAGCTAGCCCTGTAGAGTTTTCGGGGACAGCTTTGTCAACTGTGACCTCCTGAAAATAGCTGGGACGCTCATTCTCGTAGACAAGCTTCATCCTGGGATCCTTCTTGAATTCGCCCATTGGAGCACTGACCCACTCGCCATCTTTCATTAATGCAACGCTGCAGTGCCACGGAGTGGTAAACCCAGTTTTCGTGTTTAGCAGACTCATGGATATCTTATGCTCACCGGTAGATTGATGAATAGAAAGACGTAGGTAGTCTCGGTAAGCGTGCTTGACAACACCTGCAAAGGCCTGTCGAAGTCAGGTTTAGTCATCGAAATAGAATGATTACAGATATATTTGACGTTTACTCACGTATCCTCGAATTAGCATCTGTTTTGCAAGATATCTCACATCCTTCTTGTAACTATGGTTAGATCGATCATTGCCCAGCGGGAAAATATGTTTCAAATCGGACTCCAAGAATCTTCGATATCCAAGGTAGGTCAACTTAGTATCCGGGTTTGTGGCAATTTCGTGATCGATGTCAATATTGTCTTTGCCAAAGTTATTGAAGATGTATCGTCGGAAATTGGTAGCATTGGCGACGTAAGTGATCTCTTCCAGCTTTTCTGGCAAAGGGAAATCAACAAAATCTCGAAGCCGGGAGAATTTGATGCAGTTGAATCCCTTCTCCAAAGCCATCGCTCGCAGGGCCTGTCCGTATGCCCAGGTGTCGCGATCCGATATGCTCAACAAGTCTGGAGAACGAAATGAGCCTAGAATTCCAAGACGCTCAAGCAATCCACAGCATATATCACAAACCATTGTAAACCAGACCATCTGATATTATGGTACATCTTGCACCAGGTGCGTAGACAGTGCCAATACGTAGGCACATGTCGTTTAAACGCTTGAGGGCAAGCTCCTCAGCCTTGTCGGGCAATACACCAAGAACTTTATAAACTTTATTGGCCGACCTGGATACTTCCCGTATTAGTATCCATTTCAACATTTGAAAGAGTCGTATGCTTTCGTCTGGCATATTGCAAGTCTCAACAATCTGAGAGAGAAAACCAGTCTTGACTCAACAAACGGGTGGGATAACGCACTTGAAGGGAAAAGCAGGTAAACATGTTTCCACCCTGGCTCTTGCAGAAACGAATTTCTCTATGACTGACAGGAACCTCGGCCTACCAGCTTCAAGCCTTTTTCTGGAATCGCTGAATTTGTTGAGGGCATAGTCGAAGATGATTTCCAAGATCTTCAGAGAGGTGTCCGAAGCAGCAAATTCCACTACAGGAGAATCCTGAGAAGTCTCCAGTATTGACGAACCAGAGCTGGAAAGCTCCATTTCTATCGTCTTGATAGCTGCTGGGTCGGAAAGTTTGGTGAAATGATGATGATCATCTCTAGACTTTTCGCACGATACAGGAAGACGTCCTGGATGTAAAGCGTCGAAAGTAGGCTCCATAGTACTAGAATTGACCGGGACAGAGAGTATACTGATTGAGCTTCAGCAGCGGCGACAGTCAAACTCAACAAAAAACACTAGACAACTTCACACTAATGGCTATCAAGGCGGAAGGGTCAAAGCTGAGCTCTCTATAACTAAAAACTTTCTATGTTCGAAATGTTGCGGTAGACCTTCTCCCCCCAGAGTTACAGGTATGTGGAAACAGCCAAGCTGGCTAATCGAGAAAGGGGCGAGAGTGCAACCTATCTTGAAGCAGGTAATGTGCTCACTCTTTAGGCCTTATGCCACCACCTGTGTGGAATACAACAACGTGGCTGAATCACTACATCTCTAACTCGTGAAATCCCACTATATGTATTACACCAGTGAATTACAACACATTTCAGGTATTTGATTGAAAAATAAGACTGCACCCTTACAGAACACTCCGGTTTGGCAAATGGGGCGGGATACGGGGCTTTTGCCTAAGCGTAATGCATATAATGTGCTCACTTTCTAGGTCTTCCCAGAGGATGCCAGGGCCATCGCGTAGAAAAGTCCTTTCCACATTCCATCCCTAGTGTTCAGTGCTGCCAGGATTCTTCAAACCACTCATTTCAACTACTAACTGCAGTTGGGAAAAATAGACGGCTCGAAGCTGGATGTAAGGCCCTAATTTACAGCGCAGCTGCGTTTCGCCTGACATTGGCTAAGTTTTGAGCACGTTTCTTCAACCAGGAATTATGGAGTCTGTGAGACCAGTCCGTCTAGTAGTGAGAAGTAGCATCCAAATTGTAAGCATGAGGACTGGGCTGGCATGACTGTCTCTACTTTGTATAAACGATAGAATTCGTAATTGGTCGATTTGGTTAGCAGGGCGGGAACAACTCTTTTGAAAACTCCAAGGTATTTTATTAGCCGGGTCGGCCAGAGACCCTGCCTGGTGTTCGGAAAACTCCTGTAGTAGTGGACTTCGCTACATCAGATGAGCAGCATCAAACCTGATTAAATCGAATACAAGATCCTAAGACTAGGCTTTTTAAGCGACCTCGAAATAAAGCCCTGGCTTGTGAATGGGCGCATCCTTTTGATTTTGGTACGTGGGATTATTCATAACTATCGGGGATTGACCTGCTTATGTTGATTAAAGGCTTGAATTGTTCGATATCCAAATCAACGGCCTCTAGAGATTGCATCGATCTGTCTCCGCTTCTGGATTGCGATCATGGCAACCGCCAACCCGATGGAATATGGCAAAAGGCTGATACCACAGATACTAGATCGACTGGCTGCCCTGGATCCAGACCGAATAGTATATACAGTTGCAGCATTTCCTGGCGATTCTCCTCAGTTTAGGCACATCTCTGCTCGCAACTTTGCAAAAGCGGTTGACAAGACAGCCTGGTGGCTTCATGAGAAAGTCGAAACGCAGCGTCAAAGCTTAAGCGGGCAAGAGAGCGGCATTCAGAACGGCCAAAAGGAAGAAATCCCAAATATCAAACCCTTGGGTTACATTGGACCTCGTAAGTCTGAATATCTAGCGAAAAAGAGGCCGAGATATTAATCAATCTGTAAAGATGACTTGCGCTACATTTTGTTGAGTTACGGTGCTGTCAAGGCTGGCTATGCTGTAAGTATGGGAGTATCACACAATATACCGCAAGTGGAGTGCTAAGTTGATCTTATAGGCCCTTTTCCTTTCCCCGAAGAATAACGTTGAAGGCGCATTGGCTGTTCTTAATGCAGCGAAGTGTAGCATATGGGTCAAGCCGCACGAGCAGCCAATGCTTTCCTTAGCAGAGAAGTTCCTCCAGCGAAAATCCATGCAAGTTCTTGAGCTTCCAGGAGTCGATGAGCTTCTCGATGCCGATTCAATCGAACCTTTCATTTATGACAAGACATTCGAAAGTGCGGTAAATGACCCATTCTGTATTTTACATACTTCCGGAACTACAGGAGTTCCCAAGCCTATTTCGTGGACACATGGTCTGATCAGTACTATGGATGCTGTGCGGCTGCTACCTCCTACTGAAGGTGACGGCGGCCTTGCTCCATGGACGGACAATTGGAATGATGGCGATAGAATATACTCTTCATTCCCCATGAGTCATGTGAGTATCGCGCCATTGTTTTTGCTTAGTTACCATGAGTGCCACACTGACCTCTGCAAAGGGTGCAGGGATCATCATGGATATCCTCATGCCTTCGCTCTTCAATCTGCATTGCATCTTGGGACCGTCAGGTGTCCTGCCTAACTTAGGGCTAATACAATCTCTTGCGGACCATGCAAGGATTGATATTTGGAGCATGGTTCCATCTCTCGTTGATGAGCTGGGAGAGAGTCCCGATATTCTGGCGAAGTTCAAGCATTCAAAATTCATCTGCGCATCCGGCGGTGAGTTTTACGCTGTTGAAGAAATTCTCTTGCGTACTTCCCGCTAATTTGCTCGTCAGGGCCTGTCAGTCCCATCATCGTCTCAAAAGTCAATGAAGTAGTCAGGGTTCTCAACCTGACGGGCACCACAGAAGGCTTATTTATAGGCAATCTCTGGGTAGAAAGAGATGACTGGCATTGGTTTGCATTTCACCCTTATTCCGGCTTCGAATTCAAAGAGGTAGAGCCTGGTGTATACGAGCATTGGGTCCACCGAAATGAGCACTGGTCTTTGTTTCAAGGCATTTTTTATACATTTCCGGACCAGCAGTCTATAAACCTGAAGGACTTATATATTCGGCACCCTTCCAAGCCAAATTATTGGGCTTTCAGTGGACGAAGTGATGATGTGGTTGTTCTTTCCAACGGCTTTAAGATCTCGCCCTTGGACACCGAAGCCTTGATTACGACACATTCAGCAGTTGACGGCTGCCTTGTCATTGGAACAGGGAAGCCCCAGGCAGGTCTACTCATTGAATTGAAAGATCCGTCAGTAAGGCACAACGATCTATTCGACAGCATCTGGTCAACGGTGGAGAGAGCAAATAATCAGACTTTTCAGAAAACCCGGATCCAAAGACAATACATTGCTTTCGCAGAGTCGGACAAACCCTTCATTCGGACGGACAAGAGGACGATCAAACGACGCGCTACTCTAGACCTCTATGCGGATTTTATAGAACGATTTTACAGTTCAAGAGGCGAAGATATCGATGGTGAAGACATCGAAGTCTTTCCGGTAGATACAAGCTCGGTCGAAGCTATTATAACCTCCATTAGCGACATCATCGGCTCGATAGTGCCTGAAATTGGAGTCTGTTCGCCAGAAGAGGATATCTTTGAGCTAGGATTAGATTCTCTGCTGGTGTTTCGACTGGTCAATATCATCCGAGCTGCTATAGGTCTTCAGGAACAGCAGCTTGCCCCACGACATTTGTATGCAAGTCCTACGATTGCGACATTCGCTGCTCAAGTTGCAAGAATATTGGAGGAAGTCAAACGTGGCCAAACGGTATCCAAAGATGTGGCCAACAAGTCCACTCAGGGTGACAGCACAGCCACGATATCTGCCCCTCACCTCCAAACCAACATCCAAGGCATGATTGCTGAACATAAGCGACGACTCGGATTTAAGATGAACCCCTTCGATGCTGTCAACCCCAATCACTACATGGGATTGAATTTCTACTTTGCCCTGCGGCCCGAAATTACTTTCCAAGACGCTTTTACGAGGTTGCAGAGTGGTCTCGTGCGTGCTTTTCAAATCATACCTGAATTGGATGGAAAAATGCTCCTGGCATCGGAACATGAAGTCGGATACAAGAAAGGAGAATATCGCATTACGATTCCTCCCCGTCCATTATCAGGTTCGTCGAAGCCAAGACAGCTGACTTACAAGGATCTCTCACAAGTTCTTCCCTCATTCGAAAAGATGCGGGAGTCAAATTTTGCGCCTTCATTGTTCCATGACAAACTTGTCCTCGACTCTTACCCTTTCCCTGAAATGCCAGCCGACGTCATAGTTGCTCAGGCCAATTTTGTTGAAGGCGGATGTATCCTGTCTACAAACTTCATCCACACGTGTCTTGATGGCATAGGCGTCATGGTAGCCCTTCGTGTTTGGGCCGAGTGCACCAGATATCTCGATGGGGACCAGACAGCTACATGCGAGTGGTTTGATCCAGAGAGCTTCAATCACAGTCTACCTGAAATCCTCCATGATGTTGAGGGTTATGCGAAAGAAGCTCATGAGATAGACCCTGGGGTGTGGGGTTTTCTGCCATTTTTCCGCCCGGACGATTTCATTGCAGGTAGTAATCCGGAAGACCATCCAATATCGTCAAAGGAGCGGAATGGCCATGTCAAAGGAAGCCCTAAAGCTTATGCTGCTCACACCTCAGAGGCGGCTCTACCTCCAGCCCCGGTATTTCCACGCCAGCCTGTGTGGCCAGCTGCCCCATCTGAGAGATCTTTGAGCACAAGCGTGTTTTTAATCTCCAATGAGAGATTGCAGATGCTTAAAGAAGAAGTTCTTGCTGATCCTGAGACAAAGGGGATTGTGATGTCAATCTCCGACATCGTACAAGCATTCTTCTGGCGCATGTCAATCAGGTCACGATATCGAGTTGCCAAAGAGACACGAGGAGCAACTTTTGATGCCACTTGTATGTCTATTCTAGAGCTACCCATCGATGGGAGACCCTATTTTTCTCCATCACTGCCCTCGTCGTACATGGGTAGCATGCTCATATTGAATCGACCGACCATGCCCATCGAGACACTGTGTTCACCCCACACGAGCATCGGAAAAATCGCTTCCCTGATCCGTGAAGCAGCGTCACGAATCACCCCCTCGCTGGTTCATGACGCATTTACACTCTTGAGGTCCATGTCCGACTATAGCCAGCCTGCGACGGCGAACATGGGCGTCGATCATATGAACGCAATGGTCTCGAACATGATGCTGTTCCAGACTAGCGAGATTTCCTTTGGCAATGCTTTCTTTGCCGGAGGCACCCCTGAAGCCATGCGGCCGCAGATTGAAAGGGGTCACAGGCGCTTCCGATTTTTGCTCATCTCTCCGATGAGAAAAGACGGCGGCGTGGAACTGGTGCTCGGGACGCTGCCAGAGGAGCTGAAGATGCTGGAAGCGGACGCGGAGTTCACGAAGTATGCAAAGCTTGTTGACAGTCAGGAGGATAGACAACTATGACCGAAAGCGGCATGCTTTCGTTTCGTACTGCTAGGCTCTCTAAATTCATTTTTCAATGGTCATCTCAGCCAAACTTGTCATATCTTGCTACCTTGGTGCGATCTGAAATCTGAACGCCGCTAGGCTATCCGGGACTCGCGCGAGAATTCCACAAATATCCGTGAGCTGCGAATATTTGCTCAGTTGAGGTAAGGGACAGGTTCCATGCCTCTTCCTCGTCAATAGAGACATTCCGAACGCTCCTAGCGCCGAAGAAAATCTGTTTTAGAAGGAGTCTAGATTGCGCCCCAGACTTGGCGTCTAGAAACGTGCTCACTGTCTCTGTAATTAGGGCACTATGGTGCCGATTCGGAGGTGTGCTGCAAATCTTGCCTCCACGCTTCTCGTAAGGAGGGTACAAACGAGTAAGTGTGCCTGACTTGAAATGACATGTGCGCGTTACATGGAGGGTGATACAGCACATACCTACCTAGAGAGGTACTTGTAACAGTAATCCATTACAGGACAACCACGCTTGACAGGAGGAGGGCCATACCCTGTGCCCCGGTGCCTCATGCCTAGGAACTCCCGTAAGGTTCATTTCTTTGCCTTCTTGATTGTTGGCAGAATAGCAGAGTGCAGTTGAAGACAGATGAGATGGCCTTGAGGTACTCCGTACTCCGTACACCCAATAAATACCCAGCCTCGCTGCTGGGAGCACTCGTAAGCCCACAGCGACATCCTTTACAGCATTACCTTCCCAGTAAAACCGTTAATCGCTGCCTAGCGACTAGCGCACGCTCAAGAGGGTCTGGGACTCTGGGCGCGTTATTAATTATCTTAATTGTTTACGAGAAAAACGCAGCAAGCTGGCCCTGTCTATTGGTTGCATTTCTGCAATTGAGGACCCACCGCCATGGCGACATTAACCTGCTCACCTTGAGCATATTATGCAGAGTCGATCTCCAGATGCAGCCTTGTTGGCATTCCCACGATCCACACTTGACGATAGTCACTATACCATGTGCCTGGGTGTTACGTGTTCTCCCGCCTTCCCAGACATTCAATGCATTGCAAAAACAGCCCATCAAGAACTGGTCCACCACGTCTGCGAGCGAACCCGCACTAAGGTCCGTATATCTGTACTTACATCCTCCTTTCCACATCGTTCAAATTAAGTCCGTAGGCGAAGTGCAATGCACTACATAGGTACTACCCGAGACCGCAGCTTGGTTTGCCTTTGTTTCGACCTTTGAAGGAAGAATTTTGCCCATCTGCGTCTGGTAGCTTTCCGATTTTCCCTCACTTTTGCAGACACTTGAAGCATCTTTCACATCTCCCTTACTCTTCTTTTGACCTTCCCACATATAGGTCGTTTGATTCCGTCTCAGGCAACCTCTTTTAGAGCTGCACCGTTCATCATTCACCCAGCAAGCCACATTGACAACTAACATCTCGCCATGGTGCTCCCAAACACCCTTGACAGCGATGGCAAAGGCCCCAACGGCATTCACAGCGTTCACAATGCCGTTGATGAGCAGTTTGACAAAGACCTCGGGCATCCTGAAAGTCGTCCAAATGGCGATAGCTCCGTGGACACTAGATTCCAAGCTGGCGTTCAAGATATTGAGGCTGTGACAATTTCTTGGTCCACCACTTCACTGGCGATTGCCTACATTCTGATCTGGTTGGTTTATTTTGTTCAAGGCCTTGTTGGGGGAGTCACTGGCGCCCTGCTTCCCTACGTTACCTCGTCCTTCGCTCTCCATTCTCTCACAGCAACCACCGGCGTCCTGAGCTCTGTTATCGGCGGCGTCACGAATATGAGCATCGCCAAAATTCTCGATGTATTTGGTCGCCCTCAAGGGTTTCTTTTCTGCGCTATCCTTGCCACGCTCGGTATCATCATGGCGGCAGCCTGCAACAATGTCGAAGCTTATGCGGCATCACAAGTCTTCTACACAGTGGGAATCAATGGAGTTGGCTACAGCCTAAGTGTTTTTGTCGCAGATATCACCTCGCTGCGTCACCGAGGTCTGGTACAGTCCCTATGCGCATCAGCCAATGTGATTACTCCCTGGTTGGCAGGACCCATCTCTACAGCATTTTTGAAAGGCGCCGGCTGGCGCTGGGCTTTCGGATTTGAGAGTATTCTGGTCCCATGCGTCACCCTTCCGATGTTCGGCCTCTTCATGTATCATTACCTCAAGGCAAAGAAACAACATCTTGTTCCAGAGCGTTCAAGTGGACGAACAGTATCGGAATCGTTGAGCTATTACGCACGAGAGTTTGACATTGTTGGACTCTTCTTGCTATCAGCTGGCGTAGCTTTCTTTTTGCTACCTTTCAACCTGTACGCTCAACAAGCCAAAGGATGGGGATCTGCTATTGTAATCTGCTTCCTTGTGTTTGGCATCGTGCTTCTGATTGGATTTGGCCTTTGGGAAAGATTCTTGGCTAAGAAGTCGTTCATTCCATGGAAGCTGATGCAGGATCATACGGTCATCGGTGCCTGCCTCCTTTCCTTTGCACTGTTCTTCAGCTACATGTGCTGGGGACTATACTTCAGCTCAATTCTCCAGGTGGTGAACAACTTGAGCGTCACACAAGCTAGCTATGTTGTTGCATGCTACACCGTTGCCGGCTTCTTCTTCTCCATTCTTATCGGCGCGCTGATGTCTTACACTGGACGCTTCAAGCCAGTCACTCTCTTCCTCGCCATTCCTCTGTCTGTTCTGGGCACGGGCCTCATGATTCACTTCCGCACGCCAACCATGAATGTTGGCTACATCGTTATGAGCCAGATTTTCATCGCTTTCGGCAGCGGCGCAATCATGCTCACAGACGAGATTGCTGTTTTGGCTGCTGTCAAGGAGCAACAGTACTTTGCTATTGCTATCGCTCTGGTATCAATGTGCGCGAGCGTTGGCCAAGCCGTTGGTCTTACGGTTTCATCTGCCATCTGGCAGGATATCTTCCCCAACCGGCTAGCTCGATACATCCCTGAAGAGGAGCTTCCAAACCTTGCCATGATATACATGGACATCGTGACCCAGCTATCGTACCCTGTCGGCTCGCCGACTCGACTGGCAATTCAGCGGGCCTATGGTGATTCACAGAAGTACCTATTCATTGCGGGCACTAGTGTGTGGGCCATTGGAATTGCCGGAACTTTAATGTGGCGCAACCTTAACATCATTGGCATCAAGCAGACAAAGGGTCGTGTCTTCTAAGCCTGTGCCTCTAGGGATAACATTCGCAGGATCCTCGAAGTTCAAATTGTATTTTTCCGGCTATTCGGGAAGGGAATCTCTGTCTATCAAATCCAGAGTTCGAACTCGAGAGCTCACTGCCGACTAAGCTTCGCGTTGTAATTAGCCCATTGCTTGAAGAACAAATGGGCAGCAAGCTCTTGTGGTACTATTTTGACCCTCAGATTCCAAAGACATGATAGTTAATTCATCTAAACCTTGACGTGCACAGTGATCGTTTACCCGCATGACAAGCTTGCTAGTTTTGACATCCACTCAAGAGAACAACCACCTATCGTGGGGCTCCTGCCTAGAGATGAAGAATATCAGGAGTGAAAGGGAAGACTGGCAGTATGGAATTTGATCAATCCGCGGATGCACGTGGGTAGCTCCTTGGCTTCCTAAAAGCTGGTCTAGGCACGTTCTGAGCATGTTTTCCTTCACACCTGAGGATGGACAAGGTTTGGCTGTCAGGAAAACCCCGAGTGCCAGGCTAGGCCGTCTGGCGTACCACCAGTACACTACGAGTACGGATCGAACGGATCAAAGATGGTGGTGTAATCCACACCACCTGCCACTTGCCACTACTGTAAGAGAGAGAGAGATTCAAGCCAGTATCCCTCATGTTTCTTTGAAGCACGCAAAAGGCGGCTCACAGATCGAGGAAGTTGAGTTGTGGGTCCACCTTGGCGGGTGAGCAAGTTAAATTTACGCTTTATTGTGTCCTACGGATACTGCTAGCACATCTCCGAATCCTTGATCCGTGTTTGTTAGGCCTTAAGAGGTATCTATCATGCTGAAGCGATCAGGGTGCGGTGGGTGTTAGTAGAGCTGCAGGGTCCGAGGTAGTGTACCACAACTGTTGCTGCCAGATCTTGACGGAGGGGAAACAAGGTGAAACCGCGCAGCAAAGCAGGTCCCAGCCCCAGCAATATGGCATAGGAGAATTGTGGCTCCAAGACGACAAAAGATGATATTCCAAGGACGCCCCAATTCAGAGACAAAAGCAAACGTCCTAGCCTCCCCATACCCATCATACCTGTCTAAGATGGGTTCTTTCGAAAATCCACGGCCTCCCATGCCCTCAATAAGACAACTGTATCTGTCTCTTCGTGCCACATGGGAGGTCCTCAAATTCGCAGCTGTTTCCTACTCTGCAACGGTATGATCCACCCTATCGGTGTGGCCGTTTTGAAGGAGACGTGGCTTTATGTTACGCATTCGTCCAGCTCCAGAACGATCAATGCCATCGAGAGACAGTAGAAAGCAAAGCTATAAAACGACTCTCAGCTTTGTCAGCTTTAGAATCATTAAACTGGGGTTCTGGATTGATCAGGCACTGACAAGTATACAGAGCGCTTATCATACCTCAAATGCTGTACGGCTTCTCAGCATATCACGGCCCAGAAGGGAAGGATAGAGGCAAAGGCAGCACCATGGTAGCCGCAATCAAGCGGACCCAGAGACGCGCAACACAAATCAGTGATGATGCGAGCAGTTGTTTGAGAAGAGATATGGCCAAAAGGGGCAGCAGAGGAGGACAGCCGCGATGAAGCAGCAGGCCAAGGAGAAATGATCACTGGAAGAAGGTGATGGGAGTAATTTAACGAACGCGGCACATTGATTCCCAGATATTCTACGACCACTCGCTATGATTGTTTCGAATCGTCACAGACCTACTCCACACTGCAGTTGCGGAAGCGTCCAGTATTATTATTAAAGGAGTCCACTCTACCCGATCCCCCCTTTCCCGGCTAAACCCAGCATGGAGGTTGCTCTTTTGGATCCTTGGATGTATGTGGTTTTCCTCTGGAGGGACAATGAGTATCCTGATGCCCGTTGAATCTTGCAAAAGCCGATCACTTACTTGACTCTTGCGGTCTCAATTGAAGGCAATTTCGCGTTGCTCTCTATGCACTGCTTGGCTGCCGTCTCTCACGCTGTGTTTTTGCTCATGCCACCCCACAGGAATCGGAGTAAGGTTCGTGCGGCATCAGAGAAGTGACGGGACATGGTCGATCAAGAGAATGGGTGAATAATTTCAGGTCACGGCAGATGGTTGCGTCGGAGCAGGAAATGCCAGGAAGCCGAATACATACCTTACTGGGAGGAAAGATAGTTCAAACTATTCACAGATGGTTTGAACTAGCGCTGCATATAACTGGACACATTATCTATCCTCAGGGTTGGCCAGGTCGTCGAGGATGTAGTAAGACTTCTAGATGTATTCATATCCGCAGCGGCCTCTTGATAGGGGGGGAGGGGGGTGTCACCTGGAATTTCTGTCCCCTATCCTATTATTTGCGCGTTTCCCGCACAAGGCTCCAACCAATTGACTGTGAAAATCAGTTGGACCCTGTCGATCACGTGAGCTTGTCTGGTAGCAAGTCTTTGTGTCTCCAACCTCGTTTCATTGACCAGTCAAAGCCTGACAATCAGTCACCGACATCTCGACATGCTTGCGGTTTTCAGATCCTGCCCGCGGCGCTCTCTTCGCTCTGTTTTCGGGCAGGCGGCAATTTTGGCTGGGAGACGACGGAGACTGGCGATGACGGTCAATGAGCCTATAGAAGAGGAAACTCTTCCAAGATATCATCCAGAAAACTACTATCCTGTGTCAATCGGCCAAGTATTCCACGATAGATACAAAGTATTGGCGAAATTGGGATTCGGAGGATCATCCACGACTTGGCTTGCTCAATATGTAACAAGTTGATCCCAATTAAGATAATGTCGAATCGGACTCTGTTCTGACAACTCGGCAGATGGAGGTTTGTCACTCTTAAAATCCTCACGAGAGATGTGATAGACAATCACTCCGCATGCTCTGAACTGGCACTGTCAAAACACATCGCAGCAGCGGATCCGACGCACGAAGGCCTGCGTTACGTGAGGACTGTTCTGGATTCATTCGAGACCCAAACTCCGTCTGGAGTACACTTGTGTCTTGTGTATGTGCCAATGAGAGAGACTTTGTCCACATTCCAACGCCGTCTGAAAAATGGATGCCTGCCGGGAAATCTCCTAAAGCCCTTGCTCAAGTTCCTGTTGACTGGACTTGATTACTTGCACACTCAGTCTCACGTCATCCATACAGGTACCTTGGTCTTGGACTCCGAAGACTGGAAACTAAGCTGATTCATTCAGATCTCAAGCCCGACAATATCCTGCTCGGGATTGAAGATGATGGGATAATAAACGAGCTCATTAAAGAGGAGCAAATGCATCCTTCTCCAGCAAAAGTTTACGACGACGATCGACGTATATATCCTCACCGGAACTTCGGAAATCTAAGAGGCCCTCCTGGACGTCTTAAAATCGCGGATTTCGGACTTGCTGTGAGGTCATCCGGAGGCACATTCGACCACCCAATCCAGCCTGATCTTCTACAGGCGCCTGAAGTTATTCTGCGTGCTGGCTGGTCGTACAGCGCCGATATATGGAACCTTGGCGTGATGGTAAACGGATCTTCACTATCCCCCCCCCCCCCCCCCAGGTTTCGGGATTTTATGTTTGGCCGGTTTCTGGTTTTTTTGAAGGGAGCTGGCTCTTCCCTGCTCTTCAGCCCAAAATTATTACTA
>Ga0105239_10004540_pt1 | contig 16544 bp, 16 predicted proteins | sample KBSC44metaG_FD_92761 | JGI IMG/M metagenome (GOLD analysis project Ga0105239, IMG submission 92761) | Corn rhizosphere microbial communities from Kellogg Biological Station, Michigan, USA - KBS C4-4 metaG | ecosystem: Host-associated > Plants > Roots > Rhizosphere > Soil | place: Michigan, USA...
ATAGAGATTTGCTTATTGCGCAACGGTATTGACCGTGCCGGTGATTCGGCGTGAGTAGTGCACTACTCGAATCCACGATCTTCCCGGCCTGCAAGTGCTCATTTGAAGTGCACATGGAACGTGCGGCACCAGCTCCACGTCGCGCTCGCGGAAGTAGAAGCTGTGGCCGTCGACTTCCCTGGTCCACTGTTCGGGTGTGAGGCCGCCGTGGCTATGCACGATGACCCCCGTCTGCCCAGCGAGCCAGCCCTGAAGCTCGGCTTCGGCGGCCTGCTCGGCGGCGGTGGTCTGCTGGTCCTCGGGGATCGCCACGAGGCGAGCGCATCCAACGCCGCATCGGCAAGCTCGCCGGGCTCTGCGACCTTGTGTCGCTCGAATGCCGCTGCCAGGTGCTCGCGGTAGCGCGAGCATGGCTCACTGCGGGCGCGCTCGATCCCGCTGCCGGTGTTCGGCCGCGGAGGGACCTCCGAGAAGTCGGTCACGTAGAGTTCTGCTTCTTGGTCCGCGGTGTTCGAGGGTGGCATTCAGGCGTGCTCATGTCGCGCGAATTTCGGGGCTGCTGCTGGCGGTGCGCGATGGAATGGCAGCGCCGGGGCCGCGAACACCAAGCGCTGCTGCCGTGAGTTGTGTTCTCTGACAATTTCTTACGAGAAGTTCATGGCCTCGACCACGTGCGGCGACCGGAGTTCGCACGCACCGCGTCGGGCGCTTTAATACCCACCTCCAGCAACTCCACAGCGTCGTTCGCGCGCTCCTCGCCCCACAGACGCACTGCCGCTGGGACTGCAAGCCTATGTTTTGCGGTTGGGTGGGATGGCGGCCGCTTGAAACATAGTAATACATGTTGTTTACTATCGTCATTGTCCGTGTCCCGCCGACCTGCATCTAGATACAAGCTCCCAAAAGCGAGCGTTTCAGTGGTCTGCCACTATCTGCGACGCCACTTCGCCGCCCGCCCTTCCATCCAGAAAGGGGCAACCAACGGATGTCAATGCCCGAGACCGGCCTCATGCCCGACTTCGACTTCACGAACCCTGCGGTCCTCGAGGAGGGCATCCCGGTTAGGGAGTTCGCCTTACTGCGGCGGACGGCACCGGTGTGGTGGAACAACCAAACGGCGGGCACCGCCGGCTTCAACGATGGTGGCTTCTGGGTCATCACCAAGCACGCAGACGTCAAACAGATCTCCCGGAACAATGCGTCGTGGTCAGCACACGCCAACGGCGTCATCATGCGTCACCCCACGTGGATGAGCGCTGACCAGATCGAAATCACCAAGGCCCTACTGATCAACCATGACCCGCCCGCCCACACCCGTCTTCGCAAGATCGTCTCGCGCCTTTTCACCCCCCGGGCTATCAGCGCTCTGGAAGACCGGCTCGCGACGGCCGCGCGCACTATCGTGCGGACCGCCGCAGACAAGGGGTGGGGCAACTTCGTTGATGACATCGCAGCCCGACTGCCCTTGATGGCAATTGCTGACTTGCTTGGCGTGCCAGAAAGCGACCGCGAGAAGGTGTTCCATTGGAGTAACACGATGATGAACAACGAGGATCCGGAATTCGAGGGCGATCCCATCGCTGCCAATGCGGAAATGCTCGGCTACGCCTACGAACTCGCCCGCGAGCGCCGGTCGAATCCTCAGGCCGACATCATCACCACACTGGTCCAAGCCGATATAGACGGCGAGGCGCTCAGCGAGGCCGAGTTCGGGTTCTTCGTGATACTACTTGCCGTCGCGGGCAACGAGACGACGCGTAATGCCATCACCCATGGGATGAATGCCTTTCTTGAACATACTGATCAGTGGGATCTCTACCGGCGGCACCGCCCTGCTACTGCCGTCGATGAGATCATTCGATGGGCCACCCCGGTGCACTGCTTTCAACGAACTGCTCTGCACGACATAGAGATAGGCGATGTAACCATTCGGCGCGGCCAGCGGGCGGGCATGTTCTACAGTTCCGCCAACTACGACGAAGAGGTATTCGAAACTCCCTTCGAGTTCGATGTTCTGCGCAGTCCCAATCCGCATCTAGCGTTCGGCGGCAACGGCGCCCACTACTGCATCGGCGCCAACCTTGCGCGCATCGAGATCAAGGTAATGCTCGACGCCATCGCTGACATCACACCGTTTATACGTCGTGTCAGTCCGCCCAGGCGCCTTCGATCCGGCTGGATAAACGGAATAAAGGAACTCCCGGTACATTACGACGACCAACAGTTCGTCCGCTAGGAAATGGGAACGCGCCGTCGACGTCTTGCCTCCGTAGTTTCGCCACGCTACACGCCCCGCAAGAATCTTACTGAGCCCGAGCTTGGCAGACCCTGGGCAACAACGGGTCCGGGTGCCAGGCGCCGTTGCGTGGTCGATCGCACACTGCAGCCGAAAGGCTCTCATGAGGCACCGCTGAAAATGCGCAGAGCGACATGCAGTCAGGGCTTCTCGCAAAATGCACTGAGCGCACGACTACCGAACCAAGGCTTGCGTTCATGGCCGGATGGGCCGCGCGCCCAAGTCGAATCTTGAAGGGAGTACACAAGTTTCGCCGCAAGCCGTTCGGCTCTTGCATCTGCCGCCGACGTGTCCGAACGTCGCGCGCGACGGTGCCTCTCTGACGCAACCGGCGACGCCACATCGAATTGGCCACGCGCCATTCCACCATTGACATATTTGGCACATATGTCGTACGTTCGGTACATGACGACTGATATGTACCGTTCGCAGTACATTCCGTTCCATCTGTGTGACGCTGCTGACTGGGCCGCTCCCTGGGACATGTACAAGTCTTTGCGCGACCATGATCCGGCTCATCACGTTGTGCCGGCCGCGAGTCCCGACGACGACTACTTTGTTTTGTCGCGTCACGCCGACGTCTACGCCGCAGCACGCGACCACGAGACGTTCTCGTCTTCAGGTGGGTTGACCGTCACTTACCGAGAGCTGGAACTCATTGGCATGCAGGACAGCCCACCGTTCGTGATGCAGGACCCGCCGACGCACACTCAGTTCCGAAAGCTGGTATCCAGAGGTTTTACCCCACGCCAAGTCACCGCAGTCGAACCAAAGGTGCGCCAGTTCGTCGTCGATGCCATCGAACAACTCCGCGCTGCCGGCGACGGCGATATCGCAGCTGAACTCTTCAAGCCGTTGCCATCGATGGTCGTTGCGCATTACCTCGGCGTACCGGAATCTGATCGGGCCCAGTTCGACGTATGGACCGACGTCATCGTTTCCTCCAATGCCGCTGCAAAGATGGACAACATCGGTGACACCGTTGCTTCGATGGGGGCTTACTTCAGCGAACTCATTGAGTTTCGCCGCCGGTACCCGGAGGACGACACGATTTCCCACCTCCTTGCCGCCGGGGACGGCGATGAACAACACACTGCTTCAGTACTGTCGATTTTGGCTTTCACTTTCACCATGGTGACCGGTGGGAATGACACCGTTACTGGCATGCTCGGCGGATCTATGCCGCTGCTGTACGAGCAACCGGATCAGCGGCGCAAACTGGTCGATGACCGTGCACTCATTGGCGATGCTGTTGAGGAGCTACTGCGGCTGACTTCGCCTGTGCAAGGCTTGGCGCGCACAGCCACTCGAGAGGTGACCATAGGCGAAACCACCATTCCCGCAAGTCGCAAGGTGCTACTGCTGTATGGGTCGGCGAACCGCGACGAGCGTGTCTACGGGCCCGACGCTGGGGTATTGGACGTCGGGCGCAAACCGCGCAATATCGTGACGTTCAGCCACGGTGCTCACCACTGTCTGGGCGCGGCGGCCGCCCGGCTGCAGGCCCGAGTCACCCTGGAGGAACTTCTGGCTCGCTGCCCGAACTACGACGTCGATATCGACGGCATCCAGTGGGCTGGCGGGAACTACGTTAGACGACCGTTATCGGTACCGTTTAGGGCGAATTCGTAGACTCGTACGCATGAGCAAGAACGATTGGCTCGCTGACGACCGCCACATGCTCGCCGCTGGCCGCATCCTTGACGCAGCGAGTACCTTGTTCGCTGCCGAAGGGAACGTCGACGGTGTCGGCACGCAAGAGATCTCCGCCGCAGCCGGATGCTCGCGAACGACGTTCTATCGCTATTTTCCAACCCGTGAAGATCTGCTCATCGCGTATGCGCACCGCGAAACTCGACGCGTCATCGATGAGGTCGCTCAGCGCGTCGCCTCGATAGCCGATCCGCGGGAACGGTTAATCGAAGCCATCCTGTGCGCCCTGACCATCGTTCGCCAAAACCCCGCACTGGCCGCCTGGTATGCCAAACGCGCGCCGATCGGGGGCCAGATCGCCGACGGTTCCGACGTCGTCACCTCCATCATCGCGGCCCACCTGCCCCTGCACCCAGCTTCAGCGGCCAGCGACGACGTGAACGCACGCGCACGATGGGTCGTGCGCAGTATCAACTCTCTACTGCAATTCCCAGAAACTGACAGCGCCGAGCGATACATCGCACAACATTTCATCGCTCCGGTGGTCCTTGCCGACCTGAGTCCTGCCCCGCAGAGCCCAGCCAACAGGGCAGGAGCACCCTAAGCCAAACCCGACCATTCAGCCAGTCAGTCCATGAGCTAGCTCTTGACTCCTGTACTGGCACAGGGCTGAAAGTGCACGGCGGCAGAGGGTGTGACGGCCCGATCGACCCGCCGCGATCTCGTCCAAATGCCGCACGTACGATTTTCCTGAGTTGTTCTCGACGGTGGTGGCGCCTGCACCTAATGCAGCTATCACTTCTGGCGGGAACTTCCGTCCGAGACGCGGTCCAAGACAGGCTCTTCCCACTCAACCTTTGGCAGTGCACAGCAGAAGAAGCGCGACCGCGCGAAACCCGCTGGGCAAGAACGTTGGCGGTGCAGATCCCTCCAATGGTGACCTGCACCGCCATGGGTCGCGAGCGTCGACCGACTACACCTGTGAGTAGGGTGCGAATCGCCTGTCGTAGCCAGCCTTTCGAGCTGCCAGCTGTGCAGCACGCTGTTCTTCGGTCACGTATACCGTAGTGGGCGGCAGCGTCGCGGCAAGCTGATCGAGTGAGACGACGTCCGTCGTAACAGATGGCTTATCAGGCGAATTGGGATCAAGACCTTGGAGTCGCAGGCTGATCGTGCCCTGGTTCAAGCCGCCGGTGGAAACCCAGTTGGCCACGCCGGGGTCGGTAGGCGAGACGACGAAGGTGTAGGTGCCGTCCGGGTTGGCCACCGCTTGCGAAACATTCAGACTGGACTGCTGATCCCAGTAATTCTGGGAGATCGTCCAGTCGTTGGTAACCGGGAGGACGAAGTACTTCGCCGTGCCCGGATCGAGCGTCACCACGAGAGCTTGATCATTGGCCAACTGGAAATACCCCGAGCTTTGCTGCGCTACCGCGAGAAATCCGGTGTTGGAGACGGGGGCGCTAAGTTGGTTGACTGGTTGAGGCGAACCAGTGACGGGGTCTTGGGTCGCCACTTTGATGTAGTCCGCTTCCATTTGGATTCCCCTTGCCATCACGTATGCCGTCTGCAAGCCTCGCACGAACGGCGGCAGCGATGGCAGCGGCGGAATGAGCGAGACCAGCTGAGTCAAGAAGGGGTTACCGGTCACCGCTGGCCCGATGCCGGGCAGGATGAAGCCGCCCAACTGGCTGAACAAGCTGTTCGGAGGACCGCTTACACGCTGGATTGAAAGTGCTACCGGAGTTTGGGAATTCCAATCGGTCAGCGTGTCCCGGACCGCGATGAGAGTCGCATCGTTTGGTATCTGCAGATAGTTCCGCTGCCCTGCGGCCGGGGCGTCCCGGCCGACGTTGATCACGAATGAGCCGTCGGCACCGACATCGAGGTTATTGCCACTCAGTACCGATGAGGTCGCGCCACCGCTGTTGCCTGCGACGACGCTGAAGCTCAGTGCGGCCGGCGCGGTCCCAACAAACCTACCCGTGATCACGTAGTTGGATGTCGCATTGACCGGTGTGAAACGGTAAATCGTGTCGGGATTGTCGAAGCCGATGCGCGAACCCCCTACCGTCTGGCCGTACCACGTGTGCGGCGGGGCCACCTGCATTACGAACGCGGGATCGAATGGGTTGAAGAGCTGCTGCTGAAATGCAGCCGCCATTGCGTATTCCGAGACCGCATCGCCAAGTGCGGCAGTATTCGCGGCATCGGGTCCTCCGATCGAGGCGTACTGGGTCCGGGCCGTCGCCATAAACGCTGCCTCGAGCACTAGCTTCATCAGTCGCACTGGTAACGAGTTGGCGGTTGCGGAGGCTTGTTGTTCACTTGCCAATTGCTCTGGGGTGCCAAGTGGACTTACCGACGATGTGGTGGCCGCAGATTGTGTCGCCGGCGTCGAAAGGGCGATCGATGTCGTGGTTGATGGTGCGGATGGACTGGTTTCCGAGGGAGTCGATGAGGTTGTCGTCGACTTTTCCGCCAGCGACTCCACTTTGCTCGTCGGTGGCGGTGGGGTGCCCGATGCGTCTAGGGGCTGAGCCGAGTTAGTCGTATCGGTCGTCGGTGTCACCGTCGAAATGGATTGTTTTGACGAATCCGTGGCTGGCGTAGTTGACGACACGGGCGCAGCCTCGGCGGCGACCGATTCCACATTGGTCGGAGGTGATCCTTGCCTGCCTGTTGTGACCGCAGACGTCGACGACGACGATCCAGTGGTTGTCTGCACTGACCCAGCGGCGCCTGGATCAGTGTGGCGACTGTCCGCGGAACCCGACGCGCCTGCGCGACGACTACCAGGACTCGATGTGGTCGAGTGGCTGGATGGCGTGCTCGACGGATGTCCTGTCGCAGAATCGGGCGGCGTCGCATCGGTGTCGGCAGTGCCGCTGTGCGTTGTCGTCGACCCCGATGCTGAAGGACCACCAGGGTGTGATTCGCTCGAAATCGCTGAGCGCGTTGCATCATTCGATGACGTGTCTCGTGTCACCTTCGAATCCGTGGCCGTAGCGTGGGGCGACGTCTTCGATGACCCGTCTTCTGCATGAGCGGGACCGGCATTGGCTGCGATCGCGGCACCGATCCCGAGCCCAACCGCCAATGCGCCCACGCGACCAATAACAAGGCCCGACGGCGCAGCTCGATGTCGGCCTTGCGTTGATTCCGCACGCCTGCGCACGTCGTCAGCTCCGTGAAACGGTGATGTCGGTGGTGTCATGTCGATTTCCTTCTGTCGAATACTCGACTCAGGGCGAATCGAGTGAGCAGTATCACGCCGGGGGCATGGTAGTGCTGTACGTCGCCATTGGCTAGTACATTCAGGATCGAAACAACCGATTTGTTAGGGTCAGCCGACGCTTGTGTAGTCGGCGTCCCAGTCGAGATCCCGCCGGTCTGGGCAAGCCAATTCGTCTGATATTCGACGCGCGGGCGTGGCAGAACTGTAGGCCGAGATGCTCACTTTGAGGCCACCGTCGCATCGGCGCTCGAGGAACAGATACAAGAGGTCGGGAAAGGAATCATGATTCTGGACAGATTTCGGCTGGACGGCCAGGTAGCGGTGGTTACCGGAGCCGGTCGAGGCTTGGGCGCCGCGATGGCTATAGCATTCGCAGAAGTTGGTGCGGCGGTGGTTATCGCGGCAAGAACACCGCATCAGCTGGAAGAGGTCGCCGTGCAAATTACTAGTGCCGGCGGGCGGGCACACGTCGTCGCGACATCGCTTGACCGCGTTGAGAACACCGCCAAGCTGGCGGCCGAAGCCGTCGAGGCGTTCGGAAGACTCGACGTCGTCGTGAACAATGTGGGCGGGGCGGCACCCAACGCACTGTTGAGCACATCCCCGACCGATCTGTGTGACGCCTTCTCGTTTAACGTGGCGACGGCTCATGGCCTAACGGTTGCGGCCGTGCCGTTGATGCTCAAGCATTCAGGCGGCGGGGCGGTCATCAACATCACTTCGACGGTAGGTCGCGTCGCCGGCCGCGGATTCGCGACCTACGGCACTGCGAAGGCCGCCCTCGCGCACTACACACGGCTATGTGCGCTTGACCTCGCGCCGCGTATCCGCGTCAACGCCATCGCACCGGGGTCGATCTTTACCTCGGCGTTGGAGACGGTCGCGAGCAACGACAAACTGCGCGCTGCGATGGAAAAAGCCACCCCGATGCGCCGACTTGGGGATCCGCTCGACATCGCGGCTGCCGCCGTCTATCTCGCCTCCCCCGCCGCCAGCTATCTCACAGGAAAGATCCTTGAAGTTGACGGCGGCCTAACTTCCCCGAATCTTGACCTGTCGATTCCCGACCTGTGAGGGGCTCGGGGCGCCCGGACGGAGCTCACGGCTGGCGGACGGCGGCATGTTGGCAGTCAGCACCGACCAGCTGGATGCGTTTTCAGTCGACCGCTCGGCTGCCAGCCGTCATCGTCGAGTCCGTCTGCGACAGAGTTCCTCAAATGCACTCCTTAGACGCACTAGTTCACGAATGGCGTTGCAATACACGAATTCTGCCGTGCCGCGAGCACCGCGGACCCGCTAGTCTGTGATCCGAGACAGGATGACGGTTTGGCCGGGCCACAGTCCCCTGCACCCGCATGCGTGGTGTGTCAGGCCGCTGGTTGATCCCCTACCAAGACCAACAGGGGACACTTCCACCGGGAGAACCGACGAGTGGGATCGTCATGAACCACTGGCTCGGGTCATATCGAATGTAGCCGAATGGGGGGTGCACGTCTTACCTAGTGACCCCTTGGCGATGCTCAATTGTTGCGCCGGCCCACCGCACGGACTGCGCTGACACTGAATGACAAGTTCTCACTACGGCATCCGCTCGTCGAAATCTGATTTTCAAGTGCCGTTGAGCTGCAACACGCGATCGCGCTGGTCTGCCGATCCCGGTCCTGTGAAGGGCTCTGCATGTGGATGCCGAGTCGTCGCTCACGGCAGAGGACTTGTCATCCGACACCCGAGACGACGGTTTGGCTGCGAGGTCTTGCGGTGCATGGTCTTCCACTGCGGGGTCGGTGTCGGGAATGACCGATTTGCCGCGACGCTGCGTGAAGGATGTCACATCGAACGCTTGAGTCACCGGCACCGCTGGGTAGGGTGGCGACACGGCGGAATCGTATGCCCTTGTAGGGACAGAGCGGTATCCGAGGCTGCTTCGATCAGCTCGCGTCGGCGCGCATAACTAACGTTCGAGCTGAGGGGCGCTATTTGAAGCTCGTAGGCGGCGCGCTGATTGCCGTCATAGACCGGTACAGCGAGGTAGCCGATAGGCGCGCCCTCTTGTTGATCGATTTCATCGGCGGTGTACATCGTGCCGTTCAGCTGCGCTATTTGGTCCATCAACCGCATCCGAAGGCTGGACTGCAGGTTGAGTTCGCCCACCTCGTTGAGCAGATCAGCCAACAATCCGAGCAGGGACGCGTCCTCATCGGAAGGACGATAGATCGCGACGCTGCGCTCCCGCGCCACACGCAGCATCGATCGTCGACGGCTCGCTGACATCCCAGGTGCCGTCGCAAACCATGCCCGTTGCTCGATGGATGATCGCTGCACGAGCGCCACTGCGCCCGCGGGAAACCGAAGTTCATTGCGCTGGCCGACGGGAAACCCGGTGACGGGGCGATCTTTGATCTGCAACTTGTGCAGGACGGTGAAATGAGTCGGCTCGATAGCACTAAGCGTCAGCCCGCACTTGAGCCGCGCGGATAGTGTCGCCAAAGACGCATGCACACAGTCGATTTCGTCAGCGCGGGAACCCGAGCCGCGCGTCGACGTAAATCGCGGTCCCCCGGAGTACGTTCGATTCGAATCACGACTAACCCAGCCGGCTGCCTGAAGCTCGCTGAGGATCGCGATGGCGGTGGGCCTGGCGATATTCAGTGCCCTGGCGATCTCAGTGGCGGTGTAGCGGCGGTCTGAGCTGCTCAATAGCTCAACGATCTCGATGACCCGACGCGTCGGAGGAGACGCAGACTCCACTTCGCCTCCTACAGCGCTTGACACCCCGGTACTTCGTTCGATGCGGAGAGTAACTGAACGATCATCGAGCTATTATCCTGCAGCCTTCGACAGACCATGCGACCGGCTGGCTAGGGGCTCGTCGAGACATCCAGACTATCGGCGGCTGGTCACAACCAAAGCTCGCGCCGCGACTGGGCACCGCGGATCGCGAAATCGTGTTCAACCCATGACGGGTCGGCCCGTACGCTGCTTGAATGCCACGCAGTCCCGAGCCCGCCCGCCAGAAGCTACTGGACTCCGCGCTCGAATTGTTCGCCCAGCGCGGCATAGCGGCAACCAGTCTGCGCGAGATAAGGCTGGCGGCCGGTCAAAGCAACACGGCGGCGGTCCAGCACCATTTTGGCGATAAGGATGGACTGCTGCGCACGTTGCTTGACCGCGAGCTCCCGCCGCTGGTCGAGCGGCGCAAGGAACTCCTGGCTTCGGCAGAAGACGCTTGGTCAATTGCCGCGGTGTTCGTTCTGCCGTTCGCTGAAATGGCGACCGGTTCGCCCCACCAGCGCAGCGTTGTGCGATTCCTCAGCCAGCTGCTCGATGACCTGTCGATGACTTTCGACGAGATCCTGCACCTCATCGGGGAGACCGGATCCACCGAGGCCTATCAACTGCTGCGGGCCCGGTTCCCGCACCTGCCCAGCGATCTGCTCGACGAGCGAGTTGCAGTGGCTACCAACAGCTTCCTTCACGCTGCCGCGCTGCGCGCTGCGCGGGCACGTCGCGACCACCTCGTGGATGACGCTACGTTCCGACGCAACCTTGTCGACATGTTTCTGGGTGCAACCACCCTTGCGATTTAGTAAGACATATTGTTTACTACGGGTATCGGCTCAATCCGTAGGAGGCAGCAATGGTGCTTGAGAAGTACGCCGTCATCGATGTGGACACCCATATCACCGAACCCCCTGACGTCTGGACGGCACGGATGCCGTCGAAGTATGGCGAGCAGATTCCGCACATCGAACGAATTGACGGCTGGGACATGTGGGTCATCAACGGCGAACCCTTCGCTCGGCCCGGTAACACGGCGATGGCCGGCTACGACGGCACCCTGCCCGATGGACCTGCGACCTATGACGACATGCACCCGGCCGCCTGGGATCCGAACGCGCGGGTGGCATTCATGGATGAACAGAACATCCGGGCGCACGTGCTGTATCCGAACCTCGGCGGGTTCGGCGCCGCGGCGTGGCTGGATCGCGGTGATCGCGAGTTCGCGCTCGATTGCGTGACGGCCTTCAACGACTTTCAGACAGACTTTGCTTCCGTTGCACCGGATCGGCTGCTGCCGATTGTTTCCGTGCCGTTCTGGGACATCGACGCCTCGATCGCCGAGATCGAACGCGCTGTCGGCAATGGGCACCGTGGGGTGAACTTCTGCAACGACCCACAGGTGCACGGCCAACCCGCGTTGTGGGATCGCCATTGGGATCCGATCTGGACCACCGCCCGCGATGCCGGTGTCCCGGTCAACTTCCACATCGGCGGCGGGCGCATCGCCGAGCAGATCTTCAACGGCGTGGAAATGGGCTTTCGCGCTAACTTCTCCCGTATGTCGTCGTTGTTGTGGGCCGACAACATGCGCTGCATCTCCGATTTGATCCACGGTGGGGTGTGTCATCGGTTCCCCGATGTGAAGTTCGTGTCCGTGGAAAGTGGCGTGGGAATGATCCCGGCAGCGTTGGAAGCCTTCGACTGGCAGTGGCGCAACGGCGGAGTCGTGGATGAGCACCCAGAGTACGACCTCCTGCCGTCGGAATACTTCCGGCGTCAGATCTTCGGCTGCTTCTGGTACGAGCAAGACGTCTTGGCACCCGCGGTGTTGGCCTACCCGGACAACATGCTGTTCGAGACGGACTTCCCCCACCCCACCTGCCAGCACCCTGGACCCCAAACGCCAGCCACCGGACCAGAGGAGTACGTCACCGAATCCCTGGCCAGCTTGCCTGAAGACATTATGCGGAAAGTGCTCGTGGACAACGCCGCCGGGCTCTACAACATCGCGGTATGAGCATCGGTGAGCAACTCACCGACTGGTTGACCGACGAACTAGCCAGCGCGGTGACGGTGGAGAACTTACGTCGCACGACCGCTGGGTTCTCTCGCGAGAATTGGTTGTTTGACGCGACGTGGGAAGGGAGCACACATCCGCTGATCGCCCGCCGTGACCCGGCGGGCGGTGTGCTCAGCACCGATCGGCAGGTGGAGTGCGCTGTGCTGGAAGCTCTGCAACACACGGATGTACCCGCTCCAAAGCTGCGGTGGGCCGACATCGCAGGTCACCGGTTGGGCCGGCCCGCACTAATCATGGATCTGGTGCCGGGAACATGCGACAGCTTTGTGCTCAATGGCGACCGGCCGCTGTCGGAACGTTTGGTGCTCGCGCACAGGATCTACGATCGGCTCGCCGACATCCACCTCGTCGACTGGCGCGATTCGGGGCTGGGACGCCACCTCGCCAACCCCGGCAACCAGGCCGCGGCTATGGCCCTGGCGCACTGGGAAACCGAACTGGCCAAAGTCAAAGCCGAGCCCGAGCCCGAATTGGCGTTCGTACTGTCCTGGCTGCGCGCCAACATCCCCACCAACGAAGCGGTCACCCTGGTACACGGAGACTTCAAACCTGGAAACCTTCTGCTCGACAACGACGAAGTGACAGCCGTACTCGATTGGGAGACCGCACATTTGGGCGATCCACACGAAGATCTCGGATGGATCACCAATCCACTTCGCGCCTACGAGCACCAAATCGCAGGTACATGGGAGCCCGACGACTTGTTCCAACGATGGTCGGAGATGACCGGGATGACCGTGGACGTCGGCCGAGTGCAGTGGTGGAGGGTACTGGCGAATGTCAAACTCACGGTCATCGCGCTGACCGGAGTCCACTCATTTCTCGACCGACGCTCAGATCGTGTCTTCACCAACCCCATTCCGCTGTTCGCGCTGATGCTCGACCAGATCGGCGCGTGATGCGCCCCACTGTCTCAGAACAACTGGAGGGGGTCAGCGCCATCCTCACAGGAATCGTCGCCGACCATCTGGACGACGATTACACACGTGACGTGCTGCTCGGCGCCGCGAACATCGTGCTGCTGTTGTCTCGGACGTGGCACGGGATTCCCGAGTTCCTCAGATGGGACAGCGCGGCCACAGCTGCCATCCTCACGATGGTCGGGCAGACTCCCCCGCCGCCCGCCGACGCCTTGGACATCCCAGCCCTGGAGAAGCATCACCGACACGTGCGGGACTGCCTCGAAAAGTCGATGCCTCTCATCATCGCCGACGAGGCCGCGCGCGCGGCGACCGTCAGACACTTTCGCGAGCGGGTCGCACGCTTTGCTTTCCTTGCTCACAAAGACAATTGACCACCAAGGAGTAGCCATGTTGACGGATATCGACGAATGCCCCTGGCACCAGATCCCGTCCACCTTCGACCATGTCGGTACGAGTGATCCGCGGTTCTTCGATCGGTTCTGGTTCTCCGCCGCAGACACGTCCACAAACAAGACATTGCAGTTCACAATCGGTGTGTACCAAAATATGAACGTCGTTGACGGCGGCTTCATTGTCATCGCCAACGACACACAACACAACGTCCGATCGTCCCGACCATTGCGCCCACACTATGAATCCGACTGTGGGCCACTGCGGATCGATGTCGTCAAACCGATGCATCACATACATCTAGGTGTCCAACCCCACGGTGGGCCGGTCTACGGCGAACTGGACTGGATCGCCGACCTCCCCGCACAGGAGGAACGTCACCACTTCAATCGCATCAACGGCCGCGTCGTCGAAGACTACCTTCGCTACGACCAAATCGGCTCCCTCAACGGCTGGCTGGACGTCCAGGGCGAACGCCACGACATCGACTCGTGGTGGGCATGCCGCGATCATGCCTGGGGAGTGCGCTCGCGGGTAGGGATACCTGAACCCTTAACCGGACCCGTACAAGCGCCGCCTGGGTTCGCATTTGCGTTTCTGTTCTTCTCAACCGAAAACTATGGCGGTCACATCCAGATCAGCCAACTCGATCACAGCAGTGACGTCACCATCGAGCTCATCGAACGCGCCACTGGAGCACGGCTTTACGCCGACAAACTGGCCGTCGATGCCACGTTCATCGACGACCAGCGGCCCCGACGTTTCGACCACGTTCGCTTCGACCTCACCACCACGTCTGGGCAACCTATCTCCGTCGAAGCCACATCAGCTGGGCCAGCCGTCGCCATGCAGGGCCTCGGCTATGGCGGATACGACGACGGACTCGGCCTAGGTGTATATCGCGGCCACAACCATCTAGAAATCGACGCTTACGACGTCACCCACCCCGTCAACGTCGTCCTGCCCAATGGGGCCACGGAACGATCCCTGCACCGAATCCAACCGGTGCACATCACCTTAAGCTCTGCCGGCGCTACCAGCCACGGCACAGGCAGCCTAACCTTCATCGCCGAAACCGATCTCGACGCCGACGCGCACCTTCGGCTGACCAACAACCGACAGTCTCACCCACGACACCGCCTTGCAAGCAGGAGCTAGACCCCCAAGCAACTCCCGAGAGGAAAACGGCATGCCAATGAGTCCTCGAACATCCCCGGAGAAACCGGCGTTGGTACTACTTCATGGGCTTGGAATGAGTGCCGAAAGCGCTTGGGGAGAAGTCATTCCACTTCTCACAGACCACCACGAAGTGTTTGCACCCAATGCAGTGGGCCATCCCGGTGGGCCGCCGGCGAAGCGCCGCCCTGTGACCATCGCCGACGTTGTCGATGCCGCCGAGCACTATCTAGACGAGCACGGACTGGAACGACCCCATCTAGCGGGCAATTCATTGGGCGCATTCATGGCCATCGAATTGGCTCGCCGTGGCCGGGCCGCAACAGTTTGTGCGCTTTCGCCTGCGGGTTTCTGGATCGCGGGCGATGGGCTACAGCCGCAGCTCCTCAAAACATTCAAGGTTGCCAGAACGATGGCCCGAATCACCCGGCCCATAAGCCCGCTAGTGTTCAGATCTGCCACCCTGCGACGACTCACACTACGCGAAACAGCTTGCCATGGTGACCGTCTGACTGCAGATCGAGCCTTAAAGATGAGCGTCGAATTTCTCGCCTCTCCCTCAATCATCGACATCATCGACGGGAGTTGGCAAACCGCACCCTTGGATGCGCTGCCGTGCCCGGTAACGATCGTGTGGTCGGAGCATGATGCAACCCTCCCGCTGGCCAAATACGAGGCCAACGTCAGGGCGCGACTCCCACAGGCTGTTTTCCAAGTCCTACCTGGAGTCGGCCACGTACCGATGTTCGATGATCCGGGTCTGGTTGCCCGAACAATCCTCGCCACCACTGGTGCAACAGGCCCGGCCCTCCGTTCACATCTTGGTAAGGACGAACGTGGCTAACCCAATCGAAGCGATAAAACTAGTGAAGTATCGATACCTCCGCGCTCTGGACACAAAACACTGGGATGGACTCGCCGACACCATGACCGAGGACATCGTCGCGGCCTACGGCTCATCGCGCGGCGAAGAACACCACTTCACCAACCGCAGCGACCTAATTGGCTTCCTGCGCCGTTCACTTGGCCCAGGGGTAGTCACCGAACATCGCGTCACGCATCCCGAGATCACCGTGGACGGAGACCACGCGACAGCGACCTGGTATCTCTAGGACCGCGTCATCGCCACTGCATCCGACTTTCATGCTGATCGGCGCAGCGTTCTACAACGACAGCTTCCGCCGCACACCAGGAGGCTGGAAGATCAGTCAGACGGGCTATGAACGGACCTACGAGGCCGAGGTCTCGCTGGAAAACATGAAACTCCGGCTCACGCCCGGGAAAGCCCTGCAGTAACCACCAATCGACCTCAACCCTCAACGATCAAGAGGAGTTCTCGTGCGCATCGAAGTTGACCGTGATCGTTGCGAAGGGAACGCAGTATGCGTCGGTATCGCACCGCACCTCTTCGAACTCGACGACAAGGACTATGCCGTGGTCATGCTCGATCCGGTACCCGACGATCAGGAGGACCAGGTCGAACAGTCGATAGCCGAATGTCCCAGAGCAGCTCTACGCCGCAAGGACTAACGAGACTGTCTCCCAAGGCAAGCGCACCACCCGTGAACACGTCGTCGGTGATCTACTGTCGGGCGTGCCCTGATCATCGACGGCGACGCGCACGAAGAGGCCAATTCCGCGACCTCCGCGACCCTGTTCCTCCAACGTCCGGCGACGTGGGTGTGCGAGACGGTCGCCGAACTCGAGGGCGAGATCGATCTGCGGGGCTGTTGCGCCGGTTTCACGGCCGGCGGGCTAAGACCACGCTGGACTCCGAGGTGCTACACGTCAGTGGCGGCCCGATTCCCGGTCTGCATGCCGCAGGCCGCTGCACCGCGGGCGTCTCGGCGTGGAGTCACGCCAGCGGCATCTCTCTGCGATGGCTCGCGGCGCCAATGCAGAATCAGTGGGTTTGGGTGAGAGGGGGTGGCTGCCAGCGGCCTTGGAGTATGGCCTCGCGTGGCGCATAGAAGCGGAGCGCGAGACTGAATTTGCCTGACTCGGGGA
>Ga0105239_10004541_pt1 | contig 16541 bp, 7 predicted proteins | sample KBSC44metaG_FD_92761 | JGI IMG/M metagenome (GOLD analysis project Ga0105239, IMG submission 92761) | Corn rhizosphere microbial communities from Kellogg Biological Station, Michigan, USA - KBS C4-4 metaG | ecosystem: Host-associated > Plants > Roots > Rhizosphere > Soil | place: Michigan, USA...
ACGTCTGCCCAGATTCCCGGCGAGGCGATGAATGAATCGGCACTCGCCGCGCCGGCAGCCAAGGCCGCACGGGTGTCGCCGCAGCGTTCAACAGATCCCAATGCCCGCTTGTATCCGGAGCACTGGCTTGCAAACATCCGTACGCTGCTGCGTGAAAACAAGCACGATGAAGCCCTGCGCAGTCTTGCCGAATTCCGCAGGATGTATCCGCAATACAAGTTGCCGGAAGACCTGCGCGACTTGAAATAGCCGCTGCGCGCCTAAACCGAAAGCCAATGCCTGAACCAATCGCATCGCCGCGCCGCTTCGCCGCGCTGAACCTGCTGCTGCCCTACTTCCGCCGCTTCCGCGGCTTCCTGTTTGGCTGGCTCGCGTTCCTCACGCTGTCCTCGCTGGCGACGCTGTCTTTGCCGATCGCGGTGCGTGTCATGATCGACCACGGCTTCGCGCATGCCGACCCGGCCACGGTCGACCGCAGTTTCATGGGTCTTTTTGCCGTCGCCGTCGTGCTCGCCTTCGCCACGGCAGCGCGCTATTTCTGCGTGAGCGTGCTCGGCGAGCGCGTGGTCGCGGAATTGCGCCGCGAACTGTACGCGCACCTGCTCACGCTCGATCAGGCGTTCTACGAGCGCACGCGCGTCGGCGAGCTGATTTCCCGCCTCGGCGCCGATACCGAACTCGTGCAGACGGTCGTGAGCTCCAGTATGTCGGTCGCGTTGCGCAGCGTCGTCACGGCGCTTGGCGGCGCCGCAATGCTGGTGCAAACCAGCCCGCGCCTGGCCGGTTACGCAGCGCTGGTCATACCGATCGTCATTGCGCCGATCGTTCTCGCCGGGCGCCGTCAGCAGCGCCTGGCTCGTGCCAATCAGGATCGCGTCGCCGACGCCTCGGCGATCGCGAACGAAACCTTGAACTCGATGTATGCAGTACAGGCTTATGCGCGCGAACCTGTCGAGAAGCAGCGCTACGATGCCGCGATCGCGCGCGCACTCGCCACTGCGCGCAAGCGCATCGGCCAGCGTGCCGGGCTCACCGCGCTGGTGATCCTGCTGATTTTCGGTGCGATCACGTTCGCCTTGTGGTCCGGCGCGCGCTCGGTGATGAGCGGCGGCCTGGATGCCGGCGTGCTGGGTCAGTTCGTGCTGTATGCCGTGATCACCGCGGGATCGTTCGGCGGACTCACCGAGGTCTGGAGCGAAATCTCGCGCGCGAGCGGCGCCATGGAGCGCATTGGCGAATTGCTCGCGGCGCGGCCGGACATCGCTTCGCCCGCCGCGCCGCGGCCGCTGCCGAGCCCGCTGCGCGGCGACATCCGTTTCGAGCATGTCGAATTCCGCTATCCGAGCCGACCCGATGCGCCGGCGTTGCATGATTTCAGCCTGCACATCGCGCCGGGTGAAACGATCGCGCTGGTCGGCCCGTCCGGCGCCGGGAAAAGTACCATTTTTCACTTGTTGCTGAGATTCTACGACCCGCAACACGGCAATATCGCGATCGATGACGGGGATCTGCGCGCGCTCGCCCTGACCGAGTTGCGCCGTGCGATCGCGCTGGTGCCACAGGACACCGTGATTTTCGGCGCATCCGCGGCTGACAACATCCGTTTCGGCAGCACCGATGCGAGCGCGAGTGCTGTGATGGCGGCGGCGCGCGCCGCCGAAGCGCATGAGTTCATTGCCGCGCAGCCGCAGGGCTACGACACCTACCTCGGCGAACGCGGCGTGCGTTTGTCCGGCGGCCAGCAGCAGCGCATCGCCATCGCCCGTGCGATCCTGAAGGACGCGCCGATCCTGCTGCTCGACGAGGCCACCAGCAATCTCGATGCGCAATCCGAGGCGGCGATACAGCACGCGCTCGAGAACCTCATGCGCGATCGCACGACGCTGGTCATCGCGCATCGATTGGCGACCGTGCAAAAAGCCGATCGCATCATCGTCATGGATGGCGGCCGCATCGTCGCGCAGGGTACACATGCGCAACTGATGCAGCAGGGCGGGCTCTATTCGGAACTTGCACGCCTGCAATTCGCCGCATAACCGCGCCTGAAGATCAGGTTCCCTGCGCGCCAGATTCAGCGCGTGTTTCCGCCGTCGCGTGCAAGCTGAAAGTCAACCGTCATTGGCGGCGGACAATCCAACGCGCCCTTCACATCGGAATTTTGTTCCGGCGCGTGAAGGCTGGAAAGGAGGACACCATGTCACCACTACGCGCAGTACTCATCTTCATGCTCGCTCTGGGCAGCACGCAAGCGCTGGCCGAGCAAATCACCTGCGAATCACACGGCGGACGCGCCGAGACCTGCGGCGCTGTCGGGCCCGGCAGCAGCGTAGCCCTGATCGACCAGATCAGCAGCGCCCCGTGCATTGAAGGCAGCACGTGGGGCGCGGATAACGGCAGCATCTGGGTATCCGACGGCTGCCGTGCGGTGTTCGATGTGCGCTCGCCGCGTTACAGCAGCAGGGACGATGACGGCTATTACGACGATGGCCGCGTCTACGAGCATACCGAGCGCCATTACGCGAGCGACGATCGCGGCCGGCGTATTGCCAACAATGCCTGCCTTGTGCGGATCAGTACGGACCAGCCATTCGACGCGAACGAAATCGGCACCAACGACATCCGCCGCGTCAGTGACGACATGTTCGTCGTGAATGTGAGCACGCCGAAGGGACCGATGTCGTGCACAGTCGACCGCCTCGGTACGGTGCGTTCGGTCGACATGGACTTCCGCTGAGCATTCACTGCGCCGGCAGCAGTTCCAGTGAACGCGGCGGCAGGCCGAGCGCATCGCGGTAGCGCGCGTACAACGCCCTGACCTTGGCGATGTATTCGCGCGTCTCGGCATACGGGGGCACGCCGCCGTACTGATCGACGGCGGCGGGCCCGGAGTTATAGGCGGCGGCCGCGAGCACGCGGTCGCCGCCGTAGCGCTGATCCAGCGCCCTGAGATATTTTGCGCCGGCCAGTATCGATTGCTGCACCGAAAACGGATCAGCCACGGCATAATCGCCGAGCGTGTCCGGCATCAGTTGCATCACGCCTTTGGCGCCCTTTACCGAGATCGCATTCGCGGTGAAATTGCTTTCGGCATGCGCAATCGCGCGCAGCCATGCCTCGTCAACTCCCGTCTTCGCCGCCGCAGCGACGAATTCCCGGCGATATATTCCCAATTGCGGCCGGCCGACACGGCCCAGACCGCTGTGCGCAGGCGACGCGGCTGGCGTGGCAACCGTGAATTCCTGCACCGGGATCGAGCCGGGCAACTTGCGCGTGCTGTAGACGATCCGGCCGTCCTGCTCGTGCTGGTACAGCGTGCCGTGAAACACGCCGAGCTGTCCCCACAGATTCGGCAGCGCCGCCGATGCGTCGTCCAGGGTTTTTGCTGCGCATTGCGAGCCGGGCTCGGGCGCCGTCGCCAGGCTCACGGTACCGTCGCGCACACAGCGCCACACGGTGCGTGCGCACACGCTGCTGCTCGCCGTCATCATGCCGGCCAGGACGAGTGCTGTTTTCCAGCCTGTCATCCCCACCACATCGGTCCGCCGGTGCGCTTGTGCAAGGGCCGGCAACCGCCCGATTCCCGATCCGTCTGCAGAAGTAAATTTTTCCTGAGTGATTTCCTTCACCAATGTTGGGGGAAACACCGACTGCACAGCATAAACGAGCGAGCCTAGGCTGCCCAAAGGGGTGAGGAGCCGTCATGGAATGACGGCAGACGGTAGTTTGAATGCTGCCCCCGCATGGAACGCGGATCGCGGCAAGGAGCTTGCGACATGATCAGCAGAAAGAATCTCGCTCGTTTGATCGGGTGCGCGTTGGCTGCGCCCGTTTCCGTTTGGGCAGCGACGCCTGCTTCCGGCACGCTGACTACCACGTCCGGACCACTCACCTACTCGGCCGGACCGTTCACACTGGCCAATCCGACACCGATACCGGAATATGACATCGGCCCGGAATGCAACAATCCGGTGCAGCCGTGCGACGACTATGCGCTGACGGTATCGCTGCCGAGCGGCTATGCACTCAGTTATCCGCAAGCGGAGATCCGCGTGACGCTGAGCTGGAGCGATGCGGGCACCGGCAAGTCCGATTACGACCTATGGGTTTTCCGCGGCACGGTGATCAATACCAATGGCGGCGAGACCGCCGACTGGCAGTCCGCCACGAGCGCGAATCCCGAAGTCGCCGACCTGGCGATTGCCTCATTGCAGGATGGCGTGCCGAATACCATCACGGTGAAGGTCGTGCCGTACACGCCGACCGGAGAAACGGTAACCGTGAAAATGGAATTGCTGCCGGGGCCGCTGTGCACCAGCAACTGCACGCCGGCGCCATTCGGCGGTACCGATGCAACTGCGCCAGGCGCACCGCGCTATCAGAACTTCTACGCGCCGCACGGCACCTCGGCCGAGGGTGGCCACGGCGAGTTCAACATCGGCTACAACCCGCATAGCGGCCGTATCATGACGATGAACTACGGTCCGATCTGGCGGCTGACGCCGCCGGAAGTCGTCAATTCGGCAAATCCGGAAAGTTGCGAAGCAACCTGGGAAGACAAATCCTCGACGGTTACCGACACCGGACTGGATCCGATCCTGTGGACGGACCAAAAGAGCGGCCGCACGATCGCTTCCAATTCCACAGTCGGCGCGAATGCGGTCTACGCTTACAGCGATAACGACGGCGATACCTGGATCCCGATCGGCATCGGCCCACCTGACGGCGGCGTCGATCACGAGACCATCGGTACGGGTCCCTTCCCTCCCGCGTTGTCGCTGCTTTCCACGCCGCTCAACCAGGGCCAGAACACGTTGTATTGTTCGCAGGACATCGTCGGCCCGGCGATGTGCCAGCGCAGCCTCGATCTCGGCATGACGTGGGGTCCGGGCGTACCGGCATATACCAGTTTCGGCACCTACGGCTGCAGCGGCCTGCATGGTCACGTGCATATCGCCGCGAACGGCACCGCGTGGCTGCCGGTGGCGCAGTGCAACGGCAATCAGGGTGGCGTCACCAGTACCGACGGCGGCACGACGTGGAACGAATTCGCCGTCGCGAAGGCGTTGTCGCAACCCAACGGAGCGGATCCCTCGATCGCACTCGACAGCGACAACACGGCGTACTACTGCTACGTCAATAACGAACCGGTCGCCGCGAATGCTCCGCCGGAAGGTCACGTACACGTCGCGGTGAGCAAGGATGGTGGCGCGACCTGGATCAATGATTTCGACATCGGCAAGTCGCACGGCATCATCAACGCCGCCGAAACCGAAGCGGTCGGCGGCAGTTCGGGGCGCGCGGCCTGCGGTTTCCTCGGCACGAACGTCGCCGGCGATTATCAGTCGCAAGCATTCCCCGGCGTCTGGTATGCGTTCATCGCCACGACCTACGACGGCGGCAAGACGTGGACAACCGTAAACGCCACGCCGAACGATCCCGTGCAGAGCAAGACCGGCATCTGGCAGCAGGGCGGCGGCAACGAAGATCGCAATCTGCTCGACTTCAATGAGATCACCGTCGACAGCAAGGGCCATGCGTTGTACGGCTATAGCGACGGCTGCGTCAGCGCAGGTTGCATCGCCGGCACCGCGCCGAACGATTTCGTCGCCTACATGCGCGTCGCGCGCCAGAGCGGTGGCAAGAGCCTGTTCGCCCAGTTCGACGCCGCCGAGCCGACAGTACCGAAGCGCGCCTGCCTCGCCGGTACGCGCGATAGCGCCGCGCACCTGACGTGGAATGCGCCGGACAACGGCGGCGCCGACATCAAGCAGTACCGGGTGTTCCGCGGCACGAGCGCGGGCAACGAATCGCAATTGGTCGGCAAGGTCAACGGCACGGCGACGTCGTTCAACGACACCTCGGTGAAATCGACCGTTGGCACGTACTTCTACGTCGTCAAGGCCGTGAATGCCAAGGGCCTCGGCGCGGCGAGCAACGAGGTGAAGCTGACGAAGTAGCGTATATGCTTGAACCGCACGCAAGCCCGGCGCAATGCCGGGCTTGTTGCTACTTCGCAGGAGTTTCCGCCTGCGTCAATCCCACCTGCAACCACCCCAGATTGAATCCGATCGCATTCGTATCCGGGTTCGCCCAGACATAATCGAGCACGCGGCCGCTCGCATCGTCGATCAGATTCAGTTGCAGCACGTTGAGCTTGCGCTCCGGGTAACTGGTACGCGCCAGTTCGAGCGACCACCCGCTTGCCGCACCATCGCGCCAGCGCAACGGCACACGGCCGCCTTCGCTGGACAGGCGCAAATCGCGCTGCATGTGCCAGTCCTGATTGTCTGATTGCGCTTTCGGGCCGCCGCCGTTGATCGCGGCCCAGCCGCCGAACCAGCGCACGCGGCGCGCATCGATGCCGGCATCGGCGCCGCGCGCCTGATCGGCGAACGTGACCGAATGCAACAGGTCGCCTTCGAGCGCCATCCGCAACGGCAGCAGGCCGGCGGATTCGCCAAGCCCTGACAACAACGCGCTGCACGCTGCGGTGTCGGTCGCCGCGTTGAATTGTGTATTTTTCCACTCGCCGGTCTGCGCACACGGCGCAAGCTCGGCCCATTGCGCCGCATCGAACTTGAAACGCGTCTTTTCATCCAGTGCGGTCTTGATGATCGCGGCGTCGAGCGCACGATACGGCGTCAGCCTGACGCGGCCGTCGACCCCGGCAATGCGATACAGCCATGTCGCCTCGGCAGCTTTCGGCATGTCGAGCGTCTGCAGCTGCCATAGCCACAGATCGTCGCCGAGCGCTTTCCAGCTCTCGCGCAGATGCGGCACGCCAATGGTCGCAGCATGCGCGCCGCTTTGCACCTGTTCATGGTTGTCGTACTCGCCCGGCAACCCGGCGCCAAGACGCGCGAGCGCATCACCAGCATTGCCCACATTGCGTCCCGGCACCGCCTGGCAACCGCCAAGCGCGACAACGGCTGCAACCATCCACCAATTCCGCATGCTCCACCTCCGTCGGTGAAGCATAGCGGAAGTCACTCCGTCACTTCGATTTTCAGCGCGCGCGCATCGGCGCGACCATGATCGTCGATCGCGCGCAGCGTGAAATTGCCTGCCAATCCAGGTTGCCACAACAGCGCTTCACCGGCCTTCGCGGAGCCGATGAAATCGTCGCCGACGAACCAGTACACGTTCTGTACGCCGGCATCGACCGTCGCGTGCAGCGCGATGCGCTCCTCGCCATCACGGCTGAGGCGTCGCGTGTAGGTCTCGCCGCGCAACGGCGAAGTTATCTGCGGGGCCTGCCCTTCGTCGCCGCCATTTTCGCAATCGGGCACTGCCGGCGGCGCGCGTCGCGGAATGCCGGCCTGGCGAAACACCTTGGCCAGATCCGATGGCCAGTATTCGAACACTTCCGTATGCGTCCGCAAAGGATCGAATGGCGGGCATGCCGGCGCGTTGCTGGCGTTGTCGAGCACAATCGGCCGGTGCACGCTGCTGACACGGATCGGCGATTTGCCGGGAATGAACCAGGTATAGCCACGTTGCGGACACCACGCGTTCGGCAGATCGCCGCTCGCCAGGCACACCTGCACGCGCTTGAGCTGCTGCGGCGGCGCATGCGCCGGTTCGGCCAGCCGCGGATCGCGCGCCCGCAGGGCATCGGCAATGCGAAAGAACAATGGCGCGGCCGTTTCCACGCCGACGAAGGCCGGATTGCCGCTGCCGTCGAAATTGCCGACCCAGACGACGATGACGTACGGCCCGACGATGCCGGCCGTCCACGCGTCGCGGAATCCCCACGACGTGCCTGTCTTCCAGTACACCGGCAGGCGACCGGGCTGCGCCACCAGCGTGTCGTCGGGCCGCGGATTCTGGCGCAGCATGTCGAGCACCATGAAGGTCGCCTCTTCGCTCAGCACGCGCGCGCCCGGCGCGCGTGGTTCGTCGCCAAGACGGCGCAACGGCGCCAGTTGCCCGCGATTGGCGAGCATCGCGTACAGCGTCGCGAGTTCTTCCGGCGTGACTTCGCCGCCGCCGAGCACGAGCGCGAGACCGTAGTGATCCTCGCTCGCCATGCGGCTGATGCCGGCGCCTTTGAGGAACTGATAAAAATCCGGGCTCTGCAACTTCGAGGCGACGTAGACCGCCGGAATATTGCGGCTGCGCACGAGCGCTTCGGTCGCCGTCACCGGTCCAAGGAAACGGCCGTCGAAATTTTCCGGCGTGAACGGGCCGAATGCGGTCGGCACGTCGCGCAACACGGTTTGTGGATGCAGCACGCCCTGGTCGAAACCGAGCGCATAGATGAAAGGCTTCAGGGCGGAGCCCGGCGAGCGTTTCGCCATGGCGCCATTCACCTGCCCGGCGATTGCGGAATTGAAATAATCCGCTGAGCCGACCAGCGCCTTGATGCCCAGATCGCGCGTGTCGATCAGCAGCGCGACCGCATTGCGCACGCCGCGATCGGCACCGTGTTCGACCTGTGTCATGACTTGCCGTTCGAGCACTCGCTGCAGATCGAGATCGAGCGTGGTGCGCAGGACCGGCTGCGCGGCGCGGCCCTGCATCCGCCGGTCCGCCAATACTTCCTCGACGAAATGCGGCGCGGCGAATGGCAGATGCTCGGGCGAACGCAAGTGCAGCGCCAGGCGCATCAGCGCGGAGGATGTCGAATCCTGCGGATGCTGCGCGAGCCAGCGCGCGAACAAGCGCGCACGTGCCGCCTGCAGGCGCGAGCCGATCACATCATCCGGCTCCGTTGCAGCGGCATCCCGCACGCGCCGACTCGGATCCTGCGGAATCACCGCCAGCGCGAGTGCTTCGGGCAGTGCCAGTTGCGCGACCGGTTTGTCGAAGTAGACCAGGCTCGCCGCACCAACGCCTTCGACATTGCGTCCGTACGGAGCGTAGTTCAGATACGCTTCGAGGATCGCGTCCTTCGAGTAGCACAGTTCCAGTTCGAGCGCGCGCAGCACCTGGCGCAGCTTGCCGGCCGGCGTGCGCGTATTGAGGCGATAGACAAGGCGCGCGAGCTGCATTGTTAGGGTCGAGCCGCCCTGGCGCGCACCGCCACGCGCGTAGGTGACCCAGGCGCCGCGCGCAAGGCTGACCGGATTGAAGCCCGGATGCCAGCGGAACCAGGCATCTTCCTGCAGCATCACCGCCTCCACGAGTGCGGGCGGCATTTCACGCAGCGGCGTCCACAGCCGATAGCGTTCGTCGCTCGCCAGCGTCAGCCGGAGCAACCGGCCATGGTCGTCATATACGGCGGTCGATGTCGGCGCAAGTTCCGACAGCGGCCGGTGCGGCAACAGACGGATACCGGCTAAGGCAGCCGCAAGCAGCAATAGCACCACCAACGAGTTCTGCCAGCGGCGGACCAGGTTGGCAAGATACGCAGGCATGCGCGCTACTTCTTCGTGACCTCGATCTTCGCGCCGAGCGACCGCGCCTGCACGGTGCGGTCGTAGAGCGACTCACCATACGCCGGCGGCACCACGAACGTACCTGCATTCGTCGCGCGGATCTTGTAGACAAACTCCTCGACGTTGCGCTGCGCCGCGCCGTAGATCACGACGCGGTCGTCGCGGACGTCGGCATATTCGAGCGCCCAGGTGGAGGACGGTGTGCCGATCGGCGAGCGCCACGCAGGCTGCTCCGCGGACGTTTCTTCACTGCCGCCCTCGGCTGCAGGTTCCGGAGCCGGCGGCGGTGTCAGCACGGGTTCGAAGCCGCCCGGCAGCAGATCGACGATCGCCACACTGCCCACGCTGTCGCTTTCCGTCGCGCGGATCTTGATGTGCACGTCGAGTTCCTCGCCGAGCTTGGCCACGGTGACGACTTTGCCGGCTTCGTTCGTGTACTCGCGTACGATCTCGACGCCTTGCTTGAGCTCCGTCGTTGGCGGCGCACGGTCGAAGCCGGATTGCGTCACCGCATACCACGCACGCAGGTTCGCGTCGTTGTGCACGCTTACGCCGGTAGCCGCGGCGGTGAACGTGCCGTGCATCAGGCTGCCCTGCTGCGCACCGAATACGGTCGCCGTATTGTCGTTGTGCAACTCATTGAGGGTCAGCTTGCCGTCCGCTGCAGCGGAGGAGCCGTAGGCGTCGAGCGCGAGAATCGTCCACGCCGACGACAGCGTGTTGTACCAGCCGCGCTGCACCACGCGCAGGATGTTGCCGATCGCCTCGGGCGGCAGAGCGCGTGCGCGCTCGGGGAAGTGCTTGGCGAGCAGATACAACGTCGTTGCATCGCGCACGAGCGGGTCGTAATAGCGCTCGAAGCGGAAGGCATTCTCGATCGTCGAGCGCACCAGCACCGCTTGCGGCCCGGCGATAAGGCGTTCGGCATCCTTGTCCTGCCTGAGCAGCTTGAACGTCGCGGCCATATATGCCGCGGCGAGATCGTCGTGCCACTTGTCGGCGTATTTCTCGTCGAGGCGCTTCTGCAGCGCCGCCAGATAATTCGTCGTCACATTGCCCTGGCGTGTGAGGAGATAGGTTGCATAGGCTCGCTCGCGCAGACCCGCCAGCGAAGCATCGCTTTCGTCGGCCGCGAGTTGCTTCAAATAACGATCGCCCGCCGCGAGCATGTCGCCCGGCAGTTTCTGGCCGCGGTCGCTGGCCTCGATCAGGAACTGCATCGCGTAGACGGAAACGTAACGCACCGATTCCGGCGTCGACGTCCACAGACCGAATCCGCCTTCGCCGTTCTGGCGCGTATGCATCACGCCATACAACGCCTGCAGCGGATCGCCACCTTTCGCGTCACCGCCGGACTTGATGCGGCCGTACTCGGGATGCTGGCCGAGCACGAGCGCCGGCATGCCCTTGCTGACCAATTGTTCCGTGCAATAGTGCTGGAACGAATCCAGATACAGCGACAAGCCCTGTGCGAGCACGAGCGGCGTGTACGACGCCGCGGCTTCGCGTTTGGCGAACGGCTCGTACATGTCGCGCAACGGCGTTACGTCCGCTTTGCCTTGATCGAGCTGACCGACGCTGAGTTCGGTGCGATACGCCGCCGCCGGACGCACCGAAATTTCCGTGGCGATCTTCGCCGACTTGTCCGCGTAGCTCGCGCTGAATTCGAGTTTGGCCGGTCCGAGCGACGGTTTCGCGCGCAGACGATACGTCGCCACACCCTCGCGCATCTCGCCGAGCTTGAGTTCCTGATCGCCGCCATTGAGCACCTCGAACGCGGATGAGGGTGCCAGCGCAAGCTTGACTGGAATCTCCTTGCCGCCGAGACCGGTGAGATTGTTGGCGACGCCGACGCTGATCTCGACTTCGTCGCCCGGCGCAACCATGCCCGGCACGTTCGGCGACAACACGAAGTCGCCGCGCACTGTGGTCGAATTCTGGAAGATGCCGATCTTGTCGGGGCGCACGGCCACGGCCATGATGCGCAGCTTGCCGTTGAAATCGTCCGGCACGGCGTAGGTCAGCTCCTTGTCGCCCTTGATGTCGATGATGCCCGACCAATACGCGACCGGCTGCTGGTGCTTCTTCTTGAACGGATTGAGATGTCGCGCGAGCAGATCATCGGCATCCCCGCCCGGCGCCGCCATGCCGGCGAGCTTGCTGAACTCAGGCAGGATCAGATCGAGAATCTGGCTCGTGCGCACTTCAAGCATGCGCTTCTTGAAAAAGAATTCGAGCGGATCGCCGAGTTTGTAGCGGGCGACCTGCAGAATGCCTTCGTCGACTGCAAACACGACCGCGCGCGTCGGCGTCGCGGCGCTCACTTTCATCTTCAGCGTGTCGCCGGGCTTGACGAGCGCCGGCGCATCGACCTTGAACACGACACGGCGCGCATCGCGATTGACCGAGAACGGCACCACGCCGTAGCTGAGCGGACTCATGAAGATTTCGTCTGACGCCGGATCGCGCACGAACTGCACATTGATGTAGCCGTCGCCCTCGAAATCGGCGGGCACACGGATCTTCTGCACCGAGCCGGTCGTCGCGCTGTGGAACCAGCTGTGCGCATAGACCTTGTCGCGCTCGATCGTGATCAGGCCCGAGCCGGCATACGGCGCGCGGATCGCGATCTCGATGTCTTCGTTCGGCGCGAAGTCGTGCTTGGACAGATTCAGCTGCAATTCGGCGTTGCGTTCGAGCGAGCGCGACACGTTCGCCTCGCCGGCGACGGTGTAATCGATGCGATTCAACTCGTCGCCGTGGGCGTTGCGGATCAGCAGCGCGTAGTTGCCAGGGTTATCGGTCGGCAGCGTGAAGTTGTTACCCGACTGCGCGATATCGAGGGCATTTTCCGAAACCGGGACTTCCTTCGCCTTCGATTCGTATTTGTAGACGCCCGAATCCTGCTTGGTCAGGATCGACACATAGCGACGCTCGATGATCGCCGCCTTCAACCCCTTGACCGCGATTTTCGCCGTATCCGGTGCGATCGCGATCAGGTTTACGTCGCGTTTGGCGCCGCGCGTGACGAAATCGAGATTGTCCGTGGCCTTCGCGCCGATCAGGTAATCGAGCGACGATACGAGCGCGTGCGCTTCCGCTGCCACATTGCGCCCGCCTTCGGCTTCGTAGCCTTTGGCGAAGAAGCGCAGCTGATACGACGCCGTGCCGTACTTGGACAGGTCCAGCTTGAATTCCGCCTGACCATTATCGTCGGTCTGCTCCTCGCCGAGCGGTTCACTGTAGCCTTCCTTCGCATGTTGCGGATCGAAGAAACGGTAGCCCTCGTAATTGCGGAACGACGGAAAGTATGGCGCCAGGCTCAGCGTCGCCTCGACGCGGCGATTCTGCGCCGGCGTGCCGAACAGGTTCTGCAATTCGACTTCGGCTTTCAGGTCATCCGGCTTGATCCAGCCCTCGACGACGTTCTTCGACAGCCGTGCCTGCGCTTTCATGCGGTCGGGCAGGAACTCCTTGATCTGCACGTTGACCGAGCCGATCTGCGCATCGGGTTTCCCGTCCTTGACGATGTACAGATTCACGCTCCACGCCCCGGTCGGCGCGGCCTCCTGCGTCGTATAGCTGATCTCGTCGAACCCGCCGTCGGGCAACTTGAACTTGTGCGACTCGACCACGACGCCGCGCGCATCGGTGATCTCGGACTGCAGCGGAATGCCGGCAAGTTTCTTCGCCCAGTCCGCCGCGCGCACGATCAGGCCGACGTGAAACGTGTCGCCCGGACGGTAGATGCCGCGGTCGCTGAACAGATACGCGCTGAGCTTGCCGGAACTGCGCGCGTTCGGCTCGCCACCGATGTCGAAACGCGAGTAGTCGAGCACGCGATCGTGTTCGAGCACCGGCAGGAACGATTCGTCGTCGCCTTTGCGCACCACGTACATCGTCGGCGCCTTCTCGCGCGTGAACGCCGCGAGCGTGTCGAAGCGCACGTGGCCGTCACGATCGGTCGTCTGCGAAAACAGGGTCTGGCCATTGCGGCCGACGACATCGACCGTTACGCCATCCACCGGCGCGCCGGTATGGATCGACTGCACGAACACGTCCTGGCTGCCGTCGAGCGCTTTCTTCGCGATCACGCCGAGATCGGTGACGACAATCAGCCGCGAATCGCCGACGCCGGACTCATCGGCGTTGTCTGCCGGCTCGCCTTCGGTATCCGATTCGCCATCGCCCGCATCGACATTCTGCGCGTCGTCCTGTTCGTCCGCAGACTTGGCCTTTTCTTCCGGCTTGAGCTTGGCAAGCTTGAGCAGGAACACGCCGCGTTTGGCGCTCGCACCCGAACCCAGGTACTTCCCGAGGTCGACGCCTTCGTAATGCGCCTTGACCGGATCGCCCGCGGCGAACGGCGTCTTCTGCACGAAACGCTCGGTGATCTGGTCGGGACTGAACGAGTACAACTCCGGTTTCGCATACGTGCCACGATTGAAACTGACCAGATGCTGCAGCTGGTCCGGCAGCACGCGCGCGATCTCGAGTTCCATGCCGGGCACGTTGCGCGCGACGACCGACACGCGCTTCTCGCCGGTCAGCGACAGCAGCGCGCCATCGGCCATGAAACGCAGGATGTGCGGATATTCCGGAACCTGCACGACTTCGCTGCGGCCCTTGCCGAGCACGTAACCGCCGAACGAGTGCACGCCTTTGTTCACACGCACGAACACGTAGCGGCCGGGTTCGGCGCGGAACTTGAAGCTGTGCAGCGGCTCGAACTCGTGCTCGGTGGGAACGGCTTCGAGAGCGAGTTTCTGCGACTGCTTGAGCAGGTCCTCGCCGACCTCACCCGCATACCAGCTGTATGGCGACGTGCGCTGATCTTCCGGCGTCTTCGGATTGAATTCAGGCAGCACCCACGCACTCACCGCCTTGGCGGTATCGGCTTCGTTCACCGATTCCGACGTTTCGACGATCAGCACCTGCTCCGGCTCGAACTTGGCGTTGTCGACCAGCGTCGCCGAGATGCCGCCGACGCTGAGACTGTACAGGCCGGGAATCGCCACGGTGCCATCCAGCGCTTTCGGCGTGGCCGGTCCGCCACGCGCGGCACGCACGCCGGCATCGAGCGTGAACGCGATGCGCGCGTCGTCCTTCGGAATCGTCAGCGGTTCGGAGTGGACGAACGCCTGCAGCTTGCGTTCGTCGTAGGTCACGACGAATTTCTTCGGCCCGGAACCCACGGGCGCGCCTTCGAGCTTGAGATGCGCGCGTTGCTCGAGGCTCGCCGTCTCGACCGGATGCGTGAAGCGCAACGAGATCACTGCCTTCTTCGCCGCCGGGTCCTGCGGGTCCTGGTAGAACTCGGTCTGCGCAACCTTGGCGGTGAAATCCGCGCTCTTGAACTGGGCACGGTCCTTGTCGACCTTGGCGTGTTCGGCGAAGGCGAGCTTGCGATCGAAACGCAGATCGAAATCCTGGCCGACCGGCCAATCGTCTTTCGGCGCGAAGCTCAGCTCATGATCGGACGTCCACGTCCACTTGCCCACTATGTCAGGCTTGAGATCAATTCCCGCACTCGCCTGCTTGCCGACGAGTGCGAGCGGCGCCACCGAACGCGTAAACGCGATCGTCAACGGATGCACGACGATCGGCGTCTGCTCGTAGTCGGTCACTTCCGGCGCTTGCAGCGTGAACGTTGCCGGCGGTTCCTCGATCGGCCGTGGCCGCGACTGATACCAGCGATAACCGAACCAGCCACCAGCGACCAGCGCGATCAGCATCGCAGTCGCGCCAGCGAAACGAGCGGGTCGCGCGCGCACCGCCGCAGCTGCGCGCATGGCTGCCCTGCCCGCGCCGCGCGACCAGGCCGGCGCACTCCAGGAAAAGTCGCCGACAATCCGGCTGATCAGCCAGTACAGCGCACGCAGCAAGTACAGCGGCAAACGCAGCAGAAAACGCAGAACGTCCATACTTCTTGAGTCCCCAGCATCCGGGCGCGTTGCGCGCCATGTCGATCGTCCCGTATCAAACGCCGCTGCGACCTCAAAGCGGACATCTGCCGGTACGCAGCGATCGTATCCAAAGGTTCCTGTCCGTGGTAGACATCAAGCCATCGGCGAGTGGAAATTTGCGGGCAGCGAAGTGCTCGCGCGATGACGACGCGAGGCGCGCCGCGGGCGTTCAGAGCTTCGCCAGCGCCTGTTCGAGATCGGCGATCAGGACTTCGGGTTCCTCCAGGCCGATCGACAGCCGCACGAGACTCAGCGGCAGCGCGCCTGCCGGCCGCAGCGGCGCGTCGGCCGGATAGACGACGCACACGGGAAACATCAGCGATTCGTAGCCACCCCATGACACTGTCATCAGGAAACGCGTGATCGCCTTGCAGAAACGCTCGATGCCGGCGACGTCGTCCGCGCGCAGCGAAATCGTCAGCAGGCCGCTGGCACCGTGCATCTGTTCCAGCGTCAACGCAAACTGCGGATTCGCCGTGCTGTGCGGGTAGTAGATCTTTTCGATACGCGGATGCCGCTCGAGAAATGCCAGCACTTGCTGAGTCGTCGCGGCGATGCGCTGCATGCGCACCTGCAGCGTGCGCAGGCCGCGGATCATCAGCCAGGCGTCATGCGGAGCGAGAATCGCACCACAAGTCATGAATGGGCCCTTGAAGACCTCGCGCAGAATCTTCTCGCTGCCACAAAGCGCGCCGGCGACGACGTCGCTGTGTCCGTTCAGATACTTCGTCGCCGAGTGCGCGACGAGATCGATGCCGAGCGCGATCGGCGACTGGTTGAGCGGGCTCGCGTAGCTGTTGTCGCACAGCGTACGAATCCCTCGCGCACGCGCCAGGCGCGCGACCGCGGCGAGGTCCTGCTGTTCGAACGTCATCGAGTTCGGACTTTCCAGCACGATCAGCCTGGTTTCCGGCCTGATTGCGTTTTCGAAGTTCGCGACGTCAATGCCGTCGATGAATGTATGCGTCACGCCGAAGCGCGCAAGCAGGTCGCGCAGCAGGGTGCGCGTCCACGAATACGGACGCTGCACGCAGACGACGTGGTCGCCGGCCGACACGCTCGCCATCACGCCAGCGGCGATCGCGCCGGCGCCGCTGCCGAACATCAGGCAATCCTCGGCGCCTTCCAGCGCCGCGACTTTCCTGCGCAGGATTTCGACGGTCGGGTTGTTGCCGCGTGTGTAGGTCGTGCGCCG
>Ga0105239_10004542_pt1 | contig 16541 bp, 8 predicted proteins | sample KBSC44metaG_FD_92761 | JGI IMG/M metagenome (GOLD analysis project Ga0105239, IMG submission 92761) | Corn rhizosphere microbial communities from Kellogg Biological Station, Michigan, USA - KBS C4-4 metaG | ecosystem: Host-associated > Plants > Roots > Rhizosphere > Soil | place: Michigan, USA...
GAGGGGGAGGTTGTCTTTTTGAAGCAGGGATGTGCTCATACATATACAGCGCATTATTTGCCAGCTGCCAGCCCCCAAATGCCGAGAATTGAAAATACCCCGTGACCTCCTTCATCTTATTGCCGGTGTGCCATATAAAGCCCAATAATACAGAGCCTGCTAACCCTATGGCGAACAGTCGGACCCGCCAGCGCTGTGGGGATAGAAAGAAGGCAAGGGCAGAGATCAAAGGGTAATAAATAGCATTATACCGTAACGCGAAACACCCCAGCAGCAATAGTGCATGTGCAGCTGCCATCCACGGTTGAGGGTGAAAAATGATCCAAGTGAGAGTAGTAAACCACAACAAACTACAGCCTATAAAGAGTGCATCAGCAGAGATGTAGTTCGCGACATATAGAGCAATAGGATTTAATAGGAAAAAAAAGAACAGTGAATTCCTTAAAAGTTTGCCGGACTGGATAAAATAAACCAGCGTAAAAAGGAAAAGGAGACCTGCTAGCTGCATGAAAAAGTATTGCAATCCAACCAGGATCGTATCGGAATGTGAAAGAAAACTGACCAGCCGAAGAAATTTCGAATAGGCCACCGGCCATATATTTACATCTGCATTACTGGCAGCGGCCTTCAGATAGAAGTAGGAATCCGGCATGTAGTTAGCGAAAGGGTATTGCAGCTTGAAAAAAATAAATTGTAGCAGATACATTATTATTGCTGATATGCAATAAATCCGGTTGGTCTTATTTTTCCAAACATAAGCATAGAATACAGTCATGAACCTATTCTTCAGATCTTTGCTGTCTGTCACATTAGCCGGGTCGGCCCCAATAATGATAGCTCTTTTTGCCATGACTAAGGTTCGCTTGGCAAATTACTTTCACCTGATGTTCAAATCAATCCGAATCGTGTTCTAAATTGGAGTGCATATTTTTGTCAAAAAATTAGACAAAACAGATACTACCAAATTAGCTTATAGGTGTTTTATAGAGAAACTACGGAAAATGAGGTGTTTACAATCTGTATTTGCCATCATCGTCCTCATAACACAGGTGAAAGGGCAGGCACTCGACACATTGTCTTACCCCGAGGTAGGCAAACCAATGCCGGACTTGATGATAAGGAACATCGCTTATTACCCTAAAAAGCAGGCTGCTATCGGGGATTTCCGGGGCAAATGGCTACTGCTTGATTTCTGGGACATCCATTGCGGAGCCTGTATAAGAAGCTTTCCCCGGATGAACCGGATACAGCAGAAGTTTGGAAAACAGTTGCAGGTTATGATGGTTGGAGTGCAGGATCCTGAGAATAAGACGAAGCCCTTATTTGACAAGTATAGGGAAGGAGAGCATCTTACATTTCCGTGTGCCTTCGATTCGACCCTTGCCCAAAGATTAGACCTGTACTACATGCCCCATGCCATTGTCATCGACGACAAGGGTATTGTTCGATCCATTGTTTTATCGATAGATACTGGACAAATACGGGAATTCCTTGATGGAAAATCGCCGGTGTTGGAACAAACATACAGACGGATGAAAGACTATGATACAATTGTCGACAGAAGGATCCCTTTTAATAAAAATAAGCCATTTCTGGTCAGTGGCAACGGAAATAATGATACCACATTTTTGTTTCGATCATTGCTCTCGGAATGGAACCGAAATATTCAATTTGAGCTGCCAGGATTGAACGAAGCAGTTGGGACAGGGTGTTTCCAGGTGTTGGGTGCGACAGCTGATTGGCTCTATAATTACGCATATTTAGGCGCAAGCACTTGCGAGCCAAGAGACACTGTTTTGTATGGAAAATATTTTGATCGCCCTGTGCTGGAAATAAAAGACTCCGCTTTGTTCAAATATTCTCGGAGATATTGTTATAGCCTCATCCGACCCTCCGCCGGCAATTCAACAAAAATCATGCAGGAAGCTATGCAACGCGATCTCATGAATTATTTTGGGTTCCACGCATGCATTGAAATACGGAAATTCCCCTACTGGAGATTAATAGCCCAACCGGAGGCAAAGGATAAGCTAAGAACTAAGGGGAAGGGGGCATATGCTAAAGAATTATCGCCCAGTATAGGATGGATTATGAGCAATCATTCAATGGGCGGTTTGATGGATTGTATTAGGAGAAATAACCCTGGTCGGGATAGGCTAACGAATATTTACCTGGATGAAACGGGTATCAATAGCAACATTGATATTACGCTGGATTGTATCATGAACGATCTCGACGATCTGAGGAAGGCTTTAAAAACAAATGGTCTGGATCTTGTCAAAGGAGAAAAAGAAATGCAAGTGGTTGTCATACGAGATGGAGGAGAGAATTAATTAATTCGCTGCTGTTGTACTGCAGGCTTACGTGTTATATTTATTCAAATGAATTGATCGCATAAACAATGAAAACAAATAAGCGGACATTTTTGTCAGGAGCTATATGGGTAATCTTTGTTATAACTGCAAATGCACAAAAGCCTGTTATTGACAGCAGTGTCTTTGATAAATGGCCGAGGGTTGGACGTGCGGATATCAGCAGTGATGGGAACTATATCGTGTACGATGATATTACATCCGGACATGATGGCAAACCTGGAATGGTGCTGCAGGCAATGCGGGAGAAGAAGAAAACCCCTTTTAAAGACATTCGCTCCTATCAAATGCTACAAAATGGACGACAGTTAGTTGTTCTAGGATCTGGTGATAGCCTTTTTATACTGGAGATGGCAACCCTAAAGATGCGCTTCCTTTCGTGCGTGAGTGATTATGGTCTCATTGGAAAAAAAGATAAAGAGATGTTATGGTACGAATCCATCGCTGATAGTTCCGGGATCAGCAAACTAACACTTTATATTACAAAAACCAGAAAAATTTTTTTTGAAAACCCCGTGTCGGGTCATTGGTTCAATTCTCCAGGAAATATCATGATTGTGAAGAGGAAGATCGCAAATGGTGGGCATTCGCTGTTTTCCTGGGAATGGCATAACCTTGATAATGGGGTAGTAACCAAGATATGGGAAGGAGATGCAATGCTGAATTATAGCATTGATCAGGCTGGAAAGCAGCTGGCCTTTATTACCCAGGTTCCCGAGACTGACAAATATATGTTGTGGTATTATCATGAAGGAATGAAAGGTGCAACACCACGTGTTGTGGATGGGATGCCTACTATTGATAGTAACTCCCGACTGGACAATTCAGTTCTTGTTTTTAATGAGGATGGGCAAGGCGTATTTTTCTCGTTGGTGCCAAAGGAAAGGAGCAAACCTTCGCCTGCCGGCGTCCAAGTGGATCTTTGGAATTACAAGGATACAATATTGAGGGAAGCGAAAATTCGCAACGCAGGGTATAATGTGAGACTTCTTGGGTGGATGAATATTGCAACAGGAGAGGTTCAACAGTTAGAGACGGACGGGATGCGCTTGTTTGGCTTATATAACTTAGAGGAGCGCATCAGTAAAGTATTGTTAATGAAAAGGTATGGAGATGACTATTGGTGGAGAGAAAAGGCACAGCCAATTGTAGGCCTTGTATCCTTGCAAGGGTCGGGCGCAGCTGTTACTGGAAACAATCCCCCAATTAAGATGTGGTTTAATATGGATAGGTTTGTGCTATCACCGAATGATAATTATGTTCTGCATCACGATCCTTCAAGTGGAGATTACTTTAGCTATGAAATTGCCAGTGGGAGTACCAGGAATATTACTACGGGTTTAACCACTCCGGAAGGTAGTTTCATTAAGGGCGAGAGTTTTCTTGTCGGAGGCTGGTTACCTAACGAGAAGGCTGTATTGCTTTATGATAACTGGGACATATGGTGCCTGGACCCACGTGGAGTTAAAAAGCCGGAGAATCTGACACAAGGGTACGGTAGGCTGCATCACATTCGTCTAAGATTAGTGGACGAAGATATGCTAAATGGCACCCGTAATGGAATCTTAGATCTATCGCACAACGGAGAGGTATTGCTATCGGCATTCGATACAGCGACTAAATATAGTGGGTATTATCGTCTCCAGATTGGTAAGGAGGGACCGCCCACCTTACTAACAATGGGTCCCTACCAGTATCTTTCACCAAAACGGGCTGCAAATGCGAATGCCTGGCTGGTTTTGAGGGAAAGCCCAGAAGAAGCCCCTAATTATTATTTTACCAAGGATTGGGTACATTGGAGTGCTGTGACCGATGTGGCGCCTCAAAAGCAATATAATTGGCTGAAAGCAGAACTAGTGACTTGGCCCTTGCCGGATGGACAGATGCGCCAAGGGATGCTCTTTAAGCCTGAGGATTTTGATGCAGATAAGAAATACCCGCTGATAGTGCATTACTACGAAGGTCCATCTGATCAACTATACAATTATCGCGAGCCGGCAGCAACCACGGATCAAATCAATATACCTTATTTTGTCAGCCGGGGCTATGTAATATTTGTTCCAGACATTCATTTTCGTTTTGGGCATCCAGGTGAAAGTGCAGTAACCTCGGTCGTGTCGGGTGTAAGATACCTTGCGAAGTTTCCCTGGATAGATAGTGCCAGAATGGGATTGCAGGGACATAGCTTCGGAGGGTATGAAACAAATTATATTGTAACGCATACTCATTTATTTGCAGCGGCGGTAGAAGGCGCTGGAGCTTCAGATATGATCAGCCATTACAACGGATTAATAGGTGGAGGCCTCTCTAACCAGGAAATATTTGAATTAGGGCAATACCGGATACGCGCCAGCCTTTGGGAACGTCCGGATCTTTATATAGAAGGCTCTCCTATATTTAATGCCGACAAAGTTACGACACCATTGCTGATGATGTCCAATAAGAAAGATAACGCTGTACCATGGCAACAAGGTGTGGAGTTCTTCTCTGCTTTAAGAAGATGTGGAAAGAAAGTATGGATGCTGCAATATGACCGTGGTGAACATTGGGTACCGCCTGGTCCTGATGCATTGGACTATACGATGAGGATCGAGCAATTTTTTAATTACTATTTAAAGGGGACCGCACCCCCAAAATGGATGACTGAAGGGGTGCCGGCTGAAAAAAAAGGGATAGAGACAGGGTATGAGTTGGATGCCAGCGGCAAAGTTCCGATGTAAAACACAAAAACATCAGTCTCGCGCCACCTCCGGATAAGAGTTGACAAAATGCGACGGTCTCTGATCACTCAAATACCTTAATAATAGCTCCAGCAAGATGATTGACATACTGGAACAAAGGATAAACTGGAATACCTGAAATCGTATTTCAATTGTTGATGCCGAAGTACTAAAAAAGAGATTGAGGAGCCAGAACCCAAAGGCCAAAATCACAGACTTGTTCAGTGTTTTTTCGGCCTTTTTATAGTGTTTTAAAACTAAATACAGTATAATACTTAGCAGGAACAAAACATTAAAAAATCCCATAATTAAGGGATAAGGTTTTATAATATTTAGTTCATAGTCCTTGGGAGTACGGGTTAACGATAAGTATTTATAATCAAACCAGATCGCTTCAAGGTAGATTATTTTATTAGATCCTTGATTATAATAGTCAAGGTCGGCTATCTGGGGTAGAAAAAAATTAAATACGTTGGGCAACATGAAATACTCAAAATATTCTATCGGGTACTTTTGAATAAGGTAGTTTCCATACGCCGAATAAACTGGCCCCATCGATGCCCATTTTATATAGTTATTCGTTGAATGGTCATTCTTATATTTATACCTCTTGTATTGCCATAGTGGAGAGTTGACGGTATCCCATATATAATAATCTCGAATTGATTGATGTTCAAGTAAGAGCATTTTAGTTTCGGACGATATAAATGACCTCCTGGTCAGACTATCCAGCTCAATAAAACGATTGGGTACTTTAGTAGGATCATCAAGGCGGACGTTACTATAGGTATACAAGGCATTATTTGCCAACTGCCAACCTCCAAATGGTGAGAACTGCCGGACTCCATTTAACCTATAAAAAGCGATTTCCGTAAAGCCTATAAAAAGCCCGATTGACATCAGGCTCAATGTAATCCCTGCTATTTTGATGGATCGACCGAGAGATGAGAGCATAAAGGCAAGTGTAGCGATCAAAGGGTAGAATAACGCATTATACCGTACAGTGAATAAACATAATAATAGTACAGCCTGCGGAAAAATTTGCACAGAGTGAGGGCGATAAATAATCCACAGTAATTGAGTGATCCACAAGAGGCTGAGAGAAATAAAAAAAGCGTCACTCATAATATAATTGCCTAAGTGAAGGAAGATCGGATTGAGAATAGTGAAAATAAATAGTATATTGAAAACTATCTTACCTGGCTTCATGAAATATTTTAATGTAAAAAAAAATAGAAGTGCGCTCAATTCCAGGAATACGTATTGAATGCTAACCAAAAGTGTGTCCGAATGGGAAAAGAAATGGACGAAACTTAGAAATTTGGAATAACCTACAGGCCATTCGGTCGCATTGACATGCATAAGAGCTGCCTGTATATAGGCTGCTGAATCTCCTCTAAAGTTAGGATATGGGTATTGTAGTTTAAAAATGAGCCACTCTAACGGAATAGCAATCAGGGCAATCCACAAGTACGGCATTCTCAGGCTCCAGAGAAATTTGCCGAAGGACATATTTTTTGTCATTTGCTATGAAATTATTATCATCTAATGTTCAAATCAATATGAATAATGTTCCGAATGGAGAATGGATACTGCAGCTCAAGGTAAAATTTCGCAGATAGGCAATACTAATTTGGCTTACAAGTGTTTTATAAAGAAACCTCAGGTAATGAGGTGTTTACTTCCATTGTCGTTATTATGGCCCTTATGCCGAGGATTAAAGGGTTATTCCAAACACATTCTTTTAAGCTCGCCTTCGAATGGGCTATTGCCGCTGCTCTTGTGCTGCAGGATTATGCTTTATATTTAATTCAAATGAAATTGATTGTACAAAGAATGATAATAAATAAACGGACGTTTTCGTCAGCACTCATCTGGACAATCAGTATGATAACTGTTTGTGCGCAGAAGCCTATTATCGACAGCAGTGTCTTTGATAAATGGCCGAAGGTCGGACGTGCGGACATTAGCAGCGATGGGAACTATATCGTGTATGATGATCTAATAGGCGGGCACGATGGCGAACCTGTGATTGTGCTGAAGGCAATGCGAGAGAAGAAAGCGATTTCTTTCAAAGGCATTCGTTCATATCTAATGCTACAAAATGGACAACAGTTAGTCCTTCTAGGATCTCTTGATAGCCTTTTTATACTGGAGATGACAACCCAAAAGATGCGCTTCCTTTCGCGTGTAAACGATTATGGCCTCGTTGGAAAAAAGGTTAATGAGCGGTTGTGGTACGAATCGATCCCTGATAGTTCTGGTGTCAGCAGACTAACCCTATACAATACAACATCCAATAAGAAATTGTTTGAAGATTCAGTGTCAGGTCATTGGATTAATTCATTGGGAAATAGCATGGTTGTGAAGAGGAAGATCATAAGGGAGGGGCATTCGTTATTTTCCTGGGAATGGAATAACCTCAATGATGGGGTAGTAACTAAGATATGGGAAGGTGATGCAATACTGAATTATTGCATTGATCAGGCAGGCAAGCGGCTGGTTTTTATTACTAAAGTTCCCAATACTGACAGATATATATTGTGGTATTATAATGAAGGAATGGAATGTGCAGCCCCACGCGCTGTGGATGATATTCCCACTATTGACAGCAGCTTGCGGCTGGACAAATCAGATCTAATTTTTAATCAGGATGGGCAAGGTGTCTTTTTCTCGTTGGTACCAAAGAAAAGTATCAAACCTTCGCTTGCAGGCGTTCAGGTGGATCTCTGGAATTATAAAGATACAATATTGAGGGAAGCGCAAGTTCATAAAGTAGGGCATAATGTGCGATACCTTGGGTGGATGAATATTGCAACAGGAGAGGTGCAACAGCTAGAGAAACATGGCATGCGTTTGTTCGGCTTATATAGGTTACAGGATCGCATCAATAAAGTACTCTTGGCGAAGGGATCTGGAGATGACAATTGGTGGAGGGGAAAGAACCGGACGATTGTAGGTCTTGCTTCCTTGCAAGGTACAGGCGGGCCCGTGACAAGAAACGATTCTCCAATTAAGATATGGACTAATTTAGATAGGTTTGTATTATCACCGCAAGATAATTATGTTCTGCATCAAGACCTTTCAAGTGGAGATTGCTTTAGCTATGAAATTGCCAGTGGAAATACCCGGAATATTACTGAGGACTTAAGGATGCCGAAAGGTAGTGTTAGTAAGGGAGAGAGCTTTTTTATCGGTGGTTGGCTGCCCAATGAGAAGGGTGTATTGCTTTATGATAACTGGGACATTTGGTGCCTTGACCCGCGCGGAGCTAAAAAACCGATAAATCTAACTCAATGGTATGGCAGGCAGCATCACATTCGTCTGAGGTTAATGGACGAAGATATGCTAAACGGCACCCGTGATGGAGTTTTAGATCTCTCGCACGACGGACAGGTATTACTGTCGGCTTTCGACACAGCGACTAAATACAGTGGGTATTTCCGTCTGCAAGTTGGTAAGCAGGGACCGCTGACTTTACTAACCATGGGCCCCTACCAGTATAATTCGCCAAAACGAGCAGCAAATGCCAATGCTTGGCTGGTTTTGAGGGAAAGCGCAGAAGAAGCACCTAATTATTACTATACTAAAGATTGGGTCCACTGGAATGTTGTGACGGATGTGGCGCCTCAAATGCAATATAACTGGCTGAAGACTGAGCTGCTGGTCTGGCCTTTACCGGACGGACAACTGTGTCAGGGGATACTATTCAAGCCGGAGGACCTTGATGTGCATAAAAAATATCCCTTACTGGTACATTATTACGAAAGTCTATCTGATGAGTTGTATCAGTACCGGGAGCCTGCGGCAACCATGTACGACATAAATATACCATATTTTGTAAGCCGGGGCTATGTGGTATTTGTTCCAGACATACATTTTCGTTTGGGATATGCAGGTGAAAGTGCATTGGCTTCGGTAGTGTCGGGTGTAAGATACGTTACGAAGTTGCCTTGGATAGATAGTGCCAGGATGGGGTTGCAGGGACATAGCCTCGGTGGCTATGAGACGAATTACATTGTCACGCATACGCATTTATTTGCTGCGGCGGAAGAAGGTGCTGGCGTATCAGACATGATTAGTGACGCCAACGGGTTAACACCTGATCTCGGTTTATCAAGCCAGGAGAAGTTCGAGATGGGGAAATACCGGGTGTTCGCCAGCCTATGGCAGCGCCCTGATCTTTATATAGATGGCTCTCCCATATTTAACGCAGACAAAGTTACTACCCCCTTGCTGATGATGGCCAATAAGCAGGATGATGCCGTACCATGGCAACAAGGTGTGGAGTTTTTTTCGGCCTTACGAAGATGTGGTAAGAAAGTCTGGATGCTGCAATATGACCAGGGCGGACATGGGCTTCAACCAGGCGCTGATGCATTGGATTATACGATCAGGATTGAGCAATTTTTTGATTATTATTTAAAAGGCGCACCCCCGCCGAAATGGATGACAGAGGGAGTGCCGGCCGAAATGAAGGGATTAGAGTCAGGATATGAACTGGATAGCAGCGGCAAAATGCCATGAAGGGTCTTCAGAAGTTTCCTTCCCTAAATAGTCTTATTCTTGTGTGTAAACAAACTTGTGTATGCAATTGGTCGCATCACCTTTGGCTCCTGACGTGAATACAGCCAGGTTTTGATACAAACAGGTGGTAGTTTTGGCAGAATTGTATATACAGCTAATTGTGCCAGTGGCAACGCAGTGTTTTCTTTGGGGAATGCCAACGCCGTCAGTTACATACCATCTTGTGGTGGAACCGCGGAAATGGTTAGCGGCGGTTACCCCTGCAATTGCAAGAAGGAAAGCTGTTAGACCAAGGAAGATCTTTGAATGTTTCATAAAATTAGGTTGCTTTTTAAAACCTAAAAGGCAACAAAAAATTTATTTTAAAAAATAATGATTCCGATACAAGATAAAAACTGAACCTGCAAAGTAAGGTCAGGGGAAAGAAAATTAATGATCTCGCCGGGAATAAAGAGTGTCTGAAAAGGAGTATTTAATTATTGTGCTGAAACGTGGCTGCAGTGAGGTATTGTACTTTTAACGACATATATTCCTTATTCTAAAAAAGCACACATGCCCCTGAACAAGATCGATCTTCCTGAACGTTGGGTATTGCCTACCGCCCTGTTTTTTTTAATTGCGCTACTGATCATTCTGGAACTACCCATGTTAAGCTTTAGCAACGGGCTCCTGATCTACCCTCAGGATGATGGCTATATTAGATTGGCTATTGCACGTAACCTGGCCAATACAGGCAACTGGGGGCTATCTCCCCATGAATTTTCAAATGCTTCCTCTTCGATCCTTTATCCTCTTTTATTAGCGGCTTGTTTTAAGCTATTTGGAGTTCAGCCGGTCATTCCCTTACTGGTCAATCTGGGGGCCGCTGTAGGGCTCATTATCACCCTCGATCGATGGCTACGGAAACAAGGCCTTATCCCCTTTCACCAATTGTTGATCCTGCTCGCCATTATTTATCTTACACCCTTGCATATTATGGTGGTATACGGTATGGAACATACCCTGCAGATATGGCTATGCATGATCTTTTTGATCGTATTTTCTGAATGGATGTCTCAGGAAAGAAATGCTGAAGGAAAATATCCGGGAGCGCCGTGGACGTTGTATTTATTCGGGATATTAATTACTTCCATCCGCTATGAAGGATTGTTTTTTGTTATTGTGGCATTTATAATATTGCTGCAACGCCGGCAATGGGTTTCTGCCGGCATAATGATTGCAACTGCTCTTCTACCCCTGGCTCTGTTTGGCATTTACTCAATGGCGCACGGAAGCTATTTTATCCCAAACTCCATTCTGGTAAAAGCCGTCCCTCTGCCATTGAACATGGAGACCATCGGGAGCTTTATCAAAGAAAGCATTATCAATAAGTTGCTATATCCCTATCCGACCAGTGGAAATGTGGCGGCAAATAGACTTTTGATCCTTCTGCCTTTAGTATACTGGTATTATATTTCAATTCCAGATACCAACAAGCGTTATCAATATATTATGTGTTTTTTACTGGCTGTCACGTTGATGCATCTCATCTTTGCTAACGCCGGCTTCTTTTACCGCTACGAAGCATACTTAATAGCTTGTGGATTAATGATACCTGCTGTACTGTTGGTAAAACAGGAAACTCTTCTTTTTTCAATAAAGAACGCCGTTGGCCGAAGTATTTTAGCCTGGACCGTGATCTTCCTGCTATACCCGTTTTTCTCACGTAGTTGGGCCGCCTATCAGGAGGCAGAGGATGGATTTTTGCACGAATACTTGTACAATTACCAGGCAACCAGGTTTCTGCATACTTATTATGACAATGCGACCGCAGTGATGGACGAGCTGGGTATGGCCTCGTTCCTCAGCACGGGAAAGAAATTGGATGTTGTAACCGGTATCGCCTATACCGAGATGACGCGAGTAAGAGTTGAAGGGTCAACCCCGGTTGGATACTTCAATTATCTTATAAAAAAGGAAAAAGTCGAGATCGCGTTAATAGCAGAGAAGAAATATCATCCCTTGCTGAAGCAGGGATGGATCAAAGTTGCAGCATGGCATACAGACATCAAACGGCCCTTTGGTGAATCAGAACTGGATATTTATGCAGTGAATCCCGCTGCCGTCTATTCTCTCCGAACTAACCTAAAAAAGTTCCAGACTACTATGCCGGAGGGTATAAGGGTGGATTATTTCTGAAATGAAAACTGTATTCTCAATGCGGGCAAATAGAATAACTTTCTATCGTATTCTTAAACCGACGGGTGAATGGGCAGAGATATCGACAAACCTTATCTACTTGCGAAAAGTATACCTGCACTGCTATTTTTAATGGCCATGTTATCCTCATTGAAAAGTGTTGAGCAGAAGGATACAAGTGGTGCGTCTACAGAGGTATCGATCAAAGGAAGGATATTTGATAGCACTCAAAAGAAAGGTTGTGCTTTCGTAACTATTGCTCTTATGCAAAAGGATTCAACCCTGCTAGCATTTGCCCGCAGTCAAAAGGATGGGACCTTTTTTTTGAGCCACTTTCCTTCAGGAAGATACCTGGTACTCTTTACACACCCGGCTTATAGTGATTATTCTTTTCCTATTATCTTAAATTACGGAGAAAGAAAGGATCTGGGCAATATTGCTCTGCCTCCCAAGTCAGATCTGTTGGCAGCCGTAACTGTGACTCCTTCTACTATAAATCCACATTTCCGTGGCGATACGCTGGAATACAATGTAGGTCACCTCCGGATGAAGCCTAACGCCAGTGTTGAAGAGATGCTACGAAGATTACCCGGTGTCGATGTTGATAGGTTCGGTAATATAACGGTAAATGGTCAGCGCGTTGAGCGGCTGCTGGTGGACGGAGAAGATTTTTTTAGCGCCGACCCCAGCATTGTTACACATAATTTCAATGCCGACATGATCAATAAGGTTCAAGTTATGGATAAAAAAAGCAAAGAAGCTGAATTTACGGGCATTGATGATGGGCAGAAAACAAAAACACTCAACCTGACTTTGAAAGAAGATAGCAAAAAGGGCTATTTCGGTACGGCGGAAGCTGGGGCGGATCTTTCTGATCATTACAGTGTAAATGGTCTACTGGGTTCTTTTAAGGATAGACGACAGTTCGCGGCCCTGGCTATGAACGCTAATAATGGTAGATGGAGCTTCAGCGATGCCACTGGGCAGTCGAGGGGTGGTATTTCTATCCGCGCATCCGCCGCTGATCCACTAGGTGCCTCGGCAGGTATGGGAATACCCCAGGTAGTTGCTGAGGCAACCCATTATGCCAATCATTGGATGAAATATGACGCTCATCTTTCCGGCGACTTTCAGCTCGGCAGACTGACAACGGAACCATTCAGCACCAATACTGTCATACAAACGCTGCCTAATAGTCTTTACACGCAACATAAGACGGCAACTAGCGTCAATACCCAGGATCAACAGAGCCTTTCAATCCAACAAGAATTAAGGACCGACAGTCTCAATGCCTTTCAAATATCTTTTGAAGGCAGCCGGGCGTTGAGCGACAATAGCTTAAAGTCTACAGGCGAGAGTAGTTTTAATGATACGATAGCGAATAGCGCTAGGAGACAGATCGGCTCCAAAGTGAAGAACGAAGCTTTTAATGCCTCGCTAATGTGGAATATCCGTGGACGGAAGAGAAAAAGAAGTGGCTTTTCCTTATTGGCTAATATAAGCGACCAGGATAATGTCACCAATGGCAGACTCCAATCCATCAACAGGTATTACCATCCTGATGGTAGTGTGAACTACCAGGATTCCATCGATCAAAGGAAGTATATTACCAACAAGGGTTTGGTCTTAAATGGCCGGATAGGGTATAGTGAAACCCTGGGGGAAGCATTCAAAGTCAGTGGCACCTATCGGATATCGTTCAATAGGAGCCAATCCCTCCAAAGTACTTATGGGAAGGGACAAGGAGGCTATGACGTCTATATTGATACCCTGAGCAATCGTTACGAGAATACAATTTTCTCTCAATCTTTTGGGCTTACCCTGTCCGGTAATATCAAAAGAATGGGCTATTTGGCTGGGGCAGGGATCAACCATTATACCAATACTCAGAAAGACTTACTAAAGAATTCCACTCTTCGTCAACCCTATACTAACTTTACGCCTAGCCTAAATATCTCATACAATATCAATTCTATCAAACGACTGAGCTTGGAGTATAAAGGACAGGCGGAACTGCCATCTATTACCCAGCTGCAACCTGTGCTTAATAATAACGATCCTTTACATGTGACCATAGGGAATCCTGACCTACATCCCGGGTTCTCGCATTTTTTTGAAGCTAATTTTAGCAGAGTGGCTGAGGCTTCGCTATACATAGGAGCCAGGTATGGTTGTAAGGTCAATGCTTTCGGGACCAGGATCATCACGGATAGCTTGGGAAGACAGACAAGCCAAACTGTAAATGTCAACGGTAATTATGAGGCCAGTGTGTATATGCTGGTAGTTAATAAGATAAGAAAGATAGACCTGGATTACAGTTTCAGCCCCTTTGCTTATTATAGTCGCAACGTGAATTATGTAGGAGCGTTGCTGGACCATAGCGATGGATATAAGACGGGGGTTGACATAGCGGTCAATAAATATGTCGCCGAAAGATACAGCGTAGCAGCGCATTTTATACCCATCTGGTATGCATACCGGAGTACCATAAACCCGAGCCAACGGTTACAATATTGGACATTCAAAAGTAATGCCGGAGTTTCCCTTTTCTTCCAGAAGGATTATGAATTAAATATGACAGGGGATTACGCTTGGCAACAAAAGGTTAGCAGCCTGGATCAGGGAACTTCCGTGCTGATATGGAATGCCTACATTAGCCGGAATTTCTTGAAAAATCGTCTGAACGTCCGTTGGCAGATCTATGATATTCTCGGCCAGAACAGCGGTATCAGCAGGAATATCAATTCCAATACCGTGAGCGAGAATATATATAATGTATTAGGCAGGTATTGGTTGCTCACTGTTTCCTTCCGATTTATCCACCACACTGCCATAAAGTGAAGCTAAGAAAACCAACCCGGCCCGAACAGCCTGCAAACAGATTGTTCTAAAGCCGGGTTGCCTATATGGAATTGCTATTGATCAGAAGGCCTTAGCCTATACACAGACGTAAATTAATCGATTAACATGTTCATTTCTATCTAATCTTTATTCTATTCGAGGAATTCGCTTATATCACCTGTTGATACCTATACTGAACGGGGCTTACCAAATGCATTTTCTTGAAGACTTTACAAAAATGACTCTCATTGACAAAGCCCGAGGCATCTGCCACTGACTTCAAGGGGTCGTTGGTATTTACCAACAGTTCCTTGGCATTCTCCAGGCGCACCTGCTGAATGTACTTGTGCAGGGTTTTGCCTGTCCGGCATTGCATGCCGGCCTGGAGCTTGTCCTTGCTGAGACCTACTTCCATGGACAGGTTCTCGGCGGAGATCTTTTCCGCATAATGTTTGCCAATATACCGCAATGCATTGTCGATACATTGAAAATCGAAGGGACTGAGTCGAAGAGGTTTGTCAGCCTTCATGTGCTGGCTGTTAATAGATGGTTTCGCCATGATCTCATGCTTTTAAAGTGGATAGATCGGATAAGGTTCTGGGGGAAATAAGGGTCAGTCGCCGGGTGGTGAACATCCGAAAAGAAGAAGAGTAGAATAAAAAAAAGAGGCAAATAAAATAGCTCCTAGTTGTATGATGGTCTTTTTGCGAGGCATAATGAATAAAGGTTTAATGGAATAGCATTTGCGTCATGTCTGTGCTATTAATGGGAGCTTTACCGTGTGGAGTTCATAAGGTGGGACTCTCTTGTACAAATATCTAGTCTAAGAATGATCCGCTATGCTTGAATAATAGCCTTGCTGGAAGTATTTATATGCAAAGATCATGCGGCAGGGATGGGCTTTTTATGGCCAAACTGTCTTTTTAACTTCTCTGTTACTACCGGAGCCACATTCATGGCAGGGCGCTCTACTAGCCGATAGGTCAGGCTGCTCACCACTACCACTCCCATTCCGCAGAGGGTGATTATACCCCAGTATTCCAGGGGAGAGAGGTGCCCGGTCTTTTCAAAACCCAATATCCAGTTGAAAGTAATAAAAAGCACTATGCCATGCAACAGGTAAATGCTGTAGGAGATCTGGCCAAATGTGCGGGAGAGGGAATGGGTCAATATACCGAAAAGGTCGTTGCCGCTCGCGATGGCGGAGAATACAAAAGTCATCATCAGCAGAGGGAGTGGCTCAAGAATGGAATGAAAAAATCCCAGGCTCAGTGCCAGGAACACGACCATGCCAATGGATACCGCAGTACTTTTAGCCAGTTCCCTGACCTTTTTGTTCCTCGCCAGGGCCGCTGCCAGCATCCCACTAAAAAATGGGTTGGCTCGTTGCATTCCTCCTATGGGATAAAATGCCTGGATCACGAAAAGGAAGAACCCTATCCCCGTGAGGGCAGGCAGCAGCGTAAATAAGGAAACCCGTATTTTCATGAGAGCTCCCAAAAAAGGCAAGGTGAAGTAAAACATCCATTCGAAGGGTAAGCTCCAGACAACGCCCGCAACGATCCGGGAGGTGGCAAACATCCCATTAAGGTTCGTTTGTATAAAGGCCACCCATTTCAGCATGCCCCAGAGCAGATCGGCTAAAGGAGTTTGCAGGGTAAAATGGGTAAGCGCTCCTACACACAGAAAAATTACAAGCACAGCGAAGAGGTACAGTGGGCAGATGCGCAATACCCTGCCTACATAGAGCTTTAACCAGTCCAATTTCTTTCCACGCGCTTGCAACAATTTAGTAAAGAACAGGAAGGAGGTGATCATGAAAAATAACGACACGCTGGTAGGGCCAAAATGTGCATACAACATGGAAGGGGGAGCGCCCCAACCATAACCCCTTATATAAAAA
>Ga0105239_10004543_pt1 | contig 16540 bp, 18 predicted proteins | sample KBSC44metaG_FD_92761 | JGI IMG/M metagenome (GOLD analysis project Ga0105239, IMG submission 92761) | Corn rhizosphere microbial communities from Kellogg Biological Station, Michigan, USA - KBS C4-4 metaG | ecosystem: Host-associated > Plants > Roots > Rhizosphere > Soil | place: Michigan, USA...
CCCCATCCTGCCTCGCAATAGGCCTTGTAAGCCTCCTTGAAGCCTTTGGGCGTGCGCACCACGCCGTTCTCGAAATGCGCGCCTTCTTCATCGCCCGATTGGTTGATCGGCTGCAGAACCTCTTCGCAGAACTTGCCGGCGTTGGTGAGGATATCGTCGATGAGGTCGGGCGTGAGATCGCCGAAATCGGGCAGGTCGCGGTGCTGGTCGATCTCGAGCAGCTCATTGAGCACGAATTTGTATTCGTCGATCGGCGCGCGATAGATGGGCATGACGGCTCCGGCAAAGCAGTGGCGAAGTGCGGACCTTAAAGCACCGTTCCGCCCCCTGCCATCCCGGCCTAACCGCGGTCCGTGATGCTCACATGGAACGGGCGCCACTGGCCGCGCCGTGCCGCAACGACAAGCATCACCATCGCCGCTGTGGCACAAACGGCAACCGCCACGACGGAAGCTTCCGGCCCGAACTTGCCGCCGGTCAGGATATCGGGGCCCGTGAAGGTGGTGTGCCACAGGCCCTTGAAGGCGTTGCCGGAGACGGCGCTGCCGAAGATGCCGCCCTCGCAGAAATTCCAGCCGAAATGCAGACCGATGGGCAACCACAGATTCCGTACCAGCATGTAGGACGCCGCGAGCAGAACGCCGGCCTCCAGCGCAATGGCGAGGCCGCTTGTGACCGTGGCGCCGGGATTGCCCATGTGGATCAGGCCGAAAAATCCGGCGGATACGAGCAGCGCGACCAGGGTGCCGAACGCCTCTTCGGTGATGCGGAACACGACACCACGAAAGACGATCTCTTCGCCGACGGCGCTGAGGACGGCCATATTGATTGCCGCCAGCAAGGCCTGTCCCGGCGCGTAACCGCCGATGTGCGCGATGCCAAGGTACGACAGGGTCGCGATGGTCGCAGCAAAGAGACCGAGCCCAATCAGCGCACCGGGAACGACCAAAGGAATTTTGCGCGGCGCGATCTCGGCCACTTCGCGGTGCTCCATCGCGCGGACAAAGAACCAATAGATCAGCAGCAGAAGAACGACGGACACGGCCTCCGTCACCACCGCGAAGCCTTCGCGGCTCGCGGGCGGCACGTGCGGCATCGTCACAATCGGAAATACCTGCGCGCCGGCATAAGCGAAGAGGGTGATGAGGAAGAGCGCAAAAAAGCGCGCGAACCGGTTGTTGAAGATGCGCCGCATCGGTGATGGGCGCGGTATCTCGATGACCGTCATAGCGAACCTCAAATCTATTCGAACAATACGCCGTTGGGAAAACGCGATCCCGCCAAAATAGACGGGACCGCGCGTACGCCCCTTTACACCAGATCGCGCAAGGTGATCTTCACATTGCCTTTGCCCTTGATCGCGAACGTCATCTCCGTGCCGGACTTCGCCGTGCGTAGCTTCTCGCGCAGTTCAGGCAGGTTCATGCCTGCGGCATTCTTGCCGTTGATGGCAGTGATGACGTCGTCCTTCGCGAGGCCTGCGCCTTCCGCCGGTCCGCCTTTGGTGACGTCGATGATCTTGAAGCCTTCGGGCACCGCGTTGATCCACATGCCCGACTTGTCGAAAGTATCGAGGTCTTCGACGTGGCCCTGGATGGGCTTCAGATACATCGTGCTGTTGTCGTAATCGAAGGTCACGGCGTAGCGTTTCAGCACGCCGCCGCCGACGTTGCTTGGAAACGATTCCACCGAGCCCGCGCCGCCCTTATCGGTCGAGACCATCGTCAGCGGGTGTTCGATCGTGACGTCGCCGAGCTTCAGAACGCCGCCCTTGAACACGCGACTGTGCGTCGGGCCACCGACGCCCCAGCCGGTCTGTGCTTGTAGCGTTTTGGTGCCGGGCTTCGGGACCCCGTTCTTCGCCGCCCAGACCTTGTTCAGAAGCAGCGGCATGCGCGAACCGGTGTCGATGCCGAAGCGTCCCGGCACGCCGTCATAGCTGCCGAGGATTTCCGGGAACTGATGATAGAGCCGCATCGGCACCGGCATGCCGGCGGTCTTGGGATCGAAATACTTCTTGTCGATGAACGTGATCGTGTGGCGGCCATAGTCGAAGCGCGTGATGAAGCGGGCGAAGAACTCGTAGCCAATCATGCCCTGTTCGTTCGCGCCTTCGGTGCCGGCGGGGCTGGTGTCGAGCGTCGTTACCGGCTGGTCGGTGATCGTCGCGCCGCCGACGGTGAGGGATTTCACCATCGCCTCGCCGCTGGTCGCGATGTTGTCGCCGCCACCTGACGAAGAGACGCTGCCCATCGCCTTCACGCCCAGATCCTTCGCCGTGGCAGGCGCGAGAATGGAATGGCCGCCGGTATCGAAGATGAAGGTCATCGGCTTTGAGCCGTTCACGCTGACATCGGCATAGATGTGGTTGTTCCAGAGGTGGAACGGCACGGTTGTCTCATGCGCGCCGCCGGCGATGGAGAAATCGTGCAGGTTTTCCGCGGGCCGCTGGTAAGCGCCGATAGGCTGTTCGCCCGAGAACGCCGCCGATTTCAGCGTGAAGGTCTGCAGATTGTGGCTGCCATCATCGATGACCTGCTTTTTCGCGATCATCGCGCCGTCGTAAGCGGTGTAGTCGGAGAAGGTGGTGGTGATTTCCTGCGTGCCGTTTTCCTCTACGGTGCGATAGAGCATATGGGTTGAAGGGTCGAACCACGCCTCGATGCGCTTGCCGTCTTTCGGCGTGACCTTCAACGCGTCATAGGTTTTGCCGCCGTCGGTTTTCTGACCCAGGCTTTCGATCTGGGCGCCGCCGCGATCGGCGCGCCACCAGAGGTTCTGGTCCTGATAGGCCTCGCTGATGGCGAGGGGGAGAACATCGCCGCCGGCCTGATCGGTGACCGTGCCGGACGGCTCTTTCTCCCACGCTTTCGTGCCGTCGAATCCGGATGCCCCGCGTTGCGGCGGAATATCGTAGGTGTCGACGAAGCGGCCGTTCTGCAAATCCTCGAGCGAAGACGTCGTGCCGGTCAGGCCCTGACCGGAATAGGCGTATTCGACCTTCAGCGTTTTCTTGCCGTCCCAGTTCCCCATCCCAGCCTTGTTGGCGGCGAGGATCGCGTCGGGCGAGGCGGCAAGCGCGGGCGAAACGAGGGCGGAGGTGAGAAGCAGCGCGGCGAGTGTTCTTGGCATGGGTGACCCGTGTGAGGACGATTGAGGGAACCGCGGCCGCCTGTCGCGACGGCCGCGCTTTCTTGGAACGGTCTGCTACACCAGATCGCGCAGGGTGAGTTTCACATTCCCTTTACCGCGAACCGCGAAGGTCACGACCGTGCCCGGCGGCTCGTCGCGAAGGCGCATGCGCATGTCGGGAAGCGCGATGCTGGTCGCGGGCTTGCCGTCGACGGCGGTGATGACGTCGTCCTTGGCAAGGCCTGCCTCGGCCGCCGGCGTCTTCGCGGTCACATCCACGATCTTGAAGCCCTCGGTATCCTTGTTGAACCACATCCCGGCACGGTCGAAGGTGTCGAGATCGGCGATCGTTCCGGCGACCGGCTTCAGGTACATCACATTGTGCTCGTAATCGAACGTCACGGCGAAACGCTTGAGAATGCCGCCGCCGATATTGCCGGCGAGTGTGTCCTCGGCATTGGAACCGCCCTTGTCGGTCGTGAGCAGAACCAGCGGTCCCTTCACGTCGACATTGCCGATCTTGAGAAGTCCGCCATGGGTGACGAAGGCCGTGGTCGGTCCGCCAACGCCCCAGCCGGTCACGCCTTCATTGCCTTTGACCGAAGCGTTGTGGAGATTGTTCTTCGCAACGAACGGGGAGTTCAGCATTAGTGTCTGGCGTGCGCCGGTGTCGATGACGAACTTGCCAGGAATGCCTTCATAGCTGCCCTCGATCTCGATGTCGTTGCCGTCGAACGCGATTGGCACAGCTGTGCCAGCGTCATTCGGGTCGACCTTTCTGGGATCGATCAGCGTGATCGTCTTGTTGCCGTAGTCGATGCGGGTCACGAAGCGGCGGAAGGTCTCAAACCCGATCATGCCCGGCATCCTCATGCCTTCGGTGTTCTCCATCGAGTCGAGCGGCAGAGACATGAAGGCTTGGTCGGTAATGGTGGCCTGACCGAGATCGACGCGCGCCACCTTCGTCATGCCCGCGGACATCGTGCCGGTGCCGCCGCCGCGCGCATCCATGGAGCCTTCGACCTTGAGGCCGAGCGTTTTCGCCAGCGGCGGCGTCACGAGATTGAGCCCGCCGGTGTCGAAGATGAACGTGTACGGCCCCTGGCCGTTGATCTTCACATCGGCATAGATGTGATTGTTCACGAGCTGGAACGGGAAGGTCGTCTCCTTCGCGCCACCGGCGATCGAGAAGTCCGAAAGCACGACCTTCGGCATGGCGTAGAACGCGTCCGGCTGCGCGGGCACAAAGTTCGCCGCGGTCAGGATCATGGTCTGTGCGTTCTTGCCGTCGCTCGCAACTTGGTAGACATGTTTGGCGATCATCGCGCCGCCGAAGGGCGCATATTCCGTATAGGTCGAGTTGTTGGTGAGCGAACCCATCTTCTCCTCGATGCGATAGAGAAGATGCGTGTTGGCGTCGAACCAGGCGTCAAAAGGGCCGCCGTTCTTCGGCACGAACGTCACGACGTCGTAGGTCTTGCCGCCGTCCGTCTGCTGCGGGTCGAGAGTGACCTGTGCGCCGCCGAAATCCGTGCGCCACCACAGATTGGCGTCGCGATAGGCTTCGTTGACCGCCGTGTACTTGCCGGATCCATTCTGCGGCGTCACGGTACCCGACGGGTCCTTCTCCCAGGCCGATGACCCGTCGAAGCCTTGCACCTGCGTTACCGGGCCGATCGCGGCATCGTCGACAAAGCGGCCATTGTGGAGATCGGCGGTCGAGGAGACCTTGCCCGTCATGCCCATGCCAGAGTAGTCGAACACGGTCTTCAGCGTGGCGTTCTTGTCCCATACGGCGCCGCCGCTGGCGGCCTTGTTGGCGGCGAGGATGTCGGCGGGTCCCGCAAAGGCGGGCGCCGCGGCGACGGAGGCGGCGAGGGCGAAGGTCGTAAAGCGCATGGAAACTCCCGTTCTGGCAGGCGACACGTGGTAAGTCCGTTCTATAGGGGCAATATGCGCCAGACGCATGGCTGGGTTGCCGGCCTCCTCGCGGCGCTGATTCTGGGCTCGAATCCGGCCGCCGCAGCGCCGAAGCGCGTGATTTCGACCTTCCTGTGCACCGACGAATACGTGTTCCGGCTGCTGCCGCGCGAGCGGATCGCAGCCCTGTCGTTCGAGGCGACGGACCGCAATCCTGTCGTCTCCACCATCGCTGATGCCGCCCGCGGCATCCCGACGATCCGGCCCTCGGCGGAGACCGTTCTCAATTACAGGCCCGATCTGGTCGTGATGTACCAGTTCACGATGCCCGAGTTGCACGCACAACTCGCCCGCATCGGCGTGCCGGTGCTCGACGTGCCATGGGCGAACTCTCTAGCCGATGTGCGCCGGATCACGGCGATGATGGGCGAAAAGCTCGGCGCGCGCGATCGCGCCGGCGCGCTGCTGAAAGAGATGGATGCCAAGATCGCGGCGGCCCGTGCGGCGGCGCCGCATCCGCCGGTCGCCACTTTGATCTATGAGCCCAACGGTTATGCCTCATCCGGCGGCATGACGGCGGAGATCATGACGCTCTCCGGATTGAAAGACGTCGCACCAGGCCTCCGGCTCACACGCCTCGACACGCTCCCGGTCGAAAGCGTGATCGCGCACGCACCAGAACTCCTGATCCTGAGCGGCAATCGCCACGCCCAGAACTCGCGCGCCGATCTCGTACAGCATCATCCCGCGCTGCGCGCGCTGGAAGGCCGAAGCCGCGTCGCCTGGGCACGCCTGACGCCGCTGCTCTGTCCGGGTCCTTGGTCGCTCGACGCGGCAGCGGTGTTTACAGCGTTGGCCGCAGAGGCTCGGAAATAGACATGCGGCTCTGTCATCGCTCGAGCAGAATGCTTTTCCTCACGCGGAGACGCGGAGACGCGGAGTTGAAGCTCTCCCCCCGTTTACGGGGGGAGTACCGCCGAAGGCGGGGAGGGGGGACTGCGGCGCCAGCCCCCTCCACCGCGCTTCGCGCGGTCCCCCTCCCCCGCTTCGCAGGGGAGGAGTTCGTCTTCCGCGCCTCCGCGTCTCCGCGTGAATCTCTTATCTATGCGGATGGCTGGCGATGACGCGAATGTCGCGCGACGGCGGGATCGTGCTCCTTCTCGTGCTGCTGGCTTTTGGGTTCGCTGCGCTCTCCTTTTTCATTGGTCCGTCAAACCTCCATGCCGGTCACCTGATCGACGGCCTGATCCACGGCCGCGGACTTGACGGCGTCATCGCGCGTGAGATCCGTTTGCCGCGCACCGGCCTCGCGCTCGTGGTCGGTGCGGCGTTGGGGGCGAGCGGTGCGGCGCTGCAGGGCCTGTTCCGCAATCCGCTGGCGTCTCCGGATGTCACCGGCGTCACCTCCTGCGCTGGGCTGGGTGCAGTGATCGCGCTCTATCTCGGATTTGCAGCCGTCTCGCCTGCGTTGCTCCCCGCATTCGCGATTGCCGGCGCGCTGGCTTCGGCAGGGATTCTTTTCATCTTGTCGCGTGCCGGTGCAGGGACGCTGGCCCTCGTGCTCGCCGGTGTCGCGATTTCGAGCCTCGCGGTCGCGCTGACCGCGCTGGTGCTGACCTTCGCAAAGAACCCTTACGCCATGAGCGAGATGGTGCTGTGGATGATGGGCTCGCTGAAGGACCGCACGCTGACCGATCTCGCCTATGCCGCGCCGCTAACGCTTCTGGGCATCGCGCTTCTTCTCACCACCATGCGTGGGCTGGACGCACTCACGCTTGGCGAGGAAGCCGCGCAAAGCCTCGGCATCGATGTCGCTTCGGTGCGCAGCCGCGTCGTGATCGGCGTGGCGCTCGCAACCGGCGCGGCGACCGCGGCGGCCGGCGCGATCAGTTTCGTGGGCCTCGTCGTGCCGCATCTGCTGCGCCCGTTCACGGGATACAGACCGTCGCAACTGATCCTGCCCTCGGCGCTCGGCGGGGCAGCGCTGGTCGCGGCGTCGGACGTGCTGGTGCGCAGCATCGATCCGGGCGAGCAGCTTCGTCTCGGCGTCGTCACCGCGCTGATCGGCGCGCCGTTCTTCTTGTGGCTGATCCTCCGTCTACGGAGGGAATCGTGAGCGTGGCGATCGTGTTCGAGAATGTCGGTGCGCGCTATGGCGGGCGCCGGGCGCTCTCGGACGTCAGCGTGTCATTCGCGCCGGGTAAGGTGACCGGCATCGTCGGCCCCAACGGAGCGGGCAAGACCACCCTGCTGCGCGTTGGTCTCGGTCTGTTGCCGCACGAGGGCGGCGCCGTGCGTGTGCAGGATCGCGCGCTGAAAGACTGGTCGCGCGAGGCGCTGGCCCGCACCATTGCTTACCTCCCGCAAGGCGGCGACGCGCATTGGCCGCTGGTCGCGCGCGATCTCGTGATGCTGGGGCGGCTTCCGTATCGCGGAGCATTCGCAAGCGTGTCTGCTGCCGACGAGCGTATTGTCGACGATGCGCTTGCCCGCGCCGATGCGTCCGCGTTCGCGCGCCGCCGCATGGACGAACTCTCCGCCGGCGAGCGGGCGCGCGTCCTGTTCGCCCGCGCGCTCGCGACACAGGCCCAGATCCTCTTCGCCGACGAGCCCGCGGCGTGGCTCGATCCCGCGCATCAGTTGAAATTGATGGCACTGCTCCGCGAAGAGGCCGCACGCGGCACGGCTATCGCCGTCACCCTGCATGATCTCTCGCTCGCCGCGCGCCATTGCGACGAGATTCTGGTTCTCCACGAAGGCCGCGTGGCTGCCCAGGGCGTGCCGGACCACGCGTTGTCGGATGAGATTCTGGCACGTGTTTTCGCCATCACAGCCGTTCGCGTGCCCTCGCCCGACACGGGAAACGCCGTGCCGGTGCCGTGGCGGCTGACACGCTAAGACTGCGTTTCCGAAACGTTTGCAACCGGTGCGGGATTTGACCAGTTGTCTTCATGGCCGGTTACTACCGGAAGCGGTAACTTTGTGTCATGATGATGTTGGGCGGTCGAGAACTTCCGTTCCCGGCTTGTTTTGTGGAGGGGATAGGCTTTGCGGCCGACTGGGTTGATGCCATGAGCGAACCCACCCCCACGGACATGATCGAGACCTGCCGGCGGCGGGCTGCAAGTACGCATGAATTCGCGCAGAAAATCGTGAAGGGCAAGGCGCGCCAGTTTCTGCTGACGCTCGCTGGCGACTACGAGCGTGCGGCCGATGCGCTCGAACGCGGCGAGAAGATCGATGGCAGGATATGGGACTATCTCAACGAAGGGGTAGATATCCGGAAGAAATGACGCCTCCGGCGTTTTGGCTTGCTCGCGCGTTCCCCCTAAAGTCCCACCCAGAGGAGAATCGCGCGCATGGCCAGCAAACACGACGATGACGACAACGAGGATGATCACCATTACAAGCGCAAGCTGCGAGCGCTGCAGATCGAGTTGGTGAAGCTTCAGCGCCAGCTCATTGCCGATGGCGCGAGGGTGCTGATCGTTCTTGAAGGGCGCGACGGTGCGGGCAAGGACGGGGCGATCAAGCGCCTCACCGAGCACATGGCCCCGCGCGAGACACGTGTGCACGCGCCCAGCAAGCCGTCGAGCCGCGAGGAGACGGAATGGTACTTCCAGCGCTTTGTGCCGTTCCTGCCGGCCGCGGAGGAATTCGTGGTCTTCAATCGCTCCTGGTACAACCGCGCCGGTGTGGAACGGGTGATGGGCTTTTGCACCGAGAAGGAAGCGGAAACCTTCTTCGAATCCGTGCTGCCATTCGAGACGTTGCTGATCAATGATGGTATCGCGCTCCGGAAATACTATCTCGACATCTCCAAGAACGAGCAGAAGAAGCGGCTGGAAGCGCGGCGCGACGATCCGCTGAAGCAGTGGAAAATCTCGCCGGTCGACGAGGCCGCCCAGGACAAGTGGCACGCCTATTCCAAGGCGCGCGACGAGATGTTCGAGCGCACCGGTCGCGAGCCCGCGCCGTGGCGCGTGGTGGCGGCCGATGAGAAGAAGGTCGCGCGGCTGGAATTGATCCGCGATCTGCTCGAGAGCTTTTCCTACAAGGACAAGGACAAGAAGCTCACGCGGCCGGACCGCAAGATCGTGTTCGAATGGTCGAACAAAGCCAAAAAACGCATCAGCAAATAAAAAGACCGGCGGCACGTGGCCGCCGGTCCTGATCATCCCTCCATTGTTTAGTGCGGCACGTTTGCCGACGCGTCGACCGACGCGCTTGCATCGCCTGACGCAGACGCGCTGTTCAAGGTATTGGTGGTCTTGTTCTCGGCGGCATTGGCCTTGTTCTCTGCCGCTGCGGTCTTGCGGCTTGTGCGCGCCGTGGCGTGCTTCGTCGCATGTCCGGCCTTCTTCGCGACGGTATTGCTTTCCGACGCGTCGGCGCTGCCAGACGCCTGCATGCCCGCCGCGTTGACCGACGTATTCGCACCGGTATCGGTGCTGCTCGCTGCGTTCGAAGCCGTGTCGGAGGCGCCGTTGACGGTTGTCGCTGCCCTATTCGTGGCGGCGTTCGCCTTGTCTTCGGTTGCTTGCGTCGTGCTGGTGGCCGTGTTGGTAGCAGCCGATGTGCTCTTGGACGGATCGACGCTGGTCGTGCCGGAGAGGCTGCCGTTCACACGCGGCGGCATGGTCGTGGCGCCGACGGTGCCGTTTACCGTTCCACCGACTCCTCCGGTGACGCCGCCGAGCGGTCCAGCGAGCGCAGGCACGGCAATCGTCCCGCAAAGCATCGCGATGCTGATCGTGTTGCGAAGGGTCATTGTCTCTTCCTCTGATCGGTTGATCGACAGTCATGCGCAAACGCGCCCCATGGTTAAACGCCTGAGGGCGATCATCGGGTTCCTGAAAAAAGTTTAGTGATTGGGAACCACGCCCCACGGGCGCCACAATGCCGCCGTGGCGCGGACGAAATGGGTTACGATGCGCGCGCGCGCCGTGTGCCGGCGACGGCTTGGGCGAGCGTTCGGGACTCCAGCACTTCGGCGGTCGCGTCGCGCGCTGCGAGCAGCACCTTGCGGATCGCGCAGGTTGCTTCGTCTTCGCAGTCGGGGCATTTGTGATAGGCGGTGACGCTGACGCACGGGCTGAGCGCGAGCGGTCCGTCGGTTTCGCGGATGATGTCGGCGAAGGAAATGTCCTTGGCCGGCCGCCCGAGCAGATAGCCGCCCGCGCGTCCGCGCAGGCTCTGCACGATGCCGCGCTTCTTCAGGCCCAGCAGAATCTGTTCAAGGAATTTGCGCGGCACGCCGGCTTGCTCGGCGATGTCGCGATCATCATCGGCTCGCGCCCGCCATGTTCGGCGAGCACGATCAGCGCATGCAGGGCGTAACGCGCCTTCTGGGTAAGCATGAGCAATACTCGTAACTCGACCGATCATATGGGGATTCGGCCATTTCCCGTCAACCGGCTGGCTAGACGGTGCGCGGGTGGCCGGGCGCTCCGTAGTCGCATTCGAGTGCGGCGCGGTCCCAGCGGCCGAGGTCAGCCGCCGCGATGTAGGTGCTTTCGAGAAAGTCGAGCAGGGCTTGTTTGGGATCGGGCGCCGTGCGCACCGCATCGTAGGGCAGGATGAACTCACCTAGGTCCTTGCTGAAGAATGCCTGTGCCGGTTTGACCGTGGCCGACGAAAAGCCCTCGGGCGCGGGATAGGCGTAGGAATAGAACGCGGGATAGGCGATCGGGCCGCCGCCGGGCCAGAAGCCCGCGCTCGACACTTCATGCGAATAAGCCTCACGAGCAACGGCATCGGGCAGATGCGGAACGCCGCCCGGATGCGGCGGCGCGCGCCGGCCCGAGAACCGCGTCACCGCGAGATCGAAGCTGCCCCAGAAGAAATGCACCGGGCTCGCCTTTCCGAGGAACGCGGTGCGGAAATACGAGAACATTTCGTTGGTGCGCAGCAGCACGCGCCAGAAGCGGTTCGCATAGTCGCGGTCATAGGCGGCGTGAACCGTGTCCTGATCGAACGGAATCGGATCGGGAAGTTCGTTTGGTATCCGGTCGATGGTTGCTGTGATGCCGAGTTCTGACAGGGCGAGGCGATATTCGGCATAGAACTCCGCAACGGGCATCGGCTTCAGAGCGACCTGCCGGACATGACCGTCGCTCGCGCGCAGCCAAAGCACATGATCGATGAAATCGAACTCGATCTGAAGATCGCGACCGCCACCGGCAGGAATGACCGGCGTGATGAGGCCGCGCGCGCTTACGCGGAAGGTCACGTGCCAAGAATGATTGAGCCACGGCGTCAGCGCCAGCCGCGTCTTCCCGACGATCTGCGTCCAAAGTTGCAGTGTGGCACAGGTATCCGCCCACGCCGCATAGGGCAGTTCCGGCCACGCATCCATAACGACCTCTACTTCGTTTCGGCCTCGTACTCGGCGATGGCTTCCTTGGCGATGCGGAAGCTGTCGATCGCTGCGGGGACGCCAGCATAACATCCGACCTGAAGGAAAATCTCCGAGATTTCTTTCTTCGAAAGGCCGTTGCGGAGCGCCGCCTTAACGTGGATTTTCAACTCATGCGGCCGGTTGAGCACGCTGATCATGGCGAGGTTGACGACACTGCGGTCGCGGCGCGGCAGACCTTCTCGGCCCCAGATGTAGCCCCAGCAGGTCTCGGTCGTCATCTCCTGCATCGGCATGCTGAATTCGTCGGCGGCGGCAAGCGCCTTCTCGACATATTCCTGACCGAGGACTTCCTTGCGGATCTTCAGGCCCTTGTCGAACAACTCCTTGTACATGGGATACTCCTTACTTCAGTTGGGATTTGGTGGCGTCGAGGCCCGACCACATTTCCAGAAGCCGCGCCATATCGGTGACGTCGGCGTCGGGGCCGTAGACGTTCGCGGTGATCGACAGCATCTGGCGCACGGTGCTGCCCACGACCATCGGCACACCCATGGCTTCGGCTTCCTCGACGCAGAGCCGTACGTCCTTGAACGACAGCGCATTCGCGAAGCCGAAATCGAAGCTGCGCGGCAGCACGGCTTTCGGCCATTTGTCGAGCGTGGCGCTGCTCCGTCCGCTCGAGACGTTCAGCACGTCGATCATCAGCTTCGGATCGAGGCCCGCTTTCAGCCCCATGGCGATACCTTCAGCCGTGATCGCCATCGCGCTTGCGGCCATGAGGTTGTTGGCGAGCTTCATCGTCTGGCCGAGGCCCGGCTTCTCGCCCATGAAGAACAGCTTGCCGAAGATTTTGAGGATGTCCTCGATCCGGTCATAGCTCGCGCGTGGGCCTGAGACCATTACCGCAAGCGTGCCTTTCTCCGCGCCGGTGATGCCGCCGGACACCGGCGCATCGAGCGACGCGACATGGCCTCTGGAAAGCGCGTTCGCAAGCACCGTGGCCATCCGCGGGCCGCTCGTCGAGAGATCGACGAAGGTCTTCATTTTCGATCCGTGAATTGCGCCGGCTTTGCCGAGCACGGCGTCCTGCACGATCCCCGGCGAAGGCAGGCTGGCGAACACAAGCTCGGCCGCACTCGCAACTTGCGCCGCGTTCTGTGCAGGCGCTGCACCGCGTTGGGCTAGGGCATCGACCGCAGCCGTGCTCACATCGTAGACCGTGAGCGTGTGCCCGGCATCGAGCAACCGTCCGCACATGCGCGAACCCATGCGCCCCAGTCCGATAAAGCCGATGTGCTCACCCATGGCTTTCAGGTTCCTTTCGGTTCGGCGTCGAGCCGCACGATGCCGGCGAGCCCGGGTTTGGCGAGCGGATAGCGCATCAGCACCAGCGGATCGTGGCCGGGCACGATATGCGCCTTCGAACTCGCAAGTCCCTCGATCGTGTCGAACGCCGCGAGATAATCATCAACGTCGATGACGATCGGGAAAGGGTGCCGGCGCTCCCAATTGGCGTAGAGATGCGCTGCGTCCGAGGCGAGCACGACATCGCCGCGCCGCGTCTTCACACGCACGACCTGAAGCCCCTTGGTGTGGCCGCCGACCTTGTGTAGCGTGATGCCCGGCGCCAGTTCCGATACGCCGTCATGGAACTGGACGCGGCCGTCGAACACGTTGCGCACCATGCGGCAGACGTGATCGGCCTCGAAAATGCCGTTGATCGCCCTGTGGCACATCGCGCGCCCCGTCACGAATTCCATCTCCGCGTCCTGAATATGGAAATGCGCGCTTGGGAACAGCGGGATGTTGCCGGCATGGTCGTAATGCATGTGGGAGACGATCACGTCGCCGACCGTGGCCGGATCGATGCCGATCGCTTTCAGACCCTCGGCAACGGGGCGTACGAGGTGCCGCCCGCGCTTCTCGGCCATGTCCGGCCCGAAACCAGTGTCGAGAACGAACGTGCGCTCTTCGCCCACAATCGCCCAGACGAAATAGTCGAGCGGCATGTCGGTGTCGTCATGCGGATCGCCGCCAAGGAAGTTCTCATGCGCCTTGCGGGCATGATGGCCGTAATGGATGGCATAGATTTCGTAGGTGTCCGACATGGGTCACGCCGCGTGCAGCCGCACCGGCACCTTAATCGGTCCGTGGCCGATGGTCGTCATCCACGGTTCGGGCTCGCCTGCGGGCTCGATCCGCGCCACACGTCTGACGATCTCGCCCAGCAGCGCGTCGGCTTCCGCCTGCGCCAGCGCCTTGCCGACGCACATGTGGATGCCCTGGCCCCAGCCGATCTGGCCGCGCAGGTCGCGGCGGATGTCGTAGGCCTCGGGCGCCTCCCATTTGCGCGGATCGCGGTTGGCGGCGGAGAACATCAGGCCGCAGCGCGTGCCTTCCGGGCTGACATAGTCGTCGACCTGCACGTCCTGTTTGGCGATGCGGCCCGCCATGCGCGACGGCGAGTCCCAGCGCAGCGCCTCGTCGAAGGCGTTGCGCAGCAGCGACGGATCCTGGCGCAGGATCTGGTACTGATCGGGAAAGCGCGCGAAGGCGTTGAGCGCATTGGCCATGGTGATGACCGTCGTGTCGGAACCTGCGGACAGGATCGTCAGCGTGAGCAGTTTGGCATCCTGCTCGCTGATCTCGCCGCGATCCGCCGCCGCGTACATCTCACCGCCGAGGCTGTCGGGGCGGATGCTCTCGCGCGAGCAGGCCTTGTCGACCCATTCGAAGCTGTTGCCGGCCTGCGCCATCGCCTCGTGGAAGAGATCGTTCATCGGTCCCATCGTCGCCCACACGGCGTTGCCGAACGGCGTCATGGCCTCGCGTCCTTCTTCGGGCAGGCCCATGATGTCGGGCAGCACCTTGTGGACATAGCGCGCGGTGATGCCGCTCACCGCGTCGATCTCTTCGCCCGTACGCGCAAGCAAATCGTCGACCAGCACCTCCGCCTCGCTCCGGAATCTGTCTTCCATCTCCTTCATCGCCTTGGGCGACAATGCACGGCCGATCACGGCGCGCACCTGGGTGTGGCGTGGCGGATCGTCGGTGAGCAGGATTTCCGGGCGCACGGAATTGGGATCGTGCCAGGGCCGCGAGGTGCTCGAGAACGATTTCCAGTCCACGAGATATTTCGAGACATGCTCGTGGCGGCCGAGCATCGCGATGTTCTCGCGCTCCAGCCACACCACCGGCGCCATTTCCCTTAAATCGTCGTCAACGCGCCGCGCGTTGCGCACGGATTCAGCGCTGAACATGTCGATATCGGTTGTCGGGATCGGCGTCGTCATCGCGTCAGCTCCGGAACGGGAAGGTCAAGAGGAACAGGAACAGCTTCAGGTTCAGCAGACCGAAACCCTTGCGGAATTCGGCCGGTGAAAGCTTGGCCGTCATCGGCATCGCGCCCATGATCTTTCCCTTGATCACCAGAAGATTGCCGTCGCGCTCCAGCGCGTTCACCTGCATCAGCTCGGAGCCGTCGGCGGATTTGATCCTCATCGCTTCAGGCCAATTTTGTCGAAATCGATTTTGAGGTCCTCGCACATCCGCATCGCCGCCGCGCGCCCTGCGCCGAACACGCCGCCGCCGGGATGCTGGAACGGGCCCACGAGATAGAGCCGGTCGCAGCCCGGCACCACGTTCTGACCTAGATCGGGTGTCGGCCGGTGTGCGCCGGATTGATAAGTCGTCGATGCTACACCGTGCAGATCGCCGCGCATGAAGGACGGCGAGGTCCGCTCCATGTCGACGGGACTGTCGCAATGATAGGCGATGACGTTGTCGGGCCCGACATTCTCGATGTACTTGCCCATATGCGCGAGCATGCGCTCGGCATAGGCTTTTTTGCCCGTGTCCCAGTCCACACCGTCGGCGCGCTTATAGGGCACATAGTCCCAGACATGCATCGTCGCCTTGCCGGCCGGTGCGCGCGAGGGGTCGTGCATGGTGAGGGAGCCCAGCCCGATCAGCGGCGGATCGGTGAACTCGCCATAGCGCAGATTGTCGAAGCTCTTGCGCAGCGCATTGTAGGAGTTCGGCAGCAGCTCGATCATCACCGCCTTGACGTGGTCGCCGGCACGGAATTTGAGCGGCGCGTTGAGCGCTGCGTGAACGGTGATGCAGCCGATGTCGGAAATCTGCGTCGCCTCCGCGGCGCCGGTGACGACGGGATCGAGGCCAGGCACCATTTTTCCTAGCAGATGCGGATGGATTGCGCCGATGACGCCGTCCCTGGCTTTGAATTCGCGGCCATCGGCGGTCGCCACACCGGTGGCGCGGCCGTTCTTCGCGGTCACCTGCGCGACATCGACATTGGCCAGCGCCTCGCCGCCATTCGAGCGGATCGACGCGATCAATGCGTTGGTCAGCGCCGCCGAGCCGCCAATGGGCACGCCGATACCATAGGCTTCGAGGAAGCCCACGAACACGAACGGCCCCATGCCGGTCGCTTTCTCGTCGGGCGAGACGAGGTTCTCGCCCGCGATCCGCCCGAAATGCATGATGACTTTCTCGTGCTCGAACAGGCCCGTGAGCAGGTCATGGCAGGAGAGCTGCATGATGCGCCACATCTCGCGGCCCTCGCGGCTCTGGTCCATCAGGGCGTAGGACGCGCCCACCGGCACCGGCGGCGAATACATCTGCGACTGGATCATCGGCAGGAAGGTCGCGGCCATGTCGGCGAGCCTGCGGAACGCCTCGGCATCCTTCTTCGAGAACTTCGCGATGTCGGCGACCGTGCGCTCGCGATCGCGGTACATGCCGAGCGTGGTGCCGTCCTCGAACACGCTCATCATCGGCATTTCGGGGAAGACATAGCGCAGGCCGAATTTCGACTTGAGACCCAGATCGTCGTTCTTCAGGAGCGGATTGCCCTGGATGAAGATGTGCGCCATCGAATGCTGATCGTGCCGGAAGCCGGGCACCGTCAGTTCGCGCGTCACCACGCCGCCGCCGAACCAGGCATTGCGCTCGAGCACCAGCACCTTCTTGCCCGCTTGCGCCATATAGGCGGCGGCGACGAGCCCGTTATGGCCGGAGCCGATCGCGATGATGTCGGTGTCCATGGTCTCCTCAGCTCGTGATCGAGGCGATATAGGCCGTGTCCATGTATTCGCGGATCGCGAA
>Ga0105239_10004544_pt1 | contig 16539 bp, 11 predicted proteins | sample KBSC44metaG_FD_92761 | JGI IMG/M metagenome (GOLD analysis project Ga0105239, IMG submission 92761) | Corn rhizosphere microbial communities from Kellogg Biological Station, Michigan, USA - KBS C4-4 metaG | ecosystem: Host-associated > Plants > Roots > Rhizosphere > Soil | place: Michigan, USA...
GCCGTATCCGCAAGACCCTTACGCGCACCGTGCGTAGAGATGAAGTAGTCCAATACGTTCAGACCACCCTTGAAGTTCGACAGAATGGGGTTTTCGATGATCTCGCTACCCGTCGAGCCGGACTTCCTGGGCTTGGCCATCAGACCCCTGATACCAGCCAGCTGCTTGATCTGCTGCTTGCTACCGCGGGCGCCGGAATCCAGCATCATGTACACGGAGTTGAACCCTTGCTTGTCAGAGCTCAGCTCGGTGATCAGCGTTTCCGTTATACGGGTATCGACACGGGACCAGATGTCAACGATTTGATTATATCGTTCGTTGTTCGTGATTAACCCCATATTGTAGTTCTCCCATACTTCGTCAACTTCACCCTTCGCATTGTCCAGCAGTTCTTCCTTTGTATCGGGAATGATCAGGTCATTGATATTGAAGGACAGACCACCACGGAAGGCCATGCGGAAACCAAGCTGTTTGATATCATCCAGGAACTTCACCGTCTTGGGGATATTCGTCCACTTGATGATATTACCGATGATCTCACGCAGAGACTTCTTGGTCAGCAGCGCATTCACAAATCCAACCTCCGTCGGTACAGTCTGGTTAAAGAGGACGCGGCCTACAGTCGTTTCGAGCAGCTTGTTCTCGAGCACGTCGCCGCTGCTGCGCACCTGAGTCTTAACCTTGATATAAGCATGCAGGTCTACCTGACCTTCGTTATAAGCGATGATCACCTCTTCGGCGCTGTAGAAATGCTTCCCTTCACCCTTCACCTTTTCAGTAGGAGTTGACTTCCTGCCCTTGGTGATATAGTAAAGACCAAGCACCATGTCCTGGGAAGGCAGCGTGATAGGCGTACCGTTCTGCGGGTTGAGGATGTTGTGCGAAGACAGCATCAGCAGCTGCGCCTCAAGAATGGCAGCGCTGCTCAACGGCACGTGGACCGCCATCTGGTCACCGTCAAAGTCGGCGTTGAACGCCGTACACACCAGCGGGTGCAGCTGTATAGCCTTACCTTCGATCAGCTTGGGCTGAAAGGCCTGGATAGACAGACGGTGCAACGTCGGGGCCCGGTTCAGCATCACCGGATGACCTTTTAATATATTCTCGAGGATATCCCATACGATAGCCTCTTTCTTATCGACCAGTTTACGGGCGCTCTTCACCGTCTTTACAATACCCCTCTCGATCAATTTACGGATGATAAAGGGTTTGAACAGCTCGGCAGCCATATCCTTCGGAAGACCGCACTCGTGCAGCTTCAGCTCAGGACCTACCACGATAACCGAACGGCCGGAGTAGTCGACACGTTTACCCAACAGGTTCTGACGGAAACGACCTTGTTTACCCTTCAGTACGTCGCTGAGCGACTTCAGCGCCCTTCCGCCCTCTGCCTTCACGGCATTGGACTTACGGCTGTTGTCGAACAGAGAGTCGATGGCTTCCTGCAGCATACGCTTTTCGTTACGCAGGATCACCTCGGGCGCCTTGATCTCCAGCAGACGCTTCAGACGGTTGTTCCGGATGATCACCCGGCGATACAGGTCGTTCAGGTCAGAAGACGCAAAACGGCCGCCATCCAGGGGAACCAGCGGACGCAGCTCAGGCGGAATGACCGGGATATACTGCATTACCATCCACTCAGGACGGTTGGTGATCCTCGAATTGGCGTCGCGGAAAGCCTCTACAACACTCAACCTCTTCAGCGCATCCGCCTTACGCTGCTGACTCGTCTCATTCGCAGCAGCATTCCGCAGATCGAAAGACAGCTGATCCAGCTCGATACGCTCTAACAGGTCATGAACCGCTTCAGCACCCATTTTAGCGATGAACTTGGCAGGATCCTCGTCCGGCAGATACTGGTTGTCCTTCGGCAGGGTCTCCAGTATCTCCAGATACTCTTCTTCCGTCAGCAGATCTCCGTAATTCTGGCCCTTGTCCGTACGGATACCAGGCTGAATTACCACATATCTTTCATAGTAAATAATGCTCTCAAGCTTCTTCGAGCTCATCCCCAGCAGATAGCCGATCTTATTGGGTAATGATTTGAAATACCAGATGTGAACTACCGGAACCACCAGCTTAATGTGGCCCATCCGCTCACGCCTTACCTTCTTCTCGGTGACTTCCACCCCGCAACGGTCACACACAATCCCCTTATAGCGGATCCGCTTGTATTTGCCGCAGGCGCACTCATAATCCTTAACTGGCCCAAAAATACGCTCACAGAACAGGCCGTCTCTCTCCGGCTTGTACGTGCGGTAGTTGATGGTCTCAGGCTTCAATACTTCCCCGTAGCTCCTTTCCAGGATGCTATCAGGCGAAGCTAATCCGATAGTGATTTTTGAAAAAGTGGCTCTGGGACGATTTTCTTTTTTAATAGCCATATTGCAATATGCGGTTTTTATTCTTATTCCAACCTCAACAGGGCTTCCGGCAGCTGGATTATATCCAATTCACGGTCAACCTCTTACACTTGAAAAATAGATATACGGCCTCACAAATAATGCCAATAAACCTAAATTAAGGAGGGCAAAGGTACGAATTTAATCGGAAAAAACTTGTTTTCCAAAATTCCACCGATGCCCTAAACTTTATTTATCCACCTGGTCCTTCCAACAGTCACCCCTCTATAACACCCGCTGACCCCATTTCGTTCACCTCCCGATAGAAAAATCCTCCCCTCCTGCGGGGAATCCGTCTCCCACCCACACGGTAAACCCCACTAAATTGCCCTCAAAACACACAATACGCATGAAACACCTTATTTTCCTTGCCCCCCTCCTTGTCCTCGCCGGCTGCAGAAAGCACGATACCCCTCCCCCTCCACCCGCTACCTGCCTCATCAGCCAGGCAACCCACACCGGCTCCCCCGTCAACATAGGCCCCACGAAATTCACCTATGACACCCAGGGACGCCTCATCAGTACGGTGGAAAGCGATACCATCATAACCACCTTCACGCGCGCCGGCGACAGCGTCGTCGCCAATACCACCGTCCCCCGTGGCCCCGTCAGCCGCGTCATCATCCACAACAACAAGGACGGCCTCGCAACCAACATCCGCGTGACCTTCAACTTCGAAGACGCACTATGGTTCAATATCTCCTATGAATACAACGGGCAGCAGCTTGCAAGATCCGTGTTTACCTCCTCTACACGACCCGACACCCTGGTCACCGCGTTCACCTGGTCCGCAGGCAACATGGTCTCCTCGACGAATGACTCAACAACAGAAAAATTTGATTATTACACCGACCAGCCCCGCCAGCAGGGTGACCCCCAGTTCCTCGACCAGTTCAGCCAGGGCTTTGAGATAATCCGGACCAAAGATCTGATCAGATCCCGCGACCGGCTCACCTATACCTACGAAATCAGACCCGACGGAAAAATAACAGCCGTAACAGCTAAGGACACCGTCGGCGAAACCTTTATCACCCACTACGACTACGACTGTAAATAGACCCGACCCCGGCGCTCGCTTACCACCAGGATCCGTACCCTACCTCCTGCGCATCACCACCACCATCCCCTTCTGATAAAATCCCGCATAAATGACATCCTTCCTTATCTCCACGGCAGTCTCCCCTGTTGCTCCGACCTGCCCCCCATACGAGACATATGATCCCCCGCCATCCCTGCTGATCACCATCCCAGCCCCGGATACGCCACAGACCACATCTCCCTCGACTGACACATCATTCATCACTTCCTGCTCCCACGCCCACCCAAAACTCTGCCCGCCATTCGTGGATACCGCAACCCCGGCTCCCGTAGCAGCATAGACTTCCCCATTCTGAAATGCAAGCCTGTAACAATAGACGTACCACTCCCTGAAGCTATTGGTCCGGTGGAACGTCCTTCCGCCATCATAAGAAATAAAATACCCCCCATACATCCCCGCATACACCATGTTGCCCCGCGCGATAATACATAACATGTCCTCATTCCCGCTGGCAGTAAACGTCCCCTTCGGTACCCTCCCCCAGCTGGTCCCCTTATCCCTGGAGACATAAACGCCGTCCCGCGTGGAGACATACACGGTGTCCCCCTGCACATCGACCCCCGTCACTATCCCGAAATTATAGCCATTCGTAAGCCCCTCGAATTGATGCGTCAAAAAGCTCTGCCCCCCGTCAAATGACATCGCCAGCCCATTCGCAGTCCCGGCATAGATCTCATTTCCCCTGGCATACACACAGGTCACCTCACCGCTCAGCCCCGGCACCTTCGAAAAGCTCACCGCGCCATCGGTGGAATAGAATACCCCCCTGGCATTCGCCACATACAAGCTGTCCCCCTTTAAAAAAAGGTCATTCGTAGTACCAGCATCGGAAGAGATAGTGTGATCCTCTATCACATACGCGAAGGCAATGACATAGGAATGCGTCATCCCGTTGGCAGCCCTGACCGTCACTGTACAGACTTTATTATGGGTCAGATCGACCGTATCCTTCCAGACGTCCGGTACAGACGACAATACCCCCGAATCCGGTACAGCTCCGTGGGCAACGCTGTAACTTAACGGTACCGCGGCAAGCGTAGTAGAGGGATTATTCAGCTCTACCAGCACGGTGTCTCCGGAATGCCGGGGAACCACCCTCCCAATAGAACTATCGATGCTGACGATCATTCGGTTGTCCGAATAAGCAGGCTCCTGTTTATTGCAGGCAGACAACACAACCAACAAAAGGGTAGCGACACCCAAAAAGAACTTATTCATGGAAAGGGTTTGATAACTCCAAAATACGCACTATCCCCCTCCCCGCAACGCCGTTCCCCCATTATAATCGAACTTTAATCCCGGCCGCTTCGGCTCCGGCAAGCCTACCCCCGTCTTTCGCCCTCCAAATACTTTTTTCTTATAACATCCTGCACCGGTACATTCCGGATCTTACTCTCCATCCACGAAATAATATCCAGGTACATGAACGCCCTCGTCTCAAACCTGTTCCCCTCGAACTGCTTCAGCCTTTCCACCAGCTGCTCGAACGCCGGCCTCAGCTTCCCAGGCGACAGACCGAACGATCTTCGCAAAAATCGGAAGATCTCCTCCTCTACCCCGCTCAGATTTCCCATCTTCGCCATAAATCGATATACGGATTTTATCAGATACTCCATCAGATCAAAATTGCCCAGCTCGTAGTGCGCTATAAGATGCAACAACCGCGAATAACACTGCAGATCCGTCCTCAGATCGACCTTCCAGTTGATGATCTTGTTCAGATAATCAATCGTCTTCTCATAATCCCCGCTCCCAAAATATAAACACGCGATCTTATAGTAGAACACCAGTATCCGGTGACGATCCAGGTAGATCCAGTACTCCTTCAACTTTTCTTCGATATAGGCCACCAGCGTCAAACCCTCCGTGAACGTACCGTCGATAAAATGCTGGTTCAGCTTGGAGATATACAGATAGACGAACGTCTGTATCCTGTTGTTGATATTGTTCTTCACGATATCCGACTCCGAGAACTCCTCGAACTGCCTCAGCGTATCCCTGAACTTCTCGTCGTTCAGCAGATCAAAATGCGCCCCCAGCAGGTTGTGCATGCCCTTTATGTAATGCGAGGTCTCCGTAACCTTCATAAAGGGCTCCCGGTCAAAAAGATCAACCCATTTCTGCGTATACCGGTAGTACATCAGAAAGTCCTGCCGGATATAGGCATACCAGGAAAAGCTCTGATAGAGATATAATTTTTCGTAAAATCCCTGACACTCGGTGATATCCGCCGGCAGCTGCTTCTCGAAGAACTCCCGCACAGCCTCTTCGTCCTGCTCATTCCTCGCCACCCCATTTCGGATATACCAGCTGTATAGCTCCAGCGAGAGATTCGACACCCGGCTGATCATCCGCAGCTGCTCATTCACCGCATCGGTCTCCCCCGCCAGCTGATCAGCCCTGTCCTGCATGCTTCGGGTGATATGCAGCGACTCGATCGTCTTCTCAAAGAACAGCACCTGCAGCAAAAAGGTCACCTGGTTATTCGCCTTCGCCATTTCCTTGATCCGGTCCAGCGTCTTCAGACTCTGCAGATACAACCCCTTGTTATAGAGGATACGAGCGTAATCCAACTGCTCATGTAATTGAATATCAATGTTTTCCTCCTGCCTGATGAGCCGAAGGCTGCTGAGTATCTCCCGGTAGAGATGCGCCTTGGCGTTGGACAGCTGGGCCTTGCGCAAATTTTTGTTTTTATTTAACAGTTGCGCCTCGTCGTACTCCTCCATCTTATCCAGAGCATCAAAGAGTTGTATGCTTTTGAGGTCCTCACTGGCAGAATTACGCGTAATGTAGAGCTTAAAGTTCCGTTTTTCGGACTTTTCCAGGGATTTGATCAGCTGAAACAGGGCATCTGACGAACGGTTGGGCATCGTAATTTAAAACTTTAAAATCCTTGTCAGCAGTAGCTTCTGGCTCATTTACCCCCCTCTAAAGGGTGTAAAATTCTAGCAATTATAGTTTGAGTTCAATAAAAAACACAACTACATTCGAAGATACGCCTAAATGGCCAACCCAATACCAAACCGCCAATTTCGAACCTTTTTAAAATACGCTAATGTCCGACAAGAAAATCTTCATCTTTGACACCACCCTCCGCGACGGAGAACAGGTACCCGGTTGTAAGCTGAATACGAAAGAAAAGATCCAGCTGGCCCTCCAGCTCGAAGCCCTCGGCGTCGACATCATCGAAGCCGGCTTTCCCATATCCAGCCCGGGCGATTTCACGTCGGTCAATGAGGTGGCGAAAATTATTAAGAACGCGACCGTCTGCGGCCTCACCCGCGCCGTACAAAAAGACATCGAAGTAGCAGCCGAAGCCCTGAAACCCGCAGCAAGACCACGCATCCACACCGGCATCGGCTCTTCCGACATCCATATCAAATATAAATTCAACACTACCCGCGAAGACATCCTCGACCGCGCAGCCAGAGCCACCAAATGGGCCAAAAACTTCGTCGACGACGTTGAGTTCTTCGCCGAAGACGCCGGCCGCGCCGACTTGGAATTCCTCGCCCGACTGGTCGAGACCGTTATCGCAGCCGGAGCCACCGTAGTCAACATACCCGACACCACAGGCTACTGCCTCCCCCACCAGTACGGCGAAAAAATTGCCTATCTGTTCAACAACGTCCCAAATATCGACAAGGCCATCATCTCCTGCCACTGCCACAACGACCTCGGCCTGGCGACCGCCAACTCGATCGCAGGGGCCATCGCCGGCGCACGGCAGATCGAATGTACCATCAACGGCATCGGCGAAAGAGCAGGGAATACCTCCCTTGAAGAAGTAGTGATGGTGATCAAACAGCACGCCGCAACCCTCGGCCTCTACACCGACGTTCGCACAGAAATGCTCAATCCCCTTAGCCAGCTGGTGTCCGACACAATGCGTGTCCCCGTCCAACCCAACAAAGCCGTGGTCGGCAGCAACGCCTTCTCCCATTCCTCCGGCATCCACCAGGACGGATTCCTGAAAGAATCCACGACCTACGAAATAATGAGACCCGAAGAGGTCGGCGCAGCAGGCTCTAAGATCGTGCTCACCGCCCGCAGCGGACGCTCGGCCCTCGCCCACCGCTTCCGCATCCTCGGATATGAATTCGATCGCGACGCAGTAGACGTCCTGTATCAGCAGTTCCTCCAGGTCGCCGACAGCAAGAAAGAGGTCGAAGACACCGACCTGGTCCAGCTCGCGGAAGCATATAACAAAGCAGCCGTAATAGCCTGAGCCGCCCGTGGCACCTTGTCTACGGGACAGACATTAACAAGCAAAGTATTCTTTATATCGTATGGCAAAAACATTATTTGAAAAGATCTGGGACCGTCACGTTGTCACGACTATCGACGGCGGACCTTCCGTGCTCTACATCGACAAACACCTTATCCACGAGGTCACCAGCCCGCAGGCCTTCAAAGGCATCGAGAACAGGGGCCTGGAAGTCTTCCGTCCCCGACAGATCGTTGCCACGGCAGACCACAACGTACCTACCATCCACCAGGAGCTGCCCATAAAGGAAGAGCTCTCCAGAGTACAGGTGCAAAAATTGGTGGAGAATTGCAAAAAACATCACATCGAATTATACGGCCTTGGTCATCCCTACCAGGGCATTGTTCACGTTATAGGACCCGAGCTCGGTATCACCCAGCCCGGCATGACCATCGTCTGCGGTGACAGCCACACCTCCACACACGGCGCCTTCGGCTCCATCGCGTTTGGTATCGGCACCAGCGAAGTGGAAATGGTCATGGCCACGCAATGCCTCATGCAAAGCAAGCCCAAATTGATGCGCATCAACGTAGAAGGCCCCCTTGGCAAGGGCGTCGTCTCCAAAGACATCATCCTCTATATCATCGCGAAAATTTCGGCCAGCGGCGCTACCGGCTACTTTGTCGAATACGCCGGCTCGGCCATCCGCAACCTATCGATGGAAGCCCGCATGACCATCTGCAACATGAGCATCGAGATGGGCGCCCGCGGCGGCATGATCGCCCCCGACGAGACCACCTTCGCATACGTCAAAGGCCGCGAGTTCGCCCCCAAAGGTGCAGAATGGGACAAGAAGCTCGCCGAATGGAAAGAGCTCTATTCCGACAAGGACGCAAAATTCGACGTTGAGATCAACATCGACGCCGCAGAGATCGAACCCATGATCACCTACGGCACCAACCCGGGCATGGGCGTCAGCGTTGGCGGCCATATCCCGGCCTCCGCCGACCCCAAAGCGCTCAACTATATGGGGCTGCAGGCCGGAACTGCCATAAAGGGCAAAAAAGTAGACTACGTGTTCATCGGTAGCTGCACGAATTCCCGCATCGAAGACCTTCGACAGGTCGCCTCTTTCGTAAAGGGACGGAAAAAGGCCGACAACGTAGAAGTATGGGTCGTCCCCGGCAGCAAACAGGTAGAACAGCAGGCCATAAAAGAAGGCATCGACAAGGTCTTCGAAGCCGCCGGCTTCAACCTTCGCCAGCCCGGCTGCTCCGCCTGCCTCGCCATGAACGAAGACAAGATACCCGCAGGAAAATACTGCATCTCTACTTCCAACCGCAACTTCGAAGGCCGCCAGGGCCCCAACGCCCGCACACTGCTGGCCAGCCCCCTGACCGCAGCCGTCGCAGCCATCACCGGCGAAGTAGCCGATATCCGTGAGTTTATTTAAAACCGTCACCGACAATGAGCAAGAAAAGCATAAATAAGATCACCTCCACCACCGTTCCGCTCCAGGAGCAGAACGTCGACACGGACCAGATCATCCCCGCCCGCTTCCTCAAAGCCACCAGCCGCGAAGGATTCGGCGAGAACCTCTTTCGCGACTGGCGCTACAACAGCGACGGCACACCTAAAAAAGATTTTGTCCTCAACAACCCGACCTATAGCGGCAGGATACTCGTCGCCGGAATGAACTTCGGCTGCGGCTCCAGCCGCGAACACGCCGCCTGGGCCATCAAGGACGCCGGATTTGATGTAGTTGTCAGCAGCTTCTTCGCAGATATATTTAAGAACAACGCTCTTAATAATTTCCTGCTTCCCGTCACAGTTAGCGAGGAGTTCCTCCAGGAGCTCTTCACTACGATCCAAAACGACCCGAAGGCAACTATCACCGTCGACCTCGAAGCCCAGACAATATCCAATGCCCCCGGCGGGAAAACCGAAAAATTCGAGATCAACAACTATAAAAAGACCTGCCTGCTCAACGGCTATGACGACATCGACTACCTGCTGAGCATCCGCGGTGAGATCGAAAACTTTGAAAGATCACACGCTTAAGAAAACCCATACCCAAATTAATCTATCGTATGCAAAAGAACATTGTAGTAATTGAAGGTGACGGTATCGGCCCGGAAGTGACCCGGCAGGCAATCAAGGTCCTCGACGCAGTCGCTGAACAGGGAGGACACGAATTCACCTACTCCTACCACCTGATGGGCGCAGACGCGATCGAGAAAACCGGCAACCCCCTACCCGACGCTACCATCGAAGCAGCTCTCAACAGCGACGCCATCCTGTTCGGCGCTATCGGCCACCCCAGATACGACAACGATCCTACCGCCAAAGTACGCCCCGAACAAGGGCTGCTCAAGCTGAGGAAGTCGCTGCAATTATTTGCCAACATTCGCCCCGTAACAACCTACCCCGCCCTCCAGCACCTGTCCCCGCTGAAAGCAAAAATTCTCGAAGACGTAGACTTCGTCATCTATCGCGAACTCACCGGCGGCATCTATTTCGGCAAAAAAGAGGTCAACGCAGAGGAGACACAAGCCTCCGACGACTGCACCTATACCCGCGATGAGATCGAACGCATCGCACACCTCGCCTTCAAAGCGGCGCAACAACGCAAAAAAAAACTGACCCTCGTCGACAAGGCTAACGTACTGGAAACCTCCCGCCTCTGGCGCAAGGTCGTACAAAACATTGCGGGCGGATACCCCGACGTCAAAGTCGACTTCCTGTTCGTTGACAACGCGGCAATGCAGATCATCCTCAACCCCAAACAGTTTGACGTGATCCTGACCGAGAACATGTTCGGCGACATCCTCAGCGATGAAGCCAGCGTGATCAGCGGCTCCCTCGGCCTGCTGCCCTCCGCCTCCATCGGCAAAGGCGCGGCCCTCTTCGAACCCATCCACGGCTCCTACCCCCAGGCCACAGGAAAAGATATCGCCAACCCACTCGGCAGTATCCTCTCCGCAGCTATGCTCCTCGACCACTTCGGCCTCCACGCCGATGCCAGCATAGTGCGTACTGCCGCCAACTGGACCCTGCAGAATGGCTTCGTAACAAAAGATATCGACCCTATAAATTTCTATTTCACCTCCACCATCGGCGAGCTCATCAGCGACTACGTTGGCGGAAAGATTCCCGGCGATATTCACAAGGGGAATATCGAGCTGAGAAAGTCGACTATTATATGACGTCATCACCGCGTTCCTGCGGCGTTGCGTAAAAATAGTTCAAGGCAAACCACAGGTTTGCCGGCCGAAGGCCCATCATTAAAGATTTTGCGCCGAGATCTTAAATTTTAAAAAGTTCGAGGCGCAAAAAAAAAGTTCTTTGTTTGTTCAAATGGCGGACGTATATTCGTAGAACGAATTACAGCTCCTTCATGGAAAAACGCAGTCAAAATATTATCACCAAGCGACTTCTAACCGCGATTATCGTTGTGGTAGTGGTGATTATTATTCCTGCAATTCCGGGAGGAGGATGGTAACTTAACACAAACAAATAAAAATACCAGAGACCCGCCTCCCAAAAGGCGGGTCTCTTTTTTTAACATGGCAAACTACTACAACGAGAACACGGTTCTCTGGCTGGACGGCAAGCTCCTTAAAGCGGCAGACACAAAGATTGACCTCTATAGTCAGTCCCTCCACTATGGCTATGCCGTATTCGAAGGCATCCGCTCCTATCGCACCATAGCAGGCGAGACGAAGATCTTCAAGCCCGTCGAACACTACGAAAGACTTGAGAACTCGGCGAAAGCCCTCAACCTGCCCTATAGCTACAGCGCCGGGCAGCTCATCGAAGCCACCTACCAGGTACTCGAACGCAATAATCTCCAGGACGCCTATATCCGGCCCGTCGTATACAGCCCCGCCAACATGAGCTTCAACCCCAACACGGAGTCGCATACCGTTATACAGGTCTGGGAGATGGCCCCCTTCCTCGGCGAAAAACTCCTGAGAGTAATGACCTCTTCCTTCCAGCGCCCCAATCCAAAAGGTTTTAAGATCGAAGCAAAAGCATCAGGTCACTACGTCAACTCGATCCTCGCCAGCCAGGAAGCAAAAGGACAAGGCTACGACGAAGCGCTCCTGACGGACATCAACGGCTTCATCGCCGAAGGACCAGGCGCCAACATGTTCTTCGAAAAGGACGGCAGACTCTTTACTCCCGCCGCCGGGAACATTCTACCCGGCATCACCCGCGCCACCGTGCTCGAAATATGCCGCGAACATAACATCCCCGTCGAAGAAGGACAGTTCACCCCCGGTCAGCTGAAGACCGCCGACGCAGCCTTCTTCTGTGGCACCGCCGCCGAAGTGATCGGCTGGGCTTCCGTCGACGAATACGAATTCCCGAAACCATGGGCGTCTACCCTTGGACGTAAGGTACAGTCGACCTACAACAACCTGGTCATAGAAAAACAACATCAACTCGAAACTATTTAACCCAAATGGAATTAAACAAATACAGCAAGACGCTCACTCAGGATACGACGCAACCCGCCGCACAGGCGATGTTGTATGGCATTGGACTGACAGACGAAGACCTTAAAAAAGCGCAGGTGGGCATCGCCAGCATGGGCTACGATGGCAACACCTGCAACATGCACCTCAACGACCTCGCCCAGATCGTCAAAAAAGGCGTCTGGGAACAGGAGCTCGTAGGACTCACCTTCAACACCATCGGCGTCAGCGACGGCATGGCCAACGGGACCGACGGCATGCGCTATTCCCTCGTCAGCCGCGACGTCATCGCCGACTCCATCGAAGCCATCTGCGGCGCTCAATATTATGACGGACTCGTCGCCCTGCCCGGCTGCGACAAGAACATGCCCGGCTCCCTCATCGCCATGGGCCGGCTCAACCGCCCCGCCATCATGGACTACGGCGGCACCATCGCCCCCGGCCACTACAAAGGACAGGACCTCAACATCGTCTCCTCCTTCGAAGCCCTGGGACAAAAGATAGCCGGTAAATTAGACGAAGCCGACTTCCAGGGCATCGTCCGCAACTCCTGCCCCGGCGCAGGCGCCTGCGGCGGAATGTATACCGCCAACACCATGGCCGCCGCCATCGAAGCACTGGGTATGAGCCTCCCCTACTCTTCCTCGAACCCCGCACTCAGCGAAGAAAAAAAGAAAGAATGTCACGCCGCGGGAGCCGCCATCCGGCTCCTGCTGGAAAAAGATATCAAACCCCGCGACATCATGACGCGGAAAGCCTTCGAGAACGCCATCACTACCATCATGGTCCTTGGCGGCAGCACCAACGCTGTCCTCCACCTCATCGCCATGGCCCGCAGCGTAGACGTTCCCCTCACCCAGGACGACTTCCAGGCCATCAGCGACAGGATACCCGTCCTGGCTGACTTCAAGCCCAGCGGCAAATACCTCATGCAGGACCTGCACAACCATGGCGGCATCCCCTCCGTCATGAAGTACCTCCTCGAAAAAGGACTGCTGCACGGAGACTGCCTCACGGTTACCGGCAAGACCCTCGCAGATAACCTGAAGGACATCCCCTCCCTCGACTTTAAAAAACAGGATATCATCAGGCCTCTCGAAACACCCATCAAAGCGACCGGACACTTACAGATACTCTACGGCAACCTCGCCGAAGGCGGCTCCGTAGCGAAGATCAGCGGCAAGGAAGGCGAACGCTTCGAAGGCACCGCCCGCGTCTTCGACGGCGAACACGAATTGATCAACGGCATCAACACCGGTAAGATCAAGGCCGGCGATGTCGTGGTCATCCGCTACGTAGGCCCCGTAGGCGCACCCGGCATGCCCGAAATGCTCAAACCCACCGGAGCCCTCATCGGCGCCGGACTGGGCAAAAGCGTCGCCCTCATCACCGACGGCCGCTTCAGCGGCGGCACCCATGGCTTCGTCGTAGGTCATATCACCCCCGAAGCACACCAGGGCGGAACCATCGCCTTCGTCCAGGACGACGACGTCATCGAGCTGGACGCCACAAAGAATACGATCACATTAAAGGTCAGCCCCGAAGAGCTCGCCAAAAGAAAAGCGGCCTGGAAACAGCCGGCTCTCAAAGCGACCCGCGGACTCCTTTACAAATACGCCAAACAAGTCAAAACCGCCGCCGAAGGCTGCGTAACCGACGAACAATAAAACATAAATTAAATTTCACAATATGAGCAACGCAACAACAACACCCAAAACCACCCCGACAAAAAAGGCCGCTGCATCGCAAACAGCTACCCCGGTGGTGCGGGAGTTGAGTGGCTCCGCAGCCGTACTCGAGGCCTTCCTCGCCGAAGGCGTTGACACCATTTTTGGCTATCCCGGCGGCGCCATCATGCCGATCTACGACGCCCTCTATGACTACAGCGACAAGCTGAAACATATCCTCGTCCGGCACGAGCAGGGAGGTATCCACGCAGCCCAGGGCTACGCCCGCGCCTCCGGTAAGACCGGCGTCGTATTCGCTACCAGCGGCCCCGGCGCTACCAACCTGGTCACCGGCCTCGCCGACGCCATGATCGACAGCACCCCGCTGGTCTGCGTCACCGGCCAGGTCTTCGCCCACCTGCTCGGAACTGACGCCTTCCAGGAAACAGACGTGATCAATATCACCACCCCTGTTACCAAATGGAACTACCAGGTCACCGACGCAACCGAGATACCGGCAGCACTGGCCAAAGCCTTCTACATCGCCGGCAGCGGCCGCCCCGGACCCGTGCTCATCGACATCACCAAGAACGCCCAGGTCCAGAAATTTAATTACGAGGGCTACCAGAAATGCGAACACATCCGCAGCTATCGACCCAAACCCATCGTCCGTAAAGAATATATCGCCGAAGCAGCAAAGCTCATCGGCGAAGCCAAAAAACCCTTCATTCTCTTCGGCCAGGGCGTCATCCTCGGCAAAGCAGAAGAGGAGTTCAAAGCCTTCGTTGAAAAGAGCGGTATCCCCGCAGCCTGGACGATCCTGGGCCTCAGCGCCCTGCCCACCGACCACCCGCTGAACGTCGGTATGCTCGGCATGCACGGTAACTACGGGCCTAATCTTCTTACCAACGACTGCGACGTAATGATCGCCGTCGGCATGCGCTTCGACGACCGCGTCACCGGCCGCCTCGACAAATACGCCAAACAAGCCAAGGTCATCCACCTCGATATCGACCCGGCAGAGATCGACAAGAACGTCAAAGCAACCGTTCCCGTCTGGGGCGACTGCAAGGAAACCCTCCCACTGCTGACAGCAGCCATAGAGAAAAAGACCTACCCCGAATGGCTTAAAAGATTCAAAGACGCCTACCAGCAGGAAGTAGAAGCCGTCATCAAAGACGAGCTCAACCCCACCACCGACGAATTGACGATGGGCGAGGTCCTGCGAACACTCAACGAGCTCACCGGCGGCGACGCGATCATCGTCACCGATGTCGGCCAGCACCAGATGGTAGCCTGCCGCTACGCCCGCTTCAACCAGTCCAAAAGCAATATCACCTCCGGTGGCCTCGGCACCATGGGCTTCGGCCTGCCAGCCGCCATCGGCGCAAAATTTGGAGCCCCCGACCGGACGGTCGTAGCCATCATCGGCGATGGCGGCTTCCAGATGACCCTCCAGGAGCTCGGGACCATCATGCAGTTCGGCGCAGCTGTCAAGATACTCATCCTGAACAACCGCTTCCTCGGCATGGTCCGGCAGTGGCAACAGCTCTTCCACGACAAACGCTATAGCTTCGTCGACATCACCAGCCCCGACTTCGTGGCGCTGGCGAAAGCTTACTATATCGAAGGACAAAGCATCAACGATCGTAAAGACCTCAAAGCCGCAGTAAAGACCATGCTCGACCACGACGGCTCTTACCTGCTCGAAGTATTCACGGGTAAAGAGAACAACGTGTTCCCCATGGTTCCACAGGGCTGCAGCGTCAGCGAGATCCGTCTCAAATAAAATTGTATGACGACAACCATCAATACCAATTGGAATGCCCGCTTGTATGACGACAAACATAGCTTTGTCTTCAAGTACGGCGAAGACGTTGTCCATCAGCTGGCGCCCCAACAAGGCGAACGCATCCTGGACCTCGGCTGTGGCACCGGCTACCTGACCAACCTCATAGCCCGGGCAGGAGCACGCGTCGTCGGCATCGACAAGTCGGCCCCCATGATCGAAAGAGCCCGCGCCGCCTACCCGGACCTCGACTTCCAGGTACGCACAGCCACGGACTTCCATTTTGATCCCCCGTTCGACGCCATCTTCTCCAACGCCACCCTCCACTGGGTCCTCGACAAGGATGCTGCCATCGACAATATCTATAATAATCTGCGCGCAGGCGGACGCCTCATGCTCGAAATGGGCGGCAAAGGCAACGTAGAGGAAATAGTCGTGGCAACCCGCAAGGCGCTCACCCGCCACGGATACTACAGCAACGCCGCCACCCAGGTCTGGTACTTCCCCTCCCTCAGCGAGTATACCTCCCTGCTGGAGAAGAGAGGATTCCGCGTCCGGTTCGCCGCTCATTTCGACCGGCCGACAGAGCTGCAGGACACAGAGAACGGTATCAAGGACTTTGTCAAAATGTTCGGCAACGCCTTCTTCAACGATATCCCCGACGAAGAGATCGATCCCATCCTCGGCGAGATACAGGAGGCGGTCAGACCCACCAACTACCGCAACCATACCTGGTACGGCAATTATAAACGACTTCGCATCGAAGCCATCAAACAATAAATATGAAGCAGGAATATACCATAACAGTCTATACAGAGAACCAGATCGGCCTCATCAACCGCATCGCCATCCTGTTCTCCCGCAGAAAGATCAATATCGAAAGCCTCAACA
>Ga0105239_10004550_pt1 | contig 16528 bp, 12 predicted proteins | sample KBSC44metaG_FD_92761 | JGI IMG/M metagenome (GOLD analysis project Ga0105239, IMG submission 92761) | Corn rhizosphere microbial communities from Kellogg Biological Station, Michigan, USA - KBS C4-4 metaG | ecosystem: Host-associated > Plants > Roots > Rhizosphere > Soil | place: Michigan, USA...
AGCGGCCGAGCGCGAGAAGCGCGAAGAGCAGCGCCGCCTCGAAAAGGAAGCGCGCCTGAAGCGCGAGGCTGAGGAACGCGCCGCCGCCGAAGCCGCCCGCCTCGAAGCCGAGCGCCTCGCCGCCGAAGAGGCCCATCGCAAGGCCAACGAAGAGAAGACGAAGCTCGCGCAGCTGCTGGCCGACCAGAAGGCCGCCCGCGACGCCCGCTACGCCGCCCGCAAGTCGCGCTCCGGCAAACGCTAAGCGACCAAGTAAGTCTATTCACGCGGATACGCGGAGTAACGCGGAGGGCGACCCCTCTGGGGTTCTCCGCGGCTCCGCGTGCACTCTTTTTTCTGCCAAGACGAAAAGAACGTGCCGCTAAACCAACGCCGCTTCGAGCGGCTGTTTGGTGTGGTGTTTGGCGAGCTTGGCCGCGAGCTTCAAATCGGCGACGAACTTTTCGTATTCGGCTTCCTTGGAGGCGTGATCGGGGATGCGCAACAGATAGGAGGGATGGACGGTCGCGAGCCCGCGCCGGCCATCCGCCCAGGCAAGCTCCTGCCCGCGCAGCTTGGTGATCGCGACACCTTTGCCCGACAGCGCCTGCGCCGCGGTGCCGCCGAGCGCCACAACGAATTCTGGTTCGATCGTCGCCAGCTCGCGCGCCAGCCAGTTTGTCGAACAGACCTTGATCTCGCTGGCATTCGGCTTGGAATGGATTCGGCGTTTGCCGCGCGGCGCGAATTTGAAGTGCTTGACGGCGTTCGTGACGTAGACCGTCTTGCGGTCGATGCCGGCATCTTCCAGCGCCTTGTCGAGAATCTTGCCCGCCGGCCCTACGAACGGTTTGCCGGCGAGGTCTTCCTGATCGCCCGGCTGTTCGCCGACGAGCACGAAGCGCGCCTTCGCCGGCCCCTCTCCGAATACGATCTGGGTCGCGTGCTTGTAGAGCGGGCAGGCGGCGCAGTGCTCGGCTTCGGCGCGGAGCTTGCTCAAGCCAATCTTCGGCATGGGATCGTGTTGCGGCTGCGGTCTGGCTTTATCGGCAAAGCGCGGCGCCACATCAGCGTCGCGGTTCATGGCGGCAAGACGGTTCGAGGCGCCCGCGACCAGCGCGGGGATATCGGCCGTCTCCGGCATGTTCTTCCAGTAGCGCCGCGGCATCTCCTTCGTCATGGCCTCCCTGTTCAAACGCGCGGGATTGAAAATGGTGCGGTAATAGGCGCGCCACAGCCCGTCGAGAACGCCGTCTTCCAGCCTCTCCGGCTTTGGCCGCGCGGGCCCGAAGCTGAGGGCGCGCGTGTCCCACACCGCTGTGCCGACGGGGGTGGCGATGATCCAGCGCATCGCGGCGAAGCGGTCCGCGAAAAAGGGCGTGGCGCGCTTCAGGATGAAATGATCCGGCTCGAACCATGCGATATAGATCTCGCCCTCTTCCGCCTCCCGTTTGTGGAAGCGCACAAAGGCATGCATTTTGTGGATGTCGCGGCCCACCGCTTTCACATAGAGCGCAAGCCGCGCGATGGCGGGATCGGTGGCGCGGGACAGCAGCGCGGACTCGCCATGCTTAAGCCGCCACATAACATCGTAGAGCAGGTCGAAGCGGTCCTCCGCGCGATGGCAAATCGCGTCGTTGAGGAGTTCGACAAAGTCGCGAGGCACCGTGAACGCCTGCGGCTTTGCCTCCGGCGGTTCGTCGAACAGCATGCCGCTGTCCTGGCCCACGAACGCGATGTCGGCGGGCGCCAGATCGTTCGACAAGGCACGCCTGGCCGCGTCGCGAAACGAGGCATCGTCGGCATCGACAGGAAGGCGCAGGGCATACATCAGAACAGCGCCAGTTGCGCGGGTCGCTGCTGCAGCTGCCCTTTGAGGCCGACGGTATCGAGGTCCTTCGGCCGCCAGTCCGCGGTTACGATGAAATTGCGCACACGCTTTGCGCTCTTGGCGAGCTTTCCGACGTCGTCGAGACGCAACCGGTTGCTGCGCCGCGAGGCGATGATCTTGTCGACAGACCTTGTGCCGAGGCCGGGCACGCGCAGCAGCTTTTCGCGCGGCGCTATGTTCACATCGATGGGGAACTCCCCGCGATGCTTCAGCGCCCAGGCAAGCTTGGGATCGAGCGCGAGATCGAGCATACCTTCCTCCATCGCATCCTCGATCTCGCCAAGATCGAAGCCGTAGAAACGCAGCAGCCAGTCGCTCTGATAGAGCCGATGCTCGCGCAGTAGCGGCGCGGCCGTATGCGGCAGCGCGGCCGACGGATGGCCGTTCGGACTGAACGCCGAATAGTAGACACGCTTCAGAGCATAGGACGCGTAGAGATTGGCGCTGGCGCCGATGATCGCCGCATCGTTCGCGCCATCCGCGCCCACGATCATCTGTGTCGACTGGCCGGCCGGCGCGAATGTCTTTTTCTCCGTGCGGCCCACGGGCTCCGACGCTTCGTCGATCTGCGCGCGCGTCTGCGCCATGCCCTGCTTGATCTTGGTGAGGGACTTTTCCGGCGCAAAAGCTTCGAGCGAGCGCTCGGACGGCAGCTCGATATTCATCGACAGCCGGTCGGCATAGCGGCCGGCTTCCTCAATCAGTTTCGCATCGGCACCGGGGATGGTCTTGAGATGGATGTAGCCGCGGAAGAGATGGACCTCCCGCAACGTTTTCGCGACGCGCACAAGGTCTTCCATCGTGTCGTCTTCGCTGCGCGCGATACCGGATGAGAGGAACAGGCCTTCGATACAATTGCGGCGATAGAGATCGAGCGTCAGCGTGACCACTTCCTCGACGCTGAAGCGCGCGCGTTTCACATTCGAGGTCCTGCGGCTGACACAATAGGCGCAGTCATAGATACAGAAATTGGTCAGCAGGATTTTGAGCAGCGACACGCAGCGCCCATCTGGCGTGTAGGAATGACAGATCCCCGCGCCCGTAACCGACCCGATGCCGCCGTTCCGCGCGTCGCGTTTCGCCCCACCGGACGAGGCACAGGACGCATCATATTTCGCCGCATCCGCCAGGATTTCGAGCTTTTGCAATAAGGACATCGCCATGATGGGCAGTTTAGTTCTTATTTTGTTCTTTTCAAGAAGACAGCGTCTCGACTTAAATTTTTGGTCCAGAAAAAAATTTGGCAATCGAATAGACCGCGAATCCTAAGAAGAGGACCCCCACCAGCCGGACCAGATCACTGATGCTCGGTCACTCATCGCGCTTCTATGGCCTGCGTTTCGGTGACGCGCCATGCTTCCTCGCGAGGTAACGGCGATAAGCGGAAGCGCGGCGCGCAATCACGCCTGCTATTTCGGCGCAGGTGTTTCGGTGACCGTGACTTTCGTGATGGTGACGGGCTTCAGCGGAGAGGATTCCGGCGGGAACGGGCCGGTCATGCCGCCGAGCGGCACGGATGCGATCTGGTCGACAACATCCTGGCCACTGGTGATGTGACCGAAGACTGCATAGCCGGTGGTGTTCGGCGGCGCGCCGGGCGTTGGATCGAGGGCGGCGTTGTCGGAGAGATTGATGAAGAACTCCGACGTCGCGCTGTTCGGATCGCTGGTGCGCGCCATCGACAGCGTGCCCTTCAGATTGGTCAATCCGGTCGCGCTCTCGAGCGCGATCGATTCATGCATGGGCCGCTGGTTGCCCTTGGCATCATAGCTGCCCATCTGCAGCACGAAGCCAGGCTCGACGCGATAAACGACCGTGCCATCGAAATGGCCCTCACGCGCATAGCGGATGAAGTTCGCGACCGTCTTCGGCGCGTGCGCATCATCGAGCGAGACGGTGATCTTTCCCATCGACGTTTCGATGGTGGCCTGCGTGTCCGCCATGGCGGCGCCGGCAAACAGAAGAGCAGTGGAGAGAACGAGGGTACGAAGCATGAAGGGCATCCTTTGAAAGATGCCCTTCCCTATCATGGCGGCAGGAACGGCCGGAAGGCCGCCCTTCGTGACGGTTTTATGGTCAGGCCGTGTGCTTGGTGCGCCAGCCTTCGGCATAGGTTTCGCGCGCGTCGCGGGCGTAGGGAACCGGCGACACCTTCACGCGAACCTCGAGCTGCTTGTGGCGTTCGACCGTCAGCTTCTTGGAACCGCCGCCCGCTTCCGGCTCGCCCCAGAGAAGCGTCAGGACCTCGCCCTCCTCGATATCGGGATCGACGACGCCCAGCGATAGCGCCTGGCGCTCATTCGCCGAATAGCCCGAGAACATCGAAAGGCCGACGACCTTGCCGTTTTTCATCACGGCATCGAAGCTCGCCGAGCCGTAATTGCCGATCGGGATATCGAAGAATTTGTAGATGTCGCGGCCCGGTTCGAACAGGCAATCATAGGTCTTGGCGATGTCTTCGCCGTTCCAGGCGAACGTCACCTTGCGGCGATGCTTCTTGCCTTCCATCGCTTTTAGCGCATCGGCGCCGATGAAATCGTGATCGAACTTCACGAACGGGCCGTAACCGAGTTCATAGGGGTTCGAGTAGTAATCCTCGATATTGTCCGACACGTAGCTACCGGCGATTGAGCCGGTGGCCTCGTAACCGGCGGCCGGAAGCCATTCGCGGTAGGACTTCGTCGCATCGCCGGTATAGACAGCCGGCAGCGGCGACGGGATCCAACCGGATTCGAGCGTGTTCGACGCATAGGCGCGCGCGCCGACCGGCGTCAGCCCGAATTCCTTCCCCGCTTCGAGAATGATGTCGCGGATTTCGAGATATTGCTCGTAGGGACCCCAGATCTCGAGTCCCGGCTCGCCCGCCATGCCATGACGCAGCGCGCGCACCATGCGGCCCTTGATGTTGATCTCGCCCATGAAGAAGAACTTGATGTCCGGCACCGGCCCGCCATTCAACTTGGCCATCACGTCCTTGGCTTTCGGCCCCTGTATCTGGAAACGGTAGTGGTTGCGCTTCACCGCGCGGCCCATCGGCGCGGATGGCGAGCGGTCGTCGCGCGTGACCTTTACATCCCACTTGCCGGTCTGGGCCTGGAAATCGATCCAGTTCACGGTCGGCGCGCGGCCGACGAAGTTGTACTGGTTATCCGCCAGATGAAACAGAATACCATCGCCGATGACGTGTCCGTTATGCGCGAGCGGGACCATCTGCTTGGCGCGGTTCACGGGAAAATTCTTGAAGCTGTTGATCGTCAGATAGGAGAGAAACTTCTCCGCATCCGGTCCTTCGACCATCATCTCCGCCATGTGGTGCGACTGGTCGAACAGCACGGCCGAATGCCGCCAGGCGATCTGCTCGTCGCGCCAGTTCGAGAATTCGGACGGCACGACCGGATAGACATAGGCGCCGATCTGCGAATTGCGCAGCATGGTGACCGGGTTGCCCGCAGCCTGCAGGACCGTTTCCAGATTGCTCATCGCGCGCTCCTTCGATAGCGAATTGATCTTGCCAGAAGCGGTAATCGCGCCAGACTTGTCAAGCGAGGTAAGGCGTTGAATTCCTGCCCACTTTCGCGATTTCCTGCCCAATAAACCGCGAGCGAAATGGAAGTCTATCAGCCAGGGAAATGACGCCCCTTCCAGTGGGATTGACGATGGGTTTCGAACCCTCTCTGGATAGGCCGCAAACGGGAGTGCGACGCATGCGTAACGGGAAATTTGTTGCCGCGCTGCTGGGCGTTTTTCTCCTTCACGCCGCCACAGGCGCGAGCGCACTTCCGCATCCCAAACGCACCGGCATCGACAGCGGGAGCGGTTGCCCGAACAACGCGGAGTGCGGAACGATTACGCGCCCGCTCGATCCCGAGCATGGTATCGGCGGGAAAATTTCCATCGCCTATCGGCTCTACCACCATAGGGGACCCGGTGCCGCTGTGGGAACGATCCTCGCGCAGGAAGGTGGTCCCGGGCTTCCCAGCATCCGTAGCCATGGCGGCTATCTCTACCTGTTCGCGCCGCTGCGCTCCGATCATGACATCCTGATGGTGGATGCGCGCGGCACCGGCGAATCCGGCGTCATCGATTGTCCGAGCATTCAGCACCACAGCGTGCGCACGCCGGAGGATGTCGGCGAATGCGGCCGCTCGCTCGGCCGCGCCGCGGATTACTACGGCACGCGTCTCGCGGCCGAGGATACGAAGGCCGTGCTCGACAAACTGAAGATCACGACCGTCGATTACTATGGCGACAGTTACGGCACGTTCTTCGGTCAGGTCTTTTCCGCGCTCTATCCGGGCATGCTGCGCAGTGTGGTGCTCGATGGCGCCTATCCCGTGATCGGGGAATCGCCGTGGTATCCGCATGCCGGCGAAGTCGTGCGCGCCGGCTTCAATCTCGCCTGTGAGCGCACGGCGTATTGTGCGGGCCTCAAAGGCAGCTCGCTCGGTCGCATCAAAAAACTGTTGGACTATATCCGCGTGCATCCCATCGCGGGCCGCGCACCGGATGGCGAAGGCCAGTTGCGCGATGTCGTCGTCGATCCGTCGAGCCTGGGGCTTATACTCTACGATGGCGAACAGGGGCCGTTGAACTACCGCGATCTCGATGCGGCCACACGGGCCTTTTTCGACAAGGGCGATGCACTTCCGCTGCTGCGGCTGGGAGCCGAGAACATCGCCAACGAAGACCCGACACCGGCGAAAGGATACAGCTACGGACTGTTCGCGGCCACGAGCTGCATCGACTATCAGCAGATCTACGACATGCAGTCGCCGCTGGCACGCCGCGTCAAACAGCGGGATGCCGCTGTCGCGAAGGAACAGGAAAAGCACCCCGGCGTATATGCACCGCTGACGATTGCCGAGTTCCAGACCGTCCCGATCGACATCGGAATTCTCAACCTCTGTATCGACTGGCCGGTGCGGAACCCGCCCTATGCGCCGGGCCTCCCGATCCCGGACGGCGCCCAATTCACCGAGGCGCCGACGCTCGTCATCAATGGCGAACTCGACATGCTCACGACGGCGGCAGAGGGCGCAATCGTCACGCAGCAATATCCGCATGGGCAGCAGGTCGTCATCGCCAACAGCTTCCATGTCGATGCGATCTATGACGTCGACAATTGCGCGCAAGCGATCGTGCGCCGGTTCGTCGAGACGCTCTCAGCCGGCGACACGTCCTGCGCGGCAAACGTCAAACCCGTGCGCCTGGTCCCGATCTTTGTGCGCCACGCCGCCGATGCGATCCCCGCCGTGCCGTCCGGAGGAAACACCGCGACCCCGACCGACCTTTCCATTGCCGCGGCGGCGGTCCAGACGGCTGGCGACGCGATGGCGCGCTGGAACATCAATTACAGCGAGCACGGCGCGGGCCTGCGCGGCGGCAGATGGCGCTACACGCAACCGGACGCGGTGGCGCGATTTACCCTGTCGAAGGCGCTGTGGACCGAGGACCTGCCGGTCTCCGGACGACTGGTCTGGAACCAGCGTGATGGCGCCGTCCGGACAGAATTGAGTTACACCGATCCCGCCGGAAACACCGGAAACCTGGCCGCGACCTGGAACGACCGCGACCATCAGGCGGTCGCGAGGCTGACGGGGACCGTCGGCGGCCGCATCATCCAGGCGACGATGCCGGCACCCTGAGAAGGTAGAAACTTCAGTTGGTTAGTGGCGGACAGGGAGGGATTCGAACCCTCGATACCCTTGCGAGTATGCCGCATTTCGAGTGCGGTGCTTTCAACCGCTCAGCCACCTGTCCGCGGCGCAGAAATCCGGCATTTCTCCTGCGAGATCGGCCAAATCACGGCGTTTGAGCCGGGGGTTCTAACCGTCTTGTGGGAGGTCCGGCAAGGGCCGCTGTAGTTCGGCTTTCACGCAGTCGTGAGCACGAACGGCGAATCCGCGCGCTTTTGATTTTTCTCAGCATGCCCAACGCGTGTATTCTGCACGCGGGCTTTCGGGAGTATCGCGTGTGAAACTTGGCAAGCGAGTTCTGACGTTCTCTGTCGCGCTGGCTTTGCCGGTCGCCGTCGCCGGATCGTCCTCAGCGCACTACAACGAGGTGGTCTCGTCGGCACAGCATATCCCTCCGCGCGTCAACTATGCGTGCCCGACGCCCGCCCCTGATGTCCCCGAAAGCGCGACCGTCAACGGCGAAAACGGCGCAGTGTATCTGGGCATCTTCGTCAGCACCCATGGCCGCGCGAAGAAAATTCGCGTGCTCCATTCGAGCGGTTACGCCGACCTTGACAACGCAGCCGTTACGGCTGCCGCAACTTGGCGTTACATACCGGGCATGAGAGCCGAGGGAAGAGTTTCGGACTGGATGGCCCTGAAGATGGATTTCGGCGTGCACGAGAACGGCTCTACGCTGAAGGCATCTGCTGGCGCCACTTCGGACTCCTGCGACTACTAAAACCGCAGCTCATAGGAGCTGGCGCGCCGCTTTAGATAGCCTGGGCGGTTTGCGACGCCATGGCCATCAGTTCGCTCTTAAGGATCTTCCCGGCCGGGCTGAGCGGCATGTTCGGCATCAGCAGGATTTCCGACGGCTGCTTGTAGGGCGCGAGTTTCGAGGCCGCGTAGTCGGCGAGTTGGGTGACCGTTGCCGTCGAACCCGGGGCCGGATCGATAAACGCTACGATCTCCTCGCTGCCGTCCTTCTGACGGCCGATTACGGCGGACCGCGCGACGGCGGGATGGGCGTTCAGTACGCCCTCGATCTCGGCCGGATACACATTGAAGCCGAAGCGGATGATCATCTCCTTTGCCCGCCCGGCGATGAACCAGCTGCCGTCCGCGAAGCGGACGAGATCGCCGGTGCGGAACCAGCCTTCGGCGTCGATAACAGCCGCAGTTTCTTCCGGCGCCTTGTAATAGCCCTTCATCACGCCGGCGCTGCGCACGAAAAGCTCACCCGTGTCATCGCCGGAGATTTTTGCTTCGATGCCCGGAAGAAGACGTCCGATACCGCAATCGCTGCGCGGCACATCCAGCGGCGTCAGCGTAATCGTGGGCGAACATTCGGTGATGCCGTAGCCGTTGTGGAGCGTCTGCCCGAACGCGGCTTCGACGGTCGCCTTGGTCGCAACATCGAGCGGCGCACCGGCCGAAGAGATCAGCCGGAGGCGCGATGCGGCGATGGGCGTTGCGTTCTTGCGCGTCGCATATTCCGCGATCATCCCATACATCGATGGCGTGCCGATCATCACCGAGACGCCGTTTTGAAGCGCCTTCAGTGCCAGCGCCGGATCGAAGCGCGAAACCAGTTGTACCGACGCGCCGTAGTAAAGCGAACACAGAAGCACACCGGTAAGACCTAGAATGTGTGACACCGGCAGCACGGCATAGACGCGATCATCCGTCGTCAGCGCACGCGCCGCACCAGAAGCCTTCGCCACGAACATCAGATTGGCGTGACTCAGCATCACGCCTTTGGGCTTTCCGGTCGTTCCGGAGGTGTAGATCAGCGCTGCGACGTTCTTCTCTGGGGCCTGTTCCAGCGGTTCGGGCATGCAGGCGTCGTTCAGCGGAGAAAGCCCCACGAGGCCGAAGCCGGCAGGATCTTCCAAACTCGCGTTCAGTCGCTCGGCATGCGCTTTGGCGCGTGGCGAAACGGATGTCGTGAAGATGATGCGCCGCGCCTCGCTATGCGCCGCGATCTCATCGAGTTCGCGTTCCGAAAGCCGCGCATTGACGACGACCGGCCACGCCTCGATCGCCGTGCAGGCAAGAAACAGCGATACCGCGGCGCAGCAGTTCTCGCAGACCACCATCACGCGATCGCCCGCGCGCACACCGGATTGCGTCAGCCATGCAGCCGTCTTCCGGATCGCGCTATCGAGTTCGGCGTAGGTCCAGATGCGGTCCGGCTCGATCAGCGCGACACACTGGGGCTCGCGCGACGCCCAGAACGGCACGAGATCGGAAACCAGAAGTGGCTCCATCATGGTAGGCTCGCCTGCAATTCCATGCGGACGGCGTGGTGCACCGCTTCGCTTTTCGGCGGCGCGAGAAGTGCCGAAATGCGTTCCGCGAGCGCAGGCGCATGTGCGCTGAGCATTGAGCGATGGTCGCCCAAGGTCGTGTGGAGTTCGAAGTGGCGCGTTTTCCGGCGCCAGACATTGGCGGCATCGGAGGGAAACACCGGTCCGGTCTTTCCGGCACGGATGAACGTGATCTTTCCCGGATAGTATTTCGGCGAATGCGCGATCAGCGCGGCGTCGCCGGCGACGCGGGTCTGGCGGAGCGGCAGAGGCAGGTTCGGATCGACGGCGCCCAGCCAGTTGTTGACGTAGACCGCGCGTTCGGCCTTGCGGGCTTCGCGATCGCGGAACAGGTTGAGCAATTTCCTGCGGACAACAGCGACAGTCGCACCGAAGGGCTGCTGCGAAAGGTCCCGCACCCGATAAGCCAGCTTGCGCGCGCGCACCGTAGCGCGCGATTTGAGCGGCCAGGTATGCGGATGGGCATAGGCATCAATCATCAGAAGCTGGGCGACATTCTCCGGCCCCAAGAGGCGCGCCATCTCGAACGCGACCACGCCGCCGAAGGAGTAGCCGCCGATACGGTAAGGGCCCTGCTTCTGCCTGCGCTTGATCTCTTCGACATAGAGCGCGGCCATGTCCTCGATCCGTTCGAGCGGCGGTGCGCGGCCATCGAGGCCGCGCGCCTGGATGGCGTAGACGGCATTCGGACCGCGGATCAGCTTGCCGAGGGTGGCAAGCTCGATCACCGTGCCGCCGACGCCGTGCACGATGAAGAACGGCGCGCTGTCGTCCCCGGGTTTGAGGGTGACGAAGTGATCGTAGGCGGGTGCGGCTTCGCTTTCGATGAGTTCTGCGAGTTCTCGGATGGTCGGCGCATCATAGATTGCCGTGATCGGGAATTTGATACCGAGCGCTTGTTCGATCTCCAGGAACAGGCCGACGGCCATCAGCGAATCGCCGCCGAGATCGAAGAAATTCGCATCGACATCGGCGGACGGGAGCCTGAGGGCGCGTGACCAGATCGCGGTCAGGCGCTCGATGGTTGCGGCGCGGTCCATTTCACGCACCGATCTGCTGCAACGGCGCTTCGGCGGGGCGTGCGTTCTTCGCCTCCGCGATCTTGAGCAGCCAGGCACGGAAGATAGCGGCGGCGACGGATTTGCCCTGCGGATGGGGAAAGCGATTGGCCAGTGCCGGAAATTCCATCATCAGGTTTTCGTCGCGCAGCTTGATGGCGCGGGCACGGAAGCGATCGAGAAGCTCCTTTTCGCTTAGATTGAAATAGCCGCGCGGCACGTTCGGATAATCCTCGCGCTCGCCCATAAGAAACCGGCGCACATCGCGCTGGTACTCGCGTCCCAAAGTGGAGGCATCGTATTCGGGGTGGCCCTGAAAAAAGAGCTGCAGGTTGCGGCGCTGCTTTACGAACAGATCGGCACCGGCCTCGCTCGATTCCGTGAGAATGCGATAGCCATTCTCGCCAAGGGCGTCTTCAGGGATCTCGTTCCACCGCGAATGCGCGATCTTGAAGGTGTGCGGCAGATGTTCGGTCAGTTCGTCATGACCGGTGGTCGCATGATCGAACAGGCCGAAGCGCTTCTTTTCGAGACGGCGGCGCTCGATGCCGTCGAAATGCAGCACGGCTGCATGCGATGCCAGACAGGAAAACAGCGCCGACGGGCCTTCGTTGTCGATCCAGTCGAACAGCGACGCAAGCGCCCGCCAATAAGGCTCATCCTTCAAATTCGGCTGTTTGGGCTCGGTTCCAGTAACGATGACGGCATCGAGGCCGACGTCTTTAAGCTCGGCAAGGCTACGATAGGAATTGTCCAGTAGGTGGCGTTTGCCCGTGTCGCTGCGCGCGATGCCGGGCAGCGAGAACAAAGACACAAACACGCGGAAATCGGGAGCGGCCTGCTCGATCACGCTCAGGAACTGACGCGCGGTCGACAAGAGCGCTTTGTCGGGCATGTTGTTGACGATGCCGAGCCGCAAACCGTCGATGCGGATATTGGAGTGCGGGTTGTAGAGAATCGCGGGCATTTACGACCAGCCCACCGCCATACGCGGATGCAGATCGACGACGTTGTCGCTGGCAGAAGCTTCGAGCGCCTGGGCGAGGTCGGCGATGATGTCGTCGACATGTTCGATGCCGATACAAAGCCGGATCATCTCCGGCTTAACGCCGGCGCGTTCGAGTTCCTCGGCCGTGAGCTGGCGATGCGTCGTCGAGGCCGGATGACAGGCCAGCAACTTCGCGTCGCCGATGTTCACCAGCCGTTTGAAAAGCCTGAGCGCGTCGTGGAATTTCTTTCCCGCCTCGAAACCGCCTTTCACGCCGAAGGTCAGGAACGGCGCGCCGCGGCCATGAAGGTACTTCGCCGACAGCCCATGATGGGGGTCGTTGACGTGCCCCATGAAGCGGCACCATTCGACGCGCGGATGCGAGATCAGATAGGCCGCCACGCGCGTGGTGTTCTTGATGTGACGTTCCATGCGCAGCGGCAACGTCTCCATGCCCTGGAGCAGGAGAAACGCGCTCAGCGGCGACAGCACTGAGCCGGTGTTGCGCTGACAGACGGTGCGGCAGCGCGCGACGAAGGCGCTGGCGCCGTATTGCTCGGTATAGACCACGCCGTGATAGGCGTCTTCCGGCTCCGTCAGCATTGGAAAGCGCTTGGCATTGGCCTTCCAGTCGAAGCGGCCGCTGTCGATGATCGCGCCACCCATGGTCGTGCCATGGCCGCCGAAGAACTTGGTCAGAGAATGCACGACGATGTCCGCGCCATAGAGGATGGGCTTCACCAGGATCGGCGTGGCAATCGTGTTGTCGACGATCAGGGGCACGCCATGGCGATGGGCGACCTTCGACAGTTCCTCGATATCAGCCATGTTGCCGGCCGGATTGCCGATGCTCTCGCAATATACCGCGCGCGTGTTGTCATCGATCAGCTTTTCGACATCGGCTGGGCTGTCGCTGGCGGCAAAGCGCGTGTCGATGCCCTGTTTGCGCAGGAAGCTGTTGAAGAGCGTGTAGGTCGCGCCATAGAGCTGCGGCAGGGTGACGATATTGGAGCCCGCGTCCGCCACATTGGCGATGGCGTAATGGATTGCGGCCATGCCCGAGCCGACGCACAATGCCTCGACGCCCCCCTCAAGCGCCGCAACCCGGCGCTCCAAGACCTGCACGGTCGGGTTGCTCAGGCGGGAGTAGATATTTCCCGGCACTTCGAGATTGAACAGGGCCGAGGCATGATCGGCGCTGTCGAATTCATAAGCTACGGTCTGATAGATCGGCACAGTCACCGAATGGGTGGTTGGGTCGGTCTCGTATCCGCCATGGATGGAAAGGGTTTCGTCGCGCATGATGGCTCACCCGATTCGAATGGGAGAAAGACGGTGAATGGCGCCGAAAGCCTGGTCCGTACGCTCGTAACCGCGGGCGTAAACGTCTGCTTCATGAATCCCGGGACGTCCGAGATTCATTTCGTGGACGCATTGGACCGCGTACGCGAGATGCGCGGAATCGCCTGCCTGTTCGAAGGCGTTGCCTCCGGCGCAGCCGATGGCTATGCGCGAATGGCGGGGAAACCGGCGTGTGCGTTGTTTCATCTGGGGCCAGGACTGTCGAACGCACTGGCAAATCTGCACAACGCGTGCCGCGCCCATGTGCCCTTGGTTAATATCGTCGGCGATCACGTGACGTGGCATCGCCGTTTCGATGCGCCGCTAGCCGCCGATATCGATGCGCTGGCGCGGCCTTATTCGAAATGGCTGCGCAGTTCCGCGTCGTCAGCCGTTGTTGGCGGCGATTGTGCCGAGGCAATCATGGCCACGCGTGGCGCACCGGAGGGGATCGCGACATTGATCCTGCCGTCCGACACCGCCTGGGGCGACGACGGCGTGATGGGCACCGTTTCCGCGACGGCGCCTGTACCATTGCCTCAAGATGGGGCGGTGGCGCGCGCGGCTGCGATGCTCCGGAACGGGACACGCACCGCGATCCTTTTGGGAACGCCCCTGACCCAGGGCGAGGCGCTCACAACGGCCGGACGGATCGCTGCCGCCACAGGCGCCACGGTAATGGCGCCGTTCAACTTCACCCGCATCACGCGCGGGGCAGGCCTGCCGCCGGTCGAGCGCGTAGCCTATGTCGTCGATCAGGCGCTGGCCCAGCTTCGCGCCTTCGATCAGTTCATCCTGGTGGGCGCGCCGGTTCCGGTCGCGTTCTTCGGCTATCCCGGCAAGCCCAGCGTGCTCGTGCCCGAGAACGCCATCGTTCACACACTCGCGGAGTTGCATGAGGACGGCGCCGGCGCATTGTCGATGCTCGTCGAGGCTCTTGGCGCCGCGGGGACGGCGCCGGTCCTTCAAAGCGCCGGACGGCCGGCGATGCCGAGCGGTCCGATCACCATCGACGGCCTGGCGGCTGCGGTCGGCGCCGTGCTGCCGGAGGACGCCATCATTGTCGACGAATCCATCACCTCAGGCCGCGGCATGATGGCGGCAACCAAAGGCGCGCCGTCGCACGACTGGCTCGTAAACACCGGCGGCTCGATCGGGATCGGCATTCCGCTGGCCGTGGGCGCTGCGGTCGCCTGTCCGGACCGTCCGGTGCTCTGCCTAGAAGCCGATGGCAGCGGCATGTACACGCTGCAGGCGCTGTGGACCGCCGCACGCGAGAACCTCGCCATTACGGTCGTGGTCTTTGCCAATCGCGCCTATCAGATATTGAAAGGCGAGATTGCCGCCCTGGCGGGCAATCCGGGACCACGCGCACTCGACATGCTGGAGATCGGGCGGCCTGATCTCGATTGGACGGCGCTGGCCAAGGGCATGGGCGTTCCGGCGCGGCGGGTGGAAAGGCTAGAGGACTTCGGCGCCGCACTTCGCGCCGGTTTCGCGAGCAAAGCGCCCAACCTGATCGAAGTGCCGCTCTAACTATTCTTCGCCGGCCAGCCAATCGACGCGCAACTGCGCTTCCCGCGCGCGCCCGAGAAGCGGCGCGAGCGGCTTGAAGACATCTTTCATGTCGTCGGCGAAGCCATAGGGCGGATTGACGATCAGAAGACCCGCAGCATTAAGTTTATCGGTATCGCCGTCCACCGCCACATCAACGCGCAGCAATTTCCGTGGACCCGCAAGCCGCACCTCGCCGCAGAACGCATCCGCCGCCGGGGCGGATTTGATCGGAAACCAGATCATGAAGATGCCTGTCGCGAACCGGCGCGTGGCATCCGCAACGGCACGCGCAGCTTGCGAGAACTCATCGCTCGCCTCGTAGGGCGGATCGATCAGGATGAGACCGCGCCGTTCCGGTGGCGGAAGCAAGGACGGTAACTGCGCGTAGCCATCCGCCTGCACCACGCGGGCACGGCCGTATGGTGCCAGCGCGGCTCCCAGAGCGGCCGCATCCTCCGGATGCTTTTCGATGGCAACGAGCCTGTCTAGCGGGCGAAGGAGGCGTGCCGCAATCAGTGGCGAACCGGGATAGCGATCGCGCCCCAAAGCGAGCACCAGGTCGAGATAGGTCCGAAGCGTTTCCGGACCATCCGAGGTGTCGAGCAAGCGGCCGATCCCAGAAGCCGCTTCGCCCGAACGCAGCGCCTCTTCACCGGCAAGATCGTAGAGCCCGCGTCCGGCATGGGTGTCGATCACCGCAAACGGCGCAGGCTTCTTTTTGAGGCGCGCAAGAATGGAGACAAGCGCCAGATGCTTGACCACATCGGCGAAATTGCCCGCATGAAAGGCGTGGCGGTAATTCATGGGCGCCATGATGAACAAATCCGGGAACCGCGCCATACTGAATTCGCCTACTGGGATGATCACCGCATGACCGGAACCGCGCGCGTCCGCGTGGCCATAGCCATTATCCTGATCGCGGGATGGGCATTAACGCTTGCCATCTCGTGGCCGGGACATCTGTCGTTCGACTCGATCGTGCAACTGCATGATGGCCGCACGGGCTTCTACCACAGCTGGCATCCGCCGGTCATGGCGTGGCTGCTGGGCGTTGGCGATGCAATCCTCCCCGGCGCCGGACTCTATGTGATCGTCGTCACCACGCTCATTTTCGGTTCGTTCTTCGCGTTGCTATGGACGCGATCCCGAACCTCGTGGGCCGCAGTGTTGCTCGCGGTCCTATTCGTGCCGCTACCGCAATTCCTGCTCTATCCGATGATCGTCTGGAAAGACGTTCTGTTCGCAGCCGCAGGCGTCGCGAGTTTTGTCTGCTTGGCCCTTGCCGAGGTGCACTGGAAGCAGCGGCATATTCGCATTGGTCTGGTGGTCGCATCGTTTCTTCTGACTGTGCTCGCCACACTAACCCGTCAAAACGGCCTGATCGCGCTAATAGCCATAGCTGCCGGTTTTGCATGGATCGTCGCGCGCAACAGCAATTGGGCCCGTGGCGTCATCTGCGGGATGGCGGCGCTTGTCGCCGCCGGTGTCACCGCATTCGCCATCTCGTTTGTGCTGGCTGTGCACAGCGATGGCGGAGAAGGAACGCGCACACAACTCAGACTGTTGCGCTTCTACGATCTGGTCGGCGCGGTTGCGGTCGATCCGCATCTGCCGCTGGCCACACTCGCCGACGAGGAGCCCGATCTCGAAGCCCTGATGCGGAGCGACGGGCGCAGGCTCTATTCGCCCGAGCGCAACGATACGCT
>Ga0105239_10004552_pt1 | contig 16523 bp, 18 predicted proteins | sample KBSC44metaG_FD_92761 | JGI IMG/M metagenome (GOLD analysis project Ga0105239, IMG submission 92761) | Corn rhizosphere microbial communities from Kellogg Biological Station, Michigan, USA - KBS C4-4 metaG | ecosystem: Host-associated > Plants > Roots > Rhizosphere > Soil | place: Michigan, USA...
AGAAGTAAAACCTACCTACGGCATCACTGACGACCAGGTGGAGCAAATGCTGCTGGACAGCATTACCCACGCCAAAGACGACGTGAGTCAGCGCATGCTGATTGAGGCGCGTGTTGAAGGCGAATCAATGATCAGGACGGTTGAGAGCTTTATGCAAAAGAACGGCAGTTTTGTTGAAAAGGATGAAGCCGGCAAGACTGACGAATACTTAAAGGCATTGCAAAATGCGTTAACCGCCGGCGATAAGGATGCAATTCACAAAGCCATTGACGAACTGAATGAATTTACCCGCCCGTTTGCGGAGAGGCTGATGGACCACGCGATTAATACTGCGATGAAGGGGAAGAGTATTGAGTAACGACGTAGAGACGCAATGTTTTGTGTCTCCCACCATGCAAATCCAACTTTTCAAACGGCGACCTGTCCAATAGGAGACGCGAATCATCACGTCCCTACAAAATTCCGAATTTAAATCGCCGTTGTTTTAAATGGCTTGCTATATTGCACCCATAAAATCTACCTATTTTGAAAAACATCAAATCCATCTTCCTTTTATTAATTTCCGTTTGTTTTTTTGGCACCGCTCAGGCATCAAGCCCCAAAACCAATCGTTTTAAGGACACCTCGTTAAAACCGCTGGATACAGCGCTTTACGATTCATTAATGCGTAAACTGGCCAATGGCCATAAGCGGTGGCCGGTGAAAACCAAGGCCTATCCCCTGCCCGGCGCTATTTTGCCTTTTAACCGTATTGTGGCTTATTACGGCAATATGTACTCCAAAAACATGGGGGTGCTGGGGCAATACCCGCCTAAAATTATGCTGGCCAAATTAAAGGCCGAAGTAAAAAACTGGGAGAAGGCCGACACCGCAACACCCGTTATACCCGCCCTGCATTATATATGCGTAACCGCCCAGGCCGACGCGGGCCGCAACGGGTTGCATAACCTGCGGATGCCATTTAAACACATTGACAGTGTGCTGCATATGGCGGCAAGCATAAATGCAATCGTGTTTTTAGATTTGCAGGTGGGCTTTAGCACTGTTCAAAAAGAAGTGCCCCTGCTGGAGAAATACCTAAGCATGCCCAATGTACATTTGGGCATCGACCCTGAATTTTCGATGAAGGAAGGCAGCATCCCCGGCAAACGTATCGGCACTTTTGATGCGGAGGATATAAATTATGTTACGGGCTACCTGGCGGGGCTGGTAAAAAAGAATAACCTGCCACCCAAAATTTTTATTGTGCACCGCTTTACCAAAAAAATGGTGACCAACTATCAGAATGTGAAGCTTAGGCGCGAAGTACAGTTTGTAATGGATATGGACGGCTGGGGCGGCCCTGATTTAAAGAAAGGGACTTACCATTATTTTATTGAAGGCGAGCCCGTGCAGTTTACAGGCTTTAAGCTGTTTTATAAAAATGATATCCAAAAGCCGCCGCACCGGTTGCTGACCATGAAAGAGGTGCTGCAATTGAAACCAGCACCTGTTTATATACAGTATCAGTAAGGAAAGGCATGGTTAGATTTGTCAACTTTTGAAAAGTTGACAAATCTCTTCTATAAATATAAAAGGCGAAAGATAAATCTACCTTTCGCCTTTCATCTTTCAGCTTCTTTTTAAACTTTTACAGCTTATCGATAGCGTCCTGTTCTTTCAGAGCTGCAATATTATTGCTGTTGCTGTAATTGTCAGTTTGAGCAGCAAAATCTTCAAGAATTGCCGCAATGGTATCCAGGTTATCGGCTACACGCTGGTGCATATCGGGCAGGTCTTTTTCAAGGCGTTTGTCGCCCAGCTCCATGTTATCGACTTCTATTTTTGCCAGTTTTTGTATGATAGCCTGCTGGCTATTTTTTAAATCTTCCAGTTCATGGACAATCTTTTCCATTAGCCCGAATTTTTTTAACTTATCCATAGTGATGTGTTTTTGTATGTAATATTACAACCCCGTTTATATTAAATTGTTTGAAAGCTTGCTTTTATCATTTATAACTAATAATTTAGTTATATGAAAAGCATATTTACATCCCTCCTGCTGCTACTTACACTATTTACAACATTTGCGCAACAAGCCAACAAGGTTGACGATGGCCTTTTGATGGAATATTACCAGGGGCAACGTTACCTGGAAGCCGCCGATTACCTCAAAAAGAATTTCCCGGAGCCGGTTACTGATTTAAAGGTACTGTCGCGCCTGGCCTATGCATCACAAATGGCTAACAAACTGCCCGAAGCTGAGGGTTATTACCAGCGTGCTTATAACCTGGATACCACCAACCAGAACATACTGTTTAACATGGCAGGCATAAATGTCCGACGCGGAAATATGGCGAAGGCAGAGCAGTATTATAAAATGATAATCGCAAAGGATACCACCAATGTTGCCGTCTACAGTCACCTCGGTGCAATTGCCCAGGGCAACCATGATACCGTAAATGCTGTTTTATATTATGACAAAGCCAATCGTTTGAACCCATTTGATACTGATGTAGCCAGCGAACTTGGCAATTATTATACTTCGCTAAAACGCTTTGATGACGCGTTGCGGGTGTTAAACAAAGCAGCCGAAAGCGACCCGGACAACGTGGTGATTTTGCTAAGTATGATGAAGCTGACTTATACCGAAAAGAAATGGCAGGAAACTGTTGACGAGTGTAACAAGTTGCTTTACATGAGGGTTAGTAACGGGGAAATATTAAACAAACTCGGCATATCCTATTATAACCTTAAGAATTATACCTGTGGGGCTGAAACATTTGCAGGCATACGCGGCATCGAACAAACTGAATATACCTATTATTATACCGCTTTATGCTTTAAGGGACTAAACGACCAAAAGCAGTGTATTTATTTTCTAAAACAATCCATTTTACAGGGATTATCGCCAAATATTGCCACTTATTATGGCGAGATTGCCGATGCCGACCAAAAACTCGACTTGCACAAAAAAGCTGCGCTGGCTTACCAAAAAGCCTTGCAATTTAGCGAAAGCCCGATATTATATTACCTGCTGGCTAACTTGTACGATAATAAACTGAAGGATAAAAAGAATGCCCTAATGTATTATAAAAAGTACCTGGCATCCCGGCCGTCGGAAAAGCAAACTACTTATATAACTTTTGTAAAAAGCCGCATTGGGCAGTTACAGAATTAACGCTGCATCAACCGGGCAACATATTTGCCGATAATATCAAACTCAAGGTTAACAACTGAGCCAACCCTCACCTGCTGCAAGTTTGTATGCTCGAAAGTATAAGGGATAATAGCTACCGAAAAGCTATTGGCCTGCGAGTTAACCACGGTAAGGCTGATACCATTTACGCAGATTGAGCCTTTTTCAACGGTGACGTTGCCGCTAGCCAGATCATATTCAAAAGTATATTCCCAGCTGCCATCTAACTCGTTAAAAGCTATACAGGTTGCGGTTTGGTCAACATGGCCCTGAACAATGTGACCATCAAGGCGGGCATTCATCTGCATGCAGCGTTCTAGGTTAACCAGGTCACCGGTTTTAAGGTAGCCAAGATTGGTTTTGCTGAGCGTCTCTTCAATAGCAGTAACCGTGTGTTTGCCATCAGCCAACGCGATCACAGTTAAGCAAACGCCATTATGGGCAACCGACTGGTCGATTTTTAACTCCGCAGCAATTGATGATTCAACTGTTATGTGCAAGTTACCTTGGTCGCTGCGTAAATCGGTTATTGTTCCTAAAGTTTCTATTATTCCTGTAAACATACGGCCAAGCTCCCTACCCCCCTAAAGGGGGAATGTTAAGCTGCGAAGATAAATAATTCCGTTTTATCAAGTGTCAAGCAATTGTTGTTATTAAGCTGCTCGTTCTGCTCCCCCTTTAGGGGGTTGGGGGGCTGTACTGCGTTTATTTAAAATTACTTTTCAAATCAACATTCTTATTCCTTAAATCGACGCCGCCTTCAATTACCGATTTTAGGTTGGCAAGATAAAAGGTCCAGCCCAGTTGGCATTGCACATAAAGGTTTTTGGTAAGGTCGGGTTCTTCCGGTATGTTTTCCTGAGTGAGCTCCACAATTGAGACGCCGTTTCGGCTGTAAATGTAAACCGTAACAATGCTCCCGCCGCTAAAGGTAAACTTTATCGTGTCGGTGCCGTTGGCTTCCAGTATTTGTCCTTTTTCCACGGCGTCATCGTCCCAGCCGTGCCAGTACCACTCGTAAGTATCTTCGGTCATGATAAATTCGTGCGGCTCGCGGGTACGGCGCAGTATGGTATAAAAATTGGCCTTACGCAAAAACCATTTTTCGATGCCTTCGGTGGTGGCCCAGGCCTCGTAAAGGCTCCGCACGTCGGTATTGTAATCGCCGGCCACTTTAAAGCTGGCCCATTTATTGTCGGTCATGTCGGTAATATAGTTTTTATTAAAGCGAATTTAACTATAATAGTTTTTGTGTTTGTTAACTTGCCAATAAATTATAAAAATGCCAACTCAAAGCGCAGGTATACTAATTTATCGCAAAACGGGCGGTAAAATGCAGGTTTTCCTGGTACATCCGGGCGGCCCGTTTTTTAAAAACAAAGACCTGGGTGCATGGTCGATCCCAAAAGGTGAGTTTGAGGATAGTGAAGAACCCCTTATTGCCGCCAAACGCGAATTTGAAGAAGAAACCGGGAAGGCTATCGAGGGCGATTTTTTCGAGCTAAGCCCGGTCAGGCTGAAAAGCGGCAAAACTGTTTATGCCTGGGCCATTGAAGGCGATATTAACCACGAAACTATAACCAGCAATTTGTTTGAGATGGAGTGGCCGCCGAAATCGGGCAAAAAACAATCCTTTCCCGAGATTGACCGGGCGGGGTGGTTTGAGATTGAAGAGGCAAAATTGAAGATAAATGGAGCTCAGGCGGGGCTTATAGATGAATTAGCATCAAAAACAAACTGAAATCATTTCCTATATTTATGTTTCGTGCACTTAAGCCAATCTCATAGTTTTCATGAAGATAAAACTATTATACATCTCCCCATTAGCATTCCTTTTAGGATGCTCTGCAAACAGTACAAAGGTAAAGAATGAGACTGCCGCCTCAAATGTTAACGCCAGCCACAAATTGACTTTTATTGATAGTGTCTTAAGACAGGATACATTTACCACCAAACAAATAAAACTGCATCTTATCGATGGTAGTTTCATTTCGAGGAATTCACATTTTTCCGGCGACACGGTTTACTTCGCTAATGCGGCTTATTCAATTGTTATTTTACGTGACGACGATCATGCGGTCTGCGCAAGAAAGTATTTGCTGGTTTATAAAATGGGTGCATCAAAAAACACGTCGGGCATGCAGGTTGGAAGTGATTGTGATGAAGATTCCAGCACTGACTACAGTCGTATGGAATTTAAAATATTTAACAGCAAGCAATTTTATACCAGGGAAGTACAACACCTGCGGGAACCCGGGCAAAAAACAAAAGTTACTGTAACCGATAAGTTTTACGGGATTGATGGTAAGTGTCAAATATTTTCTTTAGATAAAAAACCAGCGGGCATTGTACTACCAGTCTTCGATAAGGATAACGAACTTGATAAAGAAAGTGAGGTAAATTGATTAAGATTCACAGGATTTGAGGATTTCAGGATTTCTGCGTAGCGGGGAATGGATAATAGCAGAGGGCGTATGCAATACGCCCCTACAGAATTTTCCCGACGTAGTGGCGTATTGCATACGCCCACGCCACTTAACAATCCGTCAAAATTCCTGAAATCAATTAATCCTGCTCCGGTTCTTTACCCAATTAGAAACCTCCGCATCAGCAACCTCAGCGACCTTTAAACGCTGGGTGCCCAAAAGTCTTTCCATTATCATGGCTGCTACCAGGGCTTCTTCTTCATTATCGGTTTGTAATGCCCCAGGGGTAAAATATTTTTTTACAAAATGCGTATCAAAATTACCTGATGTAAATGCCTCGTGCTGCATTACAAATTTGCCAAAACCTAATGTGGTGGTGATGCCGGTTATATGGTATTCGTCAATCGCACGTATCATACGTTCGATAGCTTCTGTCCGGTCCTTACCATAAGTTACCAGTTTGGCGATCATCGGGTCGTAGTAGATAGGGATTTCCATGCCTTGCTCAAAACCGTCATCAACCCTAACACCGGGGCCTTTTGGGGTAACGTAGGTTTGCAGGGTACCAATATCAGGCAGGAAGTTGTTATCCGGGTCTTCAGCGTATACGCGCAACTCAATTGCGTGCCCGTTAATTTTAAGGTCTTCCTGTTTAAAGCTGATGGCCTCACCCCTCGCGATGCGGATTTGCTCTTTCACTAAATCAATCCCGCTGATAAATTCGGTTACCGGATGCTCCACCTGCAACCTGGTGTTCATCTCCAGGAAATAAAAGTTCAGCTGTTCGTCCATTATAAACTCTACCGTTCCTGCGCCGGTATAGTTAACCGAGCGGGCCACATCAACTGCGCATTTGCCCATGCGCTCGCGTATTTCGGGGGTTAAAACGGACGACGGTGCTTCTTCGATCACTTTTTGATGACGGCGCTGTACCGAACAATCGCGTTCAAAAAGGTGCAGGATATTGCCATGTGTATCGCCTAAAACCTGTATCTCGATGTGCCTTGGAGATGATACATAACGCTCGATAAACACCGAGCCATCACCAAAAGCTGAAATTGCTTCGGATACGGCCAGTTGCATTTGTTCTTCAAAATCTGTGGAGCTTTCAACTATGCGCATACCTTTCCCACCGCCGCCTGCAGCTGCCTTTATTAAAATAGGGAAGCCAACTTCAACCGCCCGGAGTTTTGCTTCGGCTATATCAGTAATCGCTTCCTCGGTACCGGGCACCATGGGTATATTGTATTTCAACGCCGCTGCTTTTGCCGAAAGTTTGTTACCCATTACTTCCATAGCCTCAGGCGACGGGCCTATCAAAATCAGCCCTGCTTCCCTAACCTGGCGGGCAAAGGCTGCATTTTCGCTTAAAAAACCATAGCCTGGATGTATAGCCTCCGCCCCTGTTTTGCGGCAGGCATCAATTATTTTATCACCAACCAGGTACGACTGGCTTGAAGGAGCCGGCCCGATATGCACTGCTTCATCAGCGTAACGCACGTGCAGGGCGTTACGGTCGGCATCGGAGTAAACGGCTACGGTTTTGATACCCATTTCGCGCGCGGAACGCATTACTCTTAAAGCTATTTCGCCCCGGTTGGCAACCAATATTTTTTGCATAGTGGCAAATGTAATGGATTTGAGTAAAAGTTGCATGGTTACCTTAACAATACAAACAGGTTGGTATTTTACGCGCCCCTGCGGCAACGTACTTTTGTAATTGATTAATTTTGCTTACCGTAATTCAGCAGCTTTAATTAAATATTAATCAGGCCATCAACAAAAAATAGCTAATTTGGATAAATATTATGCAGACCATCATATTAAACCTGTCAGTAAATTTGTAATGCACCGCTTGTCAGTCGCCCCGGTAATTATATCACTGCTAATAGTGTTTGTCTTGCTCTTTCCAAAAAGTACCGTCGGCCAAAACAAGCTTGAAAAGTTGCTAGCAAAAAAAATGGACTCATTGCTAATGCCGGTAAAACCACAGCCATTATTGCCTGACGATGCCATGCAAACCATTACTATCCCTCCCGGTTGGGGTGGTTATGGAAGCTACCTGTTTGGAAGTATTGGCGGCGTGTACCCACAGGCCTACACGAATAAGGCTGATATGGCAGTGTCGGGGGGCGTTTGCGTGGGTAACCCTGAGAAGTTTCTAAATTTTGCGGCGAGTGTCAATTTAAATGATGTGCACAAGTTCCAGGATTTTTCAGCGAATTTTATTATAAGCCGGATGCTTTTTGCAGGCACCAGCGTTTCGGCCGGGGTACTGCAGGTGTTTGCAAACAAAATTCAAACAGATGTGCCGGGTGAAACCTGGTATATTGCTTTTAGCCATGCCGTGCAAACCCTGCCATCGCAAACAGAAGGCAGTTCCAAGCTTACCTATACTATCGGCATTGGCAACGGCAGGTTTTATTTAAGGAGCCCTGATGATATTGCAGCCGGCCGCAACAAAAAAGGCACTATGGTTTTTGGGGGAGTATCGTACGAAGTTATACATCATGTAAACTTAAACGCGGAGTGGTCGGGGACAAACCTTGCCGCGTCTTTAGGCCTAAGACCATTTCCTAACGCATTCTCCATTGGCATCGGGGTGATGAACATCACCCGCAATTCGGCGGACCGGCCGGCAGGTATATTTAGCATCGGTTACCCGCTTTCGTTAAGCAGGTAGCATAATGAGAAGTTATAAAGTTGAGGTATAAATGAAGATAAACGGAAAATAACATAATGAAAAGCAAGCCCATTATTTTATTGGTAACAGCTGTTTTGGCTATGGCGCAACTGGCAGTTGCACAAACACACGGTAATTTTTCGGACTGGAACGTGCCTGCACCGCAGGCGCCGGCTACAATTCAAAAAGGGGCGACACATAATAAGCCGGCTGTTACCCCGCAGTTTATTGATGTGCCCCCGGTAAATGTACCGCAAACCGGTCCCGCACAAATCAGTAAAATGCCGCCGGTGCTGCTCGTAACCCCGGAAGTAATTACGCCCTTGCAACCGGCAATCCAGGGAGTTTCGGCGGGAAGCTTTGGTACACCATTGCCGGCTGCACCCGACGCACCTGCCTTGCCTGCGGAAACGCCACATGATGATATTTTTAAAATGACGGCGGATGTTAATGCACCAACCGCTCCGCCAATGCCTGACTTGCCCAAATCAATTCCTGCTGATGCGCCGGTTGGCAAAGCTGATGGAAGTACCCACCTGCCCATCACCCCCTCCATCGAATCGCAACCATTGCAAGTTGAAGTTTCAAGCGGCCGGTTCTCTTTTTCGGAATGGGCGGTTCCTGCCGTACCTGGTAGTACAGAAGTGCTGTTCCCGCTACCCGATGCTGCGCCACCAAAAACGCTGCCCAAGCCTAAGCAGGCCGGCAAAAAAAAGCACAAAACCAATAACAGTAATTAACTATTCAAAACGCAAAAAAATGAAAAAGTTAATCACTAACCTAAAATATAGCCTGGTACCGGTACTGCTTTTATTGGCAGCGTTTTGCAGGGCACAGGAAACCAGCCCTTACCGCGAGTTTAATTTTAAAAAAGGAGACGAGTACCAGCGGCTGGTTGCTGTAAAATCAAACTGCATATTGCAACGCGGTAACCAGAAAATAAACATCAGCACTTACTCGGCTGTTACCAAAACCTATAAAGTGAATGATGTGAATGGTAAAAAATATCAGTTCAGCATCAGCATCAATAAAATATTGGACACAGTAAACGCCCTTGGCCAAAAAGTTGTGTTCAATTCGGAAAACACACCCGACCCGAATTCCGATATCCAGATGAACCTGCTGCATTTGATTGGCCAGGCGGCTGTAGTATCGGTTAACGACAGAAGCGAGGTTTTAACCATTCACAAACCTGCAAGGCTGGATGATACCCTGTTATCTTTTACGGGAATTCAACCGGAAGTGTACGCAACCGGTAAAGCGCTCGAGATTTTCTCGAACCGGGTAACCGGGCCCTTTATTAAAGCAGGCTACACATGGACTAACCATACCTCCTCAACAGAGACAACTTACACCGTAAAAGTTGTAAACGGGCTTACCACAACAATAACCTATACCAGCTCGATACTGGGCGCCGATGTAAACAGCCGCATAAACGGCGTATTGCTTATTGAAAATGAATCGGGATTAATTTTAAAGAAAGCAACCCAAAGCGTATCAACCGGCTATAAGATTGTTAACGGGATAGTTTATACCACCACCCGAAGATCGGCAACCTCGGAGATTTGTAAGAAAGTAAATTGACCCAAACGTAGCCAAATACAAACCTGAGGAGGTAGGTAGTTTACCCGGGGTAGGTAATATGTTTACCGGCGATATTTTTTAAATTATTGAAAAATAATTACTTTCCGTGTAACCCTTTTAAAGCATTTACCGTAAAACCCTACAATCACCAGGAAAATAATTTCATTATGAACATTTTTTTAGCTTTTGTAAAAACACTGATGGTCCTTGGGGCAGTATTGTGTATCGGAGTTTTATTTTTTAGCTACCTTAAGTATCTTAAAAAGACCCGTTACCCTAACTGGAAATTCCCGGACTATGTTAGCGTTGGATATGCTGAGTATTTATACAATAAATACATAAAACGAAGCATCAAATAGCTTTTGGCGAATTGTTCAAAATAAGTTCAAGAAATTTCAGGTCGAGCCAGCGGCCAAACTTGTACCCTACTTCTTTAAAATGTGCAACCTCCGCAAAACCGAAAGAACTGTGGAGGTTTATACTTATTTGATTATCGGCGCTTATTCCGGCCAGCAGCGCATGTATATTCATCTGCTGAGCCCGGTCAACCAACGCCTGCAGCATTATTTTGCTGATGCCCTTTCCCCGAAAACTTCCTTCAACATACAACGATAGTTCGGCGGTATAACGGTAGCAAGGCCAGGCCCGGAAATGGCCAAAACTGCAAAAGCCGGCTATATTTCCATCTACTTCCGCAATAAATACAGGAAAGCCGTTATTAATTCTATCCAGGTACCAGTCTCTCCGCATTTGGAGGCTGTGTGGCTTTTCGCTGTATACAGCCGTGGTGTTTACTATTACGTCGTTATAAATATCCAATATAACCGGGAGGTCGGCTTCAGCCGCATCCCTCATAAGTACTTTATCCATATTTTTAATCATTACATAAATTAAAACGCTCCTTAGCATTTTGCTAAAGAGCGTTTTTGATATTTTATTGTTTGGCAGGTGGATTGCCTGGAGGCGGGCCACCCGGACCAGGACCGCCCGGCCGTTTTCTTTCGGGTATCTTCACCTCCGGGTGCGACTCACCACGGTGACAGGTGTAGCAATTTACACCGCTGGTCATTACAAAGCCTATTGAATCTTTTTTGGCGTCAAAATATTTGTCATTGATTTTGTTCATCATCTTAAACATTTTGCGGGCCATATTCTTTTCCGGCTTTGAATCAGCCGCGAAATCCATTTTCTTTTCTGCCTCATTACGTACGTGGCAGAAATCGCAATGTACATTTAACGAAGCTGTCCACTCGTGCATCACTTTATCCAACTGGTCGTGAGTAATGTGTTTGGGGAGCACTTTAATGTTTTTAAATCCGGGTTCATCCGGCTTTTTCATGGAGGTAAGCGCCACAATGGTTATCACTGATGATAAACAGAGCGTTGCAACAATTTTTTTATTGATTGGCATAATTGTCATGATTAAGTCACCTAAGTTAAATCATTGGCAACAATGTTCCAACAGTTAATATAATTTTAATTATGAACACCCCCTTCTTAAGTGTGCAAAAACACGTTCTCTCAAAAAAATGCAAATAAATTTGCTTTATTACGAACTATTCGTAGATTTACGAAATAATCGTAAATTTATACCGTTCTTAAACCAAATAAAAAAATCAGGAGAATGAAAACTAAAGAAAACAGGAAGGGCGTTGCAACTTTTGCAGTGCTTACGGCGTCAGCTATTGCGTTGCTATTGATTAACCCGACCAGGTTAAATGCATCAAACCTTACAGGGCCAGACACGAGTAAAAAGGTTTATAATATTACAACGTTCGGAAACCTATCGACAGCCGATTCGTCAATATATGTACTAAATGGCAAAAAGGTATCAAAAGCTGAATTTAATAAGGTTGACCAAAAAGATGTTTTAAACGTGAGTTGGGTTTCTGCAGAAAATGCTGCCAGGGTGCTGGATAATTTTCCGGGTGGGGCCAGTGTACTGTTTGTTACGACTAAAGATTCGGACGAAGGGAAAAAAATACTGGCTAAAATCAATAAACTGCCCAACAACCGTGCACATATTGTGCGCGATGGTAAACAGGCGGTTTATATTGGTAGCAGCAACAATAAAACAGCAAGTGTATTGAATTTGGATTCCAAAGGGAATTACGCTGTAACGAGTGTTGAACCGGAGATAGCGGTTGGAAAAGGTAACAGCGAGATTATTACCGTTAAAGGTTATAAATCAAAGGCGCATGCAACAAATATTAACGGTTCGGCCAGACCTTATGTGTTAGCTGAAGGCGGTTCAGGAAACGAGGTTGTCGCACTGGTTGACGGAAAGCCTATAACCGGCCCTGCAATCAGCCACCTGAACGAAAAGCTTATAATTATAAACGATAAAGAAGCTACCGCCGATGATTTGAAGAAGCTGTCGGCCTTCGATATCGAAAAGATCAATTATAAAAATGACGATTACACGCGGCATCAATATGGCGATAAAGCTAAAAAAGGTGTTGTGTATATCTACACCAAGAAAGCCAAACAATAAGATGCCATTGCTGCTCAGTTAAAATATGTTAAATAACTTGTTTATTTACGAATAATTCGTAGATTTACGAGACAACCGTACAATCATGGAAAAACTATCGAAACAAGAGGAAGAAGCAATGCTGGCAGTATGGCAATGTGGTATAGGTTTTATAAAGGATTTTTTAGATGTGCTTGAAGAACCTAAGCCCCCGTACACCACCCTGGCATCAACCATAAAGAACCTGGAGCGCAAAGGCTTTATAAAAAGCGAAAAGATGGGCAACTCGTTCAGGTACGCTCCGGCTATATTGGAAGAGGATTATAAAAAGAAGTTTATGAACGGTTTCGTAAGCGATTACTTTGAAAACTCCTATAAAAACCTGGTTACTTTTTTCGCCAACGAGAAAAAAATCAGTGCCAATGAGTTAAAGGAGATTATTAAACTGATAGAAAACCCTAAATCCTGAAAGCCATGCCAGCCTTATTTGTTTTCTTATTGAAAGTAAATGTCGCCCTGTTGCTATTTTGCGCAGGTTATTACCTGGTACTAAGGCATTTAACATTTTATACTTTAAACCGCATATACCTGGTTGCCGCCATACTGTTCGCCACGGTTTATCCAAAAATCAACCTGTCCGATTTCTGGCAACATCACCAGCAAATAGCCAAACCGGTGCAGGTGGTAATTTTTAGCTGGCAGGCGCCAGCCAAAGCCCTGGTGAACCCACTACCCAACTATTGGTTATGGGCCGAGATTGTTTTGTGGGCTGGCGTGATATTTCTTGCAATAAGGCTGCTCATACAATTGTATTCGCTCTACAGGTTGTACCGGAGTTCAACAGCGGCCAAAATTTACAACCACGATGTCCGGATTATTAAAGGCAACAGCGGGCCGTTTTCGTTTTGGAAAAGCATTTTTATAAACCCTGCTAACCATGAACCCGCCGACCTGCATTCGATATTACTGCATGAGCAGGTACATGTTAGCGAACTGCATACGCTGGATGTTTTACTGGCTGAACTAAGCACGGTTTTTTATTGGTTTAACCCCGGAGTTTGGCTGATGAAAAAGGCTGTGCGCGAAAACATTGAATTTATAACCGACCGAAAGATATTAAATAACGGCGCGGATACCAAACAATATCAATACAGCCTGGTGAATGTCAGCTTCGGGGCTGCGCCACAGGGCATAGTTAACCATTTTAATATATCAACTATTAAAAAACGAATTATCATGATGAACGCTAAACGATCTTCGAAATACAACCTAACCCGGTACGCATTTTTAGTGCCTGCTGTGGTTGCCCTGCTGCTCATTTTCAGTATATCAAAAGCAGCTTTTGTAAAGAAAAACAACAAGACGATAAAGTCATTTTCTGCAACGGAACATAAATTAGCCGCAAAAAGCAGCAAACCGTCCGCTACGCTGACAAAAACTAAGGCTGACTTTGTTGAAGTGCTAAAAAGCACACTTACCGGGGCGAAAATAACAACCAAAAATACCGATACTATCAGGAAGGGCGGATTCTTTTTAAGCACCAATGGTAAATCAGATTCATTGAACTACGTAATAAACGGGGCCAAATCTAGCAAAACCGACCTGATGAAGCTTGATGAGAAGAAGATTTACAGCGTAAACATTATGTCGCCTGAGTCCGCCGCAAAAGTTATGGATCATCTTGATAACCGGTACAGTACCATTTTCATCACCACTAACGACTCGGAAAAAGGTAAAAAATTCCTCGAAAAAATGAGCAACGCGAATGGCAACCATGTAGCAATAGCTGGCGCTGGCTACAGTAGCGGCAGCAGTTCAAGTGACAAAGACAATATGATAGTCCTCACCGGCTCTTCGAATGGCTCAGGTGCTTCATCTGGTGGCGACAATAAAGACACAATTTGGGTAAAAGGTACAACTGGCAGTCATGGAAGAGTTGAATTACTCAATTCAACAAAAAATAGTACATCTGTGCCGGCCACTATTTATTATGGCAACGGAAGAGGAACAAAAAACTATTCCCGCAAAACATATCGCGATACAACATTGAAAGGTGCTCTTTCCTATTCACTAACCTATGATAGCGCAGGATCATCAAGGTTGAACCCCGTTGTTGTACAAGGTTACGGCAGCAGCAGGTATTCAGTGAAGCCTGGTACCAACGTAATGGCGTGGTCATCAGCAAACCTGCGTTCTGCGTCCAGCATCGACCATATTTCGGATAAGATGATTATCATTAACGGCAAAATAGCTTCGCAGGCTGACCTGAAAAAAATATCAGCCTTTGATATCGACCGTATGGTTTTCAAAAACGATGAAGAAACGAAAGAACTTTATGGCGATAAGGCTAAAAACGGGATTGTGTTTATAGTTACCCGGAAGGGGGCAAAATAGTTTATTTAGTTGGATTGGGTTGATTAAGTTGACTGAGTTAAAAATTCGATAATTAGAGGTCAGTTATTAGTTATAAGAAGTTAAACCCAATCAACTTAATCAACCACTTAACTTAATCAACCAATCAACTGGCTTCGGCCAGTTTTTCTTTTTCCAGTATTTCCAGCAGCACCTTTTCGGCAACGTTTAACTCAGCCGAATTGACATCCGTATCTTCGTCAATGTGTTTGAGATATTTGAATATTGCGCCGTCTTCGTAGCTTTTTATCACCGTGGGATGTACGTAATATTTTTTACAGACCGTGCGGGTGTTGCCCAGGTTTAGCGCTACCTCATCCAAAACGCTTACTATTTTTTTGCGGCACTCGGTAACGGTGTCAAATTCGCCGGCTTGTTTAAACGCATATAACGCGCTTACACTACCCGCCCAGGTGCGGAAATCTTTAGCCGTAAAGTCTTCGCCGGTTATTTCCTTTAGATAGTTATTTACATCTCCCGAACCGATAGTACAGCGCTCGCCGTTAGCATTATAATATTGAAAAAGTTCTTTTCCCGGTATTTCGCGGCATTGTTTTACCAGCCGGGCCAATTTCCTGCTTTGCAGCGATACTTTGTGATAAACGCCTTTTTTGCCTTTAAACTCAAAATTTATGGTTGAACCTTCAATTTTAACGTGCCGGTTCATCAGTGTAGTTAAACCAAAAGAGCCATATAACTTTTTGTACGATTCGTTACCTACCCTTATGCTGGTGAGCTCCATTAACCTTACCACCAGTGCCACGATCTTGTCGTGATCGGGATTTGGTCGTGCGAGGTCTTTATCAACCTGCCTGCGTATGGCCGGCAAATACCCGGCAAATGCCTGCAGCCGATGATATTTTGATTGGTTGCGAATTTTATTCCAGTCTGGGTGGTAACGGTATTGTTTGCGGCCGGCGGCATCAGTACCTGTAAATTGCAGATGCCCATTTTCGTGCGGCGATATCCACACGTTTGTATAAGCAGGCGGAATAACCAGTTTGTTAAATCGGGTTATCAGTTCCTTATCTTTAACCAAACTGCCGTCGGCGTTGTAATAGCTCCACCCCTTTCCTGATTTTTTTCGGGTATAGCCAGCTGTGGAGTCAGCCACATAGCGTAAGCCGACGGATTTTGCAGTAACTTTAGGGTCGCGCCCTATTTTTTCGAGTTTGGTTAATAGCCTGTTCATCGCATGTACAACACAGACCAATCATATAAGTTTTTAAACTAATAAGAAAATAAATCAGATAGTATTGTTTTAGGTAGTGCACTGCCTAATAAGATTGATGCGCAGATAAAAACTCTTTTTGACCATCCACTGACTATTCTTAACCCATAAACGCTCAATTTTACGCTAAAACAAACATCAAACTTTTATGAAATACAATTTATTAGGAAACACCGGCTTGGTGGTATCCGAGATTTGCTTTGGCACGATGACATTTGCCGGGAAAGGTGGCATTTGGGAAAATATCGGCAAGCAACAGCAACAAGAAGTGAATGACTTAATGAAGGTTGTTGTGGATTCGGGCATTAATTTTATCGACACCGCCAATGTTTATTCTTTTGGCGAATCAGAGAAAATGCTGGGCCAATCTATTAAAGACCTCGGCCTGAACCGTAATGACCTGGTTATTGCCACCAAAGTGAGAGGACGAATGAGCCAGGGACTTAATAATGTGGGCTTATCACGTTACCACATTTTCAGCTCTGTTGATGAAAGCCTTAAGCGTTTGCAGATGGATCATATCGACGTACTTTATG
>Ga0105239_10004556_pt1 | contig 16517 bp, 17 predicted proteins | sample KBSC44metaG_FD_92761 | JGI IMG/M metagenome (GOLD analysis project Ga0105239, IMG submission 92761) | Corn rhizosphere microbial communities from Kellogg Biological Station, Michigan, USA - KBS C4-4 metaG | ecosystem: Host-associated > Plants > Roots > Rhizosphere > Soil | place: Michigan, USA...
ACCTGTTGCTGCCTTTTGGCCCAGCTGGGTGCCTCTTGCTGGTGAGCCACCGCTAGTGCCACTCAAGCTTTTGTTAGCGTCTTGGCGTCATTCCCGAGGGGCCACAGCCATCACTACTGCAGGTGGACCGTGGACATCGCCAGTTGTTTGCATCCGAGCCACGGACGCCAGACTACGGAGTAGAGAGTACCTGGTATCTTGACTCCTTCTCTGCAGGCGCTGTTCGATGTTTAAAAGAAAAGCCACCAACACCCCGTTCTCAACAGAGAGACCTAATCCTCTTTGTGGGGGTCGAGCAACCAACAGCTTCGAAAAACACGCCAGTCCTCCCCTAGGTATGTGTCCAGGTACGAAGCACAGGGGACTATGCTGTGTATAGCACAAGTAAATGAATCCCATGCAAGAGGTTTCGCCTGTTGTCGTCCCTGAACATCAGTGCACAAGTTCTCGCTCTCCCCGCTTAGCTAAATAGACAAGAGCGAAGCCGAGCACATTCCGGTCGAAGAGGATTGGGAAATATTCACCATCAAAAGCTACACAAATAATATGAGAGCCTGGAATTCAGCCTTGTCGCCACGAAATCTTCAGCGCCGGAAAGTTCTTGATGGTCAGATCATGCGTGGTCTGTTCTATTGGCATTCCGGTTCCCTCGATGCTGGGATATCTCCTCATCGATGTTGTATGTACAATTCGTGGGAGGCCCAAGCGACTGCTCGAGCCACGCCGTCCTCAACCCAGAGACAGCTTCGTTGCCTATAATCCCAGTACCGCCTTTGATTCCGCCTCCTTCCCTATCAGCCCCAGGCTTCGAATTTGGTCGATCTTCGGGGCGTTCTCTCGCGGATGAGAGGCTTCGGCTTTCCGTAGAGCATCCTGTATAGCTAGGGCGCGGGCGTACTATGAGAGATCCAGTTAGCCTAGAGCGCTCGCTCCAAGATTGAAAGCACACCAACCTCCTTTTTATGATGCAGACACTCATAGTAGTCTTCCAGTCGCGGTAAGCAGACCCCGTTCTGCCTTGCTACTTGGTCGTTTTGATTGATGACATAGCACGCCATATATTCTTGCCAGAAGGAAAAGCACCGCGAGACGCCTATGAGTTGGAACAGGGCATTAGTATAGCTGCAAGTCTGAAGGGTGATTCAACCAGGATTGCAGCTCACCTGAGTGTGCGCCATAACCAGAAGCCATCTTTGTGGTGTCAAACCAAGTAAGCAAGGCCCATCCAACCACGGGACAGTAATGGTCTGAAGAGCTGTAGACAGGGGAGTTGAAGAAGGATGTCTCGTAGTCGCAAGTTCTCTGGTGCACTGTTGTGCTGTTGGACGTTGGTGGACGTTGCTTGCAGTTCCGCTGCCCACTGCGGTTGGAGCTATGATGCACGTGACTACAGCCGAGAGGCCAAGCTTTTGGGTACAAGTGGCCCAAACTCTCCAATTCTGGGGAGTCGTGAAAGCGCCAGACTTCGCCTGGTGAGTGTCTAATAGGTGAAGAGGGAATTCTCTTATGGCCCTCAGCCACATCACCCTCGTATGAATGCCATAACATGCGCATGCAATGTCGAATGCATAAAAAGACATAGACATGGCCGACATATCCCTGTTGACAGATGCCCAGGCCCTTCTGTTGGCAGTCCACCTCTCCTCAAGTTCGAGCCTGGATCGTCTGTTTATCCTCTCTCGCCTGCGCCAGGAGATCCTGCCTGTAACATTAATCTACAGAATATTGCTCTCATTCTATCCTGTCAATCAGTTGAATTTGTCCCATCTTGCCGACTTCCTCCTTGCCTTACAAGATCCTCCCAGCGATGCGCCGGCCGTCGACGAGTTTAAGATCGACCCATCCATTTCCACCATCACCCCTAAAGATGCTCTCCGCCGTTGCCGCTTGTTGACTCTGCGGTCAAACCCTCCACATGCCATATTTGGCTCGGAAAACGGCCTGACAAATTTCATCGTCAACTGGTCGTATCGTGTTGAGTCGACCGGCGGAGTTCAGCCTCTACTCGCCTTTGTAGAGCCATTTCTAAGCACTGATACTTGTCTTCGGCTGTGGCATGATACCTGCCTCCTTCCTGTTGTTAGACTCCAGTACGAATTCTATCCAGATGCCGTCCATACTATAGGCCTGCACGACTTCCAAGGACTGTCAGGCATGGGTGGTGTTCAGTCTTTGCTCCAGAATGCACAAGAAACCCATGAACCCGCTCTCGTAGCACGCGACTTAGATGACGTTGTAAGCCCGTGGGTACATGGAGCGAGCGAATGGAAGAGGAGGAGGGTTGAGCCAGGAGATGCCGAAGTGGACGATTCGTCGTGGGAAGTTGTCAATGAATGGTTGTTAGCCGCAAGTGTCAAGGATTTCGACGTTATTGGCACAGCATTTGTGTCCTGGGACGGTCCAAAGCCCAACCAGTCTGATAAAATTAGCAAACTTGACGAGCCGGCCCTGGGTCGTTTCGCGCAGACAGGACTCGCCATCATCTATGCTTGCCCGGAACTCTCTCAATCGTCGCTTTCTGTCGCGAAGAATATCCTCACCAAAGTCTCCAACATTACCTGTGAGCGCCCGCCAGATTTCACTACTAGCGTACCAGAGATTGCACTCGATGATTCTGTGTCCCGCAGATTCAAGGAAATTGATCTTATGTTCAATTGTCTCCTTAAACAAGACAATCCCTTTTCGCAAGTCAACCCATCCTCGATCGCCTTAGTGTGGGGCCTACTGGAAACTGCCACATTATTGCTTGATTTCAATTTGCCAGCTTCAACGTCGGCTTTGGCACGCACATGTCTGTTTGGCTCTGAGAGGCAACAAAAGGACGAACTCGGCAAAATTCTACAACGAATCTCGGAGAAACCAAAACAAGTCGACTGGATATCAATACGGAATCGTTTGCATTGGTCACGGCGTTGGACTCGTCAAGACGCGTCAACTGACAGCGGAGTGCAACTGGGTTTCTTATCAAAGGTCCCCCAAGAGGTACTGGATACTCAAATCTTGAACGCCAGCTTGAAACTTGGCCACTACGATGCGGCGGCTAAGCTGTATCTCGACAGCTCAACACCACCTCTGCCACAAGCTGAAATCGAAAGACATATCACAGATGCCATACTAAGGGCTTATGACAATGCCGGGGATGGTAACCGTGAACGTGGTGGGCTCCGTCCTGCTTATGATATGTTAAAATATTTCCGTCCCAAGCTCCCACAATCTTCCAAAATGGAAGACATCGACCATCTCATCAAAGCCACTCATCGACTTTCCTTCTATCGGCTCAATCTATCACACGGTGTTGCTTTCAGGCCTGTTGCAATCCGAGTGCAGAAGAACCCACTGAACCTAGTCGCCAAAGTATTGGAACAAGATCCTAAAGCTTATACAAAGCTGGATGACCTTCTAGAAATAGGCCGCAGCCTTGTGCAGGCCCATCTTCCAACCCGTACGGTCCTTGATGATACCTCTGAACCGCTTGAAGTACGATTGGTTCAGGCCCGCCTTGAAATTACACGACTAGCAATTGAAGCAGCATTGAAGAGTAATGATTTCGATACAGCTTACTCGTATATATCTACCAGGCTATCCAATGAGACAACACCTGGCTATGATGACGACATATCTTGGAGGGCAGCGTACGTAGCTGGCAAATACAGACCTGCAGCATCTCCTAAGAGTTTAGAAGCTCGCATCGAGAATCTCTCACAACGAATGGAATTACTCTCGCGAGCGTTGGTACTAGCACCTGTGGGAGACTCGCTTGCTGAAATTCTTGGGACTTGGCGTCGACATGAGGAAGAAATGACCGCTTTGAGAGAGGAGGGAGTCATGGAAGAACGGGCCTCGGATGCTAGGGCGGATGCCGATATCCCAGGGGCATTCGGCCTAGACGACCGTGAACTTGATGCGGCAGAGTTACAACGTGCCATGGCACGGCGGAATTGGCCTGGATCCACGCCAGGAATTTCGTATGAAGAACATGCCCCCATGGGACTCTTTGACGTGGCAAAAGGAGCAGCAACCGCTCTTCGGAAGAGTCCTTTCTTCCCCTTGGGCTCAAGTGGGTTGCAGGACTTGAGGATCCGAGATGATTCAATTGCTTCGATGCAACGTGACTCGATAGCAGAGGGCACATCACCAGGCTCACCACCTACTGGAGGAAGGGTGCGGAAGAGAGATCAAGTCACAAACATGGTCACAAGCGGCATTGTCAGTGGTATGGGATGGGTTCTCGGAGCTCAAGCTCAGGATCGCAATGACTTGAGCAGTAATGACGAGCAGTCAAGGTCAAGGACCGAGCATGCATAATGCTTTGCCCTGGGTAAGCAGCACCTGGATGAATCTTCCACTCCATCCCTATCTACGGAGGCATCATTCAATTGTATATGCATTGAAAGATCCAAGTGTATTTGATAGCTCTCCAGGGTCCGGCGAACCTTCCCGTCTTCATATCATTGTCGTCACTGTCATTCGCCTTGGCGCATTGTAAGGCGGTGAAAGTGATGATGACGGTACTGCCGGTGCGGCGTGAATATACATGTGGAAGGAGCGAGGGCGATTTCATCAGATCGGCGTGACTTCCCCCAGCAATCCGGGAATACCAGCACACAAAATGTGAGATGCCAGTGTCTTCTCTTTATTCCTCCTTGAAGTGATCTCTCCATCTTCACCAGCCCACTTAATCATTGCTGCCCCTGACATTTGACTTGCTTCATTTCGCCCACTCGTCTAGAGGGGCAGACGCCAACCAGTCACCTCGATATTCCAAAGATGCCTCCATTGCCACGCGCCGTGTCTCTCCAACGACGTTCTGAGGCCTCGGCAAAGACATTTTCCATCATTTTCGCTGTCATTGCTGTGGTTCTTATCATCATCTGCCTCGTCTGGGGCTTTGTTCTACCCAGATATAGGAAGAGAAAGAAACCCGAGCTCAACCCCCTGCACAGAGGAGGAGGAACAAACTCATCCGGGAGCAATGATGCCCATCACTTTCCCAGCCATCCTGCCGTCCTTCGAGGCTTTCGCAGCAAGCAAAGACCAGTCCTAGATCGGTACAACCCCAGAACGGAGTCACCATTCCCACAAAATGGACCCTTGCCTGAGTATGCCCCTCCAGTACCCTTTCTCACCTCACACCCGCTATCAAATTCACTGTATGGACCAGGTAATAGTCATGGCCTTTTCTCACCTACCAAGAGTTGCATTCAGCCACGCCAGGGGATGATGTTGCAAAACGAAACCTCGAAGCCACAAGGTAAAGCCAAGTGCGCGAAGGAGGTTGAGGTGACTGCCTATGAGCAATGTCAGGACTACATTCTTCCTGTGCCTGAACCCCTGGTCCTGAAACCTAGACCCGCAGGCAGACCACCACCACTTACAAGACAGTTGGAGAGGTTTCCCATACCCATCGGGACGCTCAAGCCGAAAGATAATCTGCTGCACCCCGCCAAATTATTTGAAGGCGTGGAGTCTCGTGATTCACAGTCGACAGCTGACACGGTCGGTACACCCTGCCCTCCTCAATATCAAGTGAGACGCATGAACTTGCCGACGGCAGACACGAGCCTCCGAAACAATGACGCGGTTGATTTGGATGAGTTATCGGAAAGAACAGCTCGCTTGAGAGGTCGGAGCCAGGGAAAAGAACGGAAGGCGATGGTGGCTAGTATTCAAGGAAAACCAACATTACGACGCGCTGGAACAGTCACGAGGCCCAGGACACCGGTTGCTGAAATGCGGGAACGATTCAATCAAAATACTATTAATGTACCCGCAAATGGGACAACTTCCAGAACAGACAACTGCACTCCATCTGTGAATCCTTTCGACACACCTGGTGATTCATCCACTCCACCAACGTCACCACGTTATTCGTATAATTTTAGGGTACCATCTCGCGCTCAGTTCCCAGGTCGTCATGCTTATCCAGAGAACAAAGGTACCAATATGGAGCAGCCAGAAATTGCACGCATTCCAAGCTGGCCCCCAGGTTTTCAAACAGCAGTGCCGAATGCGTCATCAGAACTGGGCAATGATTCAGGGAGTACCGCCGACCGCTTTCAGCCTGCTCGCCTCAATTTGAATCCGTTCTCAAATCTTCGGAGTGGCGGACGTTATGCGAAAGGCCGCTCTCTTTCCTCGCGTTCGACAGCTTTCAGGCCTATGATGGTTCCAAGGAGCTATCGAAGTCACAGAGCCAGCAGTGTCTACAGCCGGGACACAAGGGGCATGAGTACTCTCCCAAGCCCGACGCATGATGAGATCATGCAGTATCAAGCGGTCCAGCCCTCCTCCTTCATTGATGAAAGAAACACGATGTTGATGAACAACGTAAAATCCAAGATTGATGAATGGGATCTCCATACAGCGGATCTCGATGTGTCAGCGCTTTCACCTCCGAGATTGAAACGTACATTATCCGACTGCGGCCCTCGAGGATCCATCCCGAGAGATTATCCAGGCCTTGGATCAGTCCGACCACTTTGGATTGCTCGACCTACCTACAACAACACGGAGCACCATCCTCGATCACAAATCGAACACGACAGTTTTGACATGTTCAACAAGACTCTGAATGGGGTTGGGAGTGGTTGCAGAGATCATGTGGCCCATCCCGCAAAGGCTGGAGGTAAGAAGCCTATCACAGATGGTGGATTTGGTGATGCCACAGGGACTGCACCAGGAGGCGTTGCGTGGATATAGACCCAGATTCAACCAACAATTGAAGTATAACTGGGTGCCGCATGGATGGGGCGAGAATAATCGATGTTTAGTAGGGGGAGCTAGGATCTGTGCTGGTGATTTTGACATGGAAACCAGATTTTGACATGGAATGAAATGGCAAAGTGGTCATGAGGTGTGTACAAGTCATCAGGCACATAGGTCGGTAGATAGATCGATAAGGATGAGGGATTCCAGGCATTCCAATATCCCTATGCCGACTTTCAATACATGTTAGCTGGGTAGCAGTTCAATACCAAGTGCAGAAGTTCGAAGATTCACAGCTTTGCATATTTCAGCCAGCCACATTTTGCGACTGCACACTAAGTGCCCTGTTGGTTGGCTGGAACTGGATCACCTTAAATAGGTATTAGGTGTGGTTCGAGATAGCGATTTGACCAACTTCTAAGCCTTTAGTTCAGCATTCGCTTCGGGCGGCTGTGGCTGGACGAGCAGCTGCACCGACGTTAAATTGACGACTGGTCCGAGTCACGGGGCAGACAATCCCAGTGCGCCCTCGTCCTACCCAACGTCAGCTCCTGTTCATACAAGTACTTTGTCTTGTAGCAATATAGTATGTATTGCCCAACCTTTATCCAGACTACGTGCTAAATGGATACAGCTCCCCATTCCTGGCCCTAGACCAGGGCAGCGAGAAGCCTGCCTCGGTGCCTATCCTGTTATGGTGGAGCTGCTTAATCATGCCACCCTCCCTTCCTAGGCCTAAGGAGCTTCAAAGTCAGACACCCAGGGACTCCCGGGGGCGAAAATGGGGACGGTGGCCAGTTCCGAGTGGACGCGAATCCCTAGTAACTACTATTATGATTTCTCCTCGTTCCCACTTTCCCAACCGATCTCTGAGAAAGCCACCAACGAACAAAAATCTTTTATTGCCGCAAGACAGGCTACAGGCTGCAGCAGGATCGTCAGATCGTGCGCTGCGCATCCCTGGGATTTTGCCATGGAGCATGTTGGTGTGATGTCTGACTCCTGAGGCGAATGACACGAGACAATCGGGGTACTACCACGGTTTGTATTATGCACGTAACCTGCTCGTTCTTCTTTTCGTCCGCGCAGTATTACTGCCATAATGGATGGAACGAATCCCGCGTCGATCCAATTCAGGCGTACCGACTCCATGATGGACCATCCCAGCGGCCAGTCATGAGTTCGAAGTCAGTACTCTGTACACACTGCTTTTGCGCAGACGAGCCGCTTTCGATCGTCTGGGATTCGGGTGGCCTCAAAAAACATCCCTGACATATCACACTTTTCCCGAACGATCCACGATCCACGATGTGGCACAGCCAGGCCCGCAGAGGCTGGCCCTGAAACCAAACCCTGTGTGTTGGATACATGCTCGAAAGGTAAGGCGACTTGTAGTTTTGATCTTCTGGTGTTTTCCTTCTTCACATTCATCTGCATCTTTTACCCAAAAGCATTGATTGATCTCGCGGGTCGCGACTCTCCCTAGCTATAATTCCTTTTACAGAAGCCTCCACGCATATATAAATTAACCCCAGTTTAATCTCGAGATCGGCGATTACCCCTTTTCCGATCTTGAATTCGACTCTTGATTAAAAGCAGGAACGAGCATTATCCGACATGGGTTTGGGAAAGATAGTGGGTATTCTCGCATCCTTTCGAACCTGGCTTTCAAACTCACATGGTATTCATAGCTGCTCTCCGGTAGCATCCTCGCCGCCTCGACCTTCGCCAGTCCCCTCGTCAAACGGGCGCAAGATGTGGTTCAGGGAGCACTGGGGACCGACGAGTACTGGAACGAATATGATGGTGGGTCAACCTCGCTACGCATACGGTAGAAAATTGAAGTTAATCGAATGTATGAACAGGCGGATCAAACCACTATGTACAATACGAAGGAAACGGCTCGGTGGCAGCAGGATGGCCTCCAGTCCTGACGTGGGTGAGCTTCAACGATCTCTGGGTGGCAAGTCTACACACAATCAGCCGAAGTTGCGACCAGTTGTACAAAGTACCCAACAATTCGGACCAGGAGACGCAGGACTTGAAAGACGCGATCAACTCCATCGCCCACGAGAGCCGTGTCGACCACCGGTTCATTCTAGCAGCTGTTATGCAAGAAACGAAAGGATGTGTTCGGGCAGCGACCAGCGAGAGCCCCGATGGGATTAGGAATCCGGGGTTGCTACAGTCTTTCAAGGGCACGTTTTCATGTAACGACAAGGGAAAGGTGCAGACGCCGTGCCCGAGGGATACAATCACGGGGATGATCGCAGATGGAGGTTTGTATTTCCCCAATCTACGGCGAAGGACGCTTTTACGTTGCTGACTTTTTGATGTTCAGTGGGTGGTACAGCAGATGGCCACGGGTTCGCCGCGGATATCAACGCGCAGAAGGACGTCCAGAATATTGAATATGCCGAAGCCTATTATCGCGGTGCACGACTGTACAATTCGGGAGCAATTGATGATTCAGGGGATCTGGGGAAGGGGTCGGCTACGCACTGCTATGCCAGTGATATTGCCAACAGGTTGGTGGGATGGACGGACAGTGCGTCCAGCTGCACTCTGGATGACGATAAATGAACGAAGTCGGATCCAGCCTCCCCCAGGAGGCATGCATGGCGTTGGTGGAGCAAAGGGTTTATACTTATTGTCTACTATATCTTTTTATACTACGCATGTAGTACCTAGTTGGTTAGTGGTTGATATTGGTGTTATCTAGAGGGCATGGGGTAAGCCTGGATACTGGAGGGGGAGGTTCTCCAAGTGACACAACAAGTGTGATATTAGATATTCTGTAATAAAGAAAGTAGATCCCACTACAACATTGTATGTGGGAAATGATTCAATGATGAAGGTCGATGGACAGACATAATGGATGAGAGAGCCATGAAAGTAATCATCAAATCGATGACGCCTTTGTCAAGAGAAGACTGCGGAGATAAGGCCAATCCATATCCCCCGAAAGTCCACCACCATCGCCCACTTCTCCATCCACCGGCAAGCGGCTGACCAACTGCAGCAAACAACCCACCTCCATTCATGGCTGCAACTGAGATCTTGCTCTCCATTTCCTAATCTCTGCAACTATCGTTTCCTCATCTTCTCCGACTAAGGTGACGCCTCCCCATCATGTCAGGCCATCAAGACCCTCGCGAGGGCTTGAGCCCCTCACCCAATATTCTTGATCTATTCGAAGGGGTCGGAGATGGAGATGGCGATAGTGACGTCGATTTTCAGCCTTCGGAGGAGCAAAGTGGTACCGAGGCTAGCCTGACTGGCCTCCTCCGCGAAGACGACAGCAGCGACACTGATTTCATCGGTAATACCAATCTGCACACTTCCGATATGCTGGGCCAGAGAGGCTGATTATCATCAGATGCAGAAGAGTCGCTCGGTGGGATTGAGATTGTATTTGAATCCCAGGGTGCTGAGGACGAGGACGAGAATGAGGACGATGACGAAGAGACTGAAACAGACACCCCGACAGGAGGTGGCACTCAGAGTACGTGCACGCCCCCGCGATATCACATCAAACATCTCTGCTCCATTCTGTATCACTGTGGCGTCTTGGATTGGGTCGGCTAACCAGGTGTCAATACTGTAGTAACCTACGCAGATCTAAGAGGTTTGCTACAGCGACATAACCCCCTGCGCCAGATCCTTTTATCCCAGTACCGCATTATAACCCCCTCGGGCCGTGCGCTGTTCGCAGAAGACGACGATGCCGATTATCTGCCTCATCTAGGAAGACAGCGAAGGAGGCGGCCTGAGAAACCCAAGGGCGACAGATGGCCCAAGGTGCCCAACGAACATGGTCGAGCCCTGATGAACTCGGGTCTGTACGGCAGCCAGGACAGCCATGAAGACATCCGCTGCAAGAGGAGGAGGACACTCAGTGAGCGGCTGATGTGGCGGCGGCTTGGAGTTGAGCCTCGCCCAAGCATGCGGCGCCAGAACAACCTCATCGCCCAAGAGCTGATACCCAACAACAGCATGGCCGATAGGATCATCCACTACGACAGTCGCGCATACTCTGGCCAGTTCTCTGACGATGGTAACTTCTTCTTCAGCTGCACGCAGAACTTCAAGGTCAGGATGTACGACACGAGCAATCCGTACGAGTGGAAGTATTACAAGACGGTAGACTATCCGTTCGGGCAGTGGACCATCACAGACGCGACCCTTTCGCCGGATAATAAATTCCTTGCATATTCATCTATTCGGCACGCTGTGTGCCTAGCTACCACCGATCCAAATGATACCAACGACCACACTATCCTCGACTTTACGAATTTTGCCCCCGGGTCTAGCATGGGGAGGCAGACGTATGGTTACATGGGAAGGCATGGCTTTGGTATCTGGTCGCTGCGGTTCAGTGGAGACGGGAGAGAGATAGTGGCTGGAACGTCTGATCATAGTGTTGTTGTGTACGATCTCGAACGGCGGCAGTCTACTGTCAGACTGTCCAACCACGAAGACGACGTCAATGCAGTGTGCTACGGCGACAAGCTCTCCCCTCACATTCTCTACTCCGGCAGCGACGACCAGACGCTACGCGTGTGGGACCGGCGGTCCATGGCAGACGGTCGGCCCGCGGGGATTTTCGTTGGACATACCGAGGGCTTGACATACGTGGACTCCAAGGGCGACGGCCGGTACGTTCTATCGAACGGGAAGGATCAGACGATGAAGCTGTGGGACTTGCGCAAGATGATATCACCAAACGACTTCTCCAAGATCAACCTGCACAGCTATACCACGAATTTCGACTATCGGTTCAGTCCCTACGACGAGGACGACTACATCCCGAATCCCAAGGACTGCTCGGTTGTGACATTCCGGGGTCACAGCGTGCTCAAGACGCTAATCCGCTGCCATTTCAGTCCACCCACGAGCAGCAATTCGCGGTATGTATACAGTGGGTCGGAGGACGGGAAGGTCTGGATTTGGAATCTGGACGGCACGGTTAAAGGCACGATCGATGTAGGCGCTGCGACCAAGAACACAAGGCCCAGAACGGGCGGGCTGAGTGATCATTATGGGTACGAGTTGGGTGGGCGGAGTAGTTCGGCGTGGAAGACGTGTGTGCGAGACGCGAGCTGGAGTCCCACGGCGCCGATCCTTGCTGGTATGTGTGATATCTTCCTCTTCCTCCTTTCAAACCTGATTCCGCTAACCTTCTTTGTGCAGCAACATCGTGGAACGGCTGGGGCATGGCGACGGGCACGGTGTCAGTGCACAGCTTCACAGATGGAATGGACGACGACGAGGGCAGCCCGCCCATGTGCAGCAACTACAACGCGCGACTAGACTTGCGAGAGGACTTCAACCACCACAGAAGGAGCGCCGCACGGGCGACGAGAGGCGTGGCTACACGGCCGACCGGGATTGGTGGCGGCGGCGGTGGTGCTGTTGCAGGACGCCTCGCAGAGCTCCTCTCAGCCCCAGGAAGGGTCCTACGAAGCCGTGTCGTGCCCGCCGCCGCTGCGCAGGACAACAATGACGATGAGGAGGACGAGGAGGAGGATGATATGCCGCGGGCTCCAGGTGCTTGGTGAGGTGCTGGTGTTGAGACACCTTTGGTGTTGCGGCTCGTGGATATTGATTGGATGCCGTTATACGCGGAGGTGCAGTCCTAATACTGTACCTGAGAAACGAGGTTCTATACTGTCTCAGAACTTGAGTCTCATGAGATGTTACGTTCTACGATTCACGACTGACTGACTGAATTGGACGAGACACGATGCGATTCGACGCAAAGCAATACAAAAGTATTAGTACGGCTGAGAATAATAGCACATAAATACCATACACAAGACATTGCTCTGCGCATGAGATGCCACATGCCCACCTACCTGATTGAAGTCTTTGGTGGATTATTGTAGATATGCTACTGATGCGCGCTTGGGTCTGCCGCACTGATGTAGACCTACGAGAGCATGCTGGGGTCCTCGTTGGTTGCGTTTGAGATAGTTGGATATTCGTCAAACTGTAGATTGGCGCAGAGAAGCTGATGTCGGCTCAAGGTTGATGGCTTAATTAAGTTGACCTTTGAGTTGAATCAAAGTGAAGGCTCCTGAATAGTAGAAATCATGAATGTTTGCGGGTCTGGGTTGGTGTGGACTCTGTGGAGGGAGGAATATAATTTTATATTTCGTGGGCTTCAGCCGCCAGCGTAGTCAATTCACCCCCAGCCATTTTTCTTTGTTGCAACGGCTGTCAATAATAGCACCACGGACCCATTTGAGGTTCAGTTGCCTGCTCATTGCTCGCGAAATGGGTACTTGCACTCCTAGTTATTGCTTCTAGAGTATCAAGTTTGTTATGGGGACGTTGAGAGGGAACATTGAACGTGCCATGGAGTTCCATCACGTATGTAGATGGGTCGTGCCTACAGGAGCGCCGTTTCCATGACCAGGTTGGGAGCAATCAACAACGAGATTCACGTGCATGCAAAGGAGCCGTTTTGAATCTCAAGAAACAGTTAAGAACAGGATGATGTAGACAGACGCAATGCGAAACGAGGCCGTAAAATGAGAAAGTCCTTTGAAACGCTAGTCAAAAAAAGATTTACAGGTGAGTATGAGCGGCTGAGGCGTGCTAGTCTGTGTCAGACAGTCGAGAGGTTTCGTCGGGCTTTGGACCTGTCTGCTGTCCCCATGCCCTCCCTGCTCGGATCTGCAAGTCGAGAACACAACTGTTGGATCCATGGATCACGGGGAGAAAACTGTTCCCTCACGATCGATGCTCCGCTTTGCCTCCAGGTTTGCTCGGGACATGAACGGCCCAGTCGCTTTAAAGTTTCTTTTTGAACCTCTCCTTTCGGGAAATCAGGTGTATTCGTACAAATTATCGGGCTCTCCTCTTCGCCAATCTAGTCAAGTCACGCACGATGCGCACTGATTGCTCCCGCAGTTCGTCGCTATCCCACTAATACGTTGTTGATGGGTATATGTACTGTACGCGAGGATATCAGTAAAAGGCGTCCTCGAGATACAGTCCGAGTCGAGGGGTGTATCTCACTCAGCTTGATGAAATATCCAATGGCACCCATGATCAGGAAGCCCATTCCGACTGCTTGCGAGATCTTCATGAATTCTCTTCGGTCGGCTAGAAGAGAGGGTGGCTGTGTTAGCGAGCTTGGATTCTCGTGGCAGAGGGAGGGTACGTACGTTTTGTGCATCTGTTGATAAATTGTGTTCCATCTTTGAAGAATTCCCTGGGCACATCGGCCATCTCTTGGATTAGGTCGGACATGATGGGCGTGTGTATATGTGGCTGGGGCGAATGGAGGGTGGAAAGGAGGGTATGCAAGTAGCAAGTGGTGTGTAGAGCGGAAGTTGAAGTTGGCTGGTAGGTTGCTTCGTGGTAAAATAATGCGACCAAGCGAGTTGTTGAAGATGCGCTCCCTATAAACCAGTTGAGGCGTAGGTGGCCGGACTGAGTCTGGGGGAGACAGGCTTGAGGGGGAAAGCTCTTTAGTGATTAGCTCCATGCTAAGACCAGTTAGTAGCATGTCTAACTCGTTATGGCTACGCGAAGGCACTGGCGTTATGTCCACCAATCATCAACGCCTGCGCCCCGAGTGTGACAATATCAGGTCATGGTGCACCTCGAACTACAGACACAGCCATCAACTCCTGACCACCATCAAAGTGTCCTCCTCCATATCATTCTGTTTTTGCTTGTTTGACCATTCATACCTTGTCATTGCCTTCTCATAGTCCTCTTTTCATTATCCTCCCATCCCAAGAAGATTTCTTTGACTCCAGTCAGTCAAGAGCACCACCAACCGGATACTTCTTCGACCCTCTCCGCCTCCCTCCTCAATTGTAGTTTGACTTCAGACACATCCATTTTCTTCGTTACACCCTCCAAATCTGTTGGTGTTGTCGCGTCGGATTCTCATGTACTATTAAAAGGGAAAAAGGAAACAAGGAAAATAATCGGGTTCTGCTTCAGCTGGTCTGCTTCTTCATAAGCTTCTCAATCTGGGAACGTTGTATAAATCCTCTCTACCAATTTCTGTACGTATCTCTTACTGGGATGGCCCTTGGAGGTCCGAGTGTTGGAGACAAATGAGTCGAGTCTCGTGGAGTGAAGCGCGGGTGTCTGGATTCGTTCATCTTTCATCTTCCCTCTTCTTGTATCGGGTGCTAATTCACCATGACTTTGTACAGAACCTCTTCTTGTGTCCTTTGCACCTCTTGTCCACATCTTTTACAGATTTGCAGACAGACAGAGACAGTCCACTTGATCAATCAAAGCATTTCCCACCATGGCTGCAGAAGAAGACAATTTTGACATTGACATCTATGGTGATGGTGAAGGTGAAGGTGAACCTGATGGCGTGATGGGCCATGATGGTCAGATGGACTATAACGACGATGAAGAGGTTACTTTTGATCTAGGACAAGACGACCTGGAACCCGCCGAGGAACCCATCGTCAAGCATGACAAAGAATCCCAACACAATGCGAAGTCTGAAACACCGTCGCAGACTGACGGGACAGAAAGCCAATCTCAACCACATGCACAGGTCAACGGACGAGAAAATGGACCCAGTCAATCCCAGACGATCCCGCCGAAGCCGCCGTCCGCCCCAGCGCCTCAGCAGGGAACGAAACGTAAGGAATCATCGGATGAAAGGCCAATCGATGCGGGTGCTACAAACGCCTTAATGGTATCGGATCTCCATTGGTGGACTACCGAGGACGATATCCGTGGTTGGGCTAATGATGCAGGTGCTGAGGATGATTTGAAGGATGTTACTTTCAGCGAACACAAAGTGAACGGGAAGAGCAAAGGGTAAAGGCCATTCGCTCGTTGTTTGTTTTGATATGTTCACAAGCTTACACAGCTTCTAGGCAAGCCTACGTCGAGTTTACCTCTCCCCAAGCCGCCACCGCTACCAAGCACAAAATTGAACAAGCTGGAGGATCCAATGTTCCCACCCGCAAGCACAATGTGGTATTTACCAACCCGATGCAGAACCCCTTCAAAACACTGCCCAAGGATGCCCCTACTCGTGCCCGAGACGAACGGCCAGTGCGAGGTGGCCCCACTTCTTTCAATCCAACACCGCACCCTCAGAATAATTACGGCGCCAATAATCAAGGTTATCGTGGTGGAAGAGGCGGCGGATTCAACCGTGGAGGCTACAACGCCCACGGCGGTCACAGTCAATATAACAACCGTAACTTCTCCGGGCCGATGGGTGCTGGTGGGTACAATAACAATAACAACAATAATGGAGGGTTCCAGGGCAACATGGGCATGAACAATAATTATGGCGGCTTCAACCGAGGCGCTATGATGAACAACTCGATGAGAGGCGGCAATATGGGCGGCATGCGTGGAGGTAGGGGAGGCATGAACAACATGATGCCGATGGGAGGTGGAATGAACATGGGGATGGGGATGGGAAACATGGGAATGAATCCAATGATGGCGGGAATGGGTATGGGGGGTGAGTACTGATGCAAGGCTGTCGGTGCTGTTGCTGCTTGCTGACGGTCTACTTCTAATAAACAGGATTTCAAGGGAATCATTTCAACCCCGGCATGTTCAACGCTGGACAAGGCCCGAATTTCGGTGGAGGGGACTGGAATCAGCATGGAGCCAAGCGACAACGACAAGAATAGAGGTTGCCAGAAGTCAGGAGATATACCTCCACTTGTCATGATTGGTAGCGGTGGTAGCCACGGGCCCATTTGGATTACGTCGCCTTGCTCGAGCGATCAAGGACATCAAGCGAGAAATCGGCCCTTGGTACACCGTCATGCTATGCAACCGCCTTGGATCAGCAT
>Ga0105239_10004559_pt1 | contig 16515 bp, 12 predicted proteins | sample KBSC44metaG_FD_92761 | JGI IMG/M metagenome (GOLD analysis project Ga0105239, IMG submission 92761) | Corn rhizosphere microbial communities from Kellogg Biological Station, Michigan, USA - KBS C4-4 metaG | ecosystem: Host-associated > Plants > Roots > Rhizosphere > Soil | place: Michigan, USA...
AGCCGAAATACGAAGTCGACGTGAACTCGATAGCGCACGTCGCGTCCGACACGCTCGCGCTCAACGCGATCGGCGTGTGCAATCTGTCGCTGGATCGTCCGATTCCGTTCGAGGCGTACGAAGACGATCACGACCTCGGCGGTTTCATCCTCATCGACCGCATCACCAATCGCACCGTCGCTGCGGGCATGATCCATTTCGCGCTGCGGCGCAGTCACAACATCCATTGGCAATCGATCGACATCGGCCGCGAATCGCATGCCGCGCAGAAAAACCAGAAACCCGCGGTGCTGTGGTTCACGGGATTGTCGGGCTCCGGAAAATCGACCATCGCCAATCTCGTCGAACGCAAACTGTTCGCGCTCGGCAAGCACAGTTTCCTGCTCGACGGCGACAACATCCGTCACGGACTCAACCGCGATCTCGGCTTCACCGATGCCGATCGCGTGGAGAACATCCGCCGCGTCGGCGAAGTCGCCAAGCTGATGACGAACGCGGGATTGATCGTGCTCACCGCTTTCATTTCGCCGTTCCGTTCCGAACGTCAGATGGTTCGCCAGCTTTTGCACGACGGCGACTTCATCGAAATCTTCATCGACACACCGCTGTCGGTCGCCGAGCAGCGCGACGAGAAAGGCCTATACAAAAAAGCGCGCGCAGGACAACTGAAAAACTTTACAGGTATCGACAGTCCATACGAAGCGCCGCAAAAACCCGACATCCATATCGACACTACCCGCGTCAACGCTGAAGAAGCGGCGGATGCGATCGTCGCTTTCGTACTCGGCGCGCGCAACGCGCGTTAACTTGTCCTTCTGACGTCTGCAAGCTGTCGTCATCGATAGCGCGGCGATCGGCTACCTTCATCGCGCAGTCAGCGAACACGCCGATTGCAATCGATTTCGAAGAGACGCCGAGACAATGATCGTTCCCCATCACAACCTGCAGGAATTCACGCGCGTCGCCGAGTGGCAATTTGCCAAAGGCGAAGACAAGGGCATCTTCGACATGTATGCCTTGCTGAAGATACTCGCAACCGATTGCGACTACCTCGCGGAAACGACGAACGCCGAATTGCACGAAATCCTGCGCGATCCGCTCGAGCTGCCGGCGTCATGGCAATTTGGCAATATCATCGCGGAGACGAAACCGCAGTGGCAGCTGCGTTACGGTCATCTGCCGCCGGCGGACGATTTCATCCGCAGCAATCCGGCGCACATGCTCATCTGCGTGATCGGTCCGGAACCGCTCGTCGTCGACTATTACCCGACATCCCAGAACATCGACACCGATGTGTTCGATGCCGCAGCTTTCCTGACCAAGCCAGAACGCGAAGTGTTCCAGACCGGCGAATTGTGCCTGATCGATTCGACGCTAGAACTCGCCGACATCGTCACCGACAAACCGGTCAATGCTGTTTGGCTGACCGGACCGACGCGCCGCTCGATCCAGTGGCTGTTCTCGCGGCACACGCTCAAAAGTGTGCAGGCTGTCGCCAGCCGGACGGCGGACGCGGATATGGTAAGCCTCATCCGCGCACTGGTCGTCTTGCGTAGCGCAGGCGCCGTGCCGACGTTGTGCGCGCTCACTTCGCACGCGAATCATCTCGTGCGCGCCGAGGCGCTGCAGGCGCTGGCGACGCTCGATCCGGAAGGTGCGCGCGCCAGTCTGCAGCGCGCGGTCAACGACGAACATCCGCTGGTGCGGGTCACGTCGGAAAAATTCATCGCTGCGTTGGCCGCCTGACATGGGTATCGTCCTCAAACCATCGGCGAGCGGCCGGCTTTCGCTCAAGAGTTTCGTCGAACATGTGCGTCAGGTCATCGACCTGCAGGAGCCCGACAGCCTCATCGGCCTGGCGTCGCCGCTGTGCATGCTGGCGAACGATCCGGATGTCGTCGCGCATCATTTCAACGAAGCGATCCAGCGCTCGCTGGATACGTCGTTGCCGCCGCCGGATGTGTCGTCGAGCATATCGCTGGCGGAAGACAATCATTTCCGGCTGACTGCAAACGTGTGGATGCCGTCGTCGCTCGGTGAACCTGTGCCGCCGAACGGCATTCCCGCCGGACGCGTGCACAACCACAACACGAGCTTGATGACGGTCGGCTACGCCGGACCGGGTTGCGATCTCGATCTGTACGCCTACGATCCGAAAACAAGCCAAGGCGAAATCGGCGAACGCGTCGATCTGCGCTTCATCGAACGCACGCGTCTGTCGCCGCGTGCGGTGGTGATCTATCGCGAGACGATCGACGCACACGCGCGCTTCGCGCCGTCGAGCCTTTCGGTATCGCTGACCTTTTCGATCATCGACGAACGCTCGCAGCAAATCGATCAGCTTTTGTTCGACCCACACGCGGCGACCATTGCTGGCGTCGGCCCGCATGCCGCCGTGCATCGCCGCGCTTCGGTGGTTCTCCTCGCCGGCGAATTCGGTAACGCGGGCACCATCGATTTACTGGACGGCCTGCTACGGCGATCGCACTGCCGCCGCGTGCGCGAAGCGGCGGTCGACGCGGCCATGCGCCTGCGCGATACCTCCATCGGCGAGCGCACACGCATCATCGAACGCGCGCTGCGCGACACCAGCGAACTCGTGCGTCGGCGTGCGGAAATGGCTGCCGCTCAACTCGACACAATCAAATCGTCCGGCACATCGTGAATGCATCGGGAGCAGCAACGCCACGGATGGCCTTCATGTGCCGGCGAGGTAGGCCGCGCACGCGGCGAGCATCTCGTTCAGCGCGGCGTCGAACTCCCGGATAAGCGATTCGGACGGATGGCCGTGTTCAGCCGCGTTCTCGAGCGCCATCGCCGCCGCGTGTAGACGCATAGCCGCCAGGTTTCCCGCCGCACCGCCGACACTGTGCGCGATGCGCGCCACCTTGCGGACATCGTTTTGCGACAACGCGGCGTCGACGTCCGCCGAAGCCGTGCGATGCAGATCGGGAAACATGGTCACGAGCTTGCGAAAAAGCGCCGCGTTGCCGTTCATGCGCGCGATGGCGGTGCGCGCATCGAAGACATCGTTGCCGGCGGGCGCGGAAGTGGCGACTGCTGGGGTTGGGAGAATACGTGCGTGTTGGCGCAGCGCGTCGATCAGCTCATCGAACAACACGGGCTTGGTGACGACATCGACCATACCGGCCTCCAGGCAGCGACGGCGATGATCGACGGTCGCGTGCGCCGTCATCGCGATGATCGGCGGACCGTCCGGCGAACGTTCGCGCAACAGGCGTGCTGCCGTATAGCCGTCCATTTCAGGCATCTCGATGTCCATGAGGATGGCGTCGTAGGCGCGTTCCTCCGCGCGCTGCAGCGCGTCCACACCGTTGTTGGCCACGTCGACGGCGATGCCGACGCTGTCGAGCATTTCGATGGCGAGTTGCTGGTTGATGGGATTGTCTTCGGCGAGCAACACGCGCACGCCGGTGAGTGCCGCGCTTGCCTGACCGGATTCGATTTGCGATTTCGTGCGCATGCTGTCGGCACCGAGGACGTCGAGGATTGTATCGAGCAGCACGGAGGCGTCGACCGGTTTGATCAGGAAACGCTGGATACCGACCGATTCGGCGGCATCCTTGATCGATTCGCGGCCATGCGCGGTGACCATGATCACTTCCGGAATCGCGCCCAAGCCGAGGTCGGAACGGATGCGGCGCGTCGTCTCGATGCCGTCGATGCCGGGCATCATCCAGTCCATCAGGATCACGTCGAAGCGTTCCGCGCGCAACGCACGCAAGGCCGCTTCGCCGCAGTCCACGCAATGCACGTGGAAACGCAGCGCCGCGAGCTGGTCGCATAGCCACGTGCGTGCCTGCGCGCTGTCGTCGACAACCAGAATGCGGCATCCCTGCACCGCGTCCGGCGGTACGCGGTGCGGCGGTGAGGTTGCTTGCACCTTGAGCCCGATCTCGAACTGGAAACAACTACCGGCGCCCGGATGCGAACGCACGGTGATCGCGCCGCCCATCTGCGCCACGAGGCGCTGCGAAATGGTCAGGCCGAGGCCAGTGCCGCCGAAGGTGCGCGTCGTGGAATGATCGGCCTGCGAGAACGGCTGGAACAGATGCGCCATCTGCGACTCCGACATGCCGATGCCCGAATCCTCGACGCAGAAGCGCAACAGCGTCTTGCCATTGCCGCGCGTTGGCTCGGCACGTTCGACATACAACTGCACGAATCCGGCGCGCGTGAATTTGATGGCGTTGTTGACCAGATTCAGCAGCACCTGGCCGAGGCGCAGCGGATCGCCGATGTAATGATCGGGCACATCCGGTGCAGTGCCGACCACGAATTCGAGACCCTTCTCGGACGCCCTGAGCGCGAACAGATCCGACACCTGCGCAAGCACATCGGACAGCGCGAAGGGCACGGTTTCCAGTGCGAGTTTGCCTGCCTCGATCTTGGAAAAATCCAGGATGTCGTTGAGGATGTTGAGCAGGTTCTGTCCGGAATTGTTGATCTTGCGGAAGTACTCGAGCGCTTTTGTGGAAATGTCCAGACGCATGCCGAGCCCCGCGAAACCGAGCACCGCATTCATCGGCGTGCGGATTTCGTGACTCATATTGGCGAGGAAGACGCTCTTGGCCTGCGTGGCGGCTTCGGCGGCGTGGCGCGCATCTTCCAGTTGCGCGTTGGCGACCTGCAGCGACGCGGTGCGCTCCCCGACGGTGCGTTCGAGCGCGGCGGCGACGCGTTGCACGCGTTGTACGCGCCAGCGGATCAGGCCGAGCAGGATCGCGAGCAGTGCAGCGGCGTAAAGTGCGAGCGCCCAGCGGCGCAGCCACAGCGGCGGCACGATCGAAAAATGCAGCGAGATCGGTTCGGCTTCGATGCCGAATCCATCGCGCGCATAGGCGTGGAATGTGTACTCGCCGGGTGGAAGGCGTCGATAAACGCGCTCGCCTTGCGCCGACCACGGCGACCGCAGTTCGTCGGAACCGACCAGTTCGGTGCTGTAGCGCGTGCGTTTGTCGCGTTGATAGGAAAGCAGGCTGAACGCGAAGACTAGGTTGTTCTCGTCGGCATCGAGCGATGCGTTCGGGACCAGCGCCTTCGACGTCCCTTCAATGCGTGCGGAGAGCAACCGAAACGGTCGCGACGACGGCGGCGGCACTTCTTCGCGCGGATCGTAGAGGACCGCCCCCTGGATCGTCGCCGCCCAGATGCGTCCGTCGTCGTCGACGAACGAGCCGCGGTTGAATTCTAGCGACGGCAAACCGTCGTCGAATCCGAAGTGTTCGACTTTCATGCGCGTTGGATCGGACGGTGTATTCACATCGCGCGTCAGACGCAGGATGCCGCGATGTCCGAACAAATAGGCGCGGTCGTCGTGATCGAACTGCACCTGCGAAACAGGTTCGCCCGCCACGCCGGGAATCGGGAGTTCCAGGCACGTCAACCCGTGATCGAGATCGACAATCGTCACGCCCGTGCGATGGGCGATCCACAGTTCATGCGCGGCGCCGACGCTGCCGTGCTCGCGCAGGTCGTACGTGGTGTCGGAACGCGCCGTGCAGGATTCCGGTAGCGAATACCAATGCTCACCATCGCGATAGGCGACACCCGCAAGGCCGGCGATCCAGAGACGTTGGCCGTTCGAGGTCTTCGTCGTGACGATGGCCGATACCGGATCTTCGTCGCCGAGCGGCGGCACGGGAATTCGTTCGGCGCGTCCGCCGCGCACGCGCACGCGCACGAGGCCATGATGCGTTCCGACCCACAAACTGTCCGGCGCTTCGTATTCGAGCACGTCGGCGATGCCGCCGGGAAACGCGGCATTGTGAGCGCTGATGTTCTCGACGCCGCGTCGAGTGAATCGGAGGAGACCATCGTCGGTGGCCAGCCAGTGGTCGTCGCCGTCGCTTTCGACGTCGTTGAGCACCGAATGTGCGTAGGGCACCGGCAGCCACGACGTCCACGCGTTGTTGCGCCAGATGACCGCGCCGCCCGCCGTGCCGATCCACGGTTGTTGCGAATGACCGTTCGCGATCGCGCCGATGCTGGCGACGGCGTGATTCGGCAAACCGTTGCGTTCGTCGAACGTCGACCACACGCCCACCTCGCGCCGCGCCACGCCGCCGTGCTCGAGCGCGAGCCATAGCACCGGCGTGCGCAGGTCGGCGTCGGTCTGCAACAGGTCATAGATGGTCCCTTCCGGCACGCCGGCGTCGTGACCGTCGATGTTCCAGGTGCCGTCGAGCCGGATTTCCGCGATGCCGTCACCGGTGAGTCCGGCAAACAACACCGATTCGCCGCGCGCGTTGTGGCCCGGCCACAACGCTAACGCACCGCCTGCCCACTGGTTTCCCGGCGCGGTATAAAGCGTCACCTGATCGTGTTGCACGCGCGCGAGGTTGAGGCCGGTGCCGACCCAGAGGTCCTTGCCGTCATTGCCGTTCCACTGCGCGAGCGCACGGACCGCATCGGCGTGCAGTTCGGCGGAGCCGAGATGCCAGTCGGACCGCACGGGTGTGGGCGTGTCCAGGTGGTCGATACGAAACACGCCGGACAGATTCGTTCCGATCCAGATGCACGGACCGTTGCCTGCGTCGCCCGACAGCAACGTGGCGATTTCGAGACCACGCGCCGCCGCGATTTCCGCACAGTGCTGCGCATCGCACCGGTACAGCGAGTGCGACGTGCCTGCGTACACACTCGACGCGTCCGCGGCGATCAGCGCTTCGATGTCTTTCTCTTTGGATTCGGCGGGCAACGCGACCGGCGCGATGTCGCCGTTTCCGGAGCGACGAAACAGACCGTGGTCGTCGGTGCCGATCCATATTGCGCCATCGCTCGTGTGCGCGAGCTTGAGCACCATCGAGTTCTGGTTCTCGATCGGCAAGTCGACGCGACGCCAGACGCGGCCGTCGAAGCGGGCGAGTCCGCTTTCGGTGCCGGCGTAGACGAAACCGTCGGCATCCTGGATCAGCGCGTGGATCGCGTTCGCGGGCAAGCCATCCGAACTGGAATAACTGCGATACGCCGACCAGCGGAACGTCTCGTCACGCTGCGGCGGCGGCGCGTCCACGACGCGATACGCGTTCGCTGCCGATACGCTGGCGTGGAAAACGCAAAGCGCCGCGATTGCACGAACGCGGCGCCGCGCCCGTCCGGCAAGCCGGCGCGCCATCATCGCGCAGCGTTCGAGGCTTCGTCCGAAAACTCCGCCGCGATGGCGCGGAATTCGCCCTGGATGTGCAGAAACGCGTCGAGCACATCCGGATCGAAGTGGCTGCCGCGCCCCTGTTCCATCATCGACACGGCCGTCTCGTGCGAGAACGGCGCCTTGTAGCGGCGGCGCGAAATCAGCGCGTCGTAAACATCGGCGACAGCCATGAGCCGCGCGGAGATCGGGATTTCGTCGCCGGCCAGACCGTCGGGATAACCGGTGCCGTCCCAGTGTTCCTGATGCGAATAGGCGATTTCGCGCGCGAAACGCAGGAAGTCGCTGCTTTCGCCGAGGCGCGCTTCCACCGAGCGGATCGCGTCGCCGCCTTTGGTCGTGTGCAGCTTCACCGCTTCGAATTCCTCGTCGGTGAGCGGGCCGGCTTTTTTGAGGATGTGATCGGGCACGCTGACCTTGCCGATGTCGTGCAACGGCGCCGACTTGAACAGCAGGTCGATGCTGTCCTCGGACAGTTCATAGGCAAACCGCGGATGCGGCTGCAGCGCGCGCGCCAGCGCTTTCACGTAGCGTTGCGTGCGAAAAATGTGATTGCCCGTTTCGTCGTCGCGCGTTTCGGCGAGCGAGGCCATCGCGGCGATGGTCGCGTCTTGCACGCGCGCGAGTTCTTCGGTGCGGCGGCGCACGAGGTCTTCGAGCTGATCGTTGTGCGCTTTCAGCGCGCGCTGCGCCTGCACGAGCTTCAGGTGCGTCTCGATCCGCGCCAGCACGACGGGTGCCGAAATCGGCTTGGTGATGTAGTCGACCGCGCCGATCGCCAGCCCATGCGCTTCCTCCTCGGGCTGGATCTTGCCGGTGATGAAGATGATCGGAATGTCCGGCGCATCGGCCAGCGACTTGAACGACTTGCACAATTCGAAGCCATCCATTTCCGGCATCACCACATCCATGAGGATGATGTCCGGCTGCGGGTGACGCAACGCGGATTTCATCGCCAGCGCCGCGCTGGTGGCGATTTTCGTCCGATACTTGTCCTTGAGTGTTTCGGTGAGCAACAGCACACTGTCCGGGCTATCGTCGACGATCAGCACGATCGGCCGTTCGTGCGGCGCCAGTACGCGCGGCGGTTCGGGCGTGCGCGGACGGGAGGTCGAAACCGGTGGAAGGTCGGATGATCCATCCGGCGCGGGCGGCGTATCCAGACGGCGTACCGTGGCATCCAGACGCACGCCTCGGCCGCGAACGGTGACCACGCGCGCGCCGAACGGACCGAGCAGTTCGCGCAGGCGTCCGATGAGCTTGGTGAGCGCTTCGTTGGATGCGATCTGTCGCGGCCAGATGAGATTAAACAGCTCACGTCGCGGCAGCATCAGGCCGGGTCGTTCGCACAGGGCCTGCAGCAGGCGCAGCGGCAAGGTCGGCGCCTGTACTTCGCGGCCATCCACCACGAGGCGGGCTCGCGTCAGTTCGAGTACGACGCGATCGAATGCGTAGCCATACGGCGCGCGGCGTTCGGCAGCGGTTGGAGCGGTAGCGGTCACTTGCGTCATGGATCAGTCCCCCGGAACTTCTTCGCACAACTGAAGCGTTCAGACACGGACTAGTTTACGGAGCGAAACGGCCGTCGGATGGGTCTGTCCGGATATTGTCCGACTAATGTCCTGAAAGGGCGTGAGGGATATTCCGGCGGTAAGATTTTTTGTCCGATTGCGCTGTCCTTTTGCTGTCTGGTACCTGTCGTTTTCGCCGGCGATATCGTCATTAGGATGTGCTCACGTCATCAACGGAGCACCGCCATGATCTTCGCCGCGAAAAAACCAGCTTCGAGCACGCACGCTGTCCGCGCCGATCGTCGCGAGGACAACGCCAGCAGCAGTTACGTCGAGCCCTCGCCGTGCATGGTGATGCCGGCCATCGATTTGTCGGCGCTGATCCCGGCGCGCTTCTCCACTCCCCGAACCATTGTCGAATACCTGACCTGAGACCATGAAAACCACCAGCTACCAGCAACGCTTCTACACCACGCCGCACTATGTGGCGGCCGACACCGCGCCCGCCGTATTCGCCGTCCGCCTCATGCCGATCACGGCGCGGCCCGCCCATGCCGTGGGCAACTACGCCGGGCCTCGCCGCCGCTTCGCGGGCGCCGCGATGTTGCGGGCGCAAAATCGATCCAACGCGTCCTGAACGACGTCGACGGAGCAGGCGCCATCCGGCATTCGTTGGTATAGACTTCCGGACGGACAGGTGGAATTCGCAGGGACGTATGAACAGGACTCAATCGATCATCAAACGGATCGGACGTCTGACACGTTCGATCCGCCTCAAGCGTCATGCCGACGCGATTGCCGCGTACGTGCAGGCGATGGCGCCCGTCGACATGCTGCAGCTTCGCACGTACATCGAATCGTGCTTCCAGAGTTTTGCCGCAGCGCCCCCGGCGCCGGTGACTTCGGCGGACGTTCCGAAGGCCGAGCGCGATTTCGAAACGTTGACCGCGATCACCAATGATCGGCAGTTGGCGTCGGACAGCGCGATCGTGCGCATGCGCTATATCGCGAAATGGCTGACGCAGGCGATCCATCTCACGGTGGAAACCGACGATCGCGATTTGCGCGAGATTTACCGCAAGTCGGTGGCGGTCGTGAGGAGCGTGCAAGCGGTGGCTGCCGAACCAAGGCAGGGCGCTTGGTTCATTTCGGACAAGAAGCGCGCCTAACGGAATTTTCTCTCGCTCGTCATTCCAGCGAAAGCTGGAATCCAGCTTCTGGCTCTTACTCGTCATTCCCGAAGGCGGGAATCCAGCGACTTCGCTAAAGCTCGTCATTCCAGCAACAGCCGGAATGACGAGCAACAAATGTCAGACGAGCTTCTTCGCCTTGGTCAGCGCCTGATCGAGCAACTTCATCGCCAGATCGATCTCGTCGTTACTGATATGCAGTGAAGGCGCAAACGTGATCACGTTCTTGTAGTAGCCGCCGACATCGAGCACGAGGCCTGTCTTCTTGCCGTTGTGATCAAGCTCCGCGGCAAGTCCGACATCGCACATCTTGTCGAGCAGCTTCTTGTTCGGCGTGAAGCCGTCGGCTTCGCAGATTTCGGCGCGCAGCGCGAGACCGAGTCCGTCGACATCGCCGATTTCCTTGTGCTTCGTCTGCAGTTCCTTCAAACCTTCGAGGAAGCGTTTGCCCTTCGCCATCACCATCGACTCGTAGTCGGTTTCCGCGAGCATGCGCATCGTTTCCAGACCGACCGCGGTGCCGAGCGGATTCGACGCAAACGTCGAATGCGTCGATCCGGGCGGGAACACTTTCGGATTGATCAGCTCTTCGCGCGCCCAAATTCCAGCCAGCGGATTGAGACCGTTCGTCAGCGCCTTGCCGAACACGAGCACGTCGGGCTTCACGCCGAAATGCTCGATCGACCACAGCTTGCCGGTGCGGAAGAAACCCATCTGGATTTCGTCGACGACCATCAGAATGCCGTACTTGTCGAGCACGCGTTTCAGGCCGGTGAAGAAATTCATCGGCGGAATCACGTAGCCGCCCGTGCCCTGGATCGGCTCGACGTAGAACGCGGCGTATTCGCATTGGCCGACTTTCGGATCCCACACACCGTTGTATTCGGTTTCGAAAAGACGCTCGAATTTGGCGACGCAGAATTCGCCGTACTCTTCCTTCGACATGCCCTTGGGTCCGCGGAAGTGATACGGGAATTCGATGAACTGCGCGCGGTCGAAATGGCCGTAACGACGGCGATAGCGATACGACGAGGTGATCGCCGAAGCGCCGAGCGTGCGGCCGTGGTAGCCGCCCTCGAACGCGAACATCAGGCTTTTGCCGTTCGTCGCGTTGCGCACGATTTTCATCGAATCTTCGACCGACTGCGAACCGCCCACGTTGAAATGCACGCGGCCGTCCATGCCCCATTTTTTCTTCGCGTCTTCAGCGACGACTTTGGCGAGTTCGATCTTGGTCGGATGCAGATACTGGCTCGCCACTTGCGGCAGCGTGTGGATCTGCTTGATCAACGCATCGTTGAGGCGCTTGTTGGCATAGCCGAAATTGACGGCCGAATACCACATCTGCAAATCGAGGAACGGCGTGCCATGGCCGTCGAACAGATAGCTGCCGTCGGCGCGATCGAAGATTTTCGGCGGATCGGAATAGTGCACGGTGTCGCCGAACGAACAGTATTTCGCTTCTTCGGCGAGCAGCGCCGCATCGCGTTCGTTGATGTCGATGGTAGCGGGCTGAACCGGCGAGGTGGCGTTACGCATGGGAAACGAGATCCTTCAGATGAATCGGTTGTTTGGCGCGCTTCACGAGCTCGCCAGAGATGAGTGACGGCATCAGCGCAATGGCGTCGGAAAAATTCGCGATCGGCACGTGCGGAATGTTGTTGGCGATGCAGTGCTTGATCAGCTTGCCTTTGGCGAAGACGAAATCGGCGACTTTCGCGATGCAGAAATCCGAGGCGCCGTCGCCGATCAGCAGCACGCGCTTGCCCGAGGCCGCGCTCGTATTGACAGACACCGCGCATTTGCACGTGCCCGATCCGGACTGGCATTCGCTGCTCGCGTTCGGGAACGACAGTTTCCAGCGGCGCTCTGCGATGGCTTCGAGTTTGTTCGAGGTAACCGGCAGCCAGTCCAGTTCGTAGCGCGCAAGGATTTTGTAGATCGCGTAGTCGAGTCCGTCGCTCAAGATCGCGATCGGCATGTTCAACGTGCGCGTCAGTGCGACAAAATCCGGAAACGACGCGTCGAGCTTGCGCGCCTGTAGATGCGTATCGAGTTGCGCGCGGTCCATGTCGAGCAGGCCGATTTGCCCCGCCATGCACTCGCGCGAGCCGATTTTCCCGGCGCGCCATTCCGCTTCGAGAATTTCCCAGCCATCCTGGCCAAACGATTCGAGCAACGTATCGGTGGTGTCATCGATGGCAGCAGTGCCATCGAAATCGCACAGGATGGTCCAGTCGGACAACGTCATTCCCCAGTTCGAAAGTGCAGCGAATTGTGACAGTTCGGCGTTAAGCCAGCCTAGTGCGCGCCCCTGCTTGAATTGAGGCGTCCTTAACCCAAGTCCATGACTACTCTGGCAAAATGCGCCAACATTGTCGTCGATCATCAAGCGTATGTCGAGCCGAAATTCCTTCTTCGCCTACACCGCATGGGACGCGATTCCGGCGCTGATGGGCCTTGGCCATCTGGTGTTCCTGGCCGCGATCTTTTTCGGATTCCACGCGATCCCGTGGGCGGTGTGGATTCCGCTCGCGCTGGTTTACTCGATCAGCATCTCGTGGAGCATCAACTCGACCAGCCACAACTTCATCCACAACGCGTTCTTCCGCTCGCCGGTGCTGAATCGTATATACAGCGTGATCCTCTCGATCACCGACGGTTTTTCGCAGGAGTTCTATCACCACGTGCACCTGCGACACCACGTCGGCAACATGGACCGCATCGGCGCCAATGGAACGACGATCGATCCATTGTCGATCTACCGACACGGCAAGGACGGCAAACCGGAAAGTCCGTGGACGTATACTTTTTACAGTTACTTCCGCGACGACATCGGCGAAGTCTACAAACGTACCAAGGAAAAGTTCCCGAACAAGGCCAAATGGATTTGGCGCGAAATCTACATCGTCGTCGGCCTGTACCTGATTTGCCTGATCTACGACTGGCGCGCCTTCCTCGCGCTGGTGCCGTTCTACTATCTCGGCCATTCGCTGTCGTCGCTCAACGGTTATTACGAGCATTTCAAAGGCAATCCCGACGCGCCGATCGCGTGGGGCGTGAGCACGTACAACAAGCTCTACAACTGGACCTGGCTCTACAACGGCTATCACGCCGAACATCATTTCCGCCCGAAGGTGCATTGGACGAAGATGGTGGAACTGCGCGATTCGATCGTCGCCGACCAGCGCGCGGCGGGTGTGCACGTGATGCCGTTCTGCCACGGATTGGGGTTCCTCGATCGCAAGCCGCCGCAATACACGACGCTGATGGCGGATTAATCCGTTGGCGAGTGTTCTGCACCTTGTTAATCGACGGGACGGCAAGCCGGATTTCGCATCGTCAGCAAAAAGGTGGCGAGGCAACGGCCATTGACGCCGATGCGGACACCATCATGGACGCGTCTCCGCCGGCGACTCGAAGCGAACTAACCGGAATCGCGAAGTACCGACAGAAACGCCTCGCCGTACTTCGCCAGCTTCGCCGCGCCGACGCCGCTGATCTTCGCCATCTCGTCCTGCGTCTGCGGCCGATCGCGCAGCATCTGCACGAGCGTGGCATCGTGGAAGATCACGTACGCCGGCACGCCCTGCTCGCGCGCGAGACGCGCACGCGTAGCGCGCAACTCATCCCATCGCGGCGTTTCGTGTGGCGCGATGTCGAGTGAAGGCTTCTGCGCGTCGCCGCGTGGCGCCTTGCGACGCCGTTCCTTCTTGTCGGCGGGTTTGCGCAGATTGATCCTCGCTTCGCCGCGCAGGATCGGCTTGCTTGGCGGCGCAAGACTAAGTACGCCGAATCCTTCGTCGTCCGTCGCCAACAAACCTGCCGCAACGAGCTGGCGAAAGACGCTGCGCCATTGCCCTTCGTCGAGTTCTTTTCCGATGCCGTACACGCTGAGCGCGTCGTGCCCGAGCGAGCGCACGCGTTCGTCGTCTTCGCCGCGCAGGACGGCGATCAGATGGCGCGTACCGAATCGTTGACCTGTGCGATACACGCACGACAGCGCCTTCTGCGCGATTTCCGTTCCGTCAATGGATGACGATGGTTCCAGGCAATTGTCGCAATGTCCGCACGCCTCGCCGGCGGCCTCGCCGAAATAGGCGAGCAATCGCTTGCGGCGGCAGCCGGTCGTCTCGGCGTAGCCGAGCAGCGCTTCGAGCTTCGCGCGTTCGACGCGCTTGCGTTCCTCGCCCGCTTCCGATTGCGCGATGAACTGATTCAGCGCGACGACGTCGCCGAGGCCGTAACACATCCATGCTTCGGCACGCAGTCCGTCGCGGCCGGCGCGGCCGGTTTCCTGATAGTAGCCTTCGAGGCTTTTCGGCAAATCCATGTGCGCGACGAAACGCACGTCGGGTTTGTCGATGCCCATGCCAAAGGCGACCGTTGCGACCATGACCACGCCATCGTCGCGCTGAAACCGCACCTGATTCGCCGAACGCGTCGCCGATTCCATCCCGGCGTGATACGGCAATGCGGCGACACCTTGTTCGACCAGCCACTCCGCGGTTTCCTCGACCTTGCGTCGCGACTGGCAATACACGATGCCCGATTCGCCGGTGTGCGTGTCGAGAAAATCCTTGAGCTGCCGCCGCGGATTGTCCTTGCCGACCACGCGATACAGGATGTTCGGCCGGTCGAAGCTGGAGATGAATTGTTGCGCATCGCCCAGATTCAGACGTTCGACGATCTCGCGCCGCGTCGGCGCATCGGCAGTTGCGGTGAGCGCGATGCGCGGAATCTCCGGGAATCGCTCGTGCAGAATCGTGAGCTGACGATATTCCGGACGGAAATCATGTCCCCACTGCGAGACGCAATGCGCCTCATCGATCGCGAACAGCGCGATCGGCATTTTCGTCATCTGTTCGAGGAAGCGCTCGGTCAACAGACGCTCCGGTGCGACGTAAAGCAGTTTCAAGTCGCCCGCGAGCATGCGCCGTTCGACGTCGCGCTGCGCGAACGCATCCAGACTCGAATTCAGGAACGCGGCCTCGATGCCGAGTTGGCGCAACGCCGCTACTTGGTCCTGCATCAGCGCGATCAGCGGCGACACCACGATCGCGGTGCCCTCGCGCAGCAGCGCCGGAATCTGATAGCACAGCGATTTTCCGCCGCCGGTCGGCATCAGCACGAGCGCGTCGCCGCCGGCCACGACGTGCCCGACGATGGCTTCCTGATGTCCCCGAAACGCCGCGTAACCGAACACGCGGCGCAGCACGTCCATGGCGTGGTTCATGGCGCGCATCGTAACAAAGCGTAACGCGGCTTCCGTGCGAGAAGGGTTTTGGCTAATGTAGGCATTCGTCGATGGGAACCGTCATGAAAATTCGATTTGCGTGGATCATGGCCGCGTCGGTACTGCTGGCCAGTTGCGGCAACGGGCCGCGTCATCCGATCAATCCACCGAACGCTACGATCCAGCAACTCGACGTGCTGCCCGACGGCCGCTGGAAAATCCAGATTCGCCTGGAAAACTTCAGCGACAAAACCGTGCACTACACCAACGTGAAAGCGTCGCTCAGAGTGGGCGGCGAGGCGGCGGCCGACATTTCGCTCAACGCCGACATGGACGTGCCCGGCGAGAACGCCGACACCATCGACACCACGTTTATGCCGAAACCCGATGCCGCCAAGGCGTTCGCGTCCGACGTGAAACTGCCGGGCGGCGCTTCGTATGAATTGAAAGGCACCATCACCATTCCGGCCGCCGACAAGGATTTCAAGTTCGAACACAAGAGCCGTCTGTCGCCGGTGCCCGGCATCGCCAACCAGTACCGATAATCCATCGGGGAAAATCATGAGCTTGTACAAAGCGCCGCTGGCGGACATGCGCTTCGCGCTGTTCGATGTGCTCAAGGCCGAAGCGCACTACGCGAACTTGCCGGGCGGCGAAACCGCGACGCGCGACATCCTCGACGCCGTGCTCGATGAAGCGGCGAAGTTCGCCGAACAGGTGCTGGCGCCGCTGAATGCGGTCGGTGACGAGGAAGGCTGCACGTTCGACAAAGCCACTGCGAGCGTGAAAACGCCGACGGGATTCAAGGAAGCCTACGATCAGTACATCGCCGGCGGGTGGGGCGGACTGACCGCGCCGGAAGTGTATGGCGGACAGCATCTGCCCGAATCGATCGGCGCGCCGCTGAAGGAGATGATCGATTCGGCGAATCTGTCGTGGGGCACATATCCGTTGCTGTCGCACGGCGCGACCGAAGCGCTCAAGCAGCACGGCGAAGAGTGGCAGCGGGAAGTATTTTTGAAGCCCATCGTCGAAGGCCGCTGGACCGGCACGATGTGTCTGACCGAGCCGCATTGCGGTTCCGATCTCGGCCTGCTTAAGACCAGGGCCGAACCGAACGCCGACGGCACTTACCGCATCACCGGCACCAAGATTTTCATCACCGCCGGCGAACACGATCTGACCGAAAACATCATCCATCTGGTGCTGGCGCGACTGCCCGATGCGCCGGCCGGCACGAAAGGCATCTCATTGTTCATCGTGCCGAAGTATAAAACCGGCAAAAGTGGACAAATGGGCGAACGCAATTCGCTCGCATGTGGATCGATCGAACACAAGATGGGCATCAAGGGCTCGGCGACGTGCGTGATGAATTTCGACGCCGCCGAAGGCTGGCTGATCGGCCAG
>Ga0105239_10004560_pt1 | contig 16514 bp, 18 predicted proteins | sample KBSC44metaG_FD_92761 | JGI IMG/M metagenome (GOLD analysis project Ga0105239, IMG submission 92761) | Corn rhizosphere microbial communities from Kellogg Biological Station, Michigan, USA - KBS C4-4 metaG | ecosystem: Host-associated > Plants > Roots > Rhizosphere > Soil | place: Michigan, USA...
GAGTCGCCGTACTTGACCTTGTCGAGCTTGGTGACGCCGTCGACGAGGATCGCCACCTCCTCGCCGAAGTCGGTGCGTAGCTGGTCGAGGGTGTACGGCGTGTCCTCGACCGTGTCGTGCAGGAGCGCCGCGACGAGGGTCGGCTCCGTCATGCCGATGTCGGCAAGGATCGTGGTGACCGCGAGCGGGTGGGTGATGTAGGGGTCACCGCTCTTGCGCATCTGGCCGCGGTGCATCCGCTCGGCCGTGTTGTAGGCGCGCTCCAGCAGGGCGAGGTCGGCCTTCGGGTGGTTGGCGCGTACGGCGCGGAACAGCGGTTCGAGCTCGGGGTTCACGCCCTGCTTGCTGGTGCCGATGCGGGCCAGCCGGGCGCGCATGCCGCGGCCCCCGCTCGGTCCGACCGGGGCGACGGGCTCGGCTGGTCGCTCGACCGCGCGCTCCACGGGCCCGTCAGCGGGCAGGGTCGGCACCGGCTGCGTGGTGACCGGTTCCTCCGCCATTGCGCCAGTCTAGGGCGGGGGCGGTGCAGCCGCCCGTGGGACGGAGCGGCTCAGAGGATCCGCAGCGACGTCAGCGGCAGGTCGCCGAGCAGGTCGCGACCGTGCAGGAACGCCAGCTCCATGAGCACCGCGACGCCGTGGACGGTGGCGCCACACTTCTCCACCAGCTGCGCGGTCGCGGCGGCCGTGCCGCCGGTGGCCAGCACGTCGTCGACCAGGAGCACCCGCTCCCCCGCTGCCACGGCGTCGGTGTGCATCTCGAGGGTCTCCTCGCCGTACTCGAGGGTGTAGCTGACCGAGTACGTCGCGGCCGGCAGCTTGCCGGGCTTGCGCACCGGGACGAACCCGACGCCGAGCGCCAGCGCGACCGGCGCGGCCAGGATGAACCCGCGGGCCTCCATCCCGATCACCTTGTCGACGACGGGCGCGCCGGTCTCGTCGCGGCCGGCGTCGGCGAGCGCCTGGACCACGGCGGTGAAGCCCTCGTGGTCGTCGAGCAGCGGGGTGATGTCCTTGAACATCACGCCGGGCTTCGGGAAGTCCGGGATGTCGCGGACGAGGCCGTCGATCATCGCCCCGAGCTCGTCGCCCGTCGTCATCGGGTCACTTCCCGCGCTTGGACCGCGGCTGCCGGGTCGGCTGGCTGCGCTTCGCGGAGCCTGACTCGCGCACGGGTGCCTTCGGGCTCGGTACGACGCGACCCGAGCCACTCGCGCCGCCCCCGGAGCTCGGTGCCCGGAACGGCGTCCGCTGGACCGGAGGCGCGTCCGGGTCGTCGGGATCCGGGCGGAACCCCTCGGGCGGCGCCGTGAGCGGCATGTCCTCGGTGAAGGCCGGCACGTTCGCGTAGCGGTCAGCGTCTCGCTTGGCACGGGCACGTGCCCGGGCGTCCTGCTCGGAGATCGTCTTCTCGCGCGACTTCAGCTGCGCCACCAGCGGCGCAGCGATGAAGATCGAGGAGTAGGCGCCCGCCGCCATGCCGACGAAGAGCGCGAGCGCCAGGTCCTTGAGGGCACCCGAGCCGAGCTGGAAGATGCCGACGTAGAGCAGGGCGCCGACCGGCAGCAGCGCGACGATCGAGGTGTTGATCGAGCGCACCAGGGTCTGGTTGATCGCGAGGTTCGCCAGCTGGGCGTACGTCTTGCGGCTCTGCCGCACGTCCTTGGTGTTCTCGCGGACCTTGTCGAAGACGACCACGGTGTCGTAGAGCGAGAAGCCGAGGATCGTCAGCACGCCGGTCACGGTCGCGGGGGTGACCTCGAACCCCGAGAGCGCGTAGACCCCGACGGTGATGATCAGGTCGTGGAACAGCGCGACCATGCCGCCCACGGACATCTTCCACTCCCGGAAGTACGCCCAGATGAAGAGCATCACGAGGATGAGGAAGACGACGAGCCCGGTGATCGCGCGATCGCGGACCTGGGATCCCCAGCTCGCGCCGACCTCGGTGGGCGAGATGTCCTTGTCCGCGTTGACGTGCAACGTCTTCGCGATCGCGGAGATCACGGTGTCGGCGTCGTCGTTGGACATCGACTCCGTCTGCGCGCGGATGGCCGAGGAGCCCGACGTGGTCACGATCGGCGACTTGGCCTCGGGGATCCCGGTGCCGGCGATCGCCTGGCGCACCTTGTCCACGTTGGCCTGGGTGACCTCGGAGTGCGGGACCGAGATCGTGTACTCGACACCGCCCTGGAACTCGATGCCGAGGTTCAGGCCCTTGAAGAACAGGCCGCTCGCCGCGAGGATCACGATCACGCCGGAGATGGCGTACCAGATGCGCCGCCGCCCGACGAAGTCGACCGAGACCTCACCCTCGTAGAGCGCGTTGCCGAGCCTGCTGTAGCGGCCCATCAGGCTGCCCCTCCCGTGAACTGCGGCTGTCTGCGCCCGGGCTCGTCGACCCCGAGGGTCTCTGCCGACAGCCCGGAGTAGCGCGACCCCGAGCTGAAGAACGGGCGCCGGGCCAGCAGGGTGACCATCGGCTTGGTGAAGAAGAAGAACACGATCACGTCGATCACCGTGCTGATGCCGAGCGCGAACGCGAAGCCTCGCACGACGCCGATCGCGAACGTGTAGAGCACGACGGCGGCGAGGAACGACACCGCGTCCGCCGCCAGGCAGGTGTTCCGCGCGCGGACCCAGCCCGCCTCGACGGCGACCCGCATCGACTTGCCGGCTCGCATCTCGTCGCGGATCCGCTCGAAGTAGACGATGAACGAGTCAGCCGTGATGCCGACCGCGACGATCAGTCCGGCGATGCCGGGGAGGGTCAGCGTGAACCCGGCGGCCTTCGCCAGCACCAGGACCGTGCCGTAGGTGATGATGCCCGCGACCAGCAGCGAGGCGATCACGACCAGCCCCAGCCCGCGGTAGTAGAGCAGGCAGTAGATCATCACGATCAGCAGGCCGACGATGCCGGCGAGGATGCCCGCGGACAGCTGGCTGCCGGCGAGGGAAGGGCCGATCACCTCGACGGAGGGCGGGTTGGCGAACCTGACCGGGAGCGCGCCGTACTTCAGCGAGGTGGCCAGCGAGCGCGCCTCGGTCTCGCTGAACGACCCGGTGATCTCGGCGCTGCCGTCCAGGATCGGCTCGTTGACCCCGGCGTAGGAGATCACCTGGCCGTCCAGCACGATCGCGAACTGGCCGCCGTTGTTGAACAGCGCGCGCGTGACGTCGGCGAACGGCTTGCGGGCGCTGCCCTTGAACTTCAGCTGCACCGCCCACGCCGTGCTGGTCGACGGGATGCCGTAGCCGGCGGTCTTCAGCTGGGTGCCCTCGATGATCGCCTTCGACAGCAGGAACTTCGCGCCCTGGTCGTTGCAGGTGATCAGGGGCTGGTTGGGGTCGTCGACGACGGCTGTCGTCGAGCCCTTCGCCGGACAGGTGTAGGCCGCGAGCTTGGCCTGCCAGGCGTCGCCCGGGTTCTGCGACCAGGCGATCGGGTCGTTGACCGAGGCGCCCTTGGCGGTGGTCGGCGGCGTCGTCGGGGTCGCAGACGGAGTCGTCGGCGTGGCCGTGGGCGTCGGGGTCGCCGTCGGCTTCTTCTTGGCGGCCGCGAACTGCGGAGCGACCCGCGGCTTCGGAGTCGCGGTGGCCGAACCGCTGGGCGACGAGCTGGGCGAGACCGGGCCCGCCGTGCCGCTCGGGGTGGCCGTCGGCGAACCGCTCGGTGTCGCGGACGGGGTGGCCTTCACGGGCAACCCCGGCTGCGGGGACCCGGTCGCGACGATCCGGAACCGGAGCTGGGCGGTGCGCTTGACCGCGTCGACCAGGCTCTTGCTGTTCTTGCCGGGGATCTCGACGACGATGTTCTTGTTGCCCTGGACGGTCACGTCGGACTCGGTGACGCCGTTGGCGTTGACGCGCTGGTCGATGATCCCGCGGGCCTGCTCCAGCTTGGTCGGGCTCGCCCCGGACAGCGCGGTCAGCGTGATCCGGGTGCCACCCTCGAGGTCGAGCCCGAGGCGGGGCTTGGCGGTGCCGCCGAGCGCGGCGAGCCCGTAGAGCACCGCCACGGCGATGAAGAAGATCAACAGGGTGCGTCCGGGACTGGACGTCTTCTTGGCCACGGTCCTGCTACTCCTCAGTCGTCTTCGGTCGTGTGGTCGGGGGCGACGTCGGCCTGGTCGGCGGTCACCTGCTCGTCGGGCGCGCGGCGTACGACGACCTGGCGGGCCGCGGTGACCACGACGCCCGGAGCGATCTCCAGGCGCACCCGGTCACCCTCGATCTCGACGACGGTGCCGAAGACACCGGCCGAGATGATCACCTCGTCGCCGACCGCGAGCTCTGCCTGCAGCTGGGCGACCTGGCGCTGCTGCACCCGCGCCGGACGCATCACGATCGCCCAGAACCCGAGGAGGGCGAGGACGATCACCAGCAACTGCAGCTCGGGCGACACGTGGAGGACTCTCGGTTGGGGTACGGGGCGGGATCAGGCAGTGGTGCACGCCACAAACGGGCGGGCGCCCCACCGCCGGTGAAGTGTAACGGCCACAGCGGGCGCGGGCGGACCGGGCGCGGAACCGCCGCTCAATCGGTGTCGAAGAGCGCCTCGTCGGCACCGAACGGTGCCCCCGCGGGGGCGGTCAGGCCCAGGTGCGCCCAGGCAGCCGGGGTCGCCACCCGCCCGCGCGGCGTGCGGGCGAGAAGGCCCGACCTCACCAGGAACGGCTCGGCCACCTCCTCGACGGTCTCCCGCTCCTCCCCCACGGCGACCGCGAGGGTGCTGACCCCGACCGGGCCGCCCCCGAAGCGGGTGCAGAGCGCGGAGAGCACCGCGCGGTCGAGCCGGTCCAGGCCGGACTCGTCCACCTCGAACAGGTCGAGCGCACGGCGCGCGATCTCGAGGGTCACGACCCCGTCACCGCGGACCTGCGCGTAGTCGCGGACGCGGCGGAGCAGCCGGTTGGCGATCCGCGGCGTGCCCCGCGACCGGGAGGCGATCTCGGCCGACCCCTCGGGCAGCGCGTGGACGTCGAGGAGTCCGGCCGACCGGCGCACGATCTGGTCGAGCTCGTCGGGCTCGTAGAACTCCAGGTGGGCCGTGAAGCCGAACCGGTCGCGCAGCGGTCCGGGCAGGAGGCCGGCGCGCGTGGTGGCGCCGACGAGCGTGAACGGGGGGATCTCCAGCGGGATCGCCGTCGCACCCGGGCCCTTGCCGATCACCACGTCGACGCGGAAGTCCTCCATGGCGAGGTAGAGCATCTCCTCCGCGGGACGCGACATCCGGTGGATCTCGTCGACGAACAGCACGTCGCCGTCGTTGAGGCCCGAGAGGATCGCGGCCAGGTCCCCGGCGTGGGTGATCGCCGGCCCGGACGTGAGCCGCAACGGGCTGGCCATCTCCGCGGCGATGATCATCGCCAGCGTGGTCTTGCCCAGGCCCGGCGGCCCGGAGAGCAGCACGTGGTCCGCCGTGCGCTCGCGTGCGCGCGCCGCCTCCAGCACCAGCGACAGCTGCTCGCGCACGCGGTGCTGGCCGATCACCTCGTCGAGCGATCGTGGTCGCAGCGCCGCCTCGACCGCGCGCTCGTCGGGGTCGGCACCGAGCTCGGTCAGCGACTCGGTGCGCCGCTCGAGGTAGGCGACCTCGGCCTCGTCGAGAGCCTTGTCCGCGTCGTCGTACGCCATCGGCTCAGGCCTTGCTCAGCGTCTGGAGGGCCAACCGCAGCAGCCGGGCGACGTCGGGCCGCCCGCCCTGCTGGACCATCTGCTCGGCCTCGGGCCCGACCTCGGCGACCGCCTTGTCGGCCTCCTTGCCCGACCAGCCGAGCCCGACCAGGCCGCCATGGACCTGTGCCTGCCAGGCGTTCTCGCTCGGCAGACCTGCGGGCACGCCCGGGCTGACGGCGCCCGGGGACCCGATCCGGTCACGCAGCTCGAGGATGATCCGCTGGGCGCCCTTCTGCCCGATGCCCGGCACGGTGGTCAGGGTCTTCACGTCGTCGGAGGACACCGCGCGCCGGATCGCCTCGGGTGAGTGCACGGCGAGCATCGCCTGGGCGAGCTTGGGGCCGACTCCGCTGGCGGTCTGGACGAGCTCGAACATCTGCTTCTCGTCGTCGTCGGCGAACCCGAACAGCGTCAGGGAGTCCTCGCGGACGACCATGCTCGTCGGAAGCGTCGCCTCGGTGCCGCGCCGCAGCTCGGCGAGCGTGTTCGGCGTGCACTGCACCTCGAGCCCGACGCCGCCGACCTCGATGACCGCGGAGGTCAGGCCGAGCGTGGCGACGGTGCCACGGACGAACGCGATCACTTCCGGCCTCCTGCCTGTGCTGCCTTCTGTGCAGTCTTCTGGGCTGTCATCTGGGCTGCCTTCTGGGCGACCACCGCCGCCTGGATCCGGTTGGTCGCGGCGCCGCGCCACACGTGGCAGATCGCCAGCGCGAGCGCGTCGGCCGCGTCCGCGGGCTTCGGCATCTCGCTGAGCCGCAGCAGCCTGGTCACCATCGCCCCCACCTGCGCCTTGTCGGCCCGGCCGCTCCCGGTGACCGCGGCCTTGACCTCGCTCGGGGTGTGCATGGTCACCGGGATCCCGCGGATCGCGGCTGCGACCAGGGCCAGCCCGCTGACCTGCGCGGTGCCCATCACGGTGGTGACGTTCGTCTGCGAGAACACCCGCTCGACCGCGATCGCATCGGGCGTCGTCGCGTCGATCCAGGCGTCGAGGCCGCGAGCGATCTGGAGCAGCCGCTCCTCGATCGGGAGGTCGGGCGTCGTCCGGACGACGCCGACGTCGATCATCGTCAGCGGGCGGCCGATGCTGCCCTCGACCACGCCCACGCCGCAGCGGGTCAGACCAGGGTCGACGCCGAGCACGCGCATGAGCCATCCTCCGTCGCAGGTCGTCGGGACACGAACGTATGTTCGTACGACGCTATCCCGGCCCACCCGCCGCGGAGCGCCGACGCGCCGGGCGGGCGGTGGCACGATGGCCGGCATGTCACTTCTCGAGTACCCGCCGCCGGTCTACGACGGCAACGGCGAGGTGAGCGCGACGTACCGGCCGCACGACGCTCCCCACGACCTCGGCACCCCGCCCGGCAACACCGTCGACTACCTCGCGACCAGTGGTTCCACCGGCGGCGGCTTCGGCCTGTACCGCTGGAACTTCGGCTCCCAGGTCAGCGGCCCGGACCCGCACTTCCACCGGACGATCTCGGAGTCGTTCTACGTCCTGTCCGGCACGGTCTCGATCTACGACGGCACCGACTGGGTCCGGACCGGCGCCGGCGACTTCGTGCACGTGCCGCCCGGAGGCGTCCACGGGTTCCGCAACGACTCCGGCGAGCCGGCCTCGATGCTGCTGCTGTTCACGCCCGGCGCGCCGCGCGAGGAGTACTTCGAGACGCTCTTCGCGGGCGCGACCAAGGCCATGTCCGACGAGGAGAAGGCCGCCTTCTACCTGCGTCACGACAACCACTGGCTCTGATGAGCCGGCACTCGGAGCCGCCAGCCGTGCCCGAACCACCGCAGTTCCCTCAGACCGAGGCACCCGCAGACTCGCTGCGACGTGCTCTGCTCTACCTCGGCGAGACCATCCCTGACGTCGAGCTCGTCCGGTCGCGCAACCTGCTTCGCCGCGTTCGCGGAGACACCCAGCTGCACCTCCGCTTCCAGTCGTCCACCTGGAGCCGGCGTGGTGTCGGCGTGTGGCTCACCATGAGCGCAACGGTGCACGATGCTGCGCTCCGGCGGTGGCGCACGGAGCATCCCGAGCTCACCCGTCGCACGGGTGACGTGCTGACGACGCTCGGCAGACTCGGACCGGGGATCCAGCTGTACGGCCCGCTCGACGGGCAGCGACCCTTCGAGGACGTCCCGCGATTCATCGTCGAGGAGGCCCTCCCGATTCTCGACTGGTTCGCGTCACCGGCCACGGCTCTCGCGCAGATGCCCGCCCAGCAGCGACGCAACAGCCTGGACCGGCTCGTCGAGTGGGCCGTGTCCCGCGACGAGAGGGAGGTGGCGCTCGCGCTCCTCCGGACGTCGTTCGCGGAGGTTCCCTCCATGCGCGAGCGTGTCGACCGTGACCGCAAGGCCGGCATCCCTCCTGGCACCCCGAGCGGAAACGCCGGCGACTTCCTCGGACCCGCGATCATCCGACTAGGCCTGCTCGCACCGGACGAACCGCTGCCCTGACCCGAGCCGCTCAGGCCTCGATCGCCTCGATGACGTCGTCGGGCACGTCGAAGTTCGCGAAGACGTTCTGCACGTCGTCGAGGTCCTCGAGCGCGTCCACGAGACGAAGGACCGAGCCGGCCGCCTTCGGGTCGTCGATCCCGACCTGCATCGACGGCACGAACGACGCCTCGGCGGAGTCGTAGTCCAGGCCGGCCTGCTGCAGCGCCGAGCGCACGGCGACGAGGTCGGTCGCCTCGCTGACCACCTCGAAGGAGTCGCCGAGGTCGTTGACCTCCTCGGCGCCGGCGTCGAGGGCGGCCTCGAGGACGTCGTCCTCGCTGACCGTCCGGCTCTCCTGCTCCTGCGGAACGATCACGACGCCCTTGCGCTGGAAGAGGTACGCGACGGATCCGGGGTCGGCCAGCGAGCCGCCGTTGCGGTTCATCGCCGTGCGGACCTCCATGGCCGCGCGGTTCTTGTTGTCGGTGAGGCACTCGATCAGGAACGCCACGCCGTTGGGGCCGTACCCCTCGTACATGATCGTGCTGTAGTCGGCGCCGCCGGCCTCGGCCCCGGAGCCGCGCTTGACCGCCCGGTCGATGTTGTCGTTGGGGACCGAGGACTTCTTGGCCTTCTGGATCGCGTCGTAGAGCGTCGGGTTGCCGGCCGGGTCGCCGCCGCCCATCCGGGCCGCGACCTCGATGTTCTTGATCAGCTTGGCGAACATCTTGCCGCGGCGGGCGTCGATGACCGCCTTCTTGTGCTTGGTGGTCGCCCACTTGGAGTGGCCGGACATGGGTTCCTTCCTACGGAGCCTCGGTGGTGGAGCCTGTCGAAACCAGGTCGACGAAGAGCTGGTGGATGCGGCCGTCGCCGTCCACCTCGGGGTGGAAGGCCGTCGCCATCACCGAGCCCTCGCGGACCGCGACGATCCTACCCGCGGCCTCGCCCCCGCTCGCCCGCGCGAGCACCTCGACGCCCGGGCCGACCTGCTCGACCCACGGCGCGCGGATGAACACGGCGTGCACGGGATCGGCGAGGCCGGCGAAGTCCAGGTCGCCCTCGAAGGAGTCCACCTGGCGGCCGAACGCGTTGCGACGGACCGTGATGTCGAGACCGCCGAGGGTCTGCTGGTCGGCGGTGCCGCCCTCGATCCGGTCGGCGAGCATGATCATCCCCGCGCACGTGCCGAAGGTCGGCATGCCGCCCCGGATCCGCTTCTGCAGCGGCTCGAAGAGCTCGAAGGTCTGGGCGAGCTTGTACATCGTGGTGCTCTCCCCGCCCGGCAGGACGAGCCCGTCGCAGGCCTCGAGCTCGGCCGGGCGGCGCACCGGGATCGCGCGCACGCCGAGGTCGTCGAGGACCCTCAGGTGCTCGCGGACGTCGCCCTGGAGGGCGAAGACGCCGATGGTGGAGGTGCTCACCCACCGATTCTAGGGAGCGGCCGCACCGCTACGCAGCGCGGTCCCGGCGTTCGTCGCCGTGGTCGTGCCCGCCAGGTACGGCGTGGGCCGGGGATGGTCGACGACGCGCGAAGGACGTCGAGCTCGCCGCAGCCGGCACGAAGCAGCCGCCGACCAGGACCACCCACCACCACAGCGGGACCGCGGGCGCCAGGGTCACCCGGAGCTTGCCGGCGGAGTCCGCCGAGTCGACGTGCACGGTGCCGACCTGTCCGGCCCGCATCACGACGCTCGGTCCGTCGTGCGCGGTGAGCCGGATCGGGAGCAGCCCGGTGCCGACGTACGTCGCGTCCGCCCCGCCGCTCGCGGCCGGCGCGAACGCCAGCTGCTGGGCATTGACCAGGGGGCGGTACCAGGTGATCACCGCGCTCAGGGCGACGGCGAGCACGATCAGGACCAGCGGCGCCCTCCACCGAGGACGGGCGAAGCGAGTGACCAGCAGCGCGAGGAAGCCGCCGGCGAGCAGCACCGGCGCAGCCGCGACCAGCCAGCCCACGCCCGGCCACCGCATCCTGACCGCGCCGACGACGTCGTGCGGGCCCAGCTGCCACGGGTCCGGGGAGCTCAGCACGCCCTTCGTCGTGATCCGGCCGTCGGGCTGCCGTGCCAGCACGCGGTGGCTGTAGGTCTGCCCGGTCGAACCGGGCGGACGGAAGGTGATGAAGTCACCCGGGCGGAGACTGTCGAAGTCGACCGGCCGCACCCACAGCAGCGTGCCGACCGGCGCGACGGTGCCCATGGACGGGGTCTCGACCCGCTCCCAGGTGCCGCCGTCGACGCGCCAGGCGACGCACAGCGCGAGGAAGGCCAGTGCCAGCACCAGCGCGAGCCGCGTCGCGATCCACGCCGCTGGCCGTTGCCGGCCGACGTGGTGGCGTTCGGTCATGAGCGTCATGCGATGAACACCCCGCTCGCATCGCCCGACCAGGTGAAGGTGAGCGTCCAGCCGGTGCCGGGAGGCGAGAGCAGACCGACGCGGTAGGACAGCGGGGCATACAGGTGCAGGCCGGCCACGTCCGGGTCGTAGGTGCCCGCCGCCACCCGGACGACGCTCGTGGTCGACGTCTGGGTGTTGCCCGGGGTGGGTGCGGCGAGGGCCGTCGACGGCAGCCAGCCGGAGGTCGCCAGGGTCTTCAGGGTCGTCGCGGCAAAGACACTCGCGCCGCCCAGGGTCCAGGCCAGCGTGACGTCGGCACACGGGTCTCCCCCGGTGACGTACCCGATCGCCGTGGCGAACGTCGTCGTCCCGGAGTCGCCGAGCTTGTACTGGTGGCTCGCCGAGGAGGAGAAGGTGTCGAACGCAGCCTGGCTGGCCGGATTCGGCGCCGGTACGGCGGGAGCAGAGCCGCCGAGGAAGACGACCGCGTTCGAGACCCAGCCGTTGAAGTAGTTCGAGAGCCCGCTCCCGTACGTCGTGCCGCTGATCGGCGCCCAGCCGACGTGGAAGTAGCCAGAGCCACTGGATCCGATCAGGCTCGTGCTCGAGCCGACCTGCACACCGTCCACAGAGAGCGTCGCGGTCGACGAGACCGGTATGCCGAGGGCAGAGGTGATGGAGAGGCGGGCGTACGCGAAGTGCCAGGCCCCGTTGTTGAACGCACTCGCCGACAGTCCCGTCGTCTTGCCGCCCGAGTCGAAGACGAACCCGAGCTTGCCCGCGGCGTTCATGTACAGGACCTTGTCCGTCGTGCCGGCCGCGCTCGCCGGATCCGTGTCGAAGGCGAAGATCGGGCCGCCGGCCGTGGTCGTCGTCCTGAACCAGGCACCGTAGCCTGCGGTACCGCCCAGGGAGAGCACGGTCGACGGGATCGACGACTCAGACTTGACCGCAGCCGCGTAGGACTGGGTGCCGTCGAGCTGCACCGCGTTGGTGCCGGACCAGTTGTCGGTTGCGTTGAAGCCGACGGTGTAGCGCGGGAGCATCGGGTTGGTCGCGTCCTTGGCGTTCACCAGCTGCACCGGCCCACAGCTGACGACCTGGCCCTGGGAGTACATCGCCGTCCCCGCCGCGGCCGTGCTGTTGTCGGTGATGGTGTCGTCCTTGGTCGCCGCGGACGCTGTTGCGGCCGCGGTGGACCAGATCGCACCGGAGCATGTCGTCGTCGTCGACGGTCCGGACAACGAGCAGGTGCTCGCTCCGGACGGGTAGGCGTGGCTGAAGGCCAGCTTCGTGGCACTGGCCGAGTTCGTGGAGTTCACGATCCTGCCCGATGTCCACGAGGACTGCGTCCCGGTCGTGCCCGACCACACCAGCAGCAGGGCGCCCGCCACCAGCAGCCCGACCCAACGGCCGGGTGCTGGTCGACGACGTGCCCGGTGCCTCATGGCAGGTCTACTGGTTCAGGGTCCAGGTCAGCGCCTGGCTCGCGGTGACGCCCTGGTCGAGCACGCTGGCCCCGGCGAGGAGCGCGACGGTGAAGCGACAGGTGAACGACGCCCCGGCGGCCAGGCTCGCGGTGTGGGTCAGCGTGGCGCCGATGCTGGACGGCGCCACTGCGGTCTGCACCAGGTCGGCCCAGGCGCTGCCGGCCGCGTAGGTGGCGCCGTTGGAGCAGGAGATCGCCACGGTCAGGTCGCCGTTCGTGCAGACGTTGGCGGTCGCCGGTGTGCCCGAGCCCGCGGTCGGGCTCTGCGAGCAGGCCCCTGTCGTCAGCACGAAGGTGGACGCCGCCGACGCCCCGACGTTGGTGAAGACCACGTCGGTGACCTGGCTGCCCCCGGGAGTGAGCGGCGCGGCCGTGCCGCCGTACTTGTTCACGGTGCTGCAGGTGAACGAGTTGCCGGCGCCGCTGCTCGAGTAGCACGTCGCGGACGGGCCGACCTCCTTCAGGATCACCGCGGTGGCGGTCGCGACCGTGTTGGTGTCGTTGTTGATCACCGCACTCGTCCACGACGACAGCGTCCCGTTGGTGCTCAGCACCAGCAGGAGGGCCGCGACGAGGCCTGCTCCCCAGAGCAATGGCAGGCCTCGTCGCCGTGCGGCTCCGCGCTTTCGTGATGCTCGATGTCCGGACATGACCTCTCCTCCGTCGGTCACTGCCGGGTCAGCTGGCCGTCAGGGTCCAGTGCAGGACCTGACTGGCCACCTGGCTCGCGTACGCCGAGGAGGTGGCCGTCGGCAGCGCGAGCGTGAAGGTGCAGTTCGTGCTCTGGCCGGCTCCGAGCGTGCCGACGGTCGCGCCGGAGAACGAGCTCAGGACGGTCGAGGTCGTGCTCAGCGACGAGGGCGACGTGCACGCCACGGTCACCGTGACCACGTCGCAGACCGGGTGTCCCGCGGGGTCGGCACCGGTGGAGCCGGCCGCGGCGGCGGAGACGCAGCCATCGGTGCTGAGCGCGAGGCCGCCGGAGACGGTGCCGGTGTTCTTCAGGTTGACGGTCACGGTCTGGGTGCCGTTCGGGTTGAGCGGGGTGCCGGTGCCGCCGTACTTGTTGATCGTGTCGCAGTCGACCTGGTTCGTCGTCGACGTACCGGTGTCACAGGTGGTGGTGCCGCCCGGCCCGGTCTCGACCAGCGCGACGGCGCCGGTGACGGCGACGTCGTTGCTCGTGTTGTCGATGATCGCGGTCGTCCACGACGACAGCGTCCCGTTCACGGCGAGCACGAGGATCGCCGCCGAGAGCGCTCCACCCACCCACAGCAGTGAGCTGCGCCGGCGGCGGTCGGTGCTGTCGGCGGTGGTGCCGCCGTTCCTGGCTGTGGTCATGACGGTGCTGCTCCCTCGGTTGCCCCCTGCCGGACCTCCCTCGATCCGACACCGCGAGTCTGCACCCCAAATGTCCGTTTTAGTACGATCTAGCCCAAAGATGGCCCAATCAGGCCATACCGGACAGGACGTTCAGCTGGACGGTCGCCGCTGCCAGCGGGCCGCGACCTCGATCCGGCCCTCGTCGAAGTGGGCAGCCAGGCCGGCGTCGGCGAAGGCGGCGATGGCCTCGGCGAGCAACGTGTCGCCGGGGGCAGCGTTCGCCGTGGAGGCGTGCCAGAGGTTCACCTCGAGCATCCCGGCGTCGATGGCGTGCCAGACGTCGGTCGGGGTGAACCAGGCGACGCCGGCGGGCTTCGGCGTACGGCGGCGGAGCTCGTCGCGGGCGACCCAGTGGTCGGCGACGCCCTGGAGGACCAGGATCCCGCGCTCCTCGAGGAGCGCGAAGGCCCGGAGCAGCCGGTCGTGGTCGGTCACCTCGGGCCAGCCCGTGGCCTCGGCGAACCACGCCTGCCGGGCCTCGGCGATCCACGCCGCGGCGACCTCGGGCACCGACAGCTCGGGATGGTCGGCGGAGATCGCGGCCTCGACCTCCGCGACCAGAGCCGCGGGCGACAGCAGGCCCGAACGCACCAGGTCGGCCACCCAGGCCCGGGTGGCCTCCGGGCCGTTCATCGCGCTCGTGTCACCAGCCGCGCTCGGCGAGGCGGTGCGGCTGCGGGATGTCCTCGACGTTGATGCCGACCATGGCCTCACCGAGGCCGCGCGAGACCTTCGCGACGACGTCGGGGTCGTCGTGGAAGGTGGTCGCCTTCACGATCGCCTCCGCACGCTCGGCCGGGTTGCCCGACTTGAAGATGCCCGACCCGACGAACACGCCCTCCGCTCCGAGCTGCATCATCATCGCGGCGTCGGCCGGCGTGGCGATGCCGCCCGCGGTGAAGAGGACGACGGGCAGCTTGCCGGCGCGCGCGACCTCCACGACCAGGTCGTACGGCGCCTGCAGCTCCTTGGCCGCGACGTACAGCTCGTCCTCCGACAGCGACCCCAGCCGGCGGATCTCACGGCGGATCGTGCGCATGTGCGTGACGGCGTTGGAGACGTCACCGGTGCCGGCCTCGCCCTTGGAGCGGATCATCGCGGCGCCCTCGGTGATCCGGCGGAGGGCCTCTCCGAGGTTCGTGGCGCCGCACACGAACGGGACCGTGAACGCCCACTTGTCGATGTGGTTGGCGTAGTCGGCCGGGGTGAGCACCTCGGACTCGTCGATGTAGTCGACCCCGAGGCTCTGCAGCACCTGGGCCTCGGCGAAGTGCCCGATCCGCGCCTTGGCCATCACCGGGATCGACACGGCCTCGATGATCGAGTCGATCATGTCCGGGTCGCTCATCCGGCTCACGCCGCCCTGGGCGCGGATGTCCGCGGGCACCCGCTCGAGGGCCATCACCGCCACCGCACCCGCGTCCTCGGCGATCCTGGCCTGCTCGGCGGTGACGACGTCCATGATCACGCCACCCTTGAGCATCTCGGCCATGCCGCGCTTCACCCGGGAGGTGCCGGTGCTGCCGCGGTCGTCGGGGGTCTGCTGGTCGGTTGGGTCGAGGTCACGTGCCATGGCCCCAGCCTACGTCGAGCGGGCCACCGGATTTCGGTCGGGTCAGGCGCCCGGACGGGGCCCGGCGTCCGTCTCCGAGGCGAGGGCGCGGGCCTGGTCGCGCACGACCAGCACGCGCTGCACGACCGTCACGGTGCTGGCCACCGCGAGGACGCCGAGCGTCACCGGGATCGCCCAGAGCGCGTCCTTCCCCGCCCCGAGCCGGTTCACCAGGTCGGCGGCTCCGGTGACCACGAGGATCGCCACCAGCCGGTCGGCCCGCTCCGCGATCCCGACCTTGGCCTGCATGCCCAGCGACTCGGCCCGGGCCCGGGCGTAGGAGGTCACCGACCCCATGCTCAGGCAGTAGATCGCGAGCGCCGCGAACCAGTTCTGGTCCCCGGGTCCGGCGTAGTACATCGCCAGCCCCCCGAAGATCGCCGCGTCGCCGACCCGGTCCAGCGTGGAGTCCCAGAAGGCCCCGAACAGGCTCACCTGGCCCGACGTACGCGCCATGTAGCCGTCGATCATGTCGCTGAACACGAAGGCCGTGATCACCAGGACGCCGACGAGCAGCTGACCGCGGGGGAAGAAGACGACCGCGCCGGCGACGACGCCCAGGGTGCCCACGAAGGTCACGGTGTTGGGGCTGATCCCCCAACGCAGGAACAGGTTGCCCAGCGGCGCCCAGACGTTGGTCCAGAACTGGCGGAATCTCTCGAGCATGGCCGGCTCAGGCTACCGGTTCGCCCTCCCGTGCGGCCTCCGGGTCACGGACGCCGAGCGATGTCGCGGCCACGGGGAACAGGAGCACCGACACGAGGCCCGCACAGACGAGCGCCGCGGCAGTCACGGCGTCCAGCCGTCCGGTCACGACCCCGATCTGGGTCGCGGTGACGATGAACGGGAGCGAGGTGGCCTGGAGCAGCGCCGCGGCCGCGGTCCGCCTGGCGCCGAAGGTGGTGAGGAGCAGCAGGGCCGGCACGCCGCGGACCGCGAGCAGCGCGACGACGAACACCGGCACACGCGCCAGCGCGTCGGGGCTCCCGACCAGACCACCGACGTCGAGGCGCAACCCGCTCGAGACGAAGAACACCGGCACCAGGAATCCGTAGCCGACCGCCTCGAGCTTGGTCCGGAACTGGGGGTGCGAGGTCGAGTCCCGGTCGAGCAGCCCGACGACTGCCCCCGCCATGAAGGCGCCCAGGATGCTCTCGAGCCCGAACCGCTCGGCCAGCACGACGAAGGCGAGCAGCAGGAGCATGGCGGCCCGCACCCGGATCTCGGCGGTCGTGTCCTGCAGCCGCACGAGCACGTCGCCCAGCCGCATCGACCGGCCCGACCACCGCACGGCTGCGGCCACGACGACGACCAGCACGACGAACGCGCCGAGCAGGGCGACCTTCGCCCCGGTGCCCGTGTCCCCACCCGAGAACAGCAGCGAGAGCAGCAGCACCGCGGCGAAGTCGGCGACGGAGGAGGCGGCGATCACCGCCTGCCCGAGGCGACCGTCGACGGCACCGGCGTCCTTCAGCACGGCGACCACCAGACCCAGCGAGGTCGCCGACAGCGTGACCGCGAGCAGCACGGGATCGTCGACCCAGCCGACCGAGTCGAGCAC
>Ga0105239_10004561_pt1 | contig 16514 bp, 13 predicted proteins | sample KBSC44metaG_FD_92761 | JGI IMG/M metagenome (GOLD analysis project Ga0105239, IMG submission 92761) | Corn rhizosphere microbial communities from Kellogg Biological Station, Michigan, USA - KBS C4-4 metaG | ecosystem: Host-associated > Plants > Roots > Rhizosphere > Soil | place: Michigan, USA...
AGCCAGAGGGCGACCAGGATCCACAGGTAGCGCAGCTTGAAGCGCGGCCGGCCCACGCGGCCGAAGGTGCGTCGTACGCCGTCGAGGAAGCCACCGCCCACGGTGCGGCCCGACGACCCCGGCGGGGGAGGCGCGGGGGTCTCGAGCGGGGCGCGCGCGGCGGTGGAGCCCGGGCCCGTCCCCGGCTGGGCGCCCGCTGGGGCGCTCCCGTGCTCGCGCGAGACGGTGGGCATCACGCGGGTCTCGTCGGGCCCGGGCTCCCTGGGCGCTGCCGGCTCTCTGGGCTCCTGGGGTCGCCGGCCTTCCCGGGGCACGGGGCGGGTGGCATCGGGATCACCGGAGTCCTCGTCCTGCCGACCGCCCGGCGATCGGCCGTACAGCCAGTCGTCGGACATGCCCGCGAGATTACCGGCCGATGCGCAATGCGCCCGATTCGGCGCGTCGGTCCCCGGTGTGGCCGGTGTGACTGGTGATACTGACGGGGCTACTTCCCCAGCACAGAGAGACGCCATCCATGGGGCTGCCCGATTCTTCCCCCGGGTTGCTCGACCCGGCCCGGCACCCGGTCGCGAGCAGGGCCACCGCCGTCGACCGGGCGGCGCGCGTGCGCTATCGGCGCGCCCTGATGCTGATGGTGATGACCCTGGTCGTCCCCGGCTCGGCGCAGCTCGTCGCCGGCGACCGCCGGGTCGGCCGCCTCGCCACCCGGCTGTGGGCCGCCCTGCTCGTGGCCGGCATCGTCGGCATGGCCCTGGCGGCGTACCACCACCAGTACGTGTTCTGGTTCGTGTCCGACACGACCGCCCTCGGCGTCGTCCGCCTCGGCCTGATGGCGCTCGCGATCGGCTGGGCCTTCCTGTTCCTCGACGCGTGGCGGATCGGGCAGCCGCTGTCGCTCTCGCTGGGGCACCGGCGGGCCGTGGTCGGGCTGAACGGGATCCTGTGCTTCTCGGTCGCCGGGACGTTGTTGTTCGGCGCGCACCTGGTCGGGGTCCAGCGCGACTTCATCCTGACCATGTTCTCCGGCGACACCGTGCACGGCGCGAACGACGGCCGCTACAACGTGCTGCTCGTCGGCGGTGACTCCGGCGCCGGTCGGTGGGGCCTGCGCACCGACTCGATGACGGTGGCGAGCATCGACGCCACGACCGGCCGGACGGTGCTGATCGGCCTGCCCCGCAACATGACGAACTTCCCGTTCGCCAAGGGCTCGGTGATGCACAAGGCCTGGCCGCACGGGTTCGACTGCGGCTACCCCAACTGCGAGCTGAACGGCGTGAACACCTGGGTCGGCGACCACCAGCACCTGTTCAAGGGCGTGCAGAACCCCGGCATGGACGCCACCATGTCGGCGATCGAGGGCATCACCGGACTGAAGATCAACTACTGGGCCTTCGTGAACCTGGCCGGCTTCCGCGGGCTCGTGGACGCCGTGGGCGGCGTCACGCTCGACGTCCGGCAGCCGATCCCGGTCGGTGGTCTCGGTGCCGATGTGACCGGCTACATCAAGCCGGGCGTCCGCAGGCTCAACGGCTTCGACACGCTGTGGTTCGCGCGGTCACGCGACAGCTCCGACGACTACTCACGGATGGCTCGCCAGAAGTGCGTGATGAACGCGATGCTCCACCAGATCAGCCCGCAGACCGTGCTGACCAACTTCGAGAAGATCGCCAAGGCCTCCTCGCAGATGGTCTCCACCGACATCCCGGCCAGCGAGGTCGACACGTTCATGGGCCTGGCGCTGAAGGCGAGGAGCCAGCCGGTCGCGACGCTCTCGCTGGTGCCACCCCTCGTCGACACCGCCGACCCCGACATCGGGATGATCAAGCACCGGGTGAAGGCCGTGATCGCCGCGTCGGAGCATCCGCCGGCCGCCTCCGCCCACCACCACCGGAAGAAGGTGGCGACGGTCACCGGCGGCTCGATCGGCTCGTTGCGGACCGGGTACGCCGCCAACCAGGCCAGCAACCTCGGCGCCGTCTGCTGAACTGCCCCCCATGGATCTCGAGTTCACCGGGCCGATGTTCGAGTGGCGCGGGCCCGCGCCGTACCACTTCGTCGCCGTGCCGGAGGACGAGGCCGACGAGATCCGCGAGACCGCGGCGTTCGTCACCTACGGCTGGGGGATGATCCCGGTCCGCGGCCGGATCGGGGACACCGACTTCACGACGTCCCTGTGGCCCAAGGACGGCGGGTACGTCGTGCCGATCAAGGACGCGGTCCGCAAGCCCGAGCGCCTCGGGCTGGGGGATGTCGTCACGGTGCGGCTGACGATCGACATCTGAGCCACGACTAGGGTTCCGGGCGTGACCGAGGACCGCCGCATCGCCGCCGTCGTGGTCACCTACAACCGCCTCGAGATGCTGCGGCACCTGGTCGAGACGCTCGCCGAGGTGCCGGGTCTGGACGATGTGCTCGTGGTCGACAACGCGTCGACGGACGGCACCGGGGAGTGGCTGGCCGGGCTGGATGACCGGCGGGTGCACGCGCGCACGCTGGCCACGAACACCGGTGGCGCCGGTGGCTTCCACGACGGGCTCGGATGGGCCGTCGACCGCGGGGCCGACCTGGTGTGGCTGATGGACGACGACGGCACGCCGGAGCCCGGCTGCCTCGAGACCCTGCTCGCGCACGACGGTGAGCTCGACTTCTGGGGACCGGTGGTCGTGGACCTGGCCGACCCCGAGCGACTGGTGTTCCCGATCCGGCTCCCCGGCGGCACCCGTGTCGTGCACGCGATGAGCGACGTACGACGCGCGTCCGACGACGGGCTGATCCGCGGCATCGTGATCCCGTTCAACGGCGTGCTGGTGACCCGCGAGCTGGTGGCCCGGATCGGTCTGCCGCGCGCCGAGTTCTTCATCTGGGGCGACGACCACGAGTACCGCCTGCGTGCCGAGCGAGACGGCGCCCGCATCGCCACTGTCGTCGACGCGCGCGTCCAGCACCCGTCGGTGGGAGCCCTCGGGTCCCCGATGGCGTTCGGGCGCACGACGTACAACGACACCCCGAGCGACCTCAAGCACTACTGCATGGCGCGCAACAACCTGGTCAACCTCCGTGAGTACGGCGGCACCGCGCACGCGCTGGCATTCATCGCGAAGACCCTGTGGTTCTACACGTTCACCCGTCGCGACCCGGGCCGGATCCGGCTCAGCGTCCGGGCCTGGCGCGACGCCCTCCGCGGCGACTTCACCGGCCACGAGAGATTCCTGTCATGAGCGAGAGCGTCGCCGTCGTCGTCGTGACGTTCAACCGGGCCGACCTCCTCGGCGGGATGCTCGACGGCCTCGCCGCGCAGACCCACGAACCCGACGCGGTGATCGTGGTCGACAACGCCAGCACGGACCACACCCGCGAGGTGCTCGACGCCCATCGCGGACTCCATCTCCAGCGCATCCACTTCGACACCAACACCGGTGGCTCGGGCGGGTTCCGCGCCGGCGTCGAGGCGGCCTTCGCCCAGGGTCACGACCGGATCTGGCTGATGGACGACGACGTCGTCCCCGCGCCCGACTGCCTGGCCGTGCTGATGGCGCAGGACGAGGCCTGCCTGATGGCCGTCCGCGAGGACACCCGGGGCCACCTGGTCGAGAAGGCCGCCACCGACTTCGACCTGCGCCACCCCTGGGCGATCCGGCCCAAGCGGGCCAGCGTCGAGACGTCGTACGCCGCCCGGTCGGAGATGCCCGAGCGCGTCGAGCTGGACAACGTCGCCTTCGAGGGCTTCCTGGTGCGGCGCGAGGTCGTCGCCGCGATCGGCCTTCCCGACGACTCGTTCTTCATCTTCTACGACGACGTCGACTTCGCGCTTCGGGCGCGCCGGGCCGGGCACCGCATCTGGGCCGTCCGCGACGCCGTCCTCGTGCGCCAGCTCGACTTCGACCAGCAGCATGCCCTCGACACGTGGAAGGGCTACTACATGTACCGCAACCTGTTCGCGGTGCACTTCCGCTACGGCAGCAACCCGCTGGTCCGGGCCAAGCCCTACGCGATCGCCGCGATGGTCACCGCGCTCAGCCCGGTCCGGGGCGGGAGGGCGGAGGCGCGGAACGTGATCCGCGCCATCCGGGACGCCCGGGGGATGCGCTCGATTCCAGGTTCGGGCACGTCCCCTCGCTAGACTGGCGAGCCTCGACCGATCAGGAGTTCTGACCTTGTCCCAGCCCGACCTCGTCGTCGTCGGGTCCGGTTTCTTCGGCCTCACCATCGCGGAACGGTGCGCCAACGAGCTGGGCCTGAACGTCCTCGTCCTGGAGCGGCGCCGCCATCTCGGCGGCAACGCCTACAGCGAGGCCGACCCCGAGACCGGCATCGAGGTGCACGTGTACGGCGCGCACCTCTTCCACACCTCCAACGAGCGCGTCTGGGAGTACGTCAACCGCTTCACCAGCTTCACGCACTACCAGCACCGCGTCTTCGGCCAGTACGACGGTCAGGTCTACTCCCTGCCGATGAACCTCGGGCTGATCAACCAGTTCTTCGGCCGCAGCCACACCCCGGACGAGGCGCGCGAGCTGATCGCCAAGCAGGCCAGCGAGATCGACACCGAGCACGCCGCGAACCTCGAGGAGAAGGCGATCAGCCTGGTCGGCCGCCCGCTCTACGAGGCCTTCATCAAGGGCTACACCGCCAAGCAGTGGCAGACGGACCCCAAGGAGCTCAGCGCCGACATCATCACCAGGCTCCCGGTCCGCTACAACTTCGACAACCGCTGGTTCAACGACACGCACGAGGGCCTCCCGGTCGACGGCTACACGGCGTGGTTGACCAGGATGGCCGAGCACCCCAACATCGAGGTGCGGCTGAACACCGACTTCTTCGACGCGGCCAACGGCACCCGCGAGGAGTTCACCGGGACGGTCCCGATCGTCTACACCGGCCCGGTCGACGAGTACTTCGGCCACAGCGAGGGTCGACTGTCCTGGCGGACCGTCGACCTCGAGGCCGAGGTCAAGCACGTCGACGACTTCCAGGGCTGCGCGGTCATGAACTACAACGACCAGGAGGTGCCCTGGACCCGGATCCACGAGTTCAAGCACTTCCACCCCGAGCGCACCTACCTCCCGGGCAAGACCGTGATCGTGCACGAGTACAGCCGGTTCGCCGAGGAGGGCGACGAGCCGTACTACCCGATCAACACCGCCGAGGACCGGGCCACGCTGCTGCGGTATCGGGAGCTGGCCAAGCGGGAGCCGATGGTGCTCTTCGGCGGCCGCCTCGGCACCTACAAGTACCTCGACATGCACATGGCCATCGGCTCGGCGCTGTCGATGTTCGACAACAAGCTCCGCCCGCACTTCGGCGAGGGCGCCGAGCTGACCTCCGGAGGGGTCGATGAGTAGACGTGTCCTGCAGCGACTGGTGCTGCCCGGCGACAAGGACGTCGACGTCCTTCCGCTGTACGTCGACCCCGACGCGGCGGTGCTCGACGCGGACAAGTACGTCGTCGGCGGCAACCAGGGCGCCAAGGACATCAACGCCGCGCAGATCCGGCAGTCCATCTCCTCGGGTCACACCATCCACCCCGACCAGATCACGGGCCGGTACACGGTGCGGCTGGAGCCGGGGGAGGACCTCTCCTTCGGCACCTACTTCAACGCGTTCCCGGCCGGCTACTGGCGGCGCTGGACCATCGTCGACGACGTCCGCCTCACCGTGGCGCTGACCGGGGCGGGCGCGGCCGTCACGGTCTACCGCTCGATGGCGAACGGCCGCTCGCAGCGGGTCGACTCCGCCGGCACGGGCGCCGACGCCAAGGGCGAGTTCACCTTCGACCTCTCGCTCAAGCCGTTCATCGACGGCGGCTGGTACTGGTACGACGTGGTGGCCGGCGAGGAGCCGGTCGGCGTCGAGGCGGTCTGGGACGCCGAGGTGCCCGACGACCGGCTCCACCCGGGCCGCCTGACCATCGCGATCACCACCATGAACAGGCCCGACTTCTGCGGCAAGCTGCTGTCCCAGCTCGGCAGTGACCGCGGCCTGCACGAGATCCTCGACGAGGTGCTCGTCATGGAGCAGGGCACGCAGAAGGTGGTCGACTCACCCGAGTTCCCGGAAGCCCGGCAAGCCCTCGGCGACAAGCTCCGCGTGCTCGAGCAGGGCAACCTCGGCGGCTCGGGCGGCTACGCCCGCGGGCAGTACGAGGCGCTCCGCAAGGGCACCGCGACGTACGCGATGATGATGGACGACGACGTCATCTGCGAGCCGGAGAGCATCATCCGGGCGGTCACGTTCGCCGACCTGGCCAAGCGGCCGACGATCGTCGGTGGCCACATGTTCAGCATCTACGACCGCGCGGTGCTGCACTCGTTCGGCGAGATCGTGCAGCGCTACAAGTTCTGGTGGCGCTCCCCGGAGACCGTGCTCAACGACTGGGACTTCGCCGCCCGCAACCTGCGCTCGGCCCGCTGGCTGCACCGTCGCATCGACGTCGACTTCAACGGCTGGTTCATGTGCGTCATCCCCCTGCAGACGCTGCGCGAGATCGGGCTGTCGCTGCCGATCTTCATCAAGTGGGACGACAGCGAGTTCGGGCTGCGCGCTTCCGAGGCTGGCTACCCGACCGTCACCTTCCCCGGTGCCGCGGTCTGGCACATCCCGTGGACCGACAAGAACGACGCGCTGGACTGGCAGGCCTACTTCCACCACCGCAACCGGCTGATCGCGGCGCTGCTGCACTCGCCGTACCCCGGCGGTGGGTCGCTGGTGCGCGAGTCGTTCTCGCACACGATCAAGCACCTGGTGGCGATGCAGTACTCGACGGCCGAGCTGCGGCACAAGGCGATCGAGGACGTGTTCGCCGGGCCGGAGCTGCTGCACCGGGAGCTGCCCACGAAGCTCGCCGAGATCAACGCCTTCCGCAAGCAGTGGACCGACGCGCAGCTCGAGGCGGACCGCGAGGCCTTCCCCGAGGTACGCCGGACCAAGCCGCCGCGGCGCGGCAAGGACGAGAACGAGGTGCCGCGCAAGCTCTCGTTGCTGATCACGGCGGCGCTGGCGCCGGTGCGCCAGCTGACCAGGGTCCGGCCGATGGCGGAGGAGTACCCCGAGACGGAGATCGCGGGCATGGACAACAAGTGGTACCGGATCACGGCGCACGACTCGGCCGTCGTCTCGATGCCCGACGGCACCGCGGCCGCGCTCTACCGCCGCGACCCGAAGCACTACCGCGACCTGCTGCGCCGTACCGTCGACATCCACCTGCGGCTGCGGCGCGAGTGGGACGACCTCGCGGCCCGTTACCGCGACGCCCTGGGCACCATCACGTCGCCGGCGGCGTGGGAGGAGACGTTCCGGCCGTGGACCGACCCCGAGGAGTGAGCGACTCCGTGAGCGCACCGCCGCCGCGCGAGCGTGCGGTCCGTGCTCCACTGCGCCCACCGTGGTCGGAGCAGGGGCTGCTCGAGGTGTTCCAGCACCGCTACATCCTCAGCCTGCTGGTACGCCGTGAGATCGCCGCCCGCTACCAGGGGTCGGTGCTCGGCCTGCTGTGGTCCTACGTCAACCCGCTGAGCCAGTTCTTCATCTACTACTTCGTGATGGGCATCCTGTTCGGCCGCGCCCAGCGCACCGAGGCGTTCGCGATCCACGTGTTCGCGGGCCTGATCGTGGTCCACTTCTTCACCGAGACCATGAACGCCGGCACCCGGTCGATCGTGCGCAACAAGTCGCTCGTGCAGAAGATGGCGGTGCCACGGGAGATGTTCCCGGTCGCCTCGATGCTGGTCTCGCTGTTCCACGTCGGCCCGCAGGTGGTGATCCTGCTGATCGCGACCACGCTGTCGGGCTGGCGGCCCGATCCCGAGGGCATGGTGCTCGGCGTGATCGGCCTGCTGATCAGCATGACGCTGGGGACGGCCCTGGCCCTGATGTTCAGCGCCGCCAACGTGTTCCTCCGCGACGTCCAGAACGCCGTGAACGTGCTGAGCAACTTCGTCCGCTTCGGCTCGCCGATGATGTACCCCTACGTCCTGGTCGCCAAGCGCTTCCACGGCCACACCACCCTGTATCTGCTGAACCCGATCACCGAGGCCGTGCTCGACTTCCAGCGCGCGTTCTGGGTCGGGGCCACGAACCACCCGGCGCGCACCGCCGCCATCGACATGCCCGACAACCTGTTCTGGCTCTCGATCCGGGCGTTGCTGATCAGCCTCGTCGTCCTCGTGATCGCGCAGTCGACGTTCTCGCGCCTGGAGCGCCGCATCCCGGAGCGCCTGCTGTGAGCACCCCACGACGTCCGACGTCTCCCCGGCAACGCCTCACCCGGCACCCCTCCTCCGCCGGACAGCACCGCGGGGGCCGCGCATGACCGACCGCCGCTCGATCATCGTCCGACACGTGTCGAAGACGTTCACCCTGCGCTACCACCGCACGCTGAAGCAGATGAGCGTCGCGATGATGCGTCAGCAGGACATGTCCGACTCGTTCCTGGCCGTCAACGACGTGTCGTTCACCATCCAGCAGGGCGAGTCCATCGGCCTGATGGGTCTGAACGGCTCCGGCAAGAGCACCCTGCTGAAGATGATCAACGGGATCATGCGGCCCGACCGCGGCAAGGTGCTGACCCGCGGTCGGATCGCGGGCCTGATCGCCACCGGCGCCGGCTTCCACCCGCAGCTGACCGGACGCGACAACGTCTACCTGAACGCCGCGATCCTCGGCATGACCGAGGCCGAGACGGCGCGCAAGTTCGACGACATCGTGGAGTTCGCCGACATCGGTCGCTTCCTCGACTCCCCGGTCGGTCACTACTCGTCCGGCATGTTCGCCCGGCTCGGCTTCGCGGTGGCCATCCACGTGGATGCCGACATCTTCCTCGCCGACGAGGTGCTCGCGGTGGGCGACCGTCCGTTCAAGCGCAAGTGCCTGGCCAAGATGCAGGAGATCCGCGACAGCGGCACCACGCTGTTCTACGTCAGCCACGCGACCGGCAGCGTCCGCAAGATGTGCGACCGCGTCCTGGTGCTCGAGCAGGGCCGGCTGGCCTTCGACGGCCCCGTGGACGAGGGCATCCGCTTCCTCCACTACGACGAGGACGACGAGGAGAACGCCCTCGAGACGGAGGAGGAGCTGGACGAGGAGATGGGCGCGGACATCTGACGGCGCGGTCGCCGTGGGCAGGGGCAGGTCGAGTCGGGACCCGGTGACGTTCGTGGCCGGTCTGACCCGTGTGCGGGACGTCGGGACGCGCGCGCTCCGGGAACTCTCCGCACGAATCTGGGAACAGACGGCGTGTCGGGTGGAAATTACAGTTCTGTAGTTACTCAGAACTTCTTTCCACCTCCTGTGACCAGTGTGAAACTTGCTGCTCGTGTGACTCCTTCCCCCACACACCTGGAGCAGCGACGTGTCCCCGAACCGAAGCCGTTTCGTGACGGCTTGCCAGCAGCTGCTGGCGCTCGGCGTGGTCCTGGCTGCCCTCACCCCGGCCGCCAGCGTGATCACCCTGGACGTGGTCGGGACCGGGCCGACCGGTCGCCAGCCCGCCAGCCCGGAGACGGCCGCGCTCGCGGCGTACACGGCCGAGGCGGTCAGGCCGTCCAGGGTGCCCACCACGCCGGTGAAGCCGCACGTGCGCGAGGTCCAGCTCACCGCCTCGACGACGACCTCCGGCCGCGCGGTCCCCACCACGTCCGCCCGGGTCGTGCCCGCGCACGGCTCGAGCACGCTGACCACCACGCCCCAGCAGGTGACCGGCTTCGGTGAGGTCGGCGTGACCTGGGCCCATGGCGTCTCGATCCCCGAGTCGGATCTGACGGTCACGGCGCGCACCCGCACCGACGGCGGCTGGACCCCGTGGTCCCAGGTGCCCTACGACCCCGACCACGGACCCGACCCCGGCTCGGCCGAGGCGGGCCACGCCCGCCCGGGCACCGACCCGGTGCTCGTCGGCAGGGTCGCGGACGTCCAGGTACGGGTCGTCTCGGAGCAGGCGCTGCCCCCCGACATGAAGCTCGCCGTGATCGCCCCGGGACACGCTCGCCACTCGGCCGTGGAGCGGGCGGCGATCGACACCAGCACGATGGACGGGTACGACGGCAGCCACTCGGTCTACCGGGCGGCGACCGCGCCGGGGTCCACGACGACCACGCCCGCGACCTCCGGTGACGCGACCGCTGCCCTGGCCGCGGCGACGTTCACGCCGCAGCCGGTGATCTACTCGCGCAAGCAGTGGGGCGCCGACGAGAGGATCCGGGGCAAGTCCTCGCTGCACTACGGCGACGTCCACGCGGGGTTCGTGCACCACACCGTCAACGCCAACGACTACACCCGCGCGGAGGTCCCCGGCCTCCTGCGCAGCATCTACGCCTACCACGTGAAGTCCCGCGGCTGGAGCGACATCGGCTACAACTACCTCATCGACCGCTTCGGCCGGATCTGGGAGGGCCGGTACGGCGGGGTCGACCGCCCGGTCGTGGGGGCGCACACCCTCGGCTACAACGACGACTCCTTCGCCGCCTCGGCGATCGGCAACTACCAGATCGCCAAGCCCAGCAAGGCGATGATCCAGGCCTACGCCGCCCTGTTCGCCTGGAAGCTCTCGCTGCACGGCGTCAACGCCGCGTCGACGCACCAATGGGTCACCAAGAGGTGGTTCGAGGCCATCAACGGCCACCGGGACGCGGCCTCGACCCTGTGCCCGGGCCAGTACCTCTACCACAGGATCCCGACGATCCGGAAGCTCGCCGCCGCCGCGCAGCGCGGCTGGTCCGGCCGGCAGCTGGAGTCCAACCTGGCGTCCACGCCCACCCCCGACATCGTCGTACGGCGCGCGAGCGACGGCGAGGGGTTCGTCGTCCCGACCGGCGGGCTCATCCACTTCCCGGCGGCGACCACCGTCGCCTCGGGGGTCTCGGGTGCCACCCAGCTCGTGGTCTCGCCCGACCTGACCGGCGACGGACGCAGCGACCTGCTCGTCCGTCAGGCGGACGGCAGCGTCGCCGTGCGACCCGGCACAGCCGCGGGCACCTTCGGCGCAGCGACCAGGGTGATCACCGCGTTCCGGGGTCTCGACCAGGTCCTGGCTCCGGGTGACCTCAACGGCGACGGCCGCAACGACCTGGCCGCCCGCAACCCGGCCACCGGCGCGCTCAAGGTGTTCCTGCAGAAGGCGAGTGGTGCCTTCCACCGCACGACCAGCGGCCGCAGGTGGAACCGGTTCGACCTGATCACCGCCGCCGGCGACCTCGACGGCGACGGCCACGCCGACGTGGTCGCCCGCGACGCCGGCGGCCACCTGTGGCTGCACGCCGGGCGCGGCGATGGCTCGTTCGCGAAGGGCGTGCGCATCCCCGGGCACTTCGGCCGGTACGACGTGATCGCGGGCGCAGGTGACATCAGCCGCGACCACCGCGACGACCTGCTCGTGCGCGAGCGCGCGACGGGCGACACCTACGTGCTGCCCGGCCGGGGGGACGGGACCTTCGCGCACAAGCTCGGGCCGATCACGCGCTTCGCGAATGCCGGGCGTCTGGCCGTCGGCAACGTGGCCGGCAGCAGGCTCCCGGACGTGGTCGCCATCAACGGCAGCCGGGTCGACGCCTGGGTCAACCCGGGCGGGTTCGACCTCGGCCGGCCGATCGACACCCGGGCCGACCTCTCCGGTGCCGACAGGATCCTGGTCGCCGGCGACTGGGACCGCGACGGGTACGGCGACGTGGTGACGCGACAGGCTCGGACCGGCAACCTCGTCCTGTGGCGCGGCGACGGACACGGCCATCTCCATCGCAGCACGGTGCTGGCCAAGGCGTTCGGCGCCGTCGGCAAGCTGACCGCGGTCGGGGACATGACCGGGGACGGCTACCCCGACCTGATCGGGCAGCCGCACCAGGGCGTGATGACGGTGTTCCCCGGCAAGGGTCTGGCCGGCTTCAAGAGGTCCTACCCCGTGTACGGCTCCATCAACCACGGCACCCCGATCGGCGTCGGCCGCTGGGATGCCGACGGCGCCCCGGACAGCCTGCTCCGTCGTGGCGGCACGGTCACCCTGCTCCACGGCAACGGCCCCGGTGGGCTGCATGCGCCGTCGAGGCTCCCGATCGACCTCTCGCCGTACGACTGGACGATCGGGATCAGCGACCTCCAGCTGACCGGTCACCCCGACCTCATCGTCCGCCAGAAGGGCACCGGGCGGCTGTACGCACTGCCCGGGACCGGCACCGGCTTCAAGCAGCCGGTCTACCTCGGCGGTGGGTTCGGAGGCTACGACCTGGCGAGCTAGCAGCGGCCGGCGGGTGAGAAGCGGTCGGTCACCCGCTCGTCGAGCGCGATCCGCTCGCGCCGGTCCGGTGAGGCGTGGGCGACCAGGACCAGGGAACCGCTGCGAGCCAGCGGTTCGGTGAGGGAGGCGAGACCGGAAGGGGAAGCCGGGTTCGCCTCCGAGAGGAGTCGGCCGCCGTCGGTGAGACGATCACCGGCGGCGGCCGACCTCCACAGCTCGGCCTGAGTCGTGCCGGCGACCGCCGGGTCGTCGTCGGCGGGCTCGGGGAACGCCAGGAACGCGTCCGGCTGTGACCACACCTCGACTCCCAGGTCGTGCACGCCCTCCGGCACACCGTCGGCGAAGCGTCCCGCCATCGGCTGCAGCGCCGACGCCACGACCGGGATGCGGCGCGCTTCCTCCGCCCAGCGCGGCAGCCCCTCGGGGCCGGTGACCACGGCCTCGGCCTCGCCGTCCCACACCACCTCGAGACCGCATCCCCACGCGGCCCCGAGCACGACGGTGCCCAACCAATGGACGGGGACGTCGACCAGGAGCCGGCTGCCGCGCTCGACGTCCAGCTCGTCGGCGAGCAGGGAGGACACCTTGGCCACCCAGTTCGCCCAGGTGGTCACCGAGAGCTCGGTGCGCTCTCCCGTCGCGTCGTCGTAGAACGTGACCAGCGGGCGACCGGCATCGGCGGTCAGCAGTCGGGACAGGACCTGTGGGAACGTCGTCATCGCCAGCTCACCCTACGGGCGCGCGGCCACGCCCTAGGGTGACGCCCATGCCTGCCATCGAGCACTTCTGGGCCGTGGTCCCGGCCGGCGGCTCGGGGACGCGGTTGTGGCCGCTGTCGCGGTCCGGCTCGCCGAAGTTCCTGCACGATCTGACCGGGAGCGGCCGGTCCCTCCTCCAGGAGACCGTCGACCGGCTCGCACCGATGGCCGGCGACCGGCTGCTCGTGGTGACCGGGGCGCGGCACCGCGACCGGGTCCTCGAGCAGCTGCCCGAGGTCGCGGCCGACCGGGTGCTCGGGGAGCCGTCGCCTCGCGACTCGATGGCCGCGATCGGGCTGGCCGCGGCGATGCTCGAGCGGGTCGACCCGGACGCGGTGCTGGGCTCGTTCGCCGCGGACCACGTCGTGGGAGATCGGATGGCGCTGGAGCGGGCGGTCACCCTGGCCGCCGAGGTCGCGCGCGACGGCTGGCTGGTCACGGTCGGCATCGAGCCGGCACACGCGTCGACGGCGTTCGGGTACGTCCGGCAGGGCGGCGAGCTCGAGGACCATGCGGGCGCCTACGTCGTCGAGAGGTTCGTGGAGAAGCCGAGCGCCGACCTCGCGCGGTCGTACGTCGAGTCCGGGGCCTATCGCTGGAACGCCGGGATGTTCGTCGTCCGGCCGACCGTCCTGCTGGACCTCCTGGCCTCCTGGCACCCCGACCTCGCCGCCGGTCTCCGCGAGATCGCGGCCGACCCCGGCCGACTCGACGCCGTCTGGCCGACCCTGACCACGATCGCCATCGACCACGCCGTCGCCGAGCCGGCAGCGGCCGAGGGCCGGGTCGCCACGGTGCCGGCGGACCTCGGCTGGGACGACATCGGGGACTTCCACTCCCTGTACGGCGTGCTCGGCGGCGCCGACCTCCGCGTGCTCGGCGACCCCGGCGACGTACTCGCGGAGGGGAGCACCGGTCTGGTCGTGCCGCGCGGCGGCCGCCTCGTCGCGCTGGTCGGCGTCGACGACGTCGTGGTGGTCGACACCCCGGACGCCGTTCTGGTCACCACCCGGGACCGCGCCCAGGACGTCAAGACGCTGGTCGACCGGCTCCGAGACCTGGGTCGCGACGACCTGACCTGACGCGATCCCTCCGCTCCTCGGGTGCTGCCTCTGGAGAAGGGCCTCTCCGCCCGTCGCGAGGGCTGTGGGCCGCCGGTTCGCCCTCGACGGACGAGCCACGCCGGTGGCGGTGGGCGACCGGTGGGGGTTTCCCACCGTCGCTGCCCGGGTTCCGGGTCCGTCGGTCACATCCCGTTGGGCTCGGGGGAGTCCGTGAAGGGGTAGTCGGTCATGAAGGTCGCGAGCGCGGCGCCGGAGACCGACGAGCAGTACTGCCAGACACCGACCTGTCTGGCCTGGCCGGAGGCGGCGTTCTGGGTGCCGCCCACCGACCAGTGGGTGTAGGCGATGTGCTGCCCGTCCGGGAAGGGCGTGCCGTCGTCCGCGGTCCAGGGCACGGCCTTGAACTTGTGGCGCAGGTCCGTGGTGCCCGAGAACTTGTCGGCGATCGCCCGGATCTGGCTCATCTGGGTCGAGCTGTCCGCGACGGTGTCGTCGTACCAGAGGATCGTGTAGCCGTGCTCCTCGTTGTGCACGAGGGTGCCGAGGGCCGGTCGATCCTGGGCGGTGTAGAACTTCCGCGCCATCGGGTCCGGGGTGATGTAGTGCTTGCCGAAGGCGGGCGGGCTCTCCGGGTAGCTGATCGGTGACCCGTCGGGGAGATGCTCCTGGTTGCCGGTCGCCGGCTTGGTGGTCGGCTTCCGGCAGGCACTGGCCGGGGCACCGATCTGCTCCACTGCCTGGTTCGCGTACTTCGCGGTGCGGAAGTGGTCCACGACCGGTCCCCAGGCTGCGGCCACGATGATCCCCAGGGCGACGACGACGCAGACGACCACGATCAGCTGGCCGCGCCGGCGCTCGGCAGCCTTCTGCCGAGCTCGCATCTCCTCGAGGACCTTCTGCCGCTCGTTGCGGACCGTCCTCGAGGACTTGGACGACTTGGCCATGGATCTCTCTTCGTTCCGGCCGGACGGGCGGGTCCGCTGAATGGAGGTGGGGTGCGGCGATTCTACGGAGCGGCCGGCCGCAACCGAATTCGCGACGGATCGCGCTCGGTGACGACCCAGCCGTGGGCGTACGCCGCGACCTCGGCGACCCAGTGCGCCCTGGGATCGTCGGAACCGACCTCCAGGGCCTCCTGGTCGAGGCGCACGACGGCACCCGTGGGGCCGGTGAGGAGGCCGGTCAGGACGTCGCCCAGCTCGGCGGCGTCCACGGGTGCCCCGAACACGCGTTGCTCACCCGCGGCTCGCCGCAACGCGGTGGTCACCGCTTCGCGGGAGCCCACACCGAACAGGTCGGTGCCCTCCGGCCGGAGCAGCGCCGCGGCGCCCGGACCGTCGTCGCCGGGAGGCAGCACGAGGTCTCCACGACCGCGGATCAGCACGAAAGGTCGGCGGCCGAGCTTGCCCGCGGCCAGCTCTGCTGCGCCGGCCAGCTCGTCGGCGACCGCGGGTGCGGTCACCGTCAGCGTGTTGCCGTAGTGGTCGACCCGGCCGGCGTGGTCGTCCAGGACGCGCAGTCCCGCCGCCCCGATCGCGAGATCGGTCTGACCCTCGCGCCACGCACGTCCCGCCGTGTCGGTCACGAGGACGGCGACGTTCACCCCCAGCCGGTCGGCGAGGCCCGCGCGCAGCGTGCGAGCCGTGGCGTCCGGGTCCTCGGGGAGCAGGAGCACGCGTCCGGTCTCGACGTTCGAGGCGTCGACGCCGGCCGCGGCGATGGTGAGGCCGAGCCGGTTGACCACGATCGAGAGGGGGCCGCGGCGAGCCACCAGGCGGCGGGTCTCGCGCACGATGGCCTCGGCCCGGTCGCCCACCTCGACCCGGCCCTCGGCCTTGCTGACCACCTTGCTGGTCACGCAGACCACGTCGCCGTCCACGAGCTCGACCGAAGGCGGCTGGACCACGGGCAGCAGGTGGTCGGCGAGGTCGTCACCCGGTCCGACCTCGCCGACGCCGTCGGGCGCCCAGATCGTGATCACGGGTCGGCTCACGGGCTGGCTCACGAGACCAGGCGTACGGCGGCGCCGGCCATCTCGGCGGTGGCCCGGGGTGAGGTCATCAGCAGGGGGACCGCCGCGCAGGCGATGCCGGCGTCCCGGACCCGCGCCACCTCGGACTCGTCGGTGCTGTCGACCAGCCAGCCGTCCAGCACGCCGCCGGCCGACCGAGCGCCGTAGTGGAGGGCGACGGCGCCGGCGCTGACCTCGACCCCGATGGAGGTGAGGAGCTGGTGCGCCATCCCGCGCACGTGCGTGCCGCCGATGATGGGGGACAGGCCGACCACCGGGGCCCGGGTCGCCGTCACCGCCTCCAGCACGCGGGGGACCCCGAGGATCGTCCCGACGCTGACCACCGGATTGCTCGGGGGGACGATCACCAGGTCCGCGTCGGTGATCGCGTCGATCACGCCCGGCCCGGGTGAGGAGTCCTCGAGCCCGACCACGATCACCGCTTCCGCCGGGACCTC